>CEOS01016555.1_pt1 | contig 23126 bp, 17 predicted proteins | sample 530601 | NCBI WGS metagenome assembly CEOS01 (sample SAMEA2620666, study PRJEB7988) | marine metagenome | biome: marine biome (ENVO:00000447); feature: mesopelagic zone (ENVO:00000213); material: "saline water (ENVO:00002010), including plankton (ENVO:xxxxxxxx)" | depth 1000 m
GAGATCGCGCAGGAACCGCCGCGCGTTGGCCGCAGTCTGCGCCGGATAGATGCGGACGAAGACCCACCGTGTGGCGCGGTCGATGGCCACGAAGAGGTAGCGCCGCCGCTCCTCGTCCGCCATCTGCGGCAGGTACTTCACGTCGACATGCAGGTAGCCGGGCTCGTAGGCCTTGAAGGTGCCGTGCGTCGGCTTCGGCTCTTTCGGCTTCAGCGCCCGCAGGTTGCCCAGGCCATGGCGCCGCAGGCAACGGTCGAGGCCGGACCGAGAGACCTGCGGGTTGAGGAACTCGCGCACCACGGCCAGCAGGTCGTCGAGCGGCAGCAGAAGCGCCTTGCGCAACGCCACCGCAACGGCCTCCTGAGGCGGCGTCAGCGTCGTCTGCAACCGGTGCGGCGTGTGGCTCCGGTCGTGAACGTCCTCGCGGTTGCGCCACTTCCACACCGTCTGCTCCGAGATGCCGTAGCGCTCGGCCACCATCCATGCCGGTTCGCTGCTCGCCTGGATTGCGGCCCGGATCTTCGGTGTCGTCGTCGCCTGCTTGTGCAGAGAGATCAGCATACTCTCACCCCGTCCAGAATCTCGCGCAGGACCGACCTTGCCATGAACAGGGCGGATCGGCGAGGGACCATGTGATCATCCGGGATGGAACAGCTAGTCTGGCATCTCGGGAAAACCGACGAACTGCTGAACTTTCGGGGGGTAGCTCACTGAAGAGCAAATTACGCGGCCAACACGCGGGACGTGAGCCAATCCTCGATCTCCTGATCAAGAAGAATTGGCTCGTGTCGCGGGTTGACAGCCCCGACACATGGACGACCTCAGGGTGGCTGAAAGAGATTACCGACTTGCGCAATGAAATCGTCCACCGGCGGCCATATGGGTCAGTTTACTGCCTGCAATCCGTGCCGGGGCGGCACGGGTCTCGCCAGCAACCGGTCAGCCGAGCATGTCAAAGGACCAAAGGTTGGACAAATATAAAAATCAGGAGGTCCGCAGGCATCTTTCACCCCAGTTCCGGATCAGTATGGTACTTGGCGGCGCCGCCCTTTTTCTAACGGGGATCAAGGCGTTCAGGTCGATTGGTTTCGCCGGCGGTCGAGGACGACGCGAACGGCAGGCAATCTGGCGGCACGTCTAACAAAAGGGATGCGGTGCAGGGTTCAATGTGCCCAGCGGCAGGTGGCGGAGCCGCGCCGAGCCCAGATGCAGCATCCCGAAGCCGCAGGATAGTGGCAGCAGGTCGGTCACCAGGGCACGCACGACACGAATCGACGCAGCCGCCACATCGCGAGGTGTGAGGTCGGCGAGCAGAACCGTCAGCCCCTGTTCGTCGAGCCGTTCAACCAGATCATCCAGCCCCGTGATCGGCAGCGAGGGATCGACAACCGACGGGTGGTACGCGGCATGACGCAAGAAGGCGACGTGCTGCGATGGCGGCCCAAGATAGTAGCAGGCGTGATCGATGAATTGCCCCCGCCGCACCTCCTGGGGCAGGCATGGGCGTGGACCGCTTTCCTCGTGCAGCATTCTCGCAAGTCCAAGCCCGGATGAGGCCTGTTCCAGCACCGCTTTCGCCGCCGCGCGCCGGATATCGGGATCGGCTGCAGAGGTTGCCGTCAGCCCGGGCCAGCGGATGCCATCACCCGTCGCCATGCACATGATCACCGGCACGCCGCCCGCGCCATCCAGCAGATGCAGCGCGACAGAGGCACCGGCCTGTCGCAGCCGCGCGATGATGCCCCGCGTTTCGGTGTTGCACAGATCCTGCGGCAGCAGGCGCCCGGCGTCGCGTCGCAGCCAGGCGGTCAGGACCGCGTCGCGCTCGATCACTTCGAGGATCGCGCGCATTGCCGCGCTTTGCTGATCCGCGCCCGCCGCCAGGCCGTTCGAGGTCATCTGCTGAAGATGGTTCGAATATCCGGCCGGAAGCCGGTAATAGACCTGCTCGGCCAGCACCCAGGTCCGCGCCCCGCTGCACGGATTGACGGCGGTGGTCCAGAAAGCCTGCGCCTCGGGGTCGAAGGGCCGGAAGGGAAAATCCGGTTCGGCATATTGACTGCGGCCGTAAAGACCGATCTGGCGGGGGTCCAGAACCGGGCCGTCCAGATCGCGCATCCGTGCCCGGACCAGCGTCCGCGGGTCGCAGCGGGATGCGGCATAACGCTCGAAGGCTTCCCCGATCGCGCTGATCATCGCCTCGTCTTCCGTCAGGCCCTTGCCGCAGGCGGGTTCGGCCGCGATGGGATCGTCGCGGAAGCCGCAAAAAGGCGCCACCTCGGCCACGGCGATGAAAGTTCCCGGCAAAGGGCGCGGTCGATCGCGCAAAACCGGCCCGACGAACACCCCGGTCTCGAGGTCCAGCCAGTCGCGGAACCTTTGCCGCGGACCCGTGCACGGCCCGGCGGATCTGCACTGGGTCGCAACCGGATCCTTCCCGCAGGTGCTGCAAAACGGCATGGGGATGAAGCCATGCAGGCTTGATGTCTGGGCTGCGAGATCGAGGATCCGGATTTTCCCTTCCAGAGCCCCCGCCGCATCCGCAGCCAGATGCCGGCAGATCTCGGCAGAAAGCGATCGGGCGAAGGATCGCGACACTTCCGGACCGGGTCGGGAATGATGCACCCGGGCCAGCCCGTCGGCACGCGCCCAGGCTGTGGGGTCGGGCGCGTGCGCACGGCGACGCTGCCGGGCACAGAGCCAGCATCCGGCCAGACCGGCCCGCGAGACGGGGCCGGCGAAGCCCTTCGCGCCAATGATCTCGGCGCCCAGAAACGGGATTCCCGCACGGCGGCATGATTGCTCCAGCTCGACTTGCAGGACCGGCCTTCGCGGAGCAAACGCGCCGACAACCAGATCCAGATCCGGCGAAAGCGGCGGGTCGCCGCGGTTCGGGGCGTCCCGGCCGGCGTCACGTCCCGCAACGGGAGCCCACACCGACAGGTGCGCAATGCCGCAGGAGACGAGTTCCTCAGCCAGCGGGGAAACCCAATCGGCGTCGCCCGCCAGCAGGACATGCCCTGATCGCGCCGGTGCCGGGGCCAGCGTTTCGTCTGCCAGCCCGGTCAGACCCGCAGTCTCGAGAAAGTCGATCAGCTCGCGGAACGAGGCCGTTGAGTCGCCCCTCGCGGCATCGATTCCGTCCGACAGCAGCGTTTCGACCATTTCCCGGATCGCCCCGCCGTGCAGCATGACGGGGCCGGCGCCGGTCAGGGTCAACACACCGTCCGGCTGAAGGTGAATCCGGTCCCGCAGCAGGCGCATGATCGCCGCGCCCCGGTCTCAGGCCACAGCGGGCAGGGACGGATCACCGGCGGCCCTGTCCATTCGCTCGAAGGCAGCGGCCAGAAGCAATCTCTGGGCGATGTTCCGTTTCGAGCTGGGGCAGGGCGCCCGGCCCTCGATCCATTCCTTCGGGCAGGCGCCGCCGCAGACGGGCAGCAGGGGACAGCGGCTGCATCCGAAGGCGCCGGCCTCGACCTGATCGTTGAAACTGCCGAGAATGTCGCGCACCTCGGCCTGCCGCTCGCCCGTGGTCAGATCGCCGATGGCAAAGCGGTTCGGCGTGCCATAGCTGGGCACGTAAGAGACCTCGGTGCAGTTGAACAGCGTGCCATGCGCATCGACCAGCGCCGCGTCGGGCTGCACCGCAAGACAGACCACGGGCTGCCGTTTGGGAACCAGTGGCACGGAAAAGCCCATCCGCTTCATCTCGACAAACCAGGATAATTCCCGTTCGGCGTAGTCTGCGGGCTCCAGGCTGCGGCGCTGTGCGTCATTGCCCCAGGAATGGATGGGGGCGGTGTAGAACTGAACCGCGCGCTCCAGTCCCTCGTCGCGCAGTCGTCGCAGCAGCGGCACCACGTCCGAGGCGTTTTCCCGATCGACATTGCAGCGCACCTTGATCTCGATCGGCGCATCCTGGGTCGTCGCCACAAGCTGAACCAGATTGGCGAGGATCCGATCGAAGGTCGGCTTGCCGGATTTCGTGTGGCGCCGCCGGTCGTGATGCGGGGCTGTCCCGTCCAGCGAGACAGTGACCGAGACGACCCCGAGCGGCCCGACCAGATCGGCACCGATCTTCCGCGACATGGCCAGCCCGTTCGTGATGATGCTGGCGCGATATTCGACGCCACGTTCCTGACACAGGCTGCGCAGCTGCGGCGTCAGCGAACGCATCTGCTGAATGCCCGACAAGGGCTCTGCGCCGAACCAGCACAGGTTGAGCTCGGCGAAAGGACCGCGGTCCAGCCGCGCCTCGACATCGCGCAGGATATCGGCCTCGTTCGCGCGGCTCAGATTTGTGCGCTCGTGGGTCTGACCGCAATAACCGCAGCCCAACTGACAATGTGCCGTCGGCTGAATGACATAATTCAGATGCGGATTGACCCGGATCCCGTCCCGGTTCCGGTCCAGAATGGTGGATAATTCTGCCTCGGCCTCGGGCACCAGGATTTCGGCCTCGGAAAGCTGGGTCAGGACATCGCTGTTCAGCTTGTCGAATCCGCCTTCGCGCAAGACCGTCCATATGGCCTGCGGCACTTCGAAGATCTGCCCCGTCCGGGTCGAGAAGAGGACATGACGATTTTCCTCTCCTTCCGCGAAAACCGGCGACGCAATGACATATCTGGAGAGTTTCTGCATGATCCCATGCCTCTGGAAAATGAGTTTCGGGGCAGCCAGCGCGTGATGACATCGGATGGCCGGCGGATCGCAAGCGTATCCGCCGACGCAAGACCGCAATGGTCTTATTTCGCGATGCCCGACTTGTCGCGAAGGGCCGCTTCGGCACCGCCGCAGCCGCTGTTCTGGCAGCCGGTGTTCTGGTCGGACAGCGCCTTCAGCCGGCTGAGCTGCGAATCGGACAGTTTCGAGGCAGCCGCGCCACTGGTCATGCCTTCTACAGCGGTATTCAGATTGAGCCTTGCCTGGGCAAGGGCTTCGACGATGGAATCGAGTTCTTGAGCCATTCTACGCACCTTTGATACGAGTGAAGAACCGCGCCCAGCATCCTTTGAATATCCGTGGCGCGAGACTTTTTCTTTTGCTTTCCAGCCTGATTTTTAAGCAGGCTTCAATGATTATCTATATTATTATCTGTTCGTCAATACATATTAAATTAGCCAGGAATTTATATATTGACAGGACGCAAATAATAAATTGCATTGGATAATTGAATAATTTTCGGAATGCCAATGGTGTTCACTATCTGCTTGCCAGGAATCACGCAATCGCCGAAGCCACGGGTCACCTTCGGTCGGGTTGATTCCGCAGCGCGACAGGATAAACCGCCCCGATCGCAAGGTTGCTTCCGGTGGTGGCAGCAGCCGCGCCGCCGTGACAGGGGCCGGAATTTCCAGCTTGCGGCGATCCGGGAATCGGCAGGCAGGGCGGTGGGCGTGGATTTCCCGCAAATCCGGAGGGTGTCGGGGCTCTGGCCAAGACCGAGATCGACGCCGCCCTCATACCGGCACATCGGCCGCCGGGCGGGCTGGTGAGCCGCCCCTCAAAAACCAGGGAAAGCTATCCTACCCAGGTTCGTGTAGGAACCTCACGAGACCATCGGAAGCCAAGGAACTTGTAAACATCCCAGGCCTTTTCTATCTGATCGTAACCGAATTTCCGGCAAAGCCGCCATGACGGTTCGTTCCGGGAAGAAATAGTGGTAATTGCCGCCGACAATCCTTTATTCTCGAAGTAATCGTACATTCCTTGTAATATGAAAAGTGAAACAATAGACCCGCGGCTGCCGGGCGAAACATATCCCGCGAAGTGAAAAAACTCTCCGGGCTTGACGTGAACCGTATTTTTCCAAAGATGTCGATCGTAGAAATCATCTTCGGTGGCAAATATGTAACCAACAACCGAATTATCTTTCGTGGCGAAGAAGGCTATTATATCTTTCTCGATATATTCTCGAAAAAAATCGGCCCTTTTAGGAAAGGTCTTGATCATCGGAGCTATTTCGGGTTGCGTTTTCGCAATATGAAGTTTGATGCCTTTCGGGTTCATTTTCTTGTACTTGTTATCACGTTCGACCGGCTTTCTGAACGTCAGGATGTGGTCGATGTCGAAGATCTTGTCCTTGAAGACTTTCTTCATCCGGTACTTTGAAAGGTTTTTAACTGGAGATTTGGGCATATTACGCGCTCCCTTGTAGAATCCGCAAAACTTCTACGCTACACTCTGCCTCGGTCGGCAGCGTAAAATTTTACACACGGGGGATCTTCGTGAAGGTTCATTTTTCTCAGGACGTTGCGGCTCCGATCGTTCAGAGTGCCAACACTCTTGTCCAGACATGGCCTTCCGCGTCCATCATGCAGAACGCTGTCTGGCCCAAGATCGCCGCACCCTCGCAGATTCAATCCTATCGTTATTTCGTTTGCTCCGACAAGGTTGGGGATGTCGTTTCCGCAGGATGGGTTCGCCTGACCAGGCTTTATCGCGGACGATTCTCCGCATCGCTCAAGAGGGGGCCGTGCACCCGGACGCCGGAGGATCTGGCACGGATCATGCCGGCGCTTGAAGATGCTCTTTATCGCATGGGCGCCATTTCGGTGGCGGTGAATCCGCATTGGCAGGATGAGGATGCCGAGACCTGCGAAGACGTCTTGATGCGCGGCGGCTATGCCAGGGTGCCATCGGACGAGCAGACGTTGCCGAGCGCGACGGCATTGATCGACCTGGATGGATCCGAGGACGCGCTTTTGGGCAGCTTTTCGCAGCGACGGCGGCGGGACCTGCGCAGTTCCGGAGGCACGGAGGTCGAGGTGCGCCCCGTGGCGTCGTTGGCCGAATCGTCACGGCTGAGCGAGATCATGCGGGAAATGGCCCGGACGACCGGGTTGGAGATCGATGGGCAGCATGATTTTTCTGCCCATTTCCGCGTGCTTCAAGCCCATCCGGGCTTGGGAACGATGAATGCTGCGCTGGTCGATGGAAAGATTATCGGCGGTTCGGTCAGCTATCGCGAGGCGCAGCGCAGCTATGCGCTGCTTGTTGCCACGTCACCGGGTATGCGCGGCGGCCGCAGCACGTCGCTGTACTGGCAGAATATCCTGGATGCCAAGCGGCAGGGCAGCAATGTGCTTGATCTGGTGGGCTATCCTGACCCGCGTCTGTCGGGATCCGGCGAGGCTGCGGGACGTCAGGAATTCAAAGACAGCTTCCGTCCCCGGATCGTGACGCTGCCGCCGATCATGAAGAAGGTGCTGCGCCCCGTCGAGGCAAGGGCCTATCGCGAGTTGAGGCGTCTCTATCGCCGCTCTCGCTGGAAGACGCAGATAAAGGCGATCATCCACCGATCAGCATGACGGCCCCAGAAGGTCCGAGAATGCGGATTCGTAGGCTTCCACCGCGGCCGTGACGGTGAAATCGCCGGCGACTTGCCGGCCGGCCGCCACATAGGACCGACGAAGCTCTGCATCCGCCGTCACCTCGATCAGTGCTCGGCCGAAATCTGCCGCCGTGTGACGTCGCACCAGCCTTCCGGCCTTGCCGTCACGCAAAAGCACCTTCGGCCCGACCGGGCAATCGACGCTGATCACCGGCACCCCCGCCGCCATGGCTTCGACGATCGCGTTTCCGAAGCCTTCCCGGCGCGAGGTGCACAAGAAGAGATGGGCGTTTCCGAGCCGCTGGGGAACATCGCTCGCAAAGCCCGGCAGCGAGACGGAATTTCTCAGGTCATGACTGTCGACGACGCTTTCCAGGCGGGCGCGATCGGGCCCTTCACCGATGATCTCCAGGGTTGCCCCCGGCCTCTGCTTGCGCAGCACGGCAAAGGCCTCGATCATCAGGTCAAAGCGCTTCACTTCGGCCAGTCGCCCGACGCTGACAAGTTTCGTGGCATTTTCCGGAATATTGCCGGGCGGCTGGATTTCCTCGACAACCGGATTGCGCAGACATCGGAATGGCGGGCATCGATTGCCCAGAATATCTTTCAGCTCATCCCCGATTTCGGCCAGCGGCGCCACGGCGAGATCGGCCAGCGGATAGGTTCCGCGCAGACCCAGAAGCCGCAACTGCCGCCATTTGGATTCAGCCAGATTTCCGGAAAGGGGCGTATGTTCGCTGATTACCGATCTGCATCTGGCGAGTTTTGCCGCGGCAGCGGCATAAATGTTGGTGGCGGTCGTGGCGGTATAAACTGCGTGCACCCGCTGGCGCCGCAGATGCCATGCAATTTCCGCTATACACGACGGCGCACGCCGATTGCGAAGCACAATGACAGGCGTGTCCTTCAGCAGATCCAGAAACTCGCCTTCCTGGCGCTGCAGGATGACCAACGGTTCGAAGACGTCGCGGCGCAGGCTGCGAATCAGGGTGACGCAAAGCCGTTCGACGCCACCGTGCCGGAGGTGCGGCAGGAAGAACGCCACCCGTTTGGGATCAACGCCCTTCATGAGCACAAATACGCGATCTGGACCAGGAAATTCGTCGCCGCGGGTCCGATGTGCATGTTCCTCAACCACAATTCATCCACACAAGGTCCACTTTCCGCTTCGTTCAGGCAAGCGAAATCGTGCCGCCATCTTGCTGCATCTGGCAAGAATCGGCCTTTTCAGCCAGCATCCGCCGGCGCCCGGTTGCACCGCGACCGCAGTTTTGTCAGGCGCTAACTCGGTTTCCGAGTGCTGTGGTTGATCGAAAGCCAGACTGTGCTGCCGACGACCGTGTCACCGGCGCCGCAGGCGAGAAAGGATCGCTCGTCGTTTCCGACCTCGTGCAGTCGACTATGGCGAGAGCGTGCCTGGGCGCATCTCGTCCGTAAAGCTGTCTTGCGCCTGCGCAGCCAGAATTTTGTTTCCCACAGTTTCAGGTTTGTTTTTGGACGACACCAAGAGAATGGCAGATGCCATATCACGAAATGACAAGGAACTACAATGCCGCAATACGACAATATTATCGAGAACGTCACCTACAACAGCACCCTGCGCCTGACCGGCAGTGAATGGGATAACACGCTGGTGCGCAACGTCGTGATCGAGAATGTCAATGGAAACGGTGCGCTGCTTCGGGACGTCGATAATGTCACCTTCGAAAACGTCACCATCAGAAATGTCAGCGGAGATGGAATCAAACTGAGCACCCAGGGTTCGACATCGAACGTCGTCATCTCGAACAGTGACATATCCCGGGTTGGAGAAGACGGGATCAACGCCGGACAGCGATACGAGCAGGGGGTATCGCATCCGGGACTTCAGATCATCGGCAACACCATCGACCAGACCGGCCTGAACGGTGGCAATGACGGCCTGCGGCACGGTATCTATGTCCAGAGTCGCGATGTCCTGATCCAAGACAATCGCGTGACCAATTCAGAGGATGGAAACGGCATCTCTGTGCGCAGTTCCGGCATCGTCAAGGACAATTATGTCGAAGGCTCGAATGACAGCGGGATTGCGTATTTCGCGGATCACATGGGCAGCGACGGCACCCTTCGGATCGAAGGCAACACGGTGGTCGACAGCGGCTATGGCAACGGCCGTTCGGATATCGACCTTCTGTCGGTTCCGAACCAGAACTATCGCGTCGATTCCTTCATCATCAACTCCAACAATCTGGAGAGGGGCGCCGCGGGCGTGCGCATCGGAAATGGCTATAACGACGCCGTTGTCGACATCAACGGAAACGTTACCGGAACCGGAACCATCAGCAGTGACAGCGGCAGCGAAAGGCCCGTTTCGGCGCCGGCCGTCGATGACGGCCTGTCGTCCTCGACGATCCAGGGAGATAACGGCAGCAATATCCTTCGCGGAACCTCGAACGACGACAGCTTCTACGGACTGGCCGGTGCCGATGTCTTTGTCATGGCAAAAGGCGGCGGGACCGATACGATCGAGGATTTCCAGCCGGGCGTTGACCGGGTTTTCGTCTACGGGTTCAACAACGCAAACTCGGTCGGCGATCTGCTTTCGCTCGTAAGCGAACGGGACGGCGACACGGTGCTCTCCTTCGGAAATGGCGACAATCTCGTCTTCGCCGACACCAACCTGAACGAATTTTCGTCGGGCGATTTCCTTTTTGGCTAAGTCCTGACCCCGCGTCCCGTCGGTTTCCCGGCGGGGCGCATCCCCCCTGCGACGCTGATCGCCATATGGTCATCCCGCCCTGTTCTGCGCGTGCGGACGAGTGAAGGCTTGACTTGCAGCATGGCTGCACGTCACGCTCTGTTACGGTTTGTGCGGTAGCTTGGTGGGTGGAAAACCTGATGTTCAGAGTCTCGCGTTGGGCCATTCTGCCTGTCGTCGCACTGGGTCCGATCCTTCTGACGCCGCCCGCCCTGGCCGACGAATATCTCATCAGTCCCGGCGATGAGCTTGATCTGTCGGTCTTTGCCCGCCCCGATCTGTCGCGCATCTATCGGGTTCGATCGGACGGGACGATCTCGATGCATATTGTCGGCACGATTCCCGCCGCCGGACGCACGCCGGCGAAGCTCGAGCAGGAAGTCGAGGCACTTCTGGCGACCGCGTTCTCGGATTCGGAATCGGTGACGCTGGAAGTGGCGTCCTACGTGCCGATCATCGTATCGGGCGACGTTGAAAACCCGGGCAATGTCCCGTTTCAAGCCGGGATCGACGTGCGCTCTGCCGTGGCGATCAGTGGCGGAATGGCCGATCCGGCAAATCTTGACAATACCAGCAGCCGGATGCGCGTATCTGACGAGTTGGCCAATGCCGAGGTTCTGTCCAAGCGGCTGGCCGCGCTGCAGGTGACGCGTGCGCGCCTGATCGCCGCGCGCGACGGCGATACGACGATGGAAATCAGCGACGAGGTCCAGAAGCAGCTGGATGAAAACCAGGCCGAGCCACTGGTGACTGCGGCAGCCACGCTGCTTGCCGCGCTTGGCGAGGTTCAGGACGCGCGCCGCCAGGCACAGGGCGACCAGCTCCGGCTGGCGCGGGAAGAGGCCGAGGCCTTCGCCGAGCGTCGCACATTGTTGAACAACCAGCTCGACACGCTTCTCAAGGCTCTGGCCGATCAGCAAAATCTGCGCGACCGCGGCCTTGCGCGGTCGGATCGCGTGGTCCAGTTGACCCTGGACACGTCCCGCCTGCGCGTTGACATCCTCGAATCGATCGGCCTGGAAGCGGCCGCGCGACAGAAACTTGAACGCGCGGCTTCGGCGCCGGCCACGGATGAGACACAGTTGCGGGCAGACCTCTCGGGGCTTCTTGCCGAGACCGAGGCCGCGATCCTGGAAACGTCCACCCGGCTTGAGCGATCCCGTGCCTTCGTGCGCGAATTCGCAAGCAGCGCCGACATCGCCGAAGAGTTCGATGTAAGCGTGACCTATCGCATCTATCGCCGGAACGGCGAGGCCACCGAGGTGGTCGAGGCAGGGCCCGATACCCGGCTTCACCCCGGCGACGGTCTGGAGGTGGTGCGCATGGTCGATATCCCTGGGGCGCCGTGATGTGGGGCGGGGTTTTCGCGGGTTGCGCCGCTTTCTTGGCGATCGTGGCTTCACCGGTCATGGCCGATGTTGATCTGGCGAAACTGAGTGTCACACCAAACCCACGGCTGGGTCTGGCCTTTCCCGGTTCGCAAACCCGCTATTACAGAGCCATCGCCGAGGCCGGGATCGGCGTGACCCGTCTGTCGGCTTCCTGGAGCCGGATCGAGCCGCGCCAGGGTCGTTTCGACTTCGTCGGCCTGGACCAACGTGTAAAGGCGCTTCAGGATCTTGGCATTCAGCCGTTCCTCACCTTTGAATCCGACGCCGATTGGGCAACCGACAAGGCCACGCAAAAGGTCAAGAACGCAATGCCCACCGACCTGGGATTGTGGCAAAGGTTTATCCGGACCGTCGTGGACCGCTATGATGGTGACGGGACGGGCGACATGCCGGGTCTGCGGTTTCCGGTCCGCTATTATCAGGCCGCGAACGAATGGATCAGCGACAGCAACCGCTCGGGTGGCTGGGCCGCCTCGCCGGACGATCTGATCTCTTACGTCAATGTCGCGCAGGCGGCGGTCAAAGCCGAAGACCCGGACGCGATCTTCGTGATGGGCGGCATCGCCTCGTTCAATTCCGATGTGCTGGTGGTGCAGCAGGAGCGCAAGAATATCGAGGTTCGCCAAAGCTGGAGCAAGACGTCCGAGACCGTTCTTTCGCAAGCGCAGATGCTTGGCCCCGAGATCCGCGCCATCATCGTCGACAAGGTTCTGCCCGTTCTGAAACGCAGCAGGTACGATATCGCGTCGGTGCATCTCTACGGTCCCGAATCGCGTGACATCGACCGGCTGACGCTGGTGCGAAGGCTTTCGGGACGTCCTGTCCTTTCGACCGAATGCGGCGGCCCGACGCTTGATTACGGCGGGACCTATACACCCGAAGCGCATTTTAGGGCGGTCATCCAGCGCAACCTGAATGTCTTGTCGACCGGCGCGCCATTCTGTTTGTGGTTCCGTCTGGGAGAAGGTCCCGGCGCGACATACGGCAATACCCGCACCGCGCTGTATGAAGGGCCCGGGCGACCGAAGCCCGGCGTTTTCGCCTATCGCCTGCTGTCGCGCCTGATCGATCCCCAGGCTCAGGTCCGCCGCGAGGCTGACGGGCTTTTTGTCATACGGCGTGGCGACGCGACGCAGATTTCGGTCGCCTGGGGTCCGGCTGCGCGCACCTTGCGCGATCAGGCACGCGGTCAGGGGGCCGATATCCTGTGCCTCGCCGAACCCGGTCGTGGCCTTCTGGCCGCTGACCCCGGACGCTGCAAGGCCGATGCGATGACCCTCTCCGGTTCCGGACTGAACGCGATCCTCTCTCCTTAGGCGGTTTTCATTTCATGCTCGATCACTACAGAGAATTGCTGCGCCATTTCTGGAAGACCATCGTGATCGGCGCGCTGGTCGCGGGTGGCCTGACCCTGGCCCTGTCGATGCTGCTTCTGCGAGCGGCGCCGATCTACGAGGCTTCGGTGACGCTGAACATGCAGCCTTCCACGGAAGAGCTTCGCTTCAACAGCAGCTTTCTCGGCGTCAGCCAGTTCAACCCGGCCACGATCATCGCGCAGACCCATATCGAACGGCTGCTGTCGCGCAAGGTCGCCGGCCGCGCCATCGACATTCTGACAGAGGAAGCCGGCGGCACGCTGCAAATCGAGCCTCCTACCGCCTTCAGGCGATTCAAGGCTGCGGTCTGGCGCTGGTACAACATTCTCAACTTCGGCTACTTCCAGCCTCAACCCGTCAGAGAGACCTATATCAGCGACCTCCTCGGCGCCACCAAGGTCGAGACCGTCGAGGGTTCGTATATTCTTCTGGTGTCGGTATCTCACAGCGATCCCGCCCTGGCCGCCCGCGCAGCCAACGCGCTGGCGCAGGCCTATGTGGACCAAACCCGCGATGAGTTTCGCACCGATGCGGCCCAGGTCGACGAAACCCTTCAGAACGTGATCGCCGCGCGCGAGAAGGATCTGGCCAGATACGCGGCAGAATACCAGAACACGGCCAGCAATTTCGGCATCACCAACCTTGATCAGGAACGATCCATCATGCTTGACACGCGCGCGGCCGCCCGCGCCGCGTTGCAGAATGCCGAGGTCGAACTGGCCCTTCTGGATACGACGATCGCCTCGCTCGAGGCTTCGATCACGCGCGCCTCGGATGCCGAAACGGTGCGCCAGTTGCGACAGACCCTGGCGGAAACACAGGCTTCCCGCGCCGGGAACGAGGCCCGGCTGCAATTCCGCAGCCAGCGGGTCTCGGATGCTGATCAGGCTCTGCGAGAACTGAAAACGGCCGGCGAGGCGCTGGCACAGATCGAACAGCGCATCACCGAGACCGAGGCCGATCTCACCGAACTGCAAAATCGTCAGGTGGCCGCAGGGGTCGCGCGCGAGGCGCAGTTGTCGCAGATCCGGACCATCGATTCTGCAAGCGTTCCCGTCTATCCGAAATTTCCCAAGGTTCTGATAAACACGATCGTGGCCACCATCCTCGGCAGCATCCTGGTGCTGGTTCCGATTGTCGCGATGGACGTGCTGGGCGACCGTGCCCGAACATCAGAGGATCTGCGCAGGACCCTTGGCACCCGCGTCCTGCCGCCGGTCACGCGAAGGCTTCTGCGCCAGGCCCGGCGCTATCTCGATGGCGGCAAGCCGGGCACGGCACTGCAGCGCTATGCCCATGCAGTCGGGCGGCGCTTCGTTTCGGACAGCCCCCACCGCTGGCCGTCCAAGGCGCTTCTTGTCACCGCATTCGGCACGCAGGCCGATGTCACGGCCCTGCATGACCTTTTCAAGGCGGTGCTGAAGATCGCCGCACCGACTGCTGCCGATGGCGGTGTTCCCGAGGCGGTCGAATTGCCGCCGATCGCGCGGATCGCGGATTGGAGCGTCTACAAGGATCGCCAGGTGGTGGTCGGCCTGCGCTCTGGCGTCGTGGATCGCGACGAACTGAACGCCCTTGGCCGCAGCGATGCGGTCGCGTCAGGGCCGGTATCCTATGCGACCTTGCTGCCATGAACCCGGTCCCGCATTCGCCGGCCGACCGCCGGACCTGCCGCAAGAAAGCCTTTCGTCGCGCGGCACTGATCGCCCTCTGCGGCCTTGTCGCGGGCGCCGTGGGAGTTACGCTTGGTCTGCCTGCCCTGGGTCTGGTTCTTGCCCTTGCGGGTTTTCTTCTGGCGTGGCGCGCGCTGCGCAAGCCCGGTGGCGTGCCGATTCTCGTCTATCACAGCGTTTCACCCGATGCGGGCTGGCTGCCCTGGGCCAGAAACATATCGGTCCGTCCGGAAGTGCTGGATATCCACCTTCGCACCCTGCGACGCGACGGCTGGAACATCGTCTCGACCGAGGATCTGGTCGCGGCGCGCGCGAACGGTGCTTCTCTGCCCCCGCAGGCGGTGGTGCTGCAATTCGACGACGCCTATCTTGACAACTATCTTTTCGCCGCGCCGATCCTGCGCCGCCACAACGCCCCGGCGACGATCTTTGCCTCGGTGGATTTCGTCGAACCGGGCGAGGTCCCGCGGGGGGCCGACCGCTCCTGCGGACCGGAGGCCTGGCAAGGCTATATGAATGTCGCCGAGTTGCGGCATCTTGATGCCGATCCGCTTTTCGCGGTCGAGGCGCATGGCACCAACCATGCCCGCATCCCGGTTTCGGATCGGACGTCCGGGCTGGTCGGTCCTGACTGGAAACGCCATGCCCCGCTGACCTGGGCGACCGATCCGGAAAACAAGTCGCGCTGGTTCGAGGCCGTGACACCGCCGCCTTCGCTCCGGCCCGACGCATCTCTGCCCGAAACCGACTCGGCGCTGGCAGGCCGATGGTGGCGTGACGGCTCGGCCGAGGACGAGGCCGCGTTCCGGGCCCGCGTGTCGCAGATGCTGAGCCAGGCATACCGGGAACTGGCGGCACTTCTGGATCGTGCGCCGCGCGTCATGGCCTGGCCCTTCGATCGCTTCGATCCCGTTTCGGTCGATGCCGCGCAAGAGGCGGGTTTCGTGGCGGTCACTGGCGGTCGCCAAGACAACCGGCGCGAAGACCACGTCCCCGGCAATGGTCCCGTGATCCTCAGCCGCGTTCATCTTCAGGACCGGGCCTTCGGCGGCGGGCCGCTGTGGCTCGAGGCGCTGGCGCTGCGGGCCCGGGTCAACACCGCCGCAGGCTGGCTTGTCTGGCATCCGGTGACGGCACTTGCCAACCGGCTGCGCCGCCGCCGGCTGGGGCCATCGGGCTATGACAGGGTGGCGTCGTGACAGGGTTCCTGCGCTTCATGCCATTGACGCTGGGCCTTGCGGTTCTTGCGGCGCTGATCGTGATCGTTGCCGGGACCATAACCAACCCGGTGGCCGCGCTTGCCCTTCCGGTCGGGCTGTTCTCGGGCCTCTTGCTGTTTGCGCAGCCGTTTCTGGGAGTGCTGGCGCTGACGGTGTTCTCACATCTCGACGCCATCCAGAAACTGTTCTTCGGCTTTCTGCCGGTCTCGGCCTTCAAGCTGATCGCCGCAGGCACCTCGCTGGTGGTGCTGGCCCGAGCGATCGACATGCGAAACAGCATTCGGACAGCCGCCCGCGATCCGGTGGCCATGTTTGCCTTTCTGACGACGGGCATGGCCGTCGTCAGCATCGTGGTCGCCGAAGATCGAGGCCTCGCCATCGATACCGTCAGCACCATGGTCAGCCTTTTCCTGTTGTTCACGCTGGTGGTCACGCTGGCTGACACCCGAAAGAAGGTCGAGATCCTGATCTGGATGCTGGCGATTACTTCGCTTGTATCGTCGCTGATCCTTCTGGCCGAAATCGCAACGGGCACCACCCTCGTGGCCCAGTCCGATGCGGCCACCACCGCGCGCACGGCCGAGGGGTTCCAGCGATCCTCGGGGGGGTCGGATTACAATCCGACCACCGCCGCCTCGATGCTTCTGGCCGGGGTGGTTTTCGCGCTTGCACACATGCTGGCGACGCCGCGGCTGCGCGGCTACATGCTGATGATCGTCGGCCTCGGGACGGCGGCGATTGTTCTGTCCTTTGCCCGGTCGGCCTTTCTTGCCTATGGCATCGTCGTGATCTTGCTGGCCTGGCGCTATCGGCGGGCGCGGTTCATGCCGCTTTCCATGATGATCGCCCTGTTCTGCCTGATCGCGGCCATTCCATTCATTCCGGTAGAATATTTCGAACGTCTGGGTTCGATTTTCGGCGGCGGGTCCGGGCGCGACTGGACGCTGGGGCGGCGCATGACCTATAATCTGATCGGGTTGGATCTGCTTGTCCAGCGCCCGTTCCTGGGCGTCGGACCCGGCAATTTCTACTACCATTTCACTGATAATGCTTATCGCTACCTGCCCGGCCGGACTTTGCTGGGGCGCGAATTGCACAACATGTATCTTTCCGTCCTGGTTCAATACGGCATTCTGGGCGCCCTGCCGTTTTTCGGTATGATCGGCTATGCCTTCAGCCGCATCAGGGCCGTATGCCGAAACCCGGCGGATGAACGGCTAGGGGTCATGGCGCAGGCGCTTGCCTACGGGTTCGGCGCCTATCTGATCGCCAGCCTGTTCCTGCCGAATGAATACACCAAATATACTTGGCTGCTGCCGGCTTTGTGCACTGCGCTTTATCGTGTGAATGTTCAGGAGCTTGCGCGGAAATGAGAATCCTTGTCGTTGTCAGCGAATTTCCGAAACTCACCGAGACCTTCGCCTATCGCAATGTGGTCGAATATGGCCGGCTTGGCCATGATGCCCGGATCTTTCACATAAAACCCTTCCGAAAGGCAGAGATCGTGCACGGCTTCATCAACGAACTGCTGCCGCGGGCCTTCACTTTTCCCTTTCTCGGCGGCCGGACCCTCGCGGCGCTTCTGGCCGAAACCTTGCGCAGGCCCGGCCTCATGGCGCGGCTCGTCGCACAGATAGCCGTGGCACACAGGCGCGAGCCCCGGCGCGGGCTTGCGGTGGCGGCTCTGTTTCCCAAGGCGGTCGCGCTTGGCCGATGGTGCCGAACGAACGGAGTCCAGCATATTCACGCGGAATTTGCCGGCCACCCCGCGAATGCCGCACTGATCGCATCCCGGCTTGCGGGAACAGAATTCAGCTTTTCGGCCCATGCCAACGACATTTTCGTATCGCAGGCGCTTTTGCCCGAAAAGGCGCGAAAAGCCGCGTTCGTCCGGTCCATAAGCGCCTATAACATTCGCTGGCTGACCAGACTGGCCGGGTTTCCGGCCGACAAGTTGCGTCTGATCCGCTGCGGCGTCGTTCGCGAGACGCTGGATGCGCCAGCGCCGAACCCGCCTGCAACCGACGGGTTGCGAATTCTTTATGTAGGATCGCTGATCAGGAAAAAGGGCGTCGCGCATCTTCTGGACGCCCTCGCGCTGCTTCCGGCAGATATGCGCTGGCAGGCCCGCATCGTCGGTGGCGGCGATCTGGCCAAGGCACTGCAAACCCAGGCCGCGGATCTTGGGCTGTCCGAAAAGGTTCGGTTCGACGGCCCGCAACCCGCCGAGATCGTGGCAGAGGCCTATCGCGATTCCCATGTGCTCGTGGTGCCGTCGATCCCCGGAGAGAATGGCAGGGTAGAGGGGATTCCGGTTGTCCTGATGGAGGCGATGGCGCATGGCCGGGCGGTCGTTGCCAGCAACCTTTCGGGCATTCCCGAACTTGTCGAACCCGGCCGGACCGGTTGGCTTACCCCACCGGGCGATGCGCCGGCGATCGCCGCGGCGCTGGGCGAGATTGCCCGGAACTGGGATGATGCCGCCGCCATCGCCCATGCCGGGCGTGGCCGAATCGCGGACGAATATCTGATCGAGGAAAACGCCGCGGCCCTTGCGCGGGAAATGGAGCGTTCTTGCCGATGACAGTCTTGTTCTGGGCTTCTGCGATTGCGTTGTTTTACAGTCTCTTCGGCTATGGGATGCTTCTTCTGGCCCTGTCGCGGCTTCGCCCAAGACGAACCCCGCCCGCCGGTCCTGCGGACCCGCCGAATGTCAGCTTCCTGGTGGCCGCCTATAACGAGGCGCCGGTGATTGCCGACAAGGTCGAGAATACTCTTGCGCTGAACACAGGCGGGGCGGACATCGAGTTGATCGTCGTCTCTGATGGTTCGGCGGACGAAACCGCCGAGATCGTGCGCAAGGTGGACGACCCCCGAATCACGGTGCTTGAACCCGGTCGTGTGGGCAAGGCGCAGGCGCTTGCCCAAGGACTGAAATGCTGCACCGGCGACATCGTCGTCTTTTCGGATGCCAACGCAATTCTTGAAAAGAATTCCCTGACCGCGATGCTGCGCCACTACGCAGACCCCGAGGTCGGCGGCGTGTGCGGACAGATCACGGTCGAGGGCAAATCGGGCGGTATCGGTTTTGCCGAAAGCCTTTTCTGGCGCTATGATCAACAGCTCAAACACGCTGAGTCGCGCCTGGGCGGGGCCATCTCGGCGCAGGGCTCGGTCTATTCGCTGCGTCGCGCACTTGTCCGTCCGCCGGCGCCGGGATGCACCGACGATTTCGTCATATCGGTCGGCGCCGTCGCGCAGGGCTATCGCCTGGTTTTCGAACCCGATGCCAGCACCGTCGAGAACGTCACCGAGAATGTCGGCAACGAGATGCGTCGGCGCATCCGTTCCAGCGAACGGGGCTGGCGCAGCCTGCTGCAAAACGCCGGCCTGATGAATCCACTGCGCCACGGCTGGTATGCATGGCAGCTTTTCTCGCACAAGCTGATGCGAAGGCTGAACCCTTTTTTCCTGATCCTGCTGTTCGTTTCGAACCTGGCTCTGATGGGTCAAAACCTCTTTTATCTTGCGACCGGACTTTTTCAGATCGCCTTTTACGGGGTCGCGGCAGCCGGACTTGTCTGGCCGCATCTTCGCCGCAACAAGCTGGTGGCTTTGCCTGCCTTCTTCACCTTCGCTCACATCGCGTTGCTGATAGGAATCCTGCGCTGTCTTTTCGGCAGGCAAAGCGTCTTGTGGACGCCATCGCGCGATGCCGGCTGACCCCGCCTCGGGAAAGCGCGCCGTTTTCGTGCTGGGGCTTCAGCGCTCGGGCACGACCTGGGTGGCCAACATGCTGCACGGTTCGGGATCTGTCGCGGCCGTTGCGGCCGAGGATCATCGCGGCGTTCATGAAAGCCTTTTCTTTTCCCATTTTGCCCGCGTCTTCACGCCGCTTTCGGATCGCGATACATGCGCGGCCTTCCGCGCGGCCTTTGTGTCATCCGATTACTGGCTGCTGGGCGGGCTGCCCGATGAAACCCTTGATGACATCATGTCATCGGCCAAGGACCACGCTGCGGTATTCGAGGCGATGATGGATGCCGTTGCCGATCGTCAGCAGGCGCCGCTGTGGCTGGAAAAGTCGCCCCATCACACCCTGCTCGCGCGGGCCCTTGCGCAACGTTTTCCCGCCGCTCGGTTTGTCTGCGTCATCCGGGACAGCCGCACCCTGATCGCGTCACGGCTTTCGGCTTATGGGCGCAGTCCACGGAGGGGACCAGGGCGGTTGGTCGATATCGTGCGAGGCGCACTCGCCAATGCACTTCATACCCGCTATCTGCGCCGCTTTGCGGCTGATGACCCGCGCGCGCATCTGGTCCAATACGATGCGCTCGCCGCCTATCCCGACGGGGGGCGGGCGGCGCTGGTCCGGGCGCTCGATCTTCCGGTGTCACCTGACGCGCTTGTCAGCCGTTTTGCGGCCAATACCAGCCATGATCGCGACCCTTCGACCCGACGTCTGTCCCGCACCGACCGCGCCGCCGTGGCGCTTGGGGACGCATTGGGCCGAATTCTGCCCATTGCCCTTCTTGGCGGGATCGAACGCAAGCGGCGGCAGGCCCGCGGCGCCGACTGGCCGGATTGGGTCTGGAAGCGCAGTGGGTTCAGACCCTGATGGCGTCAACGCAGCCGGACGCGAAACGCCGTGACCGCGACGCCAAGCACCGCCGATCCCGCCAGACCCGAAACCAGCAAGCCGGACAGGGCCGCGCTTTTGCCGTCCAGGGCAGTCCATTGCGACAATAGGGGGCCAAGCCATGCGCCGGCCGCGATCGCCAGGCTTGCCGTCAGCGAGGTGGCCATCAACGGGCGACTGATGCTGGCCGGACGCAGGTCAAGGAACACGTTTTGCCGCCTCAGCCACAGCGCGATTATCAGGACGGGCCCGATCGGGGTGATCACCAGCGACAGCGGAATTCCGGTCAGTCCCAGCCAAGGCACCAGGATCCGGAAAAGCACGGCGCGGATCACCATATCCGCGATCGTGGCGACCAGCGCGATGCGCACGACGGGAAGCGTGTCGTCTGCCAGCACCCGGACATACAACATCCGCACGACCAGCGCGCCGAGGGGCGCAACCGCCATCCAGCGTGTCAGTGTCACGACTTCGGCCCGGATTTCGGCGGCTTCGAACGCGCCGTAGCCCAGCACCAGTTCAATGATACCGGGGGCGTTCACCACCACACCCACCGTCACCGGCAACATCAGCGAGATGCCTGCCCAGACCGCAATGTTGAACCGCGCATCCAGTTCCCGGGTCTCTCCTGCGGCGCTGCGCCGCGACAGATCGGCGAAGACGACCAAGGTCAGCGCCATGGCCAGTGTATTGCCCAACAGCGCGCCCAGACGTTGCGAATATTCCAGCATGGCAACCCCGCCGGGGCCGGTCCACGCGGCGAACGCCGTTTCCAGCCACAGCACCACCATTGCGCCGCCCGCAAGCACGACGGCGGCGGCGGCACGCCGTGAGACCGAACCGGAACGGCGGATGCCGGTCTGTATGGGCGCTGTGCGGCTTAGCCGCAGAGCCATCAGAAGAAGCATTCCGGTAACCAGGACTGCCCCGAACGTATAGGCGCCTGCCGCCAGCTCCGCGAGACCGCCTGTGCCCAGAAGAAGGGCCGCCGCCACGGCGGCACGGGGCAATTGCCGCGACGCCGCAGCGCCTCCGAACTGCTCGCGGACATTGCAATAGGCGGCCAGCGCGACAGTAGCGACGGTCGCCGGCAATGCCAGTGACAGAATTCGCATGACGCGCGTCGCCAGTGCCGCGGTTTGGGCATCGAATTGTGGCGCGACCGATGCGACGATCCATGGCGCCCCGGCAATGAAGATCGCAGCCAGTGCCGTGCCCGCCAGCAAGGCACCGCCCCCCGATCGCATGATGATATGCCAGATCCCGGCGCCGGCGGCGGCCTGCGCCGCGATCAGCGGAATGAAAACGGCCACGACGATCTGGTTGAGCGCCTCGGTCACGGCGGTGATCAGGCGCCGCCCCAGAAGGAAGGCGTCGGCCTGCGGACCGACGCCCATGCGGCGCGCAATCAGGTGAGACACCAGAATCGCCAGCAACAATCCCAGAAACTGGCCGGCAAACTGCGCGCTGCCCGAACCCAAGAGAGACTTGCGCCGGGCCTGCGTCATCGCTGTCATCGGATTTATATGCCTGCTTCCTGTCCGGCCAGTTCGGGCTGCCTCGACTCGATTGACCAGGCCACGCGAGGCGGAATGATCACCCTGCCCAGAGCATACCGTTCAATGACAAATGCGTCGACTTCGTTGACGGGCTTGTAGTTGAAAATTCCCGGCGCTCCGGACTGTGTCAACTTTACGCGCGCCCGGCGCAAGGCGCCGGAATGCAGGCGGATCGCCAAATGCCCATCCGATGGCAGGTCAACCCCCCTCACCGACAATGACGACATATCGATGCGATGAACGAGCGACGGCTTGTTCTGCACGATATCAGAAAGATAGATGTCCTTGAACGCCGAGGTCTTCCCGGTGGAAAATCTTTTCGCGAATTTCACCGATTTCTTCCCGATCCGATGCAGGATGGAGCTTCCGATCCGGACCAGCAGCGAAAGCTCGGCTGCAATATTCACCGGACGATTGACAGCCAGATTGTTCATTCGCGCGCGTATCCGCTTGCTGGCGCCGTGACCGAAGCACGCCTGGGTCGGACCGATCAGCCCGGGCCGAACGTCGAACCGCTTCTCGTATCCCTTGATGCGCCGACTCTCGATCGCCGCGATCTCGGGGCGCACGGGGCGCGGTCCGCAGATATTCATGTCGCCACGAATGATATTCACAAGCTGCGGAAGCTCGTCCAGCCGGACCTCGCGCAGAATCTTTCCAAGTCGAGTTTCGATATTCGCATCGGCGGGCAGGGTGCGATCTGCGGTGATCGCCCGCGCGCGCTTCGGGCACAGGGTCCGGAACTTGATGATCTGGAACGGGCGTTGATTCTTTCCCATCCGCGGCCCGAAATAAAGGATATTCGGACCCTGGGTTATCAAGAGCAGGAAGGCCAGAAGTAGAATTGTCGGGCTGAGTGCAACCAGAAGGAGGGTCGCAACGGCAACATTATAGAGGCGATAACCAAACGGCCACGTATCGCGAAAGCCAATCACGGAACTCATAATAACCTCGATACCGCTAAATTTTTATCTTTCTGATCTTGCAGGCTGGGAGGGCGCTAAGTCAACTCCACGTGAACGGCTGAAACCCGCTTTCTTGCTACCCGAGGACCGCGAAAAAGCGCCGATCAGCGCAGGCCTCTCCTCTTCCAGAAAGAGATGGACAAGGATTTCGGAAATTAAAATATTCATTCAGTTAGGGATAGGTGAAATTCAGGCAACGGTCTTGGGTGGACGGCGCCAGTAGCGTCGTC
>CEOS01144751.1_pt1 | contig 22955 bp, 20 predicted proteins | sample 530601 | NCBI WGS metagenome assembly CEOS01 (sample SAMEA2620666, study PRJEB7988) | marine metagenome | biome: marine biome (ENVO:00000447); feature: mesopelagic zone (ENVO:00000213); material: "saline water (ENVO:00002010), including plankton (ENVO:xxxxxxxx)" | depth 1000 m
CAAGCAGATGCCCGCTTGGGAGAGCGCAAAACGGGAGCTGGACTCACTCGCCGAATTGATCCTCGCAGGGAACGAACCAACGTTCGATCGGACGGTATCACAGCAATAGTCACTCGCCGCGCCAGCATCTTTTCTGGTTCTATGTCCCCCTCATTGCTCGCAAGATCCTCGCGGCACCCGGCGACGTCTGACCATTTCTTCTAGACTGGCTGTTGTAATGCGCGTTGCCTTGCCAAACTTGACAGTTTCGAGTTCGCCCGCCGCGATCAGCTCATAAAGTTTCGTGCGCCCGATGCCGATAATTCGGGCCGCGTCGTTAATCCGCACGCAGATCGGCTCGACAGGTTGAGGGGCAGTCATTCCGACACCTAATCTTCCCGAAAGTGAACTGGGTCAGCAATCCAGCGATTGATCGCTGATTCGTGCCACCCTGCACCGTGGATGCTGATCTTGACCTGCGAAGGGAATGTGCCCTCGGCGATCTTGCGATAGATGGTAGAGCGGGAAAGGCCGGTGCGTTCGAGGACGGTCTTGAGGCGAATGATACGATCTGGTTCCGGCATTTTCAGAATTCCATTGGTTGGTGGTAGGTGACATCCACCGCCATGGAATTGACCGTTTCCCCGTTCGAGAAAAGAAATACGCGCATGCATCGAAAAGCAGCGCAGAAAAAGCGATCGTCGGCGGCCTGGAACTTCATTGCATTGCTTGGTCCCGGCCAATCAGATCATGCCTCAACAACAGAAAGATCGGGATCATAGATCACCATTAGATGATCAATGGTGCAACCGGGAGTAACCGGATTGTCAGATATACAGATTTGGCGAGCGGTCAGATCCTCTGAGAAAGCGCGTGAATTGGCGCTACCATGCCGGGCAACCTGCTCTATCCCCTGGCGGGGACCGGGCCTGTAGTCCCGGCCCATCCGGGTGACGATCAGGAGCGGGTGCAAGCAGAGCGGGAGGTGCTGGAGGACGCGCTCTGTCCCGCATGGCCCTTGTCCATGCTCCTGAGGGCGCGGTGTTCTTGAACTAACCCGCAGGCGCACTTGCCTCTCTCATTGCCGGACGCCCGCTGGCCCACTTGGCCCGCGCGCAGGGCATCCGGCGGCTTCGCGCCGCGCAAGGGCGCCGTTCTTGTGCGGATCGCTGCTGCGATCCTTTCGGGGAACACCAAGGGCTTTGCCCTCTCGTTCCCAAACCCCAATCATCACCCCCGTGTGGCGGGCTTCGCCCGCTGGCCCGCGCCAGGGCATCGATTGGGGTTTTCCCTCCCCCTCCCATCCTCGCCGGAAGGCAGAGCCGCATGCCGCGTGACGGATGCGGCTTTGCCGGATGGAGTGTGGACCATGGGTGATCTGATCTTGAATTACCGCGCATGCGGGGCCGAGTGCCGCGAGGACTGGCTGCGTTTGCTGGCGCATGACAACGGCTTGCCGCTGGTGGCGGTGCAGCAGCTCGCGGACGAGCTGGGCGAGCGCGAGGATTTTGGCGAGCTGGTGCGGGCGTGCGAGTGCGACGGGTGCATTGCCTCATGAGCGGCGCGGTGCTGACGCGGGCCGAGCGGATTGCGCGGCTCAATGATCTGGCGCGGCGCGCCATGGGCATTGCCTGTGTGGTGGTGGCGACCGAGGGCATTCAGGCCTTGCCTGAAGCGGACCAATCGCGGCTGCGCGAGCTGGTCGAGACCTTCGATGCCTTCACGCCCGACAATGATCCTTACGGCGAGCGGGATTTCGGGGCGATCTGGCAGGGGCTGGACGGTGTCTGGTCGACCTCGCGGCCTGTTGATGTTGCGGTGACCGTGTTCTGGAAGATCGATGCCTATGACCGCGAGTTGCGGTTTGGCAGCGAAGACCCCGCCGACCCCGCCATGACCCGGCGGGTGCTGACCATCATGTTGGCAAGCGAGTATTGATATGGCTCGCTCGTCCCACACGGTCGAACCGTCGCGCCTTGCCTACGGTGCGTGGCGCCACGCCAGCGAGAAGCAGATTGGCGAAGGCGACATTCGTGCCAGCTACAGCGCCGACCGCATCGGCATGGGTCAGCCCATCCGCAAGCCGTTCCGCTACGCCGGAGAGCTATGGGTCTGTGTCGGCACAGGTCCTGCGGGAGCCGAGGCCTACCGGCTCGTGCACCCGTCCGTCTATGGCGGCACTGCGCGCAGCTATCATGATCGGTGCCGGGATGGCGATCGTGCGCGCGGTGATCCGGCGGGCTTCTATGACGGCATCATCGTGCGTCATGCCGGACAGGAGCTCGTGATGGCCGGTCCGCCTGTCATGTTCGTCGCAGGTGAGGAGGCGCAGCTGACCTTGTTCTAATGATGTCAGTGGCCGCAGGCCCTGCGGTCGCGTCTTGGGGTGGGGCGGCAAGGCCCCCGCCGACCTCTCTTAGACAGGGCGTAGCTGACAATCATTTTGACCAGCAATTACATAAGCGTGGATAGCGCAACCGCTCGCCGCGCATCGAGTGCGTCGCGCCATGGCGACCCAGTGTGAATGCTGTAGGGGCCACAACCCTCATCTGCGCCACCCGCTCGTCTGTAGAGTTCATGTCGAAACCAACTTCTCCGTCTCCACTCCTGCCCGGAGTGCAAATAGCTCAAGAAGACCCGGCCCTCCGCAAGCGGGGTCCGAAGGCAAAGCCAATTGTCGAATTCCCCGAGGCAACCGCCTCAGACTGGATTGACCCGCCTCTCTTTCATGAAGCGCTTCGCCTCCATGCGCAACGCCACGGGGAAACGGTCTGTCACCTCCATCGTTCGCTTGCCAATCAAGGCGATCACATCGAGCGCTCGACACTGCTGCAATGGGCAGCCGGGAAAAAGCTCCCCCGCACGATTGCCAGCCTTGCGATCCTGAACCGGATTGAACGGCGCTATCGACTTCCGGATGGCTACTTCAAATCAAAGCTGCCCAACCAGAGCCGCACGCTGTCAGGCCATAAGCGGCTGAAGGGTGTTTCTGCCGCAGAACGGAGGCGAATGGCCTGGCACCTGCCGAACGACTTCGACGATCGTCCCGCTGCAGAGCGACGCGAGATTCTCGAGTGGGTGCGGACAGTGATTATATCCGGGGCGACCGACTACCGCAGGTATCAGGCTGCAGCATCGCGCGATCGCTTCGCCATCCGCTTTCCGGACCTCACCGGTCGAAAACGGCAAGCGAAGGCTCGCAGGGAAGATGATGAGGACGAACGCTTCCTCGCCGACATAGAACGGGAAATCGTCGATGCGACCGTCGATGCGCCGCCGGATTTGGCGGGCGAAGTTGCCGATCTCATCCGCTTCAAGATGTCGACGCTGACCGAAATCGGCTTTCAGCGTAACGGCGTCTGGAACGAGCAAACCGCTTTCCAGAAGGTCGAGCATCTCGGCCTCTTGTTCGGTGCCTTGGCAGCCTCACCCCGTGGCAAGGTCGTTGGCCGAGGTGTGCCCGTCCAAGCCCTGAGCATGGCGATGCTGGTGTTTCCGTCGGTTTGGGACTGGTATATCCAGTGGCGCGAAACCCGCCGCGGTTGCTACACCGCATGGGAAATCAATATGCTGCATCTGGGTCTTTCGCTCGCCCGATCTGAAACCGGATGGCTGCGGCAGAACCCAGCGCTTGGCGAACGGCTCGTGCCCATTCCGGGGCTCATATCCGAAGAGGATATCGCCGTTGCATTGGCGGATTGGGAGGGCGCGTGCGACAGGTTCTACCGTTTCGGGACCGCGCGGGCGAAAGAGGTCCAGCGCGTTGCCAAGGTGCATCGCGACCCCTTCGAACCGATCATGGTAGTGCTTGAAGCCGAGAGCCCGGTCGGCAGCTACCGCCTGATCACCGACGAGATCATGCGTCTGATGCCGGATCGCCGGCGCTATCCCCGCGCGGCAGCGGAATCAGTCAGGGCTTTTCTGATGCTGCGCTTCGGCCTTCATCTTGGTCTTAGACAGAAGAACCTGCGCGAACTGCTGATCTGCCCGCGCGGCACGTTGCCAACGTCTGAGCGACAATTGACGGCGCAGAAGCGCGGGGAGCTTCGCTGGAGTGCCCGCGATGGCGGCTGGGAAGTTTTCATCCCTTCATCAGCCTTCAAGAATGCGCATTCGTCCTTCTTCAGGAAGATGCCTTTCCGGCTGCTGCTGCCTGACCTTGGCGAGCTGTATCAGTATATCGATGCCTATGTGTCGCTGCACCGCGCTGCGCTTCTGAGTGGTGCGGATGATCCGGGCACGTTCTTCGTCAAGACCGTCAAAACTACAAGCCGTGATGCCGCCTATGATCAGAACACCTTCTATGAAGCGTGGCGGCTGATCATCCAGCGCTATGGCATCCATAATCCCTACACGGAGCGCGGCGCGATCAAGGGCCTGCTGCCCCACGGCCCGCACAATGTCCGGGACGTGTTGGCTACCCATATCCTCAAACTAACCGGATCCTATGAACAGGCGAGCTACGCGATCCAGGACACGCCGGACACTGTCGCCAAGCACTACGGGCGTTTTCTGCCGCAGGACAAAGCCGCGCTCGCCGCTCAGATTCTCAATCGCGTGTGGGAGGCAGCCTAAGTAGCGGAAGACTGACCGGCTCGTTCGTCTTACCGAACTTTGTCCGGCCTCGCTTTCGCATCGGCTTTGAGCTTCTCGATCCGCTCCAAGCAGACCTCGTGCACCACCCGCCCGAGTTCCTCGACCTGTGTGCCGAGCCATTCTAGCTCTTCCTTCGTCACGCGGTAATGCTTGGAGTAGCGCGCCTTGACGTAAGCTTCCTTGAGCTTCTCGAACCGCGCGCGGTCCTTCTTGATCTCTCGGGGCCAGACATATGTCAGGCGCGGATCGATCCGCTCAGCCTGGGTGCGCAGGAAGCCGAGATTGTGAACGTGGGGGGTGTAGAACGTGCAGACCAAAAGCACGCAGTGGTAAAGGCGCTCTGTCGCCTGATGCAGAATGAAGGCCGCGTCTTTGTTCCAGCCACGCGCTAAGTCGTCGCCAAAGTTCACGTGAGCGCGCATTGCAGCCGGGTACCAGTCTTCGAAATACTCCGTCGCCATCGCCAAAGCTTGAGTCGGCGTCTTGGGCTTGGGCGTGTGCAGCTCGGTGTCGTCGGATTGGTAGACCGCGATCCCTTCAGCCTTCACATCCATGAAGAAATATCGCCCGTGGGCGAGCCCGTCATTCACCTCCTGCAAGGTATGGACGATGAAGTTGACCGGGGTGCGCAGCGTGCCGGTGAGGCCATATTCGCGCATCAGCCGCTCATCGAGCTTGGACCAGTACTTCACCCGATCGGTGAGCCGCTTGTCGCTGACAATGATGAGGAGATCGAAGTCCGACTGGTAACCTTTCGCGGTGTGCGGTTCGTCGACCCAGGTGCCGCGCGCATAGCTCCCGTAGAGGATCACCTTGAGGATGCGCCCGGCCTTCTTCCACTCGTGCCTGGCGAGCGCGAAGGCGTCTTCGAACTCCTCAAAGATCAGCTGCACCACGCGCTCAAGCTCGCGCTGCTTTTGCGGGGGCAGATGATCAAGGTCGGTGCGCATGGTCAAATAAGTGTAGCAGGGCAGGACTCGCCCCGCACCTTTGTTCTTACTCGCTTTGTTCAAAGGCGCGCTTCCCGCGCCGTCGCCAAAGGACCAATGCCTGTTCGCGTTCCTCGCCCTGCAATTGGGCAGCAATGGCGAGGAACGCGCCCAGCAAAGCGGGCCGGTCATCATCGGTAAGTTCGATGAGGCCAGCTTTCTGGACCAGACCGCCGAGCTCGATCAGTTGCTTGGTGCGTTCCCTTCGTTTGATCTGCCAGTCGCGCATATCGGTGCGTGCCTTCCTGGCCTCAAGCCTGTGCCGCGCTGCTGTCATTTTCGCGAGCGCGGTCCGGCTGGCGTTGAGCTCCTTTCCCAGCTTTGCCGCCCTTGCTCTGAAAGAACGCCTCTCCGCGCTTGCGCCACGCCTCTAGCTTTGCGGGATCGTTGGTCTCGGCGATAACCAGAAGCGCGTCCGCCAGGGTCTCGGCGTCGATGCTGTCAGCGCCGGTGCCGATCACCAGCTCGCCGAGCTGCAGGACACGGCGTTCCTTGAGCTGCTTCGCCTTCTCGGCAAGCGCCTTGAGCTCGGCATCGATATCACGTGGTTTGCGCATCATTGGTCTCCGTTTGAGGGTGATGCGCTGATTGTAGATGGTGAGCCGCGCCAAGGCTTCAGGGTCGTCGGGACGGTCTGAGACCGGGTAGTCCCGAACAGGATTTTATCATGTGAGGGCGCGCTTATACGTCGTGCCGACGTGGCTTGTGTGCCGTAGATGGGTTGCCGTCATGGCGATCTACCATCTCTCCGTGAAAGTCATCAGCCGCTCTGCAGGGCGCAGCGCGGTGGCAGCCGCTGCCTATCGCTCGGCTGGCCACCTGAATGATGAGCGGATCGACCGCACCCATGACTTCACCAACAAGGGCGGTGTGGTTCATTCCGAGGTGCTGCTGCCCGAAGGCGCGCCCGGGCATCTGTCCGACCGGGAGCAATTGTGGAACGCGGTCGAGGCATCCGAGAAGCGCAAGGACGCGCAGCTCTCGCGCGAGGTCGAGTTTGCGATCCCGCGCGAGCTGAACCAGGAACAGGGCATCGCCCTCGCCCGTGACTTTGTTGAGCGCGAGTTTGTCGATCGGGGCATGATCGCCGATTTGAATGTGCACTGGGATATCGGCGCGGATGGTCTCGCCAAGCCGCACGCGCACGTCATGCTGACGATGCGCGAGGTCGATGGCGACGGCTTCGGAGCGAAGGTGCGCGACTGGAACCGCACCGAACTCGTCGAGCACTGGCGCGAACGTTGGGCTGAGCACGTCAATGAGCGGCTGGCCGAGCTCGATATCGATGCGCGGATCGATCACCGCAGTTTGGAGGCGCAGGGCATCGACCTGGAGCCGCAGGACAAGATCGGTCCCGCCGCCTCGCGCATGGAAGGGCGCGGGCTTGAGGCCGAACGCATTGAAGAACACCGCGCGATTGCGGAGCGCAATGGCGCGCGGATCATTGCTGATCCGACCATCGCGCTTGATGCGATCACCCATCAGCAGGCCACTTTCACCAACAGGGATCTCGCCCGCTTCGTGCACCGCCATAGCGACGGGAAGGACCAGTTCGATTCTGTCATAAACGCCGTGCGCCGCTCTCCCGACCTAATCGCACTCGGAAGGGATGGACGCGGCGAGGAACGGTTCACCTCGCGCCAGATGATCGAGACCGAGCAGCGGCTTGAGCGCGCTTCGGAGCTGATGGCTGAACGCGCGGATCATCGGGTCCATGAGCGCGACCGGGACGCGGCGCTGGGGCGTTCGGCAGAGCGCGGTCTGGTCCTCTCCGGCGAGCAACGCTCAGCCTTCGAGCATGTCACCGGCGAGCGCGGGCTAAGCGTCGTCTTCGGCTATGCCGGGACCGGCAAGAGCGCGATGCTAGGCGTTGCGCGCGAGGCCTGGGAGAGCGCGGGCTACAACGTTCGCGGTGCAGCCCTCTCGGGCATTGCCGCCGAGGGTCTGGAGAACGGTTCGGGCATTGCCTCGCGCACCATCGCCGGTCTGGAACATCAGTGGGAGCAGGGCCGCGAGTTGCTCACCGCGCGCGATGTGTTGGTGATCGACGAAGCCGGCATGGTCGGCACGCGCCAGATGGAACGCGTGCTGTCTGTCGCGAAGGATGCTGGAGCCAAGGTCGTTCTTGTGGGCGATCCCCATCAGCTGCAGGCGATCGAAGCGGGCGCGGCGTTCCGAGCAATCCATGAGCGCCACGGCGGGGTCGAGATTACCGAGGTGCGGCGCCAGCGCGAGGATTGGCAGCGTGATGCCACGCGCCATCTGGCAACGGGCCGCACCGCCGAGGCACTGGACGCATATTCGGCAAACGGCATGGTGCATGTTGCCGAGACGCGCGACACTGCGCGCGAGGAGCTCATCGAGAGCTGGAACCGGGATCGCGTCGCAGAGCCCGACCAGTCGCGGATCATTCTCACGCATACCAATGACGAGGTGCGCGCGCTCAACGAGCTCGCGCGCGACAGGCTGCGCGAGGACGGCGCGCTGGGCGAGGACGTCACGATCAATGCCGTGCGCGGCACGAGAGAGTTCGCGACCGACGACCGCATCATGTTCCTGCGCAACGACCGCGAGCTTGGCGTCAAGAACGGAAGCCTCGGTACGGTGCAGTCGGTCAGCGCGCAGCGCATGGCGGTGCAGCTCGACGATGGTCGAAGCTTCGCTTTCGACACCAAGGACTATGCCCATGTCGATCACGGTTACGCCGCGACCATCCACAAGTCGCAGGGCGTTACCGTGGATCGAGCGCACGTTCTCGCCACGCCGGGGATGGATCAGCACAGCAGCTATGTTGCGCTGTCGCGCCATCGCGATTCCGTCGACCTTCACTATGGCAAGGATGACTTCGCAGACGCCGGGAGGCTCGCCCGCACTCTGTCGCGCGAACGCGCCAAGGACATGGCTGGCGATTATGGTCTGAGCGAAACCATGGAACGGCAGTTTGCCGAACGGCGCGGCATCCGCTTCCGCGAACGGGTTGCCGAGATCGTCCGCAAGGTCCCCGAAAAGGTTCGTGGTATGTTTGACGGGCTGCGGGTCCCGCAAGCGCCTGCGCCCGAAGCAGATCGCCAGGTCAGGGCGCAGGCAGCTGTTCGGCGTCACGCCCGGGCGGTCAGCACCATTCTTCTGGCGCAAGAGGACGGCACGACCGTCAATCAGCTTGTCGAGCAGGGCCGCTACGCGCCGATGGGGCAGGAGCTTGCGGCAGCACGCCGCGAGTTGAACGCCTTTGGCGCAAACTATTCACGCGACATCGAGCGGGCCTATCTCGCCGACCAACCGCTCGCACATGAAGCCGCCAACGGTCAGGTCCGCCGCGCGATCCTCGCTTTGAAGGCCGAGGGGAGGATCAGGGAAGCGGGGCAGGAGCGTGCCGATCAGTTCGTGGATCGTTGGAAGAAGCTTCAGAGGAACAGCGAGCAGAGCTACGGGCATGGCGAGATGAGCAGCTACCGTTCTGCTCGGTCTGAGATGGCGAGTATGGCAAAGAGCCTCGAGCGCGACCCCCAGCTTGAATCGATCCTCGCCAATCGCAAGGCTGAGCTGGGCATCGGCACCTCCAGTGGTCGCTCACTTGGTGGTGAGCTCGCGTTCCATCATGGCCTTGATCTTGGGCGAGGGCGGGGGATCGGGATTTGAAGGGTATGCGCTGGCGGCTGGGAAAGCAGACGAGCAGGAATGCGCCTTCTATTTGGTTAATGCCGCGCCCTTGTCGATTTTTCGAAAGCGGACGATTCCAAAAGAGCAGATCAGCTTCTCCCTATATCTCGGCCATAAAAATTGTAGAACAAATCAGAAACTTGTAGCTCCTTCGGGATGATCCTCTATGCTTAGATCATTAGCAACGAAATGAGTGACAAGCTGTCTGCCGAGGGGGCGTGCCGATTGGGAACCAGAGACAAAATTTTTATCAGCCATGCCACCCCCGGTGACAATGCCTTCGCGATCTGGCTTTCCTCGCGGCTTTCAATGGCCGGTTTCGATGTCTGGTGCGACGCGAACAAGTTGCTCGGCGGGGAGGACTTCTGGCAGGAGATAGAGCGCACGCTTCGCAACGAAACCGCCAAATTCCTCATCGTAATCTCTCACAGCGCCTTCAGGTCCGAGCATGTCCTGAGGGACGGAATTGCCAAGGAACTGGCCCTTGCCGATATCGTGAAGAAGCAAATCAGCGATCCCCATTTTATCGTTCCCGTCCGGCTGGACGATACGAGCTATGGAGATTTTTCGATCGAGCTCATCAGAACCAACGGCGTCGATTGTAGTGAGAATTGGGCGAGTGGCCTTGCCCGCGTTCTTGAGATTTTCGATCGCGACAAGGTGCCACAGAGCGGCGCCGCCTCCGACAGTCTGGCTGCCTGGCGCTCGGTCCACCAGCACCACACGAGGGCAATCTCTGACACACCTGAAATTCTGCAATCCAATTGGCTTCCCGTCACCGAGTACCCCGAGACCCTCTATTTCTACGAGAGTCCAGGAGTCCGCTGGACGCTTGAGCCGCGCGTGATCGCTTCCCAGTGCACGATTCCTGCATTTGCGCATGGCCGATTGCTCGCATCCTTTGCGCAGCTCGATGAAATGCAGGCGGCTGCAGGCAATGATTTCCCCATCCGTGATCGCGGCAATCTGCCTCTCAAGGATTATCTGCGAGGCAGGACAGGCGACATTCTAGGTGTAAGCCCGTTTGTTGCGAGGAACCAGATAAGCTCTCTGGTTCGTCAGGCGTGGGATTTGAAAATGGCGGAGCTTGGCCTGTGGAATTATGCTCTCGCGAACGGCCAGCTAGCATGGTGGTTTCCGAGAAACATTCCGGAAGACGGGCAGCTTCGCTACACTGATTTCAACGGCAAAGAGCGAAAGCGCGCTTCTACTGGAATCAAGGGACAAAAAGAGCTTCCCGAAGGCCAGCAGGTGCCGCGCAACTATTGGCATCTCGGCTTTACGGCGCAGCCCATGCTGGGCGATCCGAAGGTCATGAGATTGCAGCCAAGGATCGTGATCACTGAGGATGGCCGAACCCCCTTGGCAAACAAGACCCGTCTCAATTCGGTGCGGCGCTCGCTGACCAAGATGTGGTTCAATGACAAATGGCGCGGCCTGTTTCTCGGCTTCGTAAATTTTGTGGCGAAGGGCGAAGCGACCATCAGGCTGCCTGTCTCGTCCGGCGGGGATGTCGCAATATCCTCTCAACCTGTCTCGTTCCCGCTGTCATGCGGGATTTCAACCGATCCTATCGACGAGAACCTATCGGACGAGTTGGCAGAAGTGTTCGAAGAGGCAGAACAGGCCATGCGGCTTACTGACCCGGTATTCTCCTCGCTTCTCGATGACGAGGAGGGCGAGGATGAGTGACTCAACGTTGTTCTTTATCTCCGAGCCCCAGCTCGAATTCGCATTCTCCCAGTTGGAAGAGCATCCCAAGGACGGCCTGTTTCTATATGGCCCCGTCGAGCGTGGGGAGCATTCCGAGACGCTTAAGATCGGCATGATCGGCACGCGCGACGGCCTTTCCAAACTTGACGATTTCGGGAAGCTCGTGACCGGCCACATACCGCCATACGTTGAAGACAGGGCTCACCACGCCGCATTCCCCGGACTTGAGGCGGCATTCGGACTTCGCTGGCCGAATAGGCCTGCTGCAAGGATTGAAGTTTCGGGTAATGCGATATCCAATGCGATCCGCTTTCAAAATCGCCACGAGGCGATAAAGAAGACCGTCGATATCTATGCTGAGGCCATTCAATCCTATCTGAAAAATGAGGCTGAGGTCACGCCGGATTTCTGGTTCGTCGTTATACCCGATGAGGTGTACCAATGGGGCAGGCCGACAATGGCTCCGCCGGTTTCGGAACGGATAAAAGGGCAGGCCACTCTCCGAGAAAGGAAGGCCAAAGCGCTGCTTAAGGCTCCTTCGATGTTTCCCGAAGACAACGCCGAAGCTGAGTTGCAACTTTATGATCTCAACTTTCACAACCAGCTAAAGGCACGTCTCCTCAATACGGCTCCGGTCCAGATCATTCGCGAGCAGACTTTACGAGGTGCTCTGGCTCCTCGCGAGGAACAACACAAACACCGCGTGCAGGACCCCGCGACAATCGCCTGGAATCTATGCACGACCTCTTACTATAAATCGCTCGGCCCGCCGTGGCGGCTGCGAGATATACGTCCCGGCGTTTGTTATGTCGGCATAGTCTTCAAGAAAGACCCTGCCGATCCTGACAGGCGCAACGCCTGCTGCGGAGCCCAGCTCTTTTTGCAATCGGGTGAAGGCCTCGTGTTCAGGGGCGCGGTCGGTGAATGGTATTCGGAGAAAGAGAGGCAGTTCCACCTGTCTCGGGAAAAGGCCGCCGAATTAATGCGGCTTGTCTGCGAAGCATATGAGAGCAAACATGGCACGGCCCCCAAGGAAATTTTTGTTCACGGACGGGCACGGTTCAGCGAATCCGAGTGGAAAGGATTTCGTGACGGTTGTTCCGAGGGCTCGAATGTTGTCGGGATCCGCATTCGGCCAACCGATGAGCTCAAGCTATTCCGCCTTGCGCGGAAGCCGGTGATGCGGGGCACTTGTCTAGCAATGCACCAGCGCATGGCCTATCTCTGGACAAAAGGCTACGTGCCCCGCTTCGATACGTATCCCGGCTTCGAGACACCCAACCCGATCGCCGTACATATTGATTGGGGCGACGCCGACATCGAGACCGTTACGAGGGATATTTTGGCTCTAACCAAGGTCAATTTTAATGGCTGCAATTTTGCAGACGGCCTGCCTGTGACGCTCAAGTTTGCCGACGCTATCGGTGAAATCCTCACCGCTGCTCCGAACCTTGAAGGCGCGCCGTTGCCGTTCAAGTATTACATCTAGATAATATTGATTTGCTCGATACCGGGCCTAGTTTTTTCATAGGTTTTTCTCGGCAGATCAGAGCGCAATAGGGCAGAATGCGGAAATGGTTAGCTTCTCGCCCGCGCTGTTGAATGACCATGCCCCACTGATGAGTTCAAGCGGGGAATTCAGGGCGACTACCGAGGCGCATGGCCTGTACAACACATTCCAGTTCGTATTGCGGCTCTCGCCTCTTGTGCATCGCAAGCTGGCTTCGCTTCCGTCGGGGATAGTCAATTCGGGAGATGTCGATCTCGAAGGCGTCCAGGCATTCTCGACCTACATTCATGAGACGATACATTGGTGGCAGCACATTGGATCGACCTATGGATTGATGCTCAGCATGACATATCCGACTCAGGCGCACGCGAACTATGACCATCTCAAAAGCCTGATCTCCGATGTAGGATTCAAGAAGTCGATCCGGCAACTAGCGGCCACACTTCCGGGCGGCGGACTAGGAACCCCAGCTGGAACGGCCAATATCGTGATAAACAATCACTTTGATATGGATGCTTTTCGAGGGCTTACCGTAAGCCCGACGACAGCCGGTAAGATCGTTCAGGATTCACAGTTCGAAAGTCTTGGGCACGCCTATCACGTTGCCTGCGGTAACATTATCAGTCTTCTCTCCTCGGTGTCAGACCGTCAATTTAACGTGATCCCGCACCCGAAGGAATGGACTGAGCCCTTACGTAAACTGCGGGAGGAGAAAGAGCAGGGGTATTTCTACGGCTCGCCTGTCGAGCTCTATCCCATCGGTGCTTATGAGATATTCGAAGGGCAGGCCCGTGTAGCGCAGCTACAATTTCTGCACTTCGCCACGGGCGGCCTTTTGGGGATGAGTGACGCCGTACAGAACGGTATGTTCGATGGCGTCTATGGGAAAGCATTCATGACCTTTCTCCAAATGACCGAGCTTGAATGGCCTGATTCAATCGATCACCCGACAGTCGCGTTGTTCCTTCTTGTCTGTGATCTCGCAATCAATCCGGGCGGCGGATTTCCGTTTCCCTTGATCCATTTTCCCACCTTCATCCGTGACATAGAGCCTGGAGCACGGTTCGTCTGGCTCAGCAGACTTGCCCGCTTACAGCAAAAAGACGTATTCGGGATGATCCGTGATTACTCCCGCGATGAATATGAGGAGGTAAGCCGCAAACTCTGCGGAGCCATCATCGAAAGTCCGCCCTTGGACATTGCCGGGGAATTCCGTCGCTGGAGCGAGTTGCCCGAGTTCCATCAGCTCATGGAGGAACATCGGACGTTTAAGTTCGACAAGGGGAACATCGTCGTCCGCATTCTCTTCTCGCATTTCCTCGCGTTTATGCGCGACAAATATGAGCGTCCTGAATTCTTCTGCTGGCCCGGTGCATGGATGGCCGGAAAGCGTCTCTCACCCGACGCGATGACCTTGTTCGATCGGCACGGAGCCCTGTTTGTAGACAAGGAAGATGACGACGGCGTTTTCCCGAGGCTTGCGGACGGCAGGACCGAAACCGAAGTTCAGGAGGCCTTCGACGATTTCTACGCCCATAATGTCATTTTCGATCTGACCCGACAATGGATCACGAAGCCCGGACCGTTCCGTTATGATTTCCGCTGGCTTTCGCAGAGGGGAACTGATCAGGAAATCCGGGCATTTTGCGAACGGTCGTTTCAGTCGCTCTATGGCCTGAATCCGAGTTCGGTATCACTCGTCGCAGAGTGAAGGAGCATCCGAGTCCTTAGATTTCGCGCTTCGGCAAACGATTGATGGCTTCGCACATCGGATCAAAAACGTCGTCGCCCTGGAGAAGGCGGTTCAGGAATTCTTCCAGTTCGTAGTCGAACTTGTTATTGTTGATGGGCGACATGAACGGCGCGATGATGAAATTATACGGGCTCGTATGGCGCAGTCTCAGGGCGCACCTGCCGACAATGTCCACGGGTCGTCCCTCGATTATCGCTGCGCCGTCGTCATACTCCTCCCGCGTTACTGGTAGCTTGCCATCGACGAGGCCGTATTCCTCATTGGCAAATCCGGAGCGCTCGATTTGCCGCGCGATCATTTCATCAGGATCGTCATATAGGCCTGTGGGCTCATCGGGGGCGACTTCGACGTAGACGAATTTGCGGTAGTAAACTTCCTGATGGACGGCTGCGATGCGCGATATGTTGAGTTCGTGAACATCCATTAGGAAGTGGGAGCCTTCGACCTGCCGGAAATTGTTTATACGAAGGTTGCGAGGCCCGCGCCACCAACCGGCCAATTGGCCTTCCCGAAACTTGAGCGGTTGTGCAAGCAGAATGCCTAGTCGTTCGGCAATGATCTCGGGGTCATCGAACCATTGAGTGCCGCGCACCCCTGGAAACGCCTGTGAGAACCTGTCGCTGAACGCCACGATAGGTTCTTCGCCGTTCAGTGATGGAGGCTCGGCAGGCGCAGCGTCTTCCGTCTCTTGCGGTGCTTGTTGCGGTATGAACGGCGAAACACCGAGCGGGGGCCTGGAAGGCGCAACCTCGTAGATGTCGCGCAGCAGTTCTTCACGGCGCTCGTCGTCATCGTTTTCGCCGGACAGATCGAGGTACAACGCAGCGCCGAAGAAGATAGGCATTTTCTCTTTACCGGCCACGTCCCGAACGACGGGGATGAATTTACGCCTGTTCTCTGCGTCGCGCAGGATTTCCGCAGTGGCAATGGTCTTTTCGTAACCGACCCCGCCAGTGCCGTTGTTGGCCTTTCCGATATAGGCATCGGTGCAGACCATGATAACGCGGTCAGTCTTCCGGATGCCTTTTTCCATGAAGGCAGCAAGATCATCACCAAAGGCAACGTCCCATTGGTCGAGCAAGACTTCAATGCCGTTGTGCGTCAGATATTCGCCAAGACCCCGCACCCAGTCTTTGTGGTCCTGGGAGTCGTGAGAGTAGGAAATGAATACTCTCTTCGTCTGTGCGTTCGCTTTTGACATTTCCAAGCTCTATAATGCAGCACAATCTCCCAACAAGAGGTTTGGGAGACCCAAGTCTTGCGTCAAGATGGCCCTTGCAGTGATTTTAGCCGAAAAGGTGGTGATGTGCGTAAAGGCGGCTTGTCGAATGCCCGTTGCCAAAACCGGACAGTAAGCTAACGGCCCAGTTTCCGCCGATCACCGAACCTCTGCCAAATGGGCTCCGTCGGCGGTTTCTGAGAAGCGAAAACCCCTCCCCAAAAATCGTTCGATCAGGTTCACAGCGGTGCGCGTGTGCTCACTTAGCTTGACCGTGGTGAATGCTCCGCGGCCTGCCATCGCGAACGGCAGCAACAGTTGGTCCTGCAGGTAAGGCCCGGAAAATGCCTGTGACCCCAGATAGCCGACCATACGCTTGGCCGCTATCTTCGCCAAGCGTTCCGCAGGTACGCCAAGTTTACCGAAGCCCGACATGACCTCGGTCACGTTGTCGAATTCGGCTTCCATCAGCAATGCGTTACCCGGGCCATTCTCGGCCGGGAGCTGCACTGGAGCGAAGGCTTCGTCCGGCCATTCGACCAGCACCTTGCGCGCCGCCTTCAGTTCGCGGTCAGCGATATCGAACGGAATCCCAGCAACCAGCGCTTCTACCTTGCCAGCCTTGAACTCGCCGCGCGTCACGCATTCGATGGGGCGCAACGGCGCTGGATCGATATCCACGACGATGCGCCCGCCACCGCGCGGGAAGAAGCCGTGGCGCTCAAGCGTGATGGAGATCTTTGGTCCCATCCGCTCCAAGACCGGAAGCAGCGTCTTTTGCAGGAATTCGAAAGGCGGCGCGCCCATGGCATGTGTCCCGCCCTCGATCACCAGCCGCGATGGCGCATCGGCCAGCATCAGCGGCACCAGCACGGTCTGGAGCACCAGTCCGGTCGACCCGGCAGTGCCAACCGCGAAAAGGTATTCACCGGGCGTAACGCTGCCGGGCCGAAAGATCAGTTTGCTGGCGCCAACTGTAAGCCCGGAGCATTCCGCTCCGCCGATGGCGCAGGCCGCTTCCAGCGCGGTGACATGCTGGCGCATCAGGCCGGGCTTAGCCCTGCCCCCGCGGATGTTCTGGATGGTGAAGGGCTCGCCGGTCAGCAGCGAAAGGGCTGCGGAATACCGCAACACCTGTCCGCCACCCTCACCCTCGGAGCCGTCGATCGTGATCATTCTTTTTCTACCAATTCAAGGAAAAGCGCTTCGGCCTCTTCCGCAAAGTTCGTGTTATCGGTGCGCTCTGGCACTTCGCCAGCGCGTGAGAGCTCATCTGCTACCAACCGTTCGATATCGGGCAGCCTAATGGTGTTTCCCGCTTCGTTGGTTTTCGCCTTTCGAGCGATCAATTCACCAACCTGATCCACCAAGACCCGATCCAGGTCAGCCGCCTGCATCAGAGGCACCATGCTCATCGGCGGACGCCTTGACGGATCGAGGCGCAGCGCACGTACGGAGAGCGCCGGTCGCAGCGCATAGAAATATCGCTTCACGGCGATCTCGCCGCCTGGATCGAGCCAGCGTTCCACTGTGCCCTTGCCAAGGCTGGCGTAGTGCAGCGCGTAGCCACGCGGGTTAAAGTGGCGGTTAGCAAGGTCAGCAAGCTGCTCAACCACCGGATCGTCAGCAATGTAGCGGATCGAGCTTTCGATCCACTCCGACAGGACCGCGTTGTGCTTGAGCATAAGGCCCAGCGCCTTGCGAACATCCCAGCCGTTCAGATCGATCTCATCGACAATGGGCCGTTCGACCACATCGCGGACCGGCTTAAGCGCGAGATAGTCTCGGCGAGGCCGGATGTAGAGAAAGCGCACGTCGTAATCGCTGTCAGGCGATGGGAAGCCCCATGCGCGCGAACCGGATTCCACCGCCATCAGCAGGCGCACGCCGTCCTCGCTCGCCACACGGGCGAGACGGGCCTCGATATCGGCGCGCACTGCGGGCGCGATGGCTAGCGTATCCTGCATCGGAATTATCTTTGGTCTCTTGGCGATAGCGGCGTGAAGGGCGCTAACCCTTCACGCACACCACCTGTTTCAAGGTATGGACGATCTCCACCAGGTCGGCCTGCGCGGCCATCACGGCTTCGATCGGCTTGTAGGCCTTGGGAGTTTCATCAATCACGCCCTCGTCCTTGCGGCATTCGACACCGGCGGTATCGGCGATATGCTCGTTGAGCGTCACCAGCTTCTTCGCCTGGGTCCGGGACATCACGCGCCCCGCCCCGTGCGAGCAGCTGTCAAAGCTCTCGGCATTACCCAGCCCGCGCACGATGAAGCTTTTCGCCCCCATCGATCCGGGGATGATGCCCAGCGTGCCCTTGGCCGCGCGCACCGCCCCCTTGCGGGTGACGAGCACGTTTTCGCCGAAGTGGTTCTCCCGCGTCACATAGTTGTGATGGCAGTTCACCGCCTCGCATTCCGCTTCGAACGGCTTGGTGATTTGCTTGCGCAGTGCATCAAGCACATGCGTCATCATCACGCGCCGGTTCAGCGCCGCGAAGTCCTGCGCCCATTCGACCGCTTCGACATAATCGTCGAAATGGTCGGTCCCTTCGGGGAAATAGGCGAGGTCCTGATCGGGCAGGTTGATATGCCACTTGCGCATGTCCTGCTTGGCCAGTTCGATGAAGAACGTACCGATCGCGTTGCCGACCCCGCGCGAGCCCGAATGGAGCATGATCCACACGCGCTGCTCGGTATCGAGGCACAGTTCGATGAAGTGGTTGCCCGTCCCGAGCGTGCCGAGATGCACCAGGTTGTTGGTGTTCCGCAGGCGCGGGTACTTGGCGACAATCCGTCCGAACCGTTCCGCAAGCTTCGCCCACGCGTCGACCACTGACGGAGGCGGATCGCCCCACGAACCCTTGTCGCGCTTGCCCCGGCCGACATCGCGGCCATGCGGCACCGCCGCTTCGATCGCGGAGCGGATGCCGGCGAGGTTGTCCGGCAGATCGCTCGCCATCAGCGAGGTGCGCGCGGCCATCATGCCGCAGCCGATATCGACGCCGACAGCCGCCGGGATCACCGCGCCCTTGGTCGGGATTACCGAACCCACGGTCGCGCCGATGCCGACATGCACGTCGGGCATGGCGGCCACGTGCTTGAAGATGAACGGCATCTTCGCCGCCTTCATCAGCTGGTCGCGGGCCTTGTCGTCCACGGGTACGCCGCGCGTCCACGACTTGATCGGAGCGCCGCCTTCAACATGGGTGTATTCGTATTTCGTGTCGGTCATGGCGACCTCCCTGGTTAAACTTGTGGCGCTGGCGACGAGGTTTGGCGAGACTTCTCCGCATGTTGCCATGCAGGGGCGGGTTCGAACCGCCTGGTTACCGATGTAGTCCCGACCGGCATTCGCCAGCGCTGATGTAATTCTGCTTTATCGCTTCGCTGCGTGAGCGCAGGGTGCCGGCGGCGAGTGATTGATGAGACGTTTTACTAAGCTACTCCGGTTGCCCGGGGGCGGACTCGGACCGCCGACCTCCTGCTTTCGCAGGCGCTCTACCCATGTAGTCCCACCGGCATCCGCCAGCGTTAATTGATACTCGGTTCACGGCGACGAGGTTTGGGTAAGACGTTGCCCCGAGGGGCGCCGCTCTATCCGCTGAGCTACGGGCCCGCATGTGGTGGACCCGGCGGGATTCGAACCCGCGACCTGCATCGTGCAAGGATGTAGTCCTGACCCGGCATTCGCCGTGAATTTGGAGAACAGTCGAGGCGACGAGAAATGTCGAGACGACGGCCCTTAAGCTACTACTCCAAGCGGGATTTGAACCCGATCTCTCCAGACCGCTTGCGCGACACTGGAGCGCTTTTCCCGACGGGGCCTTTCATGGTGGAGGATGTAGTCCCAGACTGCATTCGCCACGGCTGCTTTCCAAAGGTTCATTACATTTCGGTCGCGGCGACGAGGGTTGGAAAAGACGTGCCCTATCGGGCCAGTGCTCTACCAGGCTGAGCTACCGCCGGTTTCCCGGCAGGCGGGATTCGAACCCGCGACACCTGCATCCTGAGTGTAGTCCTTCCCGGCATTCGCCGCGACCTTGTGTGTTCCTTCCTTAAATCTCCACTTCGTTGACGATCTCGACCCAATCCTTCGCATCGCCGTTGGCGAAGCGTGCCATTGCGTCGAACACCGCGTCGGTGAAACCACCGACATTCATGATGTCCTTGCGATCTTTCGCCTGCGTCGAGCCGTAAGGCTGGATGTCGATGCAGATCAGCTTCGCACCCGGGTTACGGGCCTTCAGCTTGTTCCACTCCTTCATCGTCGCCGAAGCATCGCCATAGGACCACGGACGCGGCGCATCGAACCAGGACTCATTGTCCGAAACGATGACTACGCAATCGACCATCGCCTTCTCGCGGTTCAGCAAGGCAAGCGGGGCCGAGACGTTGGTTCCGCCACCGCCGACCCCCGCCAGCTTTGCGGCATTCACCGCCACGCGGGCCTTGGGATCAAGCTTGAGCTTCACCACGTCCACTTCGAACGGCAGCACGCGGGTCTGCGAATTGCTCCGCAGCATCGTGGCCGAAACCAGCGCGGCGATGTCGATGCAGCGTACGACCGAAGTCGCACCCTTTCGATAACCGGTCGCAGGCGAACTCATCGAGCCCGACACGTCCGGACACACCACGACATTGCCTTCCAGCACCGGGACCTTCGCAAGCGACAGCTCCAGAGCCTTCTCAAGCGCAGCCTGCACCGCTAGCGGGACACCGTCACCGACTTGGGTCAGTGCAGTCATCAACTGGTAAGGCAACGGCTTCACGCGGGCGATGGCATCGGGATCGGCCAGCCGCGCAGCAACCATCTCGGTCACTCCGTCGATCTGGAACACTCCCTTACGCGCCAGCGTGTTGAGGTTCATCCGCAACGCCTGCCACCCGATGCGCTCTGCCAGCACAGCCCACTGCTTTGCGGTCAGCTCGAAAGCGGTCAGCCATTCAAAGGGCACATCGGGCAGGGGCCGCGAACGGTCCGCCTTCCATGCCTCGAAATCAGCAATCTCCTTCGGCAGCGCCGCGACATCGTAGGGCTTACCGATCAGCCAGCCGTAGAAGGCACGCCGTTCGGCCGAAGCCGGAGCCGGGTGAACCATCTTTACGATGTCCGCCAAGCTCGGATCATTACCCGTTGCCGCCTGCATCAGCTGGCGGGTCGAGGCATTTTCCAGCCATTCACGCACCAGCCGCTTCGGCCGCGTGCCAAGCGAAGTCCGCTCGGTCTGGCCCGACCGCATGATCTGCACAAAGTTGCGCAGCATGCGGCCGTTATCGATCACGCGCTTGAACACCGGGACCATCAGGTCCGGATCGGACATCGACAGCACTGCAGTCAGCAATGCCGGCATATCCTTCATCGCGCCCGACTGGCGAGCATAGATCGCACACTTGGCGACCCATTCGGCGTCCACAGCCCAGGCAGCTTCGAGCGCCTTGGCAAGCTGGTCCTGCGCATCGGCGTAGAATCCGCCCGACAAAGTGCCGGTTGCGGCTAGCTGCGCGAGCAGTGCTTCGGGGCCATAGGCATAGGCGTTGCCGCCTGCCTGGTTCACCGTGTCCGTACGCGGCAGGAACTTCGCCAGCGCCGAGGAAAAAAGCGTCTTGTTGGCCATCGTCCAACTCCATCATCAAACTTCATCGGGCTTTGGGCGGCCGGCCCATTCCGGCCGCCCATGTCCCGCGTCTCGCCGGGTGTTCGACTTACCCGACGGTTTGGATAGAGCATGAGGCGTGCCAGTTTTCAGCCACTTGCTGCAAATTTCGCATAGTACGCTGAAATATATAGGATTATTTAGACTCAATCTTCTCAACAACCCATCGCGAAGTTGCGAGAAATCTATTCTCTTGTATCGCTTATGATAAAAATTTATCACCAAGAGCATGAAGCCCACCACTGTCATTGGTTTTCTCGGCTCAACGCTCGATGCCGCAAAGTTTGGTCCGTCACGCTGGAACAAATGGCGGCCCACGGTCAGCATCTGCATGCAGGAGGACCTGCGGGTGGATCGGTTTGTGTTGATTCACGGCAGCTATCACCGCCGCCTCGCAGAATTCGTGATGCAGGATATCCGCGACGTCTCACCCGAGACCGAGGTCGTCCCCCACGTCATGGATTTCGAAGACGCATGGGACTTCGAGGAGGTTTATGGAAAGCTGCTCGATTTCGCGCGTGAGTTCGAATTCGATCCAGACGCCCATGATTACCTGATACACATCACCACCGGCACGCATGTGGCGCAGATATGCCTCTTCCTGCTAACCGAGGCACGCTATCTTCCCGGCAAGCTATTGCAGACACAGCCTCACAAGGGAGCGCCGCAGCCGATCGGCACCTGGGCCTCGATAGATCTCGACCTTTCCCGCTACGATTCCATTGCCAGTCGCTTCGCTGAGGCAAGCGCGGAAAGCACCAGCTTCCTCAAAAGCGGGATCGAAACCCGCAACGCAGCCTTCAACCGCATGATCGAGGAAATCGAACAGGTCGCTGTCCGCAGCCGCGCGCCGATCCTACTGATGGGGCCGACCGGCGCAGGCAAGAGCCAGCTCGCGCGCAAGGTCTACGAGCTCAAGAAACTGCGCCACCAGGTCGAAGGGCCGTTCGTGGAGGTCAACTGTGCGACGCTGAAGGGCGACAGCGCCATGTCAGCGCTTTTCGGCCACAAGAAAGGTGCTTTCACGGGTGCAGTGCAGGACCGGCCTGGCTTGCTCAAAAGCGCCGACAAGGGCCTCCTGTTCCTGGACGAGATTGGCGAACTGGGGCTGGACGAACAAGCCATGATCCTGCGCGCGATCGAGGAAGGGCGCTTCCTTCCCGTTGGTGCGGACAGCGAGGCCAAGAGCGAATTCCAGCTGATCGCCGGGACCAACCGCAACCTCATGGATGAAGTCGCCGCCGGGAATTTCCGCGAAGACCTGTTCGCACGACTTAACCTATGGACTTTTGCTCTGCCCAGCCTGGCCGAGCGGCGCGAGGACATAGAACCCAATCTCGACTACGAGCTCGAACGCTTCGCAGAGCGTGAAGGCACGCGCGTCACATTCAACAAGGAGGCCCGCGAGCGCTATCTCGCTTTTGCCGAGAGCCCGTCTGCACGGTGGCAAGGCAATTTCCGCGACCTCGCCGCCAGCGTAACCCGCATGGCGACACTTTGCCCGACGGGCAGGATCGACCGCGAGGCGGTGGACTTCGAAACGGGCCGCCTTGGACGGCTCTGGTCAGGCGACAAGGCGGAGGTAGGCGTGTTAACCGACTTGCTCCGAAAGGATCGCGTGGAGGCGATCGACCCTTTCGACCGGGTACAGCTGGAATATGTGGTTGACGTGTGCCGACGCTCAGCCAGCCTTTCTGACGCAGGACGTACCCTCTTTGCCGCCTCACGCGAACAGCGCACATCGACCAATGATTCTGATCGCCTGCGGAAATACCTCGCCAAATTTGGGTTGGACTGGGGTGCCGTCACCCAATGACCTAAGCGGCTGTAATCTGAATGACTGACCGGCTGACGCCGGTAGGTTCATGGCGAAGGGC
>CEOS01078768.1_pt1 | contig 22951 bp, 23 predicted proteins | sample 530601 | NCBI WGS metagenome assembly CEOS01 (sample SAMEA2620666, study PRJEB7988) | marine metagenome | biome: marine biome (ENVO:00000447); feature: mesopelagic zone (ENVO:00000213); material: "saline water (ENVO:00002010), including plankton (ENVO:xxxxxxxx)" | depth 1000 m
TCGAATGACATGCGTCCACGATATGGACTCTGCTCAGCCCGCCATCGTCATTCAGCCCCGCCCTGCGGCCTGGCGCGCGGCCGCGACATTGCTGTCGCCGCCACCCGAGCCCGCGCTGACCGATGCCTCATTCCCGGCCGCTGCCATGCTGGGCCAGAAGATCGGCAAAGCGTTCGCCCTGGATCAGGATATGGGCGCGCTGCGCGGCCTCGGCCGCCGCGGCGTCGCCCGCCTCGATGGCGGCGACGATCCGTCCGTGTTCGGCCAGCGACTGACGCAGGCGGCGGGGCAGACGCAGTTGCTGACGGCGAAAGGGCGTCAGCCGCAGATGCAGCAATTCGGCCTGCTGGGACAGGAACAGGTTGCCCGATCCGCGATAGATGGCGCTGTGAAAGCCCTTGTTCGCGGTATAATAGGCCGAGGCGTCGCCGGTATCGGCCGCCGCCGCGCAGCGGGCCAGCCAGCCGCGCAGATCCGCAAACAGGTCGGGGTCGCCGCGTCGCGCACAAAGCCGGGCGCAGACGGCCTCCAGTTCCGCCATCACCTCGAACATCTCGACGATGCGTCCGATCGAGGGGTTCAGCACCTGCGTTCCCCGGCGCGGCTTCAGTTCGACCAGCCCCGATGCCGACAGGCGCTGCAATGCCTCGCGCACCGGCGTGCGCGAGACGCCGAAACGCTCGGCCAGGGCGGGCTCTTCCAGTCGCGTGCCGGGGGGCAGGACGCCTTCGACGATCTCGGCCTCCAGCCTCTCGCTGATGTCGTCGGCGGCGCTGGCCATCACGATCCTTTCTGTTTGTGTGCATAATTATTGCTTGTGTATACACAAAAGTCGAGACAGAATGAGCACCGGGAGAATGAACAGCCGCGTCCGATGCGGCGAAACGGGGCGGGCTCCGCCCGAGGGAGGAAAGATGAAGTTCAAGTCAACCTGCGCCGTTCTGGCGCTGAGTGTCGCGATGCCGCTGGCCGCCGGGGCCGAGGTTCTGAAAGCCAGCCACCAGTTTCCGGGCGGCAAGGGCGATGCCCGCGACGAGATGATGCAGATGATCGCCAAGGACGTGGCCGATGCCGGCGTCGATCTGGAAATCCGCGTCTATCCGGGTGAATCGCTTTACAAGGCCAAGGAACAATGGAGCGCGCTGACCAGCGGGCAACTGGACATGACCTCGTTCCCGCTGGACTACGCGGCGGGACGGGTGCCGCAATTCAGCGTGACGCTGATGCCGGGACTGGTGCGCAACCACGAACGCGCCGCGCGGCTGAACGATTCGCCCTTCATGGACACGATCCACAAGCTGATCGAGGATAACGGGGCCATGGTCCTGTCGGATGCCTGGCTTGCCGGAGGTTTCGTCAGCAAGAAGAACTGCATCACCGCGCCGGACACGATTTCGGGCCAGGTGACGCGGGCGGCGGGACCGGCCTTCGAGCAGATGCTGGTCGGCGCGGGCGCCTCGATTTCCTCGATGCCCTCGTCCGAGATCTATACCGGGATGCAGACCGGCGTTCTGGACGCGGCCAATACCTCGTCGGGGTCGATGGTCAGCTACCGGCTGTATGAACAGGCCAAATGCCTGACCGCACCGGGTGAAAACGCCTTGTGGTTCATGTATGAACCGGTCCTGATCTCGAAGAAGACGTTCGATCGGCTGACCCCGGAACAGCAGCAGGCGCTGAAGGATGCCGGCCAGCGGGCCGAGGAATGGTTCGCCGAACAGGCCGCCGGGCTGGACAGCAAGATGGTGGACACCTTCGAGAAGGCCGGGGTCGAGGTCGTCACCATGTCGCCCGAGAATTTCGATGCCTGGCTGAAGATCGCTCAGGATACCTCGTACAAGAATTTCTCGAACGAGGTCGAGGGCGGCAAGGATCTGATCGACCAGGCGATGGCGGTCGAATGATCCTGGCGATGACCCGCGGAACGGGAAGCCGCGGAGGGTGGCGATGAGCGGCCTTCTGCGGCTTCTGAACGGTCTTGCCCGGCTCAGCGGCCTGCTTGCGATGATGCTGCTGGCCGCGGCGACGGTCGTGGTGACGCAGATGGTGTTTTCCCGCTATGTTCTGGGCGCCTCGACCGTGTGGCAGACCGAATTCGTCATCTACGCCACCACGGCGGCGATGATGCTGGGCAGCCCCTACGTGCTGGCGCTGCGCGGCCATGTCGGGGTCGATCTGCTGGTCGAGGCGGCCGGTCCGGGGCTGCGGCGGGTCTTCGCGCTGATCTCGGGGCTGGCCTCGTTGGGCTTTGTCGGCGCGCTGGCCTGGTCCGGTTTCGTCTTTCTCTACGAGGCCGCCTCGCGCGGCTGGACGACCGACACGATCTGGGCGCTGCCTCTGTGGATCCCGTTCTGGCCGGTGCCTTTCGCGATGGGGCTGATGATGCTGCAACTGATCGTGCAGATGCTGATGGCGATCACGGGCGAGACGCCCGGCAAGGAGGTCTGATGTCTCCGTCCATGGCGGGTATCGCCGTTCTGGTCACGATGCTGGGCCTGCTGGGCGCGGGCACACCCATCGCCTTCGCGCTTGGCTTCGTCGCGGTCGCGGCGCTGGTCCTGTCCGAGGGGTTCAGCGCCATCGGTGGTCTGTCCGAAACCTTCTTCGCCGGGCTGGCCAATTTCGGCATGGTCTCGGTGCCGATGTTCATCCTGATGGGCGCCGCCGTCGCCAGTTCGCCCGCGGGCAGGGATCTGTACGAAGCGCTGGACCGCTGGCTTTACCGGGTGCCGGGCGGCATGGTCATGTCCAATATCGGCGCCTGCGCGCTGTTTGCCGCGCTGTCGGGCAGCAGCCCCGCAACCTGTGCCGCCATCGGCAAGATGGGCATCCCGGAAATGACCAAGCGCGGCTATCCCGACAGCCTGGCCGCCGGATCCATCGCGGCGGGCGGCACGCTGGGCATCCTGATCCCGCCCTCGGTCACGATGATCGTCTACGGCATATCGACCGAGACCTCTATCGGGCGGCTGTTTCTGGCCGGGCTGCTGCCGGGGCTGATGCTGACGGTGCTGTTCATGGCCTGGGCGCTTATCGATTGCTGGCGCAAGGGGATCGCGCTTGGCGATGTGACGCGGCGCTATTCGCTGGCCGAACGGCTTGAGAACCTGCCCCGCGTGCTGCCCTTCCTGCTGATCGTGGCCGCCATCCTTTTCGTGCTTTATGGCGGTGTCGCCACGCCCTCGGAGGCGGCCGGCACCGGCGCGCTGATCTGCATCCTGCTGGTCGCGATCATCTACCGGATGTGGCGGGCGGGCCCGATGATCGCGATCTTCCGCGACACCATCCGCGAGGCGGTGATGATCATGCTGATCATCGGTGCGGCCGAATTGTTCGCCTTTGCCCTGTCCTCGCTGTTCATCACCCAGACCGTCGCCGGTGCCATCGCCGATCTGGAGGTCAATCGCTGGATCCTGCTGATCGTGATCCAGCTTTTTCTGCTGGTCGCGGGCTTCTTCCTGCCGCCGGTCGCCATCATCCTGATGTCGGCGCCGATCCTGATGCCGATCCTCGATTCGGCGGGCTTCGATCCCTACTGGTTCGCGGTCATCCTGACGATCAACATGGAGATCGGGCTGATCACGCCGCCGGTGGGGCTGAACCTCTATGTCATCAACGGGATCGCGCCGCAGATTTCGCTGCGCGACATTCTCTACGGCTCGCTGCCCTTCGTCGGGATGATGGTGCTGGGCATGGTGCTGCTGTCGATCTTTCCGCAGATCGCCCTGTTCCTGCCGGATCTGATCATGGGGCCCGCGCTATGACGCTGACGGCGCAGCTCTATGACCGCCTCAGCAGCCTTGTCGTCAGTTCCGGCTGGCGGCGCGGCAAGGGCACGCCGCCGCCGGCGCCGGATGCGCTGATCGGGGCCGCGCGCGCGCTGACGGAACTGCAATCGGAAACCCGCGGCATGGCGGTCGCGGCGGATATCCTGGCGGGCTATGCCGCGCTGGACGATCCCGAAAAGCGCATCTTCTTCGAGGGCCTGCGCGACGGTTTCGACCCCGACCACGCGGCGCTGGCCCGGGCTGCAAAGGTCTGGCTGGACAAGGGATCGCCCGCCGATCTGGAAGCCCTGTCGCGCTTGGCCGAGCCTCCGCGCCAGGAATTGCTGCGGCGGCTGAACATGGCGCAGGGCGGGACCGTCCGGCTGGTGGGGATGCGCGCCGACCTGCTGCGGCTGACGGGCCGCGACCGGACCTTTGCCCGCGTCGATGCCGATTTCCGTCACCTGCTGCGATCCTGGTTCAATCGCGGATTTCTGCAATTGCTGCGCATCGACTGGCACAGCCCGGCCTTGCTGCTGGAAAAGCTGATCGAATACGAGGCGGTCCACGAGATCCGCGATTTCCGCGATCTTCAGCGCCGGGTCCTGCCGGTGGATCGGCGCTGCTATGCCTATATGCATCCCGCCATGCCCGACGAGCCGCTGATCTTCGTCGAGGTCGCGCTGACCCGCGGGCTGCCCGATTCCGTGCAGGCGCTGATCGACGAAAGCCGTGCACCGCTGGACCCCGAAGACGCCGATACGGCCGTCTTCTATTCCATATCGAACTGCCAGTCGGGGCTGGCGGGCATCAGTTTCGGCAATCTGCTGATCAAGAACGTGGTCGCCGAACTGTCCCGCGAATTGCCCGAACTGGCGACCTTCGTCACGCTGTCGCCGATTCCCGGCCTGCGCGCCTGGCTGGAGGAACGGGCCGCCGCGGGCGAGGCCGAGGCCACCGCCCTGCTGCGCGATCCGCAGCCCGGCCCGCTCACCGCACAGACCGCGCGCTACCTTCTGCTGGCCAAGGATGCCAAAGGCCGGCCCCGCGATCCGGTGGCCCGCTTTCACCTGGGCAACGGCGCCGAGGCGCACCGACTGATCGCCGGCGCCGACATTTCGGACCGGGGAACGAGGCAAAGCCTCGGGATGATGGTCAACTACCTCTATGACCGGCGCCGGATCGAGGCCCAGCACGACGATTTCACCGAACGCGGTATCATCGCCGCGCCGAAGCGGTTGCAGGACATCGCGCGCAAGGCCGAGATCGAGGCCGCCCCGGCCGGCAGACGGACCAAAACGGACAGCAAGACATGACGAACACGCTTTTCGACGCATTGATGGCCCCGCACAAGGGCGAGGCGCGCGATTTCCTGATCCTGCCGGACGGATCAAGCCTGTCCTATGACGACATCCATCGCCTGTCGGGCCGGCTTGCGAACCTGCTGACGGCGCAGGGCGTGAAGCCCGGCGACCGGGTGGCGGTGCAGGTCCAGAAATCACCCGAGGCGCTGGCCCTCTATCTGGCGACGATCCGCGCGGGCGCGGTCTTTCTGCCGCTGAACACGGCCTATACCCCGGCCGAGATCGCCTATTTCGTCGGCGATGCCGAACCCGCGCTTGTCGTCTGCGATCCCGCCCGCGCGGCCCGGCGCGACGACTTCCTGCCCGATGGCGGCAAGCTGATGACGCTGGACGCGGATGGCAAGGGCGACTTGATCGAGGCCGCGATCTGCCATGCCGAGGTGCAGAACCCGGTGCCACGCCGGGGCGATGATCTGGCGGCGATCCTTTACACCTCGGGCACGACCGGCCGGTCCAAGGGCGCCATGCTGAGCCATGACAACCTGCTGTCGAACGCGCGCGTGCTGGCCGATGCCTGGCGCTTCACCTCGGAGGACGTGCTGCTGCACGCGCTGCCGATCTTTCACACGCATGGGTTGTTCGTCGCCTCGAACGTGCTGATGCTGGCCGGCGGGGCGATGATCTGGCTGCCGAAATTCGATGCGGCCCAGGTGACCGAGCTGCTGCCGCGGGCGACCAGCATGATGGGCGTGCCGACCTTCTACACCCGCCTGCTGGACCGGCCCGATTTTACCGGCGAACTGGTGCAGAAGATGCGGCTGTTCACCTCGGGCAGCGCACCGCTGCTGGCCGAGACGCATCGCGCCTTCGAGGATCGGACCGGGCACCGGATTCTCGAACGCTATGGCATGACGGAAACCAACATGAACACCTCGAACCCCTATGAGGGCGAGAGGCGGGCGGGCACGGTGGGCTTTCCGCTGCCCGGCGTCGCGCTGCGGATCACCGGCGAGGACGGATCCTTGCTGTCGCGCGGCGAGATAGGCCAGATCGAGGTTCGCGGCGATAACGTGTTCCAGGGCTATTGGCGAATGCCCGACAAGACGGCCGAGGATCTGGCGCCGGATGGCTGGTTCCGAACCGGCGATCTGGGCATGATCGATCCGGACGGCTATGTGGTGATCGTGGGACGCGGCAAGGATCTGATCATCTCGGGCGGCTTCAACATCTATCCCAAGGAGGTCGAACTGCTGATCGACGAGATGCCGGGCGTTCTGGAAAGCGCCGTGATCGGCGTGCCGCATCCCGATTTCGGCGAAGGCGTGGTGGCCGTGATCGCGCGCGCCGAAGGGGCCAAACCGGACCCGGATGCGATCATCGCCGACCTCTCGGACAGGCTGGCCAGATTCAAGCAGCCCAAGAAGGTGATGATCATCGACGAATTGCCGCGCAACACGATGGGCAAGGTGCAGAAAGCCGCGTTGCGGGCCGAATATGCCGAACTTTTCAGCGGCCGTGATCAGACCAGGTAGATCGCGTTCGTCATGTCCTGGGCGCTGAGGCTCTCGCCCACGAAGACGATCCTGTCCGCGTCCAGAAGCTCGACAATGACGCCACCTGCCGTCTCGCGGATCGCGTCGCTGATGAAATTCGCGTCGCTGGTTCCGATGGCGCTTCGCGCGATCATCACCCGGTCCTCGATCGGATCGAAATCCGCCACCCGATCGACGCCGCCGCCCGGGCCGAAGATGAAACTGTCCGCGCCCGCGCCGCCGATCAGCGTGTCATTGCCCGCCGCGCCACGCAGCGTATCGTCGCCGCCGCGCCCTTCAAGCCGGTCATCGCCATCATTTCCGGCCAGATAATCGTCGCCGCCGACGCCGACCAGCCGGTCATCGCCCGAGCCTCCGGCGATCCGGTCATTGCCCGCGCCGCCATAGACCAGGTCGGCACCGGCGCCGCCCGTCAGCCGGTCGTTGCCGTCCTTGCCGAGAATCAGGTCGTCGCCATTGCCGCCATGCATCAGGTCGTTGCCCAGCCCGCCGACCAGGCGGTCGTTGCCGCCCTGTCCCAGCACCCGGTCATTTCCGCCCTGACCCTCCAGCGTATCGTCGCCATTGCCGCCCGCGATCCAGTCATGTCCGCTGCCCGCCCGAACGAAGGTGTCGAAGCCGCCCAGCCGGATGTCGTCGCCGCGACTCGTCCCCCGGACCGATCCCGATGGCGCGCTGAGATAGGTCTGGCCGTCGAAATGGGGCAGCCATGCGGCTCGGCCCGGCTGCGTCACCGCCAGATCCGGCAGCGGCAGTCGCGGCAGGCCGTTGCTGTAGTCGATATCGACATCGCCATCGGTTGCCGCAAAGTTCTGCGTGACCATCAGAACCTTGTAGTCCTGATTGTCGCGGGTGAAGTCGCCGACCTTGAGACCGATCCCGATCACCTCGGCATCGGGGTTGAGGATATTGGCGCGATGCGAGGGGCTGTCCATGAACATCCGGTGCAGGGCGCGCACATCGTCGTTCAGCCCGTCGCCCGTCGTCACGCTGCGATAGGCGATGTTTTCCGACGTCATCCAGCGCCCATCCAGATCCAGCCCCGCCGCCCGCATCCGGTCTGTCGGGCTGCTGCCGCCGCGGCCGGTATGCGAAAAGACATCCGCCGACAGCATCCAGGCCGAATGCGCGTCCGCCGATTGGTTCAGCGCGGTTTCGATGCGCAGGGGGTCCAGCCCGTAACTTGCGCGGCTCGCATTCACGAGGCTGACGAAATAGCGTTCGGCGGCGGAGGCGATCGACATCGTTCAGGTCCGTTCAGGTTTTTGTGCTGGCACAACCTTAGCGCGCATTTCGTGCGATGCTCGCCCGAATTGCAGAGAATGCAACACATTACCGCGAAGTTAACGACAACCCGCGGGAATTCCGGTTGAAATTCCTGTCCGCCCCTTGGCTCCGGCGTTCGATCACGCGCCGGTCGGAGAGGCCGTCCGATTCGCCGATTCCGGCGGAGCGGCCGTCGTTTCCCGCACCATCAGCCTGGGCTGCAACCGCGTGATGGCAGGCGCCGCGTGCCCGGCGATCCGGGCCAGGACGATTCGTGCGGCCTCCCGGCCCAGGGCGCGTTTCGGCTGGCGGATGGTGGTCAGCGCCGGCGTCAGATGCGAGGCCAGGTCGATATCGTCGAAGCCGATCAGCGACAGGTCGGCGGGCACCCGGTAACCGGCCCGGATCAGACCTGACTGAAAGGCGCAGGCCATCTCGTCCGAAAAGGCGAAGACGGCGGTCGGGCGGCTATGCGCCGGCATCGCGATCCAGTCGCGCGCCGCGCCCCGGCCCGCCTGCAGGCTGAAATCGCCCGGAAACAGCGTGATCCCGGCATTCCGCGCCTCTTGCATGGCGCCGTCCAGCCGGGCCTTGTGCAGCACATTGTCGGGCGGCCCGCCGATCAGGCCGATGCGGTCGTGACCCAGCTCGCGCAGATGCGCGACAGCCAGCCGCGCGCCCTGTCGATTGTCCAGCACCACCCGTGGCAGATCCGCGCCCTCGATCCATTCGCAGGCCGTGACCACGGGCGGCAGCCCCGCCCCGCCGGTCAGATCGGCATGGGGCACCAGCCCGTCCAGCAGAATGATGCCATCGGCGCGGGACGGATCCAGAAAGGCGCGCAGATCGCGGTGACGGCCGCTTTCGTCCAGCGTGTCGGCGACCAGCAGATCATAGCCCGCCGCCGCCAGTTCGCGCCCCATCCCGTCGAGGATCTTGGCGAAGAAAGGGTTGCCGAGGTTGGGCACCAGCGCCACGACGCTGCCCGTGCGCTGCTTGCGCAGGTTGCGGGCGGCATGGTTCAGCCGGTATCCGGTCGCGGCCACAGCCTCGGCCACGCGGGTCCGCGTCGGCTCGGCCACCAGATCGGGCCGCGAGAGAACCCGACTGACGGTCGAGGCCGACACCCCCGCAAGCCGCGCCACATCCGACAATTTTGCCCGCCCCGGCGGATTGGCCTCGTGATCCATCGCGAAAGGGTATGCGCCACCGCGCGGCGCCGCAAGAAAATGTTTGCAATCGATTGCAGGGCCGTGCAGGCTGACCATGTGGAAGGGGGGAGCCATGCAGACGATCAAGGGACCGGCGCTGTTTCTGGCGCAGTTCATCGGCGAAGCCGCGCCGTTCGACACCTGGGACGGGATCACCCGCTGGGCCGCCGGTTGCGGCTATCTGGGCGTGCAGGTGCCAACCAGCGATCCGCGCATTCTGGATCTGGACCGGGCCGAATCCTCGCAGGATTACCGCGACGAATTCCTGGGCACCGCGCGCGAAAACGGGGTCGAGGTGACAGAGCTTTCGACCCATCTGCAAGGTCAGCTGGTGGCGGTCCACCCCGCCTATGACGCCGGTTTCGACGCCTTCGCGCCCCCTGGCCTGCGCGGCGATCCCGCCGCGCGGCAGGAATGGGCGGTCGATCAGATAGGCCGCGCGATCCGGGTCAGCCGGCTTCTGGGCCTGGACCGGATGGCCACCTTTTCCGGTGCCCTGGCCTGGCCCTATCTCTACCCCTGGCCGCAGCGTGCCCCCGGACTGGTCGAGGCCGCCTTCGACACGCTGGCGGCCCGCTGGCAGCCCCTGCTGGATCTGGCCGAGGATCACGGCGTCGACATCTGCTACGAGATCCATCCCGGCGAAGATCTGCATGACGGCATCACCTTCGAGATGTTTCTCGACCGCGTGAAGGATCACGGTCGCGCCAACATGCTGTTCGATCCGTCCCACTACCTTCTGCAACAGCTCGATTACCTTCAGAACATCGACATCTATCGCGACCGGATCCGGATGTTCCACGTCAAGGATGCCGAATTTCGCCCGACCGGGCGGCAGGGCGTTTACGGCGGTTTCCAGACCTGGGCCGATCGGGCGGGCCGGTTCCGCAGCCTCGGCGACGGGCAGGTCGATTTCGGGGCGATCTTCTCGAAGCTGACGCAATACGGCTTTGACGGATGGGCCGTGGTCGAATGGGAATGTGCACTGAAGCACCCCGAGGACGGGGCCCGCGAAGGCGCAGCCTTCGTGCGCGACCACATCATCCGGGTGACGCCCCATGCCTTCGACGATTTCGCGGCATCCGGCGTGGACCGCGCCGCCATCGACAAGGCGCTTGGATTATGAGGCCGATCCGGCTGGGCATGGTCGGTGGCGGCAGCGGCGCCTTCATCGGCGCGATCCACCGCATCGCGGCGCGGATGGACGGGCATTTCACGCTCGTGGCCGGGGCGCTGTCCTCGGAACCCGGCCGGGCGCAGGCCAGCGCGGCGGAACTGGGCGTGCGGGGCTATGACGACTTCGGCGCGATGGCCCGCGACGAGGCCGCGCGCGAAGACGGGATCGAGGCCGTGGCGATCGTCACCCCGAACCACATGCACGCAGCCCCCGCCGCAGCCTTCCTGAACGCGGGCATCCACGTCATCTGCGACAAGCCGCTGGCCGCCACTCGGGGTCAGGCCGCCGAGATCGAAGCCGCCGCCAAGTCAGGCACCGCCCGCTTCTTCCTGACCCACAATTACAGCGCCCTGCCAATGATCCGCGAGGCCCGCGCGATGGTGGCCGAGGGCGCCATTGGCGATCTGCGGCTGGTGCAGGCGGAATATCTGCAAGGCTGGCTGTCTGGACCGGCGCGGGGCAAACAGGCCGAATGGCGCACCGATCCGGTTCGCGCGGGCGCCGGCGCGCTTGGCGATATCGGCACCCATGCCTGGCAACTGGCCGCGTTCGTGACCGGCCAGACGCCCGACCGCCTGTCGGCCGATCTGTCCAGCATCGTGCCGGGCCGGCCCATCGACGACGATGCCCGGATCGCCCTGCGCTATGGCTCGGGGGCCAAGGGCGGAATCTGGGCCAGCCAGGTCGCGATCGGGCAGGAGAACGGGCTGTCGCTGCGTCTTTTCGGCACCGAAGGCGCGCTGGCATGGCGCCTGCCCGATCCCGAGCGGCTGATCTTCACGCCCAGGGACGATGCCCCCCGCATCCTGACCCGCGCGCAGGATCGCAGCGCATCCTTCCGCACGCCACCCGGCCATCCCGAAGGATACCTGGAAGGATTCGCCAATCTTTACAGCGATATCGCGGCGATCATCCGGGGAGACACGACGCATCTGGACCGCGTGCCGGGCCTTGAAGCCGGCCTGTCGGGAATGGCCTTCATCGCGGCGGCGCAGGAATCCTCGGCCCGCGACGGGGCTTGGATCAGGGTGGCGGAATGACGGTGCTGGCCCTTCAGGATGTCTCCAGACGTTTCGGCCCGATCGAGGTGCTGCACCACGTCGATCTGGCGCTTGAACCGGGTCAGGTCCATGCCCTGATCGGCGAGAATGGCGCCGGCAAGTCCACCATCATGAAGATCCTCGGCGGCTTTCTGGATCCGACCGAGGGCCAGATCCTGCTGGACGGCCAGGCCGTCCGCTTCGCCAGCGGCCCGCGGGCCGAGGCGCAGGGCATCGTCGTGATCCACCAGGAATTCAACCTTGCCGCCGACCTGTCGGTCGCGGCCAACATCTTTCTGGGGCGAGAAACAGGCGGCTGGCGGCTGGACCACCAGGCGATGCGCCGAGACACCGCCGCCCTGCTGGACCGGCTCCATTCCCCGATCAGCCCCGACACGCCGATCCGCGACCTGTCCGTGCCCAACCGCCAGATGGTCGAGATCGCCAAGGCCCTGTCGCGCAAGGCCCGCGTGCTGATCATGGACGAGCCGAGCGCGGTCCTGACCCACCGCGAGGTCGGCACGCTTTACGAACAGATCGACCGGCTTCGCCGCGAAGGCGTCGCGATCCTCTATTGCTCGCACCGGCTGGACGAGGTCGCGCATCTGGCCGACCGCATCACCGTGCTGCGCGACGGCCGCGTCGTGCGGCAGGCGATGCGCGGCGAATTGACCGAAGACGGCATGGCCACCGCCATGGTCGGCCGCGAATTGCAGGATTTCTATCCGCCCAAGGGCAGCCATTCCGACAGGCCCGCCTTGCAGGTCACGGGCCTGACCGTGCCGGGCAAGGTCCACGACGTCAGTTTCACCCTGCACGAAGGCGAGGTGCTGGGCCTTGCCGGCCTTGTCGGCTCGGGTCGGACCGAGCTGGCCGAGGGGCTGGTCGGTCTGCGCGCATCCACGGGCGAGATCCGCGTCAACGGCCAGCCGGTCGCGATCCGCAGCCTTCGGGACGCCTTCGCATCGGGGCTGGCCTATCTGACCGAGGATCGGAAAGAGGCCGGTCTGCTGCTGGACAAGGGCCTGCGCGAGAACCTGACCCTGGCCAGCCTGTCCCGCTTTGGCCATCTGCGGCTGGATACGCAGGCCGAGGATGTGGCGCTGGACCGGGCCACACGGGAATTCGACATCCGCGCGCCCAGCCGCACGATGATCGCGGGCAAGCTGTCGGGCGGCAACCAGCAGAAGCTGCTGCTGGCCAAGACGATGCTGCCCGATCCCCGCATCATCATCATCGACGAACCGACGCGCGGCATCGACGTGGGCACCAAGGCGCAGATCTATGCCTTCATCCGCGATCTGGCGACGCAGGGTCGCAGCCTGATCGTCATCAGCAGCGAAATGACCGAGGTGATCGGCCTGGCCGACCGCGTCCTGGTCATGCGCGAGGGCCGCATCGCCGGCGAGGTCACGGGAAACGACATGACGGAAGACAGGATCGTGCGCCTTGCCATGGGCGTCAGGGGCGAGGCCGCATGAAACCCGATCTGCATACCCTCGGCCCGCTGATCGCGCTGATTGCGCTGGTCATTCTGGGCGCTTTGCTGAACCCGGCCTTCCTGGCGCCGGCCAACATCACCAACGTGCTGGCCCGTTCCGCCTTTATCGGCATGATCGCGGTCGGCATGACCTTCGTCATCACCGCGGGCGGGCTGGATCTGTCGGTCGGCTCGATGGCCGCGTTTCTGGCCGGCATCGCCATCATCGCGATGAACGCCGCCCTGCCCGGCCTGGGCGAGAATTGGGGCACGATCATCATCGGCATGGGCGTTGCCATCCTTGGCGGGATCGCCGCGGGATACCTGAACGGCGCGCTGATCACCAAGGCAAGGATCGAACCCTTCATCGTCACCCTGGGCACGATGGGCATCTTCCGGTCGCTGGTGACATGGCTGGCCGACGGCGGCACGCTCAGCCTGGATTACGGGCTGCGCACCCTCTATCGCCCGGTCTATTACGGCGGCATCGGCTGGATCACCTGGCCGATCATCGTCTTCGCGCTGACCGCCATGGCGGGCGAATGGATGATGCGCCATTCCCGCTTCGGTCGCCATGTCGAGGCGATCGGCTCGAACGACCGGGTGGCGCGCTATTCCGCCATCGACGTGAATCGCGCGCGGCTGCTGACCTACATGCTTCTGGGCCTTCTGGTCGGGCTGGCCACGGTTCTGTACGTGCCGCGCCTCGGCTCGGCCTCGGGCGGGACCGGCGTGTTGTGGGAACTGGAGGCGATCGCCGCCGTCATCATCGGCGGCACCGCGCTGAAGGGCGGGCGGGGCCGCGTCTGGGGCACGGTCGTGGGCGTGCTGATCCTGTCGCTGATCGACAACATCCTGAACCTCGCCGATCTGGTCAGCCCCTATCTGAACGGCGCCATCCAGGGAATCATCATTGTCCTCGCTGTCGTCTTGCAGCGGGAAAAACGCACCGCCGACGAGCGGTGATCCAAGGGAGGGAAAGGAATGAAACGCAGAAGCCTGATGAAATCCGCGGCCATCGTCGCGGTGCTGGGCCTTGCCGGCGGCGCCGCCGTCGCGCAGCAGGACGGCGAAAAGACCATCATCGGCGTGTCGATCCCGTCGGCCACCCACGGCTTCATGGGCGGGCTGAACTGGCACGCCCAGGACACGATCGACCGACTGGGCAAGGTCTATCCGAATCTTGAATTCGTGCTGTCCACGGCGGGCGACGCGGCCAAGCAGGTCAGCGATATCGAGGACATGATGGCCACGCGCAACATCGACGCGCTGATCGTGCTGCCCTTCGAATCCGAACCGCTGACCGCCCCGGTCGCCGCGGTGAAAAAGGCCGGCAAGTTCGTCACCGTCGTCGATCGCGGCCTGTCGCAAGAGGGGATCGAGGATCTGTATGTCGCCGGCGACAATACCGCCTTCGGCCGTGTCGCGGGCGAATATTTCAAGGAAAACCTTCAGCCGGGCGCCAAGATCGTCGTGCTGCGCGGCATCCCGACCACGCTGGACAACGAGCGCGTGGAGGCGTTCCAGACGGCGCTGGAGGGCTCGGATATCGAGATCCTCGACATGCAGCACGGCAACTGGAACCGCGACGACGCCTTTACCGTGATGCAGGATTACCTGTCGAAATATCCCCAGATCGACGCCGTCTGGGCAGCCGATGACGACATGGCCATCGGCGTGATGGAGGCGATCGCCGCCGCCGACCGGACTGACGAGATGTGGGTGATCGGCGGGGCCGGGATGAAGGAAATCGTCAAGCGCATCATGGAGGGCGACCCGCAACTGCCGGTCGATGTGACCTATCCGCCGGCGCTGATTTCCTCGGCGATCGAGATGACGGCGCTGAACTTCGTGTCCGGCGCGCCGATGGTCGGCCGCTTCATCATCGGCAGCCAGCTGATCACGCCGGAAAACGCGGAACAATTCTACTTTCCCGACAGCCCGTTCTGAAAGCGGGCCTTGTGGAAAAAGTGGCAGCGCCCGATGCCGGGCGGGCGCTGCCACTGACGCGGCTTCTGCCTACAGATCCATCCCCTGCCCGGTTTCCAGCAGCGATTTCATGCTGGACAGGACCAGCGGCCAGCCCTCGGTGATCCCCTTCAGCATCCCGCTGCCGGGCTGCAAATCCTCGTGGGTGACGGTCAGCCTGACCATCCGGTCCTGCTGCTCGATGTCAAAGGTCACGCGACTGAACTGGGCGGGGTCGTCCTGCTGGCTTTCATTCGCCCAACTCAGCACCAGGCGCCGGGGCGGGTCGCTTTCCAGCACCTTGCCCACCAGATCGACACTGCGCGCCGGATTCGTGCGGACATGGCGCCATTCCGATCCGGGCTGCCAGTCGTCCGAGATGTTTTCATGCCCCCAGTAGCGGCAGGCGATCTCGGGTCGGGTAATGGCCTCGAAGACCTTATCGGGCGTCGTGCGGATATAGGTGACATAGACGAAGCTGGCTGACATGTCGGTCATCGCTCACTCCCGTTCCAATTGCTGTCTGAGGTCGGACAGAAGGCCCAGACGGCCCTCCTCGAACTTTCGGATCCAGCGCCCATAGACCTCGTAGAGCGGGACCGGATTGATGAAGTGCAGTTTCTCGCGCCCCCGCCTGACGGTGCTGATGAGGTTCGCGTCTTCCAGAATCCCCAGATGCTGGGTCACCGACTGGCGCGTCATCTCCATCCGGTCGCAAAGCTGGCCCAGCGTCTGGCCGTTCTGCTCGCACAGCCGATCCAGCAGGCGCCTGCGGCCGGGATCGGCCAGCGCCTTGAAGACCTTGTCGTCATCCATTCTCGATTCCGCCTCGGGACAGGAACTAATATGCAGGTAAAAACCTGCTCGTCAAGACGTGCAGGCAAAAAACTGCATGTCTTGCGCAGCGGCGCATTTCCGGCGGCGCCCCGGCCCCGGTCAGAACCGCGCGACCTCGATCCCGGCCGCGCCCAGATGATCGCGCAGCGCCCGTGCCATCGCCACCGCGCCGGGGCTGTCGCCATGCACGCAGATCGTGTCGATCCGGCACGGGATCTGCTTGCCCGATGCGGTGATGATCGCGCCCGCCCGCAGCATCGTCTCGATCCGCGCGCCGACCTGCGCCGCATCATGCAGGACCGCGCCGGGCTGGCTGCGATCGACCAGCGTCGCATCCTCGTTATAGGCACGGTCGGCAAAGATCTCTCCGGCCCAGGCCGCGCCCAGATCCCGGGCCACCTGCTGCATTGGCGTCCCGGCCAGCACCACCAGCACGATTTCCGGATCGACCGCCAGCGCCGCACGATAGCAGGCGCGCGCGATCTCGGGGTCTTCGCTGGCCATGTTGGCCAGGGCGCCGTGCAGCTTCAGGTGTCGCACCTGCGCGCCCTGCGACCGCGCCACGCCCTGCGCCGCGCCCAGCTGATAGGCAACCATGTTGCCAAGTTCCTCGGCCGACAGGCGCAGCCGCCGCCGCCCGAAGCCCTGCAGATCGTGAAAGCCCGGATGCGCCCCGATGCCGACGCCCTTGCCCTGCGCCTGCCGCATCACGCGCGCCATCACATCGGGATCGCCGGCATGAAAGCCGCAGGCGATATTGGCCGATGTGATCACATCCAGCAGCCCGGCATCATCGCCCATCGTCCAGGGGCCGAAGCCCTCGCCCATGTCGGAATTCAGATCGACCTTCATTCGTCCTCCAGTTCCCGCCCCGCCGTGACGCCGCCAACCAGTTGATAGGACAGAAGGTCGGCAATCGTCGAGGGCTCGCGGATCAGGTTGCGGCAGCGCCCCGCCGCCTCGCGCAAGAGCGCCGCATCATCGCGCCACAGCGCATCGGCCTGGGACGCGTCGAGGCGCTGAAACCGCAATGCCGCCCCTTCGGCGGCCTGCGCGATCCGGGGCAGGTCTGCGGGGATCACCCGACCGATGCGGGGATAGCCGCCCATGGTCTGACATTCCGCCATCAGCACGAAGGGCACGCCCTCGCCGGTCAGTTGCACATCGCCCGGTCCGATCACGTCCGAAGCCAGTCCCGCCGCATGGTCCGAGGTAAAGCATCCCTTCCCCGTCTGAACCAGAATCCCCTGCCGGTTCGCCCGCTGCCCGCGCCTGAAACCGGCGGCATAGAAGGCCTCCAGCACGTCATCGGCGAACAGGCCGGTCTGCGGCCCATCCATCACCCGCAGCGTGCCGCCGCCAAAGCGCACGGCGGGTTCGATCACCCTTGCGGGGCGGTCGGGGTCGGGATCCTCGCCGCAGGGCAGGTCGTCGCCGCTGTCCAGCAACGCGCCAATGCCGATGCTCAGATGCGCGGCGCGGCTGCCCAGCCATTCCGGCGTGGCGATCCCGCCCGCCGGTGTCAGATAGCCGTAGACGCCGCTGTCCACGCCACCAATGCGCAGAGCTTGACCGGGCAGGATCAGGTGACAGCCATGCCAGCGCAACGGCGCATCGTCCAGAAAGGCGGCCATCGGCGCACCGGTCAGCGCCACCCGCATCGGCGCATCGACGCCGAAGACGCCGCCCGCGCCGGCCATCTCGATCGCCGCCAGCGGCGTGTCCGCGCCCAGAAGCGCGGCGGCCTCGATCAGGGCCATCCGGTCCATCGCACCGCCGCATGACAGGCCCTGCCCCAGATGGCCGGGCCGCCCCATGTCCTGCACCGACAGCAGCCCGTCGGCGCGGCTGATGGTCAACCGGCTCATCGCAGGATCTCCAGCCGCGCGCCGCCCATGCCATCGGGCGTCATCAGCCCCTCGATCTCGGCCGCGCCGATCGGGGCATAGCGGATCGCATCTCCCGCCTTCAGCAGCATCGGCGTCTCGCGATCCGGAACGAAGGTGCGGAACCCGGTCCGCGCCACCTGACGCCAGCCCGTGGTCGAGGCCGCGCCGAAGATCACGATCTGGCGCACGGCGACGACGACGGCGCCGACCGGCACGTTCGGCGTCATCTCGGCCAGCCGCGGCAGGTTCCAGGCACGGGGCAACAGCCCGATATAGGGCTGGCCGGGGGCGAAGCCGATGGCCAGGACCCGCAGATCGGCCTCGCAGATCTGCTGCACCGCACGATCTTCGGACATGCCCAGCTTTTCGGCCACCTCGGCCAGTTGCGGGCCGTGATCGCCGCCGAAAGCCGCCGGGATGGTCCAGCGCCGGGGCGGATCGGGCAGCACCGGACGCGCGGCCGCGATCCGTTCGGCCCGCGCCGCCAGATCGCGCGCCACCGCGCCCCGATCCGAGCGGCCCGGATCGAACCGCACCAGGACCGAAACCAGCGCCGGGGCGATCTCGACCGCGGCGGCCGGTGCGTCGTCTTGCAATTCCGCAGCCAGAACCTGCGCCGCCGCCATCGCGTCGGGATCGGGCGTCAGGCCGAAGCGGACCAGAACCCCGTCCGGCCCCGCGGGCAGCACCTCGGGCGAGCGCGCGTCGCTCATCGCGGCGCGATCCTTGCCATCGGGCGGGTGCCCTCGCGGTCATCTGGAAGGGCGGCCGTCATGCGATCTCGGGCAGGGTCTGAACAGCATAATCGTGGCGGATCTCGCGTCCTGTCGCAGGATCGCGCATCATCATGCGAAACCGTGCCGCCGGGCGCACGCCACCCCTGGCGCCGAACGTCCCGCACAGCATCGCCACACCCTCGGCGGCCAGATCGTCCAGACCGGCCCCCGCGGCCAGTTCCGTCAGCGGCCGGATCGAGGCCAGCGTGCCCTGCTGATACAGCACCCATTCCCCGCTGTCGTCGATCCAGCTTTCCAGAACGATCGCCTCCAGCCGGTCGGCGACATCCTCCCACGGCCAGACCTCGGCCGCGCAGGGCTTGGCGCAGACCTGTTTCGACAAGGCGACCGAATGCGCCTCAAGCGCCCGGTCGGTATGGTCCGAGGCAAGGCCAAGCCAGCGTCGCCCGCCCGATTGCAGCAGCAGCGGCTCGACCTCGCCGGATGAGCCATAGCCCACCACCTGGATCCGGCCTGCCTGCGTCAGCAGCGCCGCCGAGACCCGGTAATACAGCGGTGTCGCAGAAGGCGGGCTGACCCCGATCGCGGCCAGTTCCTCGATATGGTGCCGGATCGCGGAGGGGTCGCGGCCGGTCCAGCCCGCCACGACCAGGTGTTTCAGGTCCAGATCGAGGGCCTCGCCCCCGGCCGAAAATCGCATCTTCCATTTCCTTTCACAGCACCGAGGGCAACCACAAGGCCAGCCCCGGCAACGCGACCAGTGCCGCGATCATCGTCAGCATTACCAGAACATAGGGAATCACGCCCATGATCACGTCGCTCATGGGGCCGGATTTCCGCGCCCCCTGAACCACGAACAGGTTCAGGCCCACCGGCGGCGTGATCAGCGCCATCTCGATCAGCACGATCAACAGCACCCCGAACCACACCTTGTCATAGCCCAGCCCGGCAATGATCGGCACCACGATGGGGATGGTCGCGACCATCAGCGACAAGGTCTCGATGAAAAAGCCCAGCACCAGATACAGCGCGATGACCAGCAGCAGCGTGCCAAAGGGCGACAGCCCCGATCCCCCGATCAGATCGGTCAGTTGCCGCCCCAGCCCGGCCGAGGTCATGGCAAAGTTCAGAAACGTCGCCCCCGTCACCACCAGCATGATCATCGCCGAGATGCGGATGGTGCCGTGCAGCGCCTCGGACAGGGCGCGTGGACCCAGACCGTCACCCAGCAGGATCGCGATCAGCGCCGCGATGGCCACGCCGATGGCCGCGCTTTCCGTGGGCGTCGCCCAACCCGCATAGATCGACCCGATCACGACCACGAACAGCACCACGATCGGCACAAGCTGGGTCAGCGACCGCGCCCGTTCGGCCCAGGAAAAGCCGCGCGAAGGCCCGCCCAGCCCCGGCCGCACCCAGCAGATCGCCGCCGTGACCGCGATGAAGGCCAGGGCCATCAGCAGGCCGGGGACCAGCCCGGCCGAAAACAGGCGCGGGATCGAGGTTTCGGTCAGGAAGCCATAGACGATCAGGTTGATCGAGGGCGGGATCAGGATTCCCAGCGTGCCGCCGGCCGCGATGGCGCCGGAAAACAGCCGCGGATCATAGTTCAGCCGCTCGGCCTGCGGCATGGCCACGGTGGCCACGGTCGCGGCGGTGGCCACCGACGATCCGGACGTGGCCGAAAACATGGTCGCCGTCGCGATATTGGCATGGACCAGACCGCCCGGCAGCCATGACAGCCACTTGTCCAGCGCCGCATAGGTGCGTTCGGCCACGCCGCCGCGCACCAGGATTTCGCCCAGCAGGACGAACAGCGGAATGGCGATCAGGGTCGAGGAATTGGACGACGACCAGATCACCTGCCCCATCCCGCGCAGCAGCGGAAAGGCCGAATAGAACTGGCCCACGCCAATACCCAGCAGGAACAGCACGATGCCCACCGGGATCGACAGGGCCATCAGGCCCAGCAGCGCGATGGCAGTGGTCCAGATCATTCCGGCACCTCGGATCCAATGCCCAGCACGGTGTCGAAATCGTCCCGCCGCGCGGCCTGCAAAAATGCGATTCCGATCAGCGACAGCGCGGTGGCGCTGATCGCGAACCACAGCCAGCCGGCGAACCAGATGCCTTGCGGAATCCACAAGGGCGTCTCCAGCGGCGTGTTCGCGCGCGAGCCGCGTTCCAGCGTCTTGCCCAGCACCGGCCAGCTTTGCCAGGCGATCAGCAGCACGACGCCATTGGTCACGAGCATCGCGAACAGGTCCATCGCCATCTGCGCGGGCCGGGCCAGCTTCAGCCGGATCACGTCGATGCGGACATGGGCCCGTTCAAGCAGGGCGCAGGCCAGCCCCCAGCTTGCGACCGCCGCCATGACATAACCCGAGATCTCGTCCGACCCGCCCAGGCTGGCGCTGCCCAGCTTGCGCAGGATCACATCCGTCAGGATGAACAGCACGGTCAGGATCAGGCCCGCGCCCAGGATCAGGGCTATGGCCCGGTTCGCGCGCCGCAGCGCGCCAAGGGTTGCGTCGATCATGGCGGCGCGGGCGCTACTGGACGGTCACGCCGACGGCCTTGCCGACCGAATCGTTCCAGCGCGCGACCCATTCCGCGCCGGCGCGGCTGGCCCAGTCGGGCAGAACCTCGTCTTCCAGCACTTTCCGCGCCGCCGCGAGATCGGCCTCGGACGGCTGCACCAGCGTCATCGAGGCCGCATCGCCGGCCGCACATTCGCCCTGGCCCGTCAGGCAGGCGATGTCGCCTTCCAGCCCGCCTTGCGCGGCGTCCCAGGCGGGCGCTTCCAGCCCCTCGGCCACGGCCGATTTCAGCATCGACTGCTGATCCCCGGAAAGCCCGTCGTAACGGTCGCCATTCATCGCGATCACCACCGGATCCCAGCCGCCCAGCGGCAGCACCATCAGCGTGTCCGTCACCTCCCACCAGCCGGCGGAATAGCCAGACCCGGCGCCGGTCACGGCACAGTCGATCACGGCCCGCTCCAGCGAGCCGGGCACTTCGGAAAAGGCGATGTTGACGCCTTCCGCGCCCAGAGCCTCCAGCAGCTTGGTCGTCATCCGGCCCGAGCCGCGGATCTTCTTGCCCTCCAGATCGGCCAGCGAACCGACCTCGCCCTTGCAGAACACGACCTGCGGCGGATAGGGCGCGATGCCCAGAACCTCGGCATTGAAGCGATTGCGCATGATCTCCTCGACCATCGGGCGGGCGGCCTTGACCATGCTTCGGGCCTCGGCGGGCGTGTTGGCGATCAGCGGCACGTCCAGACCTTCCAGTTCGGGCGCATCGCCGACCGTGTAATCGGCCACGGTCGAGCCGACATCGAAGACCCCGTCGCCCAGCATCCGGTAGACATCGGCGCCGGCGATGCCCATCTGGTCGAAACTGGTCAGTTGCGCGGTGAATTCGCCATCCGTCATCTGCGGCAGCTTCTCGGTCCAGAAGGGCGACTCGAAATCCTGATACAGCGGCAGGTTCGACCAGCTTCCGACGACGGCCAGTTCCTCGGCCATGGCCGGCGAGGCCAGCAGCGCGGTTCCGGTCAGCAGGGCTTTTGCAAGTTTCATGTCAGTCTCTCCTGTTGGGTTTTTATGGGCAGATCGGCATGGACCCCGGTCAGCCGCGCCGTCGCGCGACCGGCGGGAATGTCGGTGACCAGCATGTGGCCGGGCGCATGGGTGATCGCCAGATCGGGCCGGGCGGCGGCGATTGCGGCCTGTGGCGTCACCCCGCAGGCCCAGAAGACCGGAATCTCGCCCTGGCGGAACTCGGGCGGGTCGCCGTAATCGGGTGCCATCACATCCGCGATACCGATCAGCGCCGGATCGCCCAGATGGACCGGCGCGCCATGGGCCAGCGGAAAGCCCGCGCAGATCTGCACGGCCTCGATCGCCTCGGCCGCCCGCATCGGCCGCATCGATACGACCAGCGGCCCCCAAAAGCGCCCGGCGGGCCTGGTCGGCAGGCTGGTGCGATACATCGGCACGTTCCGGCCGGTTTCCTGATGCCGCACCGCGATCCCGGCGCGCAGCAGCGCATCCTCGAAGCTGAAGGAACAGCCCAGCGCGAAGGACACCATGTCATTCCGCCACAGATCGGCGATGTCGGCCGGCTCGTCGGCCAGCGCGCCCCGGCGCCAGACGCGATAGCGCGGCAGATCATGGCGCAGGTCGATGCCGTCGCCCAGCGCCGGCAGCGATGGATCGCCAGGCTCGCCCACGGCCAGCAGCGGGCATGGGCGCGGATTGGCCTGGCAGAAGCGCAGGAAATCGGACGCCTCCTCGCCCGGCAGGATCACAAGATTGGCCTGCAACGCATCACCGCAAAGGCCCGCCGTAGGGCCATCGAACAGCCCGTCGCGGATCCGGGCGCGCAGAATGCGCGGATCGGCAAGACGGGGCTGGGGTTGCGGCTGGGGCTGGATCATCCGGTTCTCCTCTCCGACAAGGATTCCTGACGAAACCGATTGAATCAAGCGCTCACTTATCCGCAATATTGATCGCGCCCGGTGATCACTTCCTCGCCGCGTCCAGTGCCGCGCGCGTCACCGCGCGTCCGATTTCCTCATTGCGTTCCGGCATGTAGCAGATGGCAAAATCCAGATCGGGCAGCCGCGCCTCGGGCCGCACCGCGATTTCCTCCAGGCCCGCATGGGGCCAGGCGTCTACGATGTCATGGGGAATCGTGCCGATGCCGAATCCCTGC
>CEOS01143537.1_pt1 | contig 22586 bp, 23 predicted proteins | sample 530601 | NCBI WGS metagenome assembly CEOS01 (sample SAMEA2620666, study PRJEB7988) | marine metagenome | biome: marine biome (ENVO:00000447); feature: mesopelagic zone (ENVO:00000213); material: "saline water (ENVO:00002010), including plankton (ENVO:xxxxxxxx)" | depth 1000 m
AAGCGCACCGCCAGCGGGAGAGCCCGCGTGGCGATAGTGGTGTTTGTGGAGACTATTCCGCCTCTCCCTCGGGAGAAGGGAGAAGCGCACACTCTCTCCCAGAAAGCTTTTTCAAAATCGGCCTTCCGCAATACCCGCCCCGGGCCTAGGTTGCGCAAAAACCAATTTGGGAGGGAAACCACATGACGTCCAGACTGGCCGTATCGGCGCTCGCACTTGCCTTGGCCGCTATGCCTTCACTCGCGCAGACGGGTGAGGAAGCGTCGACTGCCCCCGCGCCGCCGCCCGCGGGTGAGGCGAGTGAGGCGACCGCGGCCGCAAATCGCGCCGTGGCTGAACGCCTGCCGCTGAACGATCAGGGTGATTTCGAAGACGCCTCACGCGGCTTCCTGGCGGCCCTTGAAAGCGATGCCATTCTGGACGCCGAGGGCAATACGGTCTGGTCCATACCGCAATTCGATTTCCTGCAAGGCGAAGCGCCCGCCACAGTGAACCCGTCGCTCTGGCGCCAGTCGGCGCTCGCGGCCAGGCATGGCCTGTTTGAGGTGAAGGATGGCATCTGGCAGGTGCGCGGCTACGACCTCTCCGTCATGACCATCATCCGGGGCGATACCGGCTGGATCATCGTCGATCCGCTCCTGGTGAAGGAGACGGCCGCTGCGGCCCTCAAACTCGTCAATGACACACTGGGCGAGCGGCCCGTCACTGGCGTCATCTACACCCATTCGCATGCCGATCATTTCGGCGGCGCCCGCGGTGTGATCAGCGAGGAAGACATAGAGGCGCGCGGCGTGCCCGTGCTCGCGCCGGAAGGCTTTACCGAAAGTGCCGTTGCCGAAAACCTCATCGCCGGCAACCTCATGCAGCGCCGCGCCGTGCTGATGTTCGGCAATACGATTCCGCGCTCGCCAGAGGCCGTGGTCGGCACTGGTCTTGGCCCTGGCCTGTCGCAAGGCACGACAGGTCTGGTCCTGCCAACCGAAGAGGTCGGCGGCTGGGGCACTGTGCGCGAGATTGACGGGGTCACCTTCGAATTCATGGATGCCGGCGGGACCGAAGCACCGGCGGAGTTCATGTTCTACCTGCCGCAATTCGATGCGCTTTGCACCGCTGAAGTCGCGACGGGCACTTTCCACAACGTCCTGACCTCGCGCGGGGCAAAGGTACGCGACGCGCTGAAATGGAGCCGGGTGATCGACCATGCGCTCGCCGATTATGGCAGCAAGTCGGAGGTTGTCTTCGCCTCCCACCACTGGCCGACATGGGGCGCCGAAAACGTCCAGACATTCCTCAAGAACCAGCGTGACACCTATCGTTATGTGCATGACCAGACGCTACGGCGCGCCAATGCCGGCGCCACGATGACCGAAGCGGCCGAGACGATCCCCGAGCCGGCTTTCAGCCAGGAGGATTTCTCCACGCGCGGTTATTACGGCACGCTGAACCACAATTCCAAGGCGGTCTATCAATACTATTATGGCTGGTGGAGCGGGGTGCCCGCCAACTATCACGCCTTGCCGGATGAAGAGACGGCGCCCCGCTATGTTGAGGCGATGGGCGGGCTCGATGCCGTTCTCGCGCTCGGGGCTGAGGCCTATGAGGCGGGCGACTATCGCTGGGCGGCCGAGCTCTTCAACAGGGCTGTCTTTGCTGCGCCGGACAACCAGACCGCAAAAGACTGGTTGGCGGCTGCCTATGAACAGATGGGTTTTCAGGCCGAAAGCGGCTCATGGCGCAGTTATTTCCTCACGGCGGCGTCTGAACTCAGAAATGGTGTGCCCAATGCCGGCGGGCCCAATCTCGGCAATGCCGATTTCCTTGCCGCTGTGCCGACGCTTGATCTCTTCGATGCGCTGGCGAGCCGCTACAATCCGCAGAAGCTGTCACGAGAGCCGTTCGCCGTCGCCTTCGACTTCTCCGACACCGGTGAGACTATCCGCGTGGAGGTCGGCCGCGACGTGGTCGTCCCGCGCGACGTCAGTGAAACGGGCGAGGTTGCCGCGACCCTCAGCCTGGCGCGCAGCGACTTCAACCGGCTCATCCTGCGCGAAGCAGGCGTGCCGCAGCTGATGGAGTCCGGCGCCCTGACCGTGGATGGGGACGGGCAGGCGGCCGCAGCCTTCCTCGGCGCGCTCGACCAGCCCGATTTCTGGTTTCCTGTGGTCACGCCATAGGGCGATATGCAGACACCGGGGATTGGCCTCTTGCCGGGGCCAATCCATCCGGTTAGTCAGGCAAACTGGCGCGGAGAGGTGGCCGAGTGGCTGAAGGCGCTCCCCTGCTAAGGGAGTATACGGCAATCCCGTATCGAGGGTTCGAATCCCTTCCTCTCCGCCAGCTTTCCTTTCGGCATCTCGATTCTCCTGATTGTGTTGAAAACACTGGAGGTTTCGGGGGTTCGAAATCCTTCATTCCGCTGATATTCAAGCGGCCCCGAAAACACCAATCTGAGCACGGTTTTTCTGTCTTCCGCGCGCCCGTTTTTCCAGAGATTATAAGGGTTTGACAGGAAGCGCAGCGTGAGTTCGAACATCTCCTCGAAGGGGCGCTGCTTCTTTGGCTGCTGAACGAGCTTTTCATTCAGTGCCAGCTTCTCCCGCTCAAGCGCATCGATACGAGTCTCATAAGCGCCAATGACACGCTCATTCTGAGCTGACACAATGCGGTCGAGCAAAGCGGCAATATCCTTGTCCAGCCCCGCAATCTTGGTTTTGACCGTCTTGAGGCCCGCCTTGGCTTGAGCAGCCTGCCGGTCCCAGGCATCCTTGAACATGGCTGAGACCAGCTTGATCAGCACAGGGCCGGGTGTGAGCTGGCGGAGCATGGCTTCAAAAGCGCTCTCCATCTCATCGCGGCGGATCGACTTGCGATAGTCCGAACACCCTTTGCGAAAGCACATATAGTAAGGGTGGCGCTTTCCAGTCTTGCTCTTCGACCAGCAGGACGTCATCACATGGCCGCAACAGCCGCAGGCAACAGCGCCGCGCAACGGGAAGTCGTGATTAATGTCGGCACGTGCTGGTGCATAGGCCTTGCCTTGCAGGCGCTCCTGGATCTGCTCGAACATCTCGAAGCTGATTAGGCCGTCATGCTTGCCCTGGCGCAGCGAGACACCCCATTCCGGGCGCTCAACCATACCCGCGTAGAGCACGCGCGTGAGGATGTCTTTGACGAGCTGGCCCCGGACCAGACCTCGCCCATCGCGCGGAAAGGCCGGAAAGCTTTCGAAGAAGCGCTTCACTTCTGCCTGTGTCTGGAACCGGCCAGAGGCAAAGCCTTCCAGCCCTTCCTGGATGATCGAGGCAATCGGCTCATCACGGGTGAGCACATTGCCATGGCCCTCCATCTTCTGGAATTTGAAGCCAATGCACGCATGGAACGGCCAATAGCCGGAGCGAATACGCGCTTCCATCCGGTTGCGCGTTTGTTCGGCGTTCTTCACCCGCGCATGCTGGCTAACAGAGGCCAGCAAATGCTCGATCAGCTGGCTGTCGGAATCCTCGCCAAACTCGATAGAGGGCGATTCCAGAACACCACCTGCCTGAGAGATGGCTGTGCGGAGTTTGAGATGCGCGTCGAGGCCGCGTGCAAGGCGTGAGATGTCATCGATGATGACGCGCACTGTCTCCTTGCGGTGCTTGCGCACATAGTCGAGTAGCGCCTTGATGCCGGGCCGGTCCACGATACTGCCGGAGACCGCCTTGTCCTCGAAGATATGGACAAGCTCATAGCCCTTGATACGGGCGAACTCACCACAGCGGGCCGCCTGGCTTTCGGCGCCCTGTCCCTTCTTGACCTGAGCCGCCGAAGACACGCGCACATAGGCAACAGCCTTTTGATTGGGTTTGCTTGCTGTCTCTGTCATGGCTGCCCTCCTGAATATGCTTCCATAGAGGATAGCAAAATGTCCGCCCGCATGGTGGCTGAGCGTCGACTTTTTGCGACTTGTCCACAGGCACGCGCGTGATCCTCACGCATGGCTTCTGCCTGCTGGACCGGATGCACGCCGAAGCCCAACTGGACGAAGCTGGAGACGATGGACCAGAGCGCTTCGAGGAGCGCTGTTTTGTCCGCCTCGCTCATATCGCTATCGGCGAGTAGCGCCTCATAGGCGGAGAGATCGATCCCGACCGACGGCGGGTCCTTTCTATAGGGTGAGTTTTCTGATGAGGCCTCACTGCCGGATGCAGCGGTGCCATACGCATGGATATCCATGACGGTCCTCCTTTCGGTAGGTTGGGGTTTACTCAATTGTTTGAGTTTCGGGATCGAGCACCGCGCGCGATCAGTCCGCGTACGGATATATCAAAATATGTGGATAAAATTCAAGTAAAATTTTAAATATTTCAACGATCTATAAGCGCGACTGGCGCTATCCCGTATCCGGCAAGGGATACAGCACGTAAGAAAGTTACGGCAATAGGATCGGATTCATACAGGCGCATTGCGCGGCGCACAAAATTTGGCGCATGACGGCCTGAATTTTGGAAGGAAGAAAGCGCGCTTTAAAGCGTCTTCGATTTCTGGATGCTTTGGGTCTGCGCATCCTGGCGCTGCGCGCGCTCTTTTTCGATGGCTTTCAGCTCATCCTGGATGCTTGCATGCTGCTGGCTGAGACGCGTTCGGACCTGTTCATTGGTCTGCACACGGACCGTCCCCTTTGGCTGATAACTGGGCTGCGGGGTCTTGGGATGGCCGAGCATTTCTTCGATCTTGTCGGCCTTGGCCTGCAAATCGGCTTCACGCGACGCATAGGTCTCGCCAGACTTCAAATTGAAACGCTGTTTGACCATGGCGGTTCTCCGGGAAAGTTTGGATTATTCGGCGGCGACAGCCGCTCGCCTGTCCTTAGTCGCCACAACTGGTTGAGACGTGGTGGCCTCATTCGGCATGGCCAGCATATCCCACTGGTCGTAATTGGCGCGCGGCAGACGCATCGGCTTCATGCCCGAGACGAAGAAGAAGGCATCACCTGCTTGGCGGCTCACTTGCTTTTCGACCTGGTCGGGCCGGGCGACATCGCGCATCTCCCAACTCGATGTGGTCGAGTTTGATTGGGCGCTCTTGGTGCGGGTGTATTTCTGATAGTGCTCCTTGCCGAGCCGGGCCGACAGGTAGCGCTGGCTCTCCAGATCATTATTGGCGAACATGATCAGCAGGCCGGAATTGGCAACGAAGGTCTCCCAGGCATCGCCATAGTGTTCCTTGAGCTGCGTGATGTCCTGGGCGCAGATAAACAGCTTCACGCCGAACTTCGCCGCTTCCCCGGCAGCCCGCTTGATGCGGTCCATACGCCCAAGCAGCGGGAACTCGTCCATGAAGAACAGGGTCGCATGCTCTGGCTTGTCGATGCTGAGATCCTGCATTGCCTCGAAAGCAGCGTTAAACAGGAGGCGCAGCCAGGCCTTGTAGGTGTCGCCCATACCGGCCGGCAGGACGAGATAGAGGCTTAGCTTGCCCTCTTTCAGCTCACGCATGGAGAAGGTGCTAGTGCGGGTGAACTCACTCATCACCCCGCTATCGAGCCATTTCATCGCCGTGCGGGCGATCTCCATGGTCGAGGCCAGTTCTTCCTCATGCCGGTTTTCGTTGCTTTCGCCGAAGCGGCGGATCAGGCCACCGAAGGCGTCATTCCGAGATAATGCCACCCAAAGCGCGCCAAGGTCCGAAGTCATCAGCAAGTCGCGTACCTGCCCGAGATTCATATGCTCAGGCAGTGCACGCGTGCCGACATAGGCGATCAGCATGGCCAGCATTTTACGGGGAGCATGCATCCAGTACGGATCGGCACTCTGGTCACTATGCAAGCTCTCTGCCAGCATGTGGCATTTGTCGATGGCATTTGGATCATTGTCGAAATCGACCTCCGCCATCGGATTCCAGTGATCGCTTGGATCGCCCGTCACACCAAACGGATCGAGCAAGACAACACGCTGGCCCAGCACGTCCCGGCGATACTTGGCGGTCGCGGCATAGTTCTCACCGCTTGGGTCATAGATGATGGCCGAACCCTGCCAATGTGCCAGATTGGGGATAATCAGCGAACGGCCTTTACCGGCCCGGCTACCCGCAATCATTGTGATGTGGCGGTCATCATCGAAGGTGATCTTGCGCGGCGGACGGGCGGGCACGAATTGTCTCGGCGCCATGGTCAGCATGAAGCCGTCCTTGGCGGACTCTTTCTGGTCGCCTCCGCCCAGTCGCTGACGCACTAGACGGAAACGCGTTGTCACCGCCGCGCGCCTGTCACGGAAGCGGTCCCATTTGGTCATGCCCCAGTCGAGAAACTCTTCCCACCCGCCGGTCAGCGTGAGCAGGCCGGCAATCGCAATCGCCAATACGACGACCACCCCGGCCAGGACAGCAACGGCTTGCCAGGCAAAGCCCAGCCACTCCCACCAGTAATAGACGCTATCTGCGATCGCGCTCATGATCAGCGTCGGCAGGGTCACGAGCAGCAGCAAGCCAAGCCCCACCGTCATGATCCAGAATGACAGGGGCGAAGTCAGGCCGAAACGGCTCTTGAGAAGCTGCTGCATTGGGTAAAACTCCTGAAAGAGAGAATTGATGTCCTTTTGAGGGACCAGCCGCTGCCCAAGCAGCGGCTGGTCATTCGCTTAGAGATCGTCTGAAAGCTTGGATGCTTGCGGAAGGAAGTCGATGAGCAGGATGTCTCGTTCGGCGGTCGTTCCATCAGGCCCCAGCGCGATTTCTTCGACGTGGTGTGATATTTTCCTATCATCTATGACCCACGCTTCGAACGGCTGGCTCAATTGGAGCCACCTGATCTTTTCGCCAGGCTTTAACTGATCAGGACGTTTTCCTGCTGCTTCTGGAACAGCAATTAGGTTGCCTCCGCCAACACAGTTCTGACGCTTCAGAAGAATGCCAAACGTGATTACTTCACCATCTCTGTGAAGCTTGTTGGGGCTGGCTGCCGCCAACACGCCTGGTTCGCTAGCGCTTAAGCGCACCCAGTGCGTACCGACCATTAACAGCCCATCGGGATGTAGAATGTTGGCCATTACGCCGATTTCGGCGCACATCTGGATGATCTGATGAACCGCTGAATTGTTGCCTTCGCGCTCACTTAGAGAGGGAAATATTCTCTCAACATCAGCAATTTCTGGATCGGGATGGTATTGGCCAGATTGGCTATATCCCGTGATAGGCGAACCATTCTCATCACGTTTCAAGGCCCAGCGCACAAGCTCGCCTGTTCCCGTAAAGTGAAGGTATCTGGCAAAGCGCCGGAACCTGGTTCCTGTCACGTCATAGTCGTCGACAGGAAGACTTGAGCAGATTCGCCGTTGAAATGCATCAAAACTTCGTTTGGTCTTGCGATTCATCAGAGCCGAAAAATCAAACTCTGCGAACCCTTGAGCCTCCAGCTCGTCAGCAATTCCAGCCATCGTCAAAAGCCGTTTGCTGTAGGATGAAGATAATATCTTCATGCGAGATCCTCCCATATCCATCGCCGCCCAGCATCCTGAGTAGAAGCGATCTACGAAAGAAAGTCAACTAAACACAAAATAATTTTCTAAAGTTATGTATTTTTAGCGTATTTTGCTTACTTTATGGCTCGTGCATGCAGGCGTTGCGCCATACTGTATAGCTTCGAAATAGCATCAATGGCGTCAGGCTCGGCTGACAAAACTCTCTCAGCGACTTCATCATAATGAGCGACCTGCTTGCAGAGCGTCACGCCTTCTGGAAGCTCATTTTTCCGTAGCCAGTTACTTAACGCTTCGTACAATTTCGGATCGATCCTTCGAAGATGTGCCCTGGGCATTCCTTCTTCCATAAACTCAGCATAGACTCGTTCGATGAATGCGGCTGGGTTTTCAGATCTTCTCTCACGATTAGCATAAAGCTCCGGTGCCTTTGCCGGTAAATCGGGCTCCTTTAGGGCTTCAGCAAAAGCAAATACTAATGTTCTTTTTTCGCGCGGAAGGCCTTTCAAAACTTCTGCTATTTGACTGTTTATGTAATTCTCATCCACAAATCCCCCTTGGTTAAGACTGGGCCAATCCTGCACAGGAAGGCCAGATGGGATTTTATCATCTTTGTCCTTGTTTTTGCTAGAAATATTTCTCTTTTGCGCTTTCTGCGACATCACCAGCCAACCTCTGCCAAATATCCTACGTTCTTCCTGCCGTCCTTACCGTGACGGGCGCTTCTAAAGCTCCAACACAAGCATCCTAAAACGCCCGCGTCAGGCCGGCTCCAGAGTTTAATGTATTCCTCGCGGTCGTACTGCGCTTTGTAATCCGGATAAAGTTGGTTGCCTCGCTCATTCTTCATAAGGTCCTCATACATGGTGCGCGTGTGCTCCAGAATGTGGGGGTTCGAAACCACGCGACCGCCGAGCAAGACTACGGTAGGGGTAAAAAACAACGTCATGTGATGCACAGCTTGAGCGATGTAGAAGCTCAGCCAACGCAAAGTTTCGGAGTCCGATCCGAGCGATCGGATGTCCTCTGCGGTCAAATGCCAAAACTCCTTCAGTGCCGGAAGAGAAATCGTCCCCTCTAGACAGGGCAGGTAATGTGCCCCGCAGTTCGCGACGGGATATTTATCCTCAAGCCCTGGAGGCGGGTATGCAACGGTATGACCGATTTCGAGCGATGCTTCCCCGCGTTTAAAATAGTTCCGCTGAAAAACAGCTCCGCCGACGCCGCTGTCCAAGAGAATATAAGCGACGGTGTCCTGACCAAGCTTATACTCTTTCTCACGATAAGCCTTCGACCCATGAGTATGTCCACGTAACCGAAACTGCCGGAAGTGATAGTGCTCGCCCAGCACCATGGCCTCGGCGTCAGTGAGACAACGCACGATCACATGGTCATTCCCATACTTGGCGAATTCGCTTTCCACTGCCCCTGCAAGGTCGAACCCGGACCATTTTTGTAGCCTTGCCCCGCTGATAATGCTTCCACCTGCCACGAGACCGGATATGCCATCCTGGAAAGGTCCTATACTCGCCGTGGTGACCGCCTCGATCTTTGAGATATCCGCACTCTCAGCAAGTCGGGCAACGGCTTCTGCCACATCATCTGTGGCATTAGGGTTTGATGGAAATCTCTGGGCGTGGGGAGGCTTCTGAGGATCTGACTTATTTATGAAATCGGGGTTAGACCGGAATACCATGCCGGGGTAAGCAAACTCTCGGTCTGTAACTGAAGCAGTTGCCCAAATCACATCGTCGTCGGCAAAAAAAATACCCGCAAGGAATTGTGAGTCTGTCATGAAAGCACCTCCGCTGATTTCAATTAAGCATTGAACACATCGCGCTTGACCTCAAGGCTGGCCCACCCTTGTGTCGGCGCTGCCTTCGGCCCGGGCTCTAGGCGCAAAGCGCCCCGAGCCAGCAAGGGCTGTCTCGGCCCATACGGGTGACGATCCCTAACGCAAGAGAGTCCTAGAGGTTTGGAGCCGCTCAAGCTCACCAAAGGAAACCACCGGCCCCTTCTTGATGAACCTTATTGCTTCCCGCTGCGGGTATGATTTTTGTCCCCAGCCAAGGTGAGGAACAAAAATCCTCCCCTCCGCTAGCGGCAGCGACGGCGGCTCCGAAGGAAACCGGCTAATCGGTACGCCGAAAAATGACTTGGCTTTCTTGTTCCTCCACGAGTTCAAAGGGTCCCCAGCACATATCTTCAATCAGGCGCTCTCGTCCTGTGATCAGGTGATCCATATGAGGAAATTTCGCAAAATACGCCAGGAAGGTCTTATTAAGGCCTATAGCAGTTTCCTCATCAATTGCCTCATTCGAGAACGCACCGTTGAACTCGCCTTCTACTAAAATGATGAGAGTTGTTGGATCGACCGCAAGTACACGCTGAAATGGCACCATACCAGGTAATGGCAGGTTCATCGCAGGGTGATGTGGTGCTTTGATAGGAATCACAGGCGTCGTTGAGGTGCGCAACGCAATCGGTGACCGTTTTACTAAAACCATACTGGAGCTGGTCTGCAGCTGTTCAATCGACGTGGTCGACCTGCGATTTTGAAGGACTTTTGCAGAACCGGGCGATTTGCCCAATAGCTCAAAGAATCGCCTTTCTTCATCAGCAAAGGGAATCTCTTTTTGATCGCTTAGAGCAAGGCTTACAAGCTCCTCACCAGTCGCACGGTAGTGCGGTGTTCGAAATTCGAAATGCTTGATAAGCGCTTGCAAGACGCCTCGATCTGAAGCGTCCAATGTCTCTGTGTGGCCATTTTTTATTTTTGCCCAAGTCTGGCTACGGGTGATAGGTGTTTCAACCAGACGATTTATGTCTTCCTCGACTGAGACGGCCTGACCATTGCGCGAATGTACGTAAAAATCGGGTTCGTAGCCGATACTTCCAATCGAACGTTCTTTCCAAACGGCCATTTTGCCAAACTTCGCAACTGAGGTGACCTTCTTTTTCTCTAGATCTACTGCAAAGTTTCTTAGAAGGAACTGAGGTACGGTATGGTGTTTCCTGGCCCTACTCATACAGATCCTCAAGAGTTTTACGAAAGCACACGATTAGTCCCTGCCTTCATCGTTACTGCCCCATACGGGATGATTGTCTTTCTTATTTTGCTGATGATAGGCAGCGACAAGAACTGGCCAAATTCTGTTTCCCTCATGGATTGCAGCCGCTCTATGTCCTTCGTTGAAAAAAAGCTTGGACATCGAATGCACAGGATCAAACTTCGACTTCAGATGGGCCACAAATTGCTCATTCTCAATCCGCCCTTCGGATACCGATTGGAATAGACCGAAAGGCACCGGCGATTTTGCATTTGGATTGTGAAACAGGATGGCGCTTTGTCCCCAGTCCTCTTTGGGTGTATCGGGATCGCCGACGATGTACATAAATGGCAGTGGGACATGCGCATTCGGATCAAAGTCATACATTTGTCCGTATCTCAGAACTGTAGCATTTGAATCCGGGTATGGACCAGCTCTTGCTATCCTGGAGAACTTCGATGCTGTTCCAGCATTTGTCCAAAGAACAGCAGACAAATTCTCAGAACCTGCCTGATGGAAAAATCCGGACGGAATTGTTTTTTCGCCTCTGGTATGCGCAGGAATCTCACGCTCCTTGATCACCAAATTGCCTTCGGAATCCCAGTCTGGGCGGTGTTCGCTGCCGTACAGATAGTTTGCCACAGCTGTACTTGAAAAAGCTAAAGCGCCAGGTTCGTGGAAGCTTTGCAGAGCAATCACAAAGGGCCGTTGAGCAACATGGGGGAGCTCCCAATAAGCCTTGGAATCCGGCCCCATTCTCTTCGTCATTTTGCTTCTGATCGCGCCCGCTATGCGGATGGGCAGGTCCCCTTGGAAGCGATCTAAAATATCCTCCAGCTCGCGATCTGCCGGATTTAGCGGGGCATAAGGTGTAATGGCTCCATCGCCCCTATCAGTTGGATTTGTCGTCGTACATTCTACAGCAATTGTCGTATCATCTTTGGAGCAGACAAAATCCGGATGAGGATGCTTCGTGTCGAACTTGAAACCTTCCGAATGAAGCAATTCGCTCACATACAATTCAAAAGTGCGAGCATCGAATCCCTGAGTTTGATATTGTTCAACAAAATTACCGTCCTTGTCAGGAAAGCGCGCCGCTGCTTCGTTAAGCAGAGAACGAGTTGACCAATTTTGCGGCTGATCACGAAGCTGCAAGAAAGAAGGATGTAGCCTCGTATCTGGGTAGAGTTTCTCGAACAAATCCATCCCATTAAAATATCAAGTTTAGATAGATATGGATAGAGCAGGCTTATGTGTCGGATTGTGCGTTGGCACCTACTTTTTAAGCGCACGCGATAGAGTCCGCGGCGCAACTTTTAGCTCCTGGGCCAGCTGTTTGATTGTTGTCCCGCCTCGTTTCAATGCCCGGCGGGCTTTTTCTATTTTTTGGCGGCTGAGTTTGCGTGGACGACCGAGCGTCACCCCTCTAGCGCGTGCAGCCGCCAGCCCTTCGCGGGTGCGGGCGCGCAGCTTTTCGCGCTCCCATTCGGACAGGGCGGCGCGCAGTGTGAAGGTGAAGCCGCCATCCGGCGTGCTGAGATCATACTCGCCCGACATCGCCTCGAATTGGATGCCACGGGCGTTCAGGCGTTTCACTTCGGTGAGGGCATCGATCACCGAGCGATAGGCCCGGTCGACATCCCAGACGACCAGCACATCACCAGGCTCCAGGGTGGCAATGAGGCCGTCATAGACAGGCCGAGGCGCAGAGCTCGCAGAAACACCCTCTTCGATGAAGACCTCATCACAGACCGAGCGCAGCCCATCGATCTGCCGAGCCGGCGACTGCCGGTCGGTCGATGTGCGTATATAACCGAGCCGCCTGACTGGCCCGTCTATTCGCTTTCCTGTGTCTGTTTCGTCTTTGGCCATGCGGTCTCCCCGAGCCGACAAAAACCAACGTTTTTGTCGGCTCGGGCAAATCGATGACGATGGGCGCTTCCGCGCCGGTCAGATCCTTTGCAGATCAGACACTTAGGATTCTACTGAATATGCGCTATGAGCGCAACGAAAGAGAGGTCAAAAACGTTCGTTTTTGTCTTTTTCTACAGGGCAGTAGACCGGAGCCGCTGCCCTTGTCCTTGCTAGAAGCCGTTCCCTTTGGCCTGATCGGCCTGGGCCTCGCCGTGCTCGATTTCACTGGCGCATCGAGAAAGCTCGAAGCGGTGCTTCGCCGCTATGTTGAGTATGAACGGCAGTATGGACACGAAGCACGCGCAACCCTGCTGACCACAGACCTCCAATTTCATAAGAAGGAGTTCGCAAGCTTCCTACCATTTCTGGGAGCTGGTCTGATCATTCTTGCTGCAGGATGGTGGCTGAAGCGCGACGGCGCAGCCGGTCAGTGGCTGACCCATGCAGTGCTGAGCACGCCCGCTTGGGTGCTGGTAGTGCTCGTTCTTGGCGGCATCGTTGTCGCTTATGTTCTAAATCATCTGCTAAGCCAGACATTCAGCTATGTGATGTCGTTGATTCTGTGGGCGCCTCTATGGCTGCTATCCCGTCCAAAAGCCGGGATTCTCGGAAGCTGTGGCCTCGTCGTGGCTGTTCTAGATAATGTTGTAACTTAAGATCCGGGTTGTGCCGGAGCAGAGTGTCTATTGCGTGCAGGCTGCATGCGGCGTTGAGGTGCGCGTATTGATGATCCGATGATAAAACCTGCCGCAACACCGCCGGCTACCACTGGCCCAAACCCTAGTGCAAGCAAGCCAGCACTAATGCCAAGTGCCGCTGCTGAGCGGGAAAATCCTCTTTTTCTTACCTTGTCAAAATCAAATCTGGCAGACCTCAAATATCCTCACTTGTTATGAGAATATTATGTCATATTCATCCGTATGCTGTCAAATTTATTTGACTCTGAAGACGATGGTATGAAGCGACATCGGACGACGCCTTATTGCTTGTTTATATTCTACTTTTCAGGAAACAGCCCAGGCATCCACTCATGCGCGAGTGCGGCTGGGAAAGCGAGCCGAAGTGGCGCTCTGCTGCTGTCTGATACGAGGACGCCCCGCTCAATGAGCGCCGACGAAACACGCCGCGCATTCCGGTCGACCGTCTGCAGCAGCTCGGCCACCTCGCCGCGCGGTATTTCACCACGATAAAGCACTGCTTCGAGCAATTGATCAGAGCGTGGCGGCAAATCGGATTGTGACTTCGCCCAGCCAACAATCCGGCTACGCAGTTTTTCAGGCTGCACCAGCCCTTCCATGAACTCCACCTGATCGATGCTGGTCTTGAGGAAGAACGCCACAAAGCTCGCCAGCGCTTCCTCGCTGAGCGAACCACGCCCATCCAGATCGTTTCGGCGCGGTCCATCACACGCCATCAAGTGTTGCTTGTAGTCATTTTCATTGCGTGCAAGGCCGCGCGCCACCGACCAGATACCGCCTGTATCTAGCGTGTTGCGCAGCATCGCATAGGACAGCAAGCGGGCGACACGACCATTCCCGTCCAAGAACGGGTGCAGCCATAGGAATCTGTGATGCGCAGCGGCGGCGGCAATAATGCTGTTGGCACGTCCGAGCCGTGCATAGGCCTTGTCGAATCGTTCAAGAAAGCGCGGCAAAGCGCCTGCGCTGACGGCAATATGCCGGCCGACCTTCACGTCTCTTTCTCTCAGGGCGCCGGGAACCATCACGATGATTTCGCCCGTATCCGGGTTTTCGACCTTGAGCAGGTCATCCGGTAGGAGTTCGCCAAAGCGGCGATGCATCTCCAAAGAAAAGGCGCTCAGTGAGTCATACGCATCGAAACCGCCCGCATCGATCCAGGCCTGGACTTCAATATGCGCGCGCGCCTCTTTCTGGAGATCCCGCTTTTTCGGATCGTCACTATAATCATTCTGCATAGCCCGCTCGATATCGATGGGATGCGTGTCATGACCTTCGATCAGATTGCTGTAATAGCAGTTCATGGCGCGCACGAGATGAGCCAACGCATCGACCACCCCAGCAGGCAGAGCGCTCTTGAGACGAGTGGATCGCGCCGTAAGGTCGAGCGCCAGATCGACAAGATCGCCATAATGCCGTGAGCTTTCGCCAATAAGCATCGGCTCCATCAATCCGATGGATTCGCCGCGATCTTCGGCCGCCTTTTTGTCCGCTTCTTTTGCCGGTTTCTTTGTCATCTTAAATGCAATAATATCATGAATTTAATGGAATTCGTATAAAAATATTGTCCGTTGATTTGTCCGCTTAAAAGTCCGGTTCAAACCACCTCTAAAGTCCAGTCTTTAAGTCAGGCAAATTACAGTCTGTGTCTACCAGCTTTGCGTGAAGACCGGAAACCGCCCGGCCTCGTTGATGAACCCTGCAACGCCCCAGGCCTATCAGGCCCTCTGGGCGCGCAATGGCCTGCCCGCGCCAAGCTCCCGTGTTGGCCATGCGCGATCGGCATGGACCGCCGCCTTTTCGTGTTCATCGGCCGGGACGGTTCCGGTCGAGGCAAGCAAAGCACGAAAGGATCACGCTCATGTCTGATCAACCTGTCGAAAAACTGCGCATCGGATCGGTGACCGCCACAATCTGGTGCAACACATCCGACAAAGGCAGAACCTACTACACCATCACCATCCTGCGCGCCTATCGCACCAAGGATGGCTGGAAAGATACCGCCAGCTTCCGCCCGCGGGATCTGCCCGTAATCACACAGCTCACCGATCTCGCCTCTAGGCGCATCATTGAGTTGCAAGCCGCTTCCGAAACGGAGGCTGCAGCATGACCGGCATCATCACATCACGGCTCGTCCCGCTTCATGAGCGGGCGAGCTTCCTTCCCAACCACGCAGGCAAACACTTCCTGCGCTATGAGAGCCTTACCTACTGTCTGATGGAACAGGCCTGCGATGCCTATTCCGGCGGGCTCTGGAATTTCCATACGCTCAGCAATGGCGGCTTCTTCATAGCCCCAGACATGGAGGGCACGCTCCAGATCAGCTGGATCGACAACTACTATGACGGCGAGATGAGCGCCGAAGCCGCTGGCATAGGTATCTCGCTGATGGTTCAGAGCCAGATGGCCTTCATCACCAATGAACCAAGGTTCAGCGAAGCCTTCCATGCGCTTCGCGAGTATGCACTCGATCACACGGAGGCCGGACAAATCTTCCGGTTCATCGACTGATGGGCGGGGAGCAATCCCCGCTCACACGCCAAGAGCGTGAGGCAGCGTTTCGTCAGGCGACGCGCTGTCTCATCGCCTGGTATAGCGATGAGGTTGAGAAAGGTGTCACCGATGAACGGCTGAAAGCCCTTCTCGAAAATGCCTTGGGCATATTCGGCGGAAGCTGTGGTCCCGGGCGGCTTCACGTCACGCACCAAGGCGCGGGTCTTAAAATTTGGGCAAGCCGCACAGTACACAATCACTGTCAGATGAAACCGACCTTCGCAGGTCGCGCGACGGTGTGCATGGCACGTGAAGTCTACGACATTCCCGATCCGTCAGAGACACAGCTATCATTGCTCTAAGCATGCAGATCGTCGATCTCAGCGGCCACTTATCCGGCCCTGAATACCCGCCGTAATTGTTGATGGCGCCGCTGCCGCCGCTCATTGATCTCTATCCTGCCGACGAGCCAGGCAATTTCTTTATGGCTTGGCTGGCGGGGAAGGCAGCGATTATCGCCATGCGCCTCCCAATATGGCGTCCAGAGTTCATCCCACACCTCTTGCTTGATCCGGTATTCTAATGGCAAAGCGTTTTTGTGGGGGTCGAGAAATACATGCATCCACTCCAACAGGATCATGACGGCATGTTGGGTTGGGCCGTTATTTTCAGGCCCTGAAATCTGCCACGCATAGGGAATGCCTTCGAGGTGTCGGATTTCGACACTGTACCTGTCGTCCGGTTCAGTCCCCGCAAACCGGAACAGCATGGAACCTCCCTTCAACACCGACGACACATAATCGCCCAGACAGTTGTCCATCAGGCGCGCTTCGATCCTGATGGCTTCGGGAGTAATCAGGGGTGTGATCTCGTAGCCTCGAAACTGGGTCGGCATGACTGAGCAGTCCGCCATATGGCTGAGGTCAATCGACCGCCAGAATATGACATGGTCCATCCATTGGCGGATGCTCTCGCTTACCTCATAGAACGACATGTCCGTTCTGAACGGGTCAGCAATCAAACTCCCCGCCAGCGTGTCAGGCCGTTTTGAATAAAAGGCATAGACAGGGAGTAAGGCTTGTACATCGAGGTCCAGAAGCTGCCTCAAAGTTTCGCTGGGGTGCTTGAGCCCCCACGGCACAACATCGGCAGGACCGCGGTCGATCAGGCTGAACAACAGCGTGAGCCAAGGTGGAACGTATTTTGGATCAGCCGGCACTTGGCGACGTAGCATCTGGTAAAGGCCCGGCACGGGCTCCGTGAATGTCAGTCGCTTTGGCAGCGGCGCCTGGATGTCTTCTGGCGCGAAGCGCTTGAGCCAGGGCGCAAGATCCAGAGCCTGAGCAATCTCATTGCGGGGGCGGCCTCGCTCGATGCGCGCCCGCGCTTCAGCGGCCTGTTCTCTTGTGCCGCGCTGCTCAGCCATGGCCAGACAAGCGGCCGGGAATGATGTGAGAATATCGACGTAACGAGGCCCGCGATCGGCGAGCTTCGCCATGGCGAGCTGCCTATGCTTGGGATAACGACGAATTTGTGCGCGCACTTCCAATGGGAGGCGACGCCACAACTGTTTCTTGTCCATGAATATTCAATTTCGCGCTGACGGTCTGCGCCAAAGCTATGCCCGGACCGTCAAGTCGCTTTCCCTCGTCTACGCGCCCCACCAGAGAAAGAGTGAACTGAGGTTAACCGAAACATTGGTGCGGGTGGAGGCCGGATTGCGACCAATTCCACTGTATATGATGAAAGGTTCGTAATGCGGTAGAATGAGGCTCTGCGAACACATGGAGCCAAGATGAGACCTGAGGAGCAAGACTATTTCGATGCGCTCTTCGCGTGCATCGATGAGCAGGTTTTCCCGGTGGTGAGGCGTGTCCGATTTGACGACGGCACCGAGCCCCAACCAAATGAGTGCCACGAAAATGCGGCACGATGGGTCGAGGAAAACCCAGAGTGGCGCGTCGTGCCTGGATGGCTCGTATCAGGCCTTAGCGCATATGGGTGCTGCTTCGATGCGCATTCGATAGTCGCTGATCGAAGCGGCAGGCTCTTTGAGATCACGCTGCCGTCGGCAACACCGACGGCATTCGTCTCACACAGGGGAAGCAAAGCTCAGTTCGAGAACATTTTGAGCTGCTTCAAGCAACATATCTATTGCTGCAATCTTGGGGGATAATGACCCGTGGCGAGCGCCGGCTTGGAAACATGGACCATGGCGCGAAGTGGTCAGTTGAGTGATGTGCAAGATGTGCGTGTAGTACACGCCACCTTGGCAGGGGGAGCCGCTGACGCTCTTCCCCCGTGCACCCCCTTCCGCCTTGGCGCGGCCCAGGCATTGAGCCCGACCAGCACCATCCAATCATATCGCCGATTGATCCCTCGTTAGAGGCGGAGAATGACCTCTCCCCTCCAACACCGCCCCATGTCCGAACAACCTGCCGTTCGATCGCAGATCAAGGGAGCCTCCAAGCTCCCCCGATACCCCCATGGCCATGTCATTGAGACGGTTTCATCGAGACCACCCGTGCGCCGTTTGGATGCCGTTATCTACTTTGACATGATCACCGAATCAGAAAGCAATTTATGGAATTTACTATCGTCACCTCTGACTTATCCACGTCTAACAAGCTCTGCTTTTCACGCAATACTTGAACCGAACATAACAAGAACCCATAATGTTGGATACAAGTTAAAATACATGGATGCCAAATGCATAAGATCACTTTTTTCCCCATCGGCAATGCCGACACATGTCTGATCGAGCTCGAGAATAATCGGAAGATCATTTTCGACTATGCGAATACCCATGACCCGAGCGACGGAAGTGATCGCCGAATTGACCTAGAAGAGGAAATTCGAAAATCAGTTGGCCAATCAGGTGCGATTGATGTGCTGGCGATCTCGCACATGGATAAAGACCATTATCAAGGTGCTTCTGAATTATTCTGGCTCGAACACGCTGAGAAATATCAAGGCGACGATAGAATTAAGATCCATACGCTGTGGGTTCCAGTTGCGGCCATCATAGAAGAAGGAACGAAAGAGGAAGGCAGGACCTTACGCCAAGAAGCTCGTCATCGACTTCAACACGGTAAAGGTATTCAAGTGTTTGGCCGAGCGGCTGTATTAGATGAGTGGCTCAAAGATCGAGGCATCAGGCCCGCTGATCGGGCACACCTTATTACGGACGCAGGAAAGCTAGCGCCTGGCTTTTCACTAGCTTCTGACGGCATAGAGTTTTTCGTCCATTCGCCGTTTGCCTATCGGGAGGAAAATGGCTCACTAGTCGACCGCAACAGTAACGCGCTGTTCATGCAGGCTACGCTCTCGGTAGGTGGACAAAACACTCGGCTTATTCTTTCTGCTGACTGCCCTTGGGAACCTTTGCAAGCCATTATCCGATCAACGAAAAAACACGGCAATGAAGATCGCCTTATTTGGGATATAAACAATATTCCCCACCACTGTTCTTATCTATCGCTGTCAGACGAGAAAGGTCAGAGCAAGACCATTCCCAAAGATGAATTGGCGTGGCTTTATGAAGAGCAGGGAGAACACGGTGCATACATTGTTTCGACTAGCAAACCTATTCCAAGCAATGATGACGACAATAACCCGCCGCACCGCCAAGCTGCTGCTTATTATAAAAGCGTGGCTAGTGAGCAGGATGGGACATTTGTGGTTACCATGGAGCACCCATCTTCAGGTAATCCGAAGCCCTTAGTTTTTGAGGTAGGGGCCAACGGCCCAAAACTTAAAAAATCTATTTCGGCTCCCGCAATAGCGGCAACGAGCGAGAGGCCGAGAGCGGGCTGAGATGGATGATGAAAGCGAACTGGAAAGTCTTGCTTCGGAACGCGCAAAGGCGCTGGTAAACGCCCTTGAATCCGGACGGGTGCCACAGGCTAAATTGCTGACCACTCGTGTGCACGAGAATCCAAAGTTCGACGTGGTTAGGCTAGCCCTGGAAGTAAGCGTGGCCCAACGAGCACCAGTCGCCATTCGGTCAGTAGAAGAGTTAGAAATCTACTTCTCGCGATCATCGGACGACCTGCCCATGGTCGTTCCGGTACGACAAGATTTTCCTCTCGACCAGCTCCACATAATGCAGGGTGGTCGAGGTGTGCCCAATTCTATTTGTCTTTGGGACATCCCCTTTTCCGATATTCGATCGACACTGACGCCTGTAGGTCTTTTGCAACGCATTCAGACATGGCTTGAGAAAGCTGCAGATGGTGAGTTGCACGATCCTGATCAGCCCGCTGAACCACTTCTCTATGTTGCCGACGCAGTTCTCATTTTACCAACTAAGGTAGCTGGCAAGGCCGCCGAAGAACTCAGCGTTGCTTCGATCTCACAGCAAGAAAACGGCACCGCATATATTAGGCTTAGTGAAAATCTAGATAGGAACAAAAATGAAGAATACAGTGTCGTTCCTTTCACTCTAGGGCCGGTGCAACAGGCGCCCACGAGGATAGCGCCCCGGAATCTAGAGGACCTATTTCAGTTACCTGAAGGGCTGGGGTCATCGCTCCGCGCACAGATATCTGATTGGCTAAAATGCTCCGACAACCGTAGGCACCTAGAAACTGAACACGTCATTATTGTTATTCAGATTCAAAAACGGCGGAACGAAGCGTCAGAAGACATCACAATTGAAACCTGGGCATTCACCCTTGGTTGCACGTGGGCGCAGTTGGGCACTGAACTTGGCATTCTTGATCGCGCCCCTGACACTAAGAACGTTGGACTAATTCTCGTTACTCCTGAACCAAGCGATCTCTCCAAGATCGGCGTCTCTCCCGCCATCATCGTTTACGACTGCGATGCGCAAGCTTTGGCTGAGGCTTCTGGCCTCGACAATCAGAGCGAAACCGACGTTCTTGCTATTGGGTTAGGCGCTCTTGGATCACACGTATTTGCAAACCTATGCAGGTCCGGATTCGGGACATGGAGCATCATCGATTCAGACGTGTTCATGCCGCACAATAGTGCTCGGCACGCACTTGGACAGTATTACAGTGGCCATTTTAAATCAGATGCGCTGGCTCACTTTTCCCGCGAAATACTAGAAGCAGGGAGTGCAATTAAAGATACTCTGAAAGCTGACGTTCTTGCTCTGGGCGACGATGAGGAAAGATTCTTAAATCTCGCTGCAGAAAGTGACATCGTTCTCGACATGTCAGCATCTGTTCCTGTCGCTAGAGCCCTTTGCTCGATAGAAAAGCGAGGCAGATTAATAAGCACTTTTTTCAATCCTTCGGGTACTGATTTGGTTGTCCTGCAGGAGGACGCTAAGGGCGAAATCGACATGTGGGATCTGGAGGCGTCATACTACGCAGCTCTTGTGGATGAGGATGCGTTTTCCGGCCATCTTACGGAAAAGAATCCAACACTTCGCTATGGCAATGGTTGCCGTGATGTTAGCGTCCAGCTCGCTAACGATCAGGTATCGTTGCTTTCGTCTATTGCGACACGTCAAATCCGCCGACTGTCATCGAATGCATCGGCCGAAGCTACCATTTGGCGATCAGACATTGAAAACGGGACTGTCGCAAAGCATTCCGTTTCGGTTAGCCCAAGCACTGAATTGAAACTGGACGATTGGCGAGTGAGAGTCGCCTCAGCAACCGCAAAAAAGCTCAAAGACTTGCGCACCCAGAGCATTCCTAACGAAACGGGAGGAAGCCTTCTTGGACTCATTGATCACACCGAAAAACTCATCGTGATCAACCACCAGATACCGGCTCCTCCCGACAGCTTGGGACGTCCTCATTGCTTTGAACGTGGTACAGCCAATCTATCTGAAGAAACTCAGAGCCTGCTTCGTAGAACACTTGGTCAGGTGAGATACATTGGCGAATGGCATTCTCATCCGCCCGGTATAGAAGCCATACCGAGTCGGCAGGATGAGAAAATGTACGCAGGACTCACAAAGTTGTTCGTTGGCGCCTCAGAACCTTTCTTGATGGCTATTATCTCCGAGAACAATTTGTTCTTACGGCTTTTTGTCAATGAAACGATAGGTGAGATCACGATCCCACTTGAGAAGGTGGGTGTATGACGCTGAAGGACGGCATAACCGCTCAATATGTGGCTCCTCATATCGGCCTCTCTATTCTGCTTATTTTACTCGCGCTGAATATCGATATGCAGGGCGTTACTGATGAATCTGCCAATATCGTAAACGGCTTTCCTTATGCACTTTTTGGAGGCATGGCCGCTGCAGTCATCCTCCTATGCGTGGTTGCGCAGAACATATTGCCACGAGCTGCTAAAGAAGTTTTGGTCTTCTGGAGACTTAAACAGCGTTTGCCGGGGCACAGAGCATTCGACAAAATCGACAACAAAGATGGCAGGATTGAGTGGCAACGAATACAGAGTGCGGGCGGACTATCTGAACTTAGCCCCAATCAACAAAATACGCTCTGGTACCGATGGTATCGAGAATTTGAAACACATCCGAGTGTTACTCAGTGCCACAAACAGTATTTGGCATTCCGAGACCTGGCATCGATTACTGTACTGAGCATCCCGGTCTTCTGGTGCGCCGCTTTTGTAGCGTCCGACGTGTGCTCCGTTGGTATACTGGTTGGGAGTCCAATCGTGATTTACGCTGCCTACGTTGCCATTGCCAGGATTAAAGCAAACGACATGATGAGGCAGGTTATGGTACTCAAATCATCTGTTTGAATTTGAATTAGACCCGCGCCCAATCGACCTCACCTGGTGTCCGGCCGCATAGCTTTCAAATTTACCACTATACCCGAGTTCCGATAGCACAACTTGGACAACAATTTCTCTGGCTCGGATAATACAATCCCATAGATCAGAATCTGAAAGAGCGTGTCCGGTGTGCGTGATTGAGTTCCGCTGTTTATTCAGCGTGCGCAACACGTTCTGATCCACAATAGTTTCTGGCAGTTTGTATCTATTGACCTGCTCCCCTGAATTGCCCTCGTTTTGAGGTTAGTCTG
>CEOS01049723.1_pt1 | contig 22095 bp, 20 predicted proteins | sample 530601 | NCBI WGS metagenome assembly CEOS01 (sample SAMEA2620666, study PRJEB7988) | marine metagenome | biome: marine biome (ENVO:00000447); feature: mesopelagic zone (ENVO:00000213); material: "saline water (ENVO:00002010), including plankton (ENVO:xxxxxxxx)" | depth 1000 m
CTGTTTGACCGAAACAGCTGGCACCATCACTCCGAAATAGCCACCAAGAGGAAGCGAAAATTTAAAGCGACTACCGACAGTAACCATAATTACCCTATCGCTCCCAATTTACTGAACCAGTGCTTTAAAGTAGATAGACCAAACCAGGTATGGGTAAGCGACATCACCTACATCCAAACCAGGCAAGGCTGGCACTACCTAACAGTAATTATTGATTTGTTTAATAGAAAGGTTATTGGGTGGGCTTTAAGTGATAACCTCACTACCGAAGATACCATTGTAAAAGCGTGGGAGATGGCCACTAAGAACACAGTGCTGGAACAACCGCTGATATTCCATTCAGACCGAGGTGTCCAATATGCCAGCCATAGGTTTACCTGCATCCTCAAAAGCTATAAGGGCTTAATAAGACAGTCCATGAGCCGGAAAGGGAATTGCTGGGACAATGCCGTAGCAGAATCATTCTTTAAATCCTTAAAAGTAGAATGGGTTTACTGGAACAGCTACAACCTTAGATCTGAAGCAGAATTATCTATCTTTCAATGGATCGAGGCCTGGTACAATACCAGAAGAAGACATTCTTATTTAGGAAACAGAACTATTAAAGAATTTGATATAGATACGTATAATCAAAAACTAGCAGCTTAGTCACTCAACTTAAAGTTCAATTTTTTGTTGCAAGTCCAATTTTAATACCGTTAATCATATTACCACCAGGTTTAGATACAATCGTAAGTAAAGGAAGTAGTATAATCTCAGGGGTACACGAATATAAGATTTTATGTATGGGTTATTTTTGTGCTATTTTTTAACCAAAACCATTGAGCATTTGGATTGTAGAACTTTTAATTTTTATCATAGCTCAGATGTCAATCCAATTTATCTTCAAATATTTTTTTAATGACACGTAACCAAAATTTTATTTTGCTTCATGATTTTATCGCTAAATAGCTATTATGTTTTCATACTTTGTAATATTTTAAATTTGTCTAATACTATGTAAGCTTAAAAAAAAATAACAAGGTCAAAATCCTTGTTATTTTAAATTGCCCAGTTAGCTTGTGAGATAGTCCTTTTAAATACGATTATATTTAATTAAAAGTTTATTTTTATCATTAAATAAACTTAAGTTTTCACCATCAAATTTGTAATACCAATCGAAAATATCATTTTTAATAGTGAAAATTTTTCCAGAATTCTCTTCTTTCTTAAATACTAAAGGAATTAATCTATCATGTATTTTTATATAGTATTCACTATCATTCATTAACAACAGCTTAAAGCTTTGATTGGCTTCCTCGATACCTTTTAATTGTTGTACCTTCCATTCTCCTAACTCTTTTTCAATAATTAATGCTTCGCGCGATTTTAATTTCTCGTACACTAATAATAAATTATCTGGGACTGTTGTTATCGAACCTTTTAGATTTGTATTAAGTTTCTTTAAAAGCTCCATTTTAACCCCATCCTCGGTTCGTAACAACGAATAATTGTACATTGTGGTAAAGAAGGATTCTAATATATGATTAGGGTATACCCCCCCCATATTTTTTTGAATGCTTTCGGAGGAGGTTATTTTTGCAATTATTGGCCAGTAGGCATAACCTTCTTCATAATTAAGAGAATGAATAAAATTCATTGCAGGGACTATATTAGTTTTCTCTATTTGATTGACACCAAAATTATTTATGAGTAGAGCTGACTTCATCATATTACTTATGCTTATAGAGTCATATTTCACTACATCATTTTCGTTCAATAAAATCTTTTGGTCTAAGTATTGAAGACTATCCCATACTTTAATTAAAGAATCTTGAGAATAACTTGTTATGTTATTTTTATAAGATTTTAAAGGAATTTGAGCATAAGTACAAGACTGGATAAGTAGTATTGCGTATAATAATTTTTTCATATTTAGTTTTTAATTTGATCAGTTATACTTTGAAATAATCGTTCAATTAGTCTATGTTTCTGGGTTATGATTCGACCATTAATCCGCATTTCGTGTTTAAAGTCTACTAAAAAATCATAATTTGTAATTAATTTTTCAGGAAGTTTCACGCTGATTATATAAAGACCGTCATCATCCGGAATTACAGTTATATTTTGAACTGTACCTTTTAAGATTCCAAATTCTTGTTTCGGGAAATTATTCATTTCAAGATGCACTTCCATACCGTTTTTTATCTTACCAGAGCTTTCTGAAGGAACTTGAAGCCGTGATATATAATGATGGGCTTCTTTAGGTAAAATAGTGAAAATCAGATCTCCTTCATTAACAAGCTGATTTTCTTCCCATGGCATAAAATAAGATAATTCGCCATTGATATTACTCTTTAGTAAAAATTGATCTTCCCATTCTAAAATTTTAGTTTTAAGTTTTTTATAAGATGCTAACATTCTTTTTTGAAGTAAAATCAATTGCTTTGAACTAGAAATCCCATCATTAACTAAAACTCCTCTCAAATTTGCTATCGACTCTTTCAATTGAGATATAGCCATATCAACGGAGTTGAAACTTTTTCTAGCCGCAAGAAAATTAAGTTGGTTTTGTTCCAACTCAGTTTCAGAAATAACATCTTTTTTAAACAATATTTTTCGTCTTTCTAATTCTTTATTTTTTATTTTTAGTTCATGAGAAGAAATTTCTCGCTGTATTTTTAGCGTATTTAATCTGGATTCCATCTCATTTATTTGTTTTTCCTGAAGTTTGTGTTCTCTTAAGTGCGGTTTTTTTTCATTAATAATAGAAAACTCTAGATAACTTGTTATAAAATCAGAATAAACACCCTCAAGCTCCCCCAATTCTAAATTCATCATTCTTGAAACAGGAAATTCAAATGAGTCGTCCTGCAAAGAAATTTCATTTAATGCTATTTTAAGCTTATCAATATCTTTATAGTTTGCAGAATTCTTTAATATGGCAATGGTCTCACCTTTATTTATGTATTCACCATCAGTAAAATTTAAAAAATCTATTTTTTCTGTACGAGGTGCGTAAATTTTCTCTAATGGTTCGATAGTAGTTAGATATCCACTTGCCTCAATTTCATCTGGAGATTTTATGAGAAAAGAGAATAAAAATATCATTAAAATAACTAACAATATGATCAGATTTCCATATCTAATAAGCCAAGCAGGTGCCTCTCCTAATATTTCTTGAACATCCTCACTTCTTAAATTAATATTATGAATTTCATCTTTCATTTTCAACTCGCTAATTCCAATTGGTTTTTAACTAAATCAAAATAACCTCCTCCTTTTTCTACTAGCTCCTTATGAGTGCCTTTCTCAAGAATCTCCCCATTCTCTAGCAAAATAATTTGGTGAGCATTTTTCACAGTACTTAACCTATGTGCAATTATGAAAACAGTTCTGTCCTTAAAGTACTCATTTAAATTATTCATAATTATTTTTTCATTTTTAGAATCTAAAGCACTAGTAGCCTCATCAAAAAATAAAATTTTAGGGTCCTTATAAATAGCGCGGGCGATTAAGATTCTTTGCTTTTGACCTGTACTTAGTCCTAATCCTTCTGCTCCTATCATAGTATTATACCTTAATGGCAACGACTCTATAAACCCTTTAATATTAGCTATATGAACAGCTTTTAGAAGTTGAGCTTTATCAATAGTAGTTTCTCCAACTGCTATATTTTTAGCAATACTTTCATTAAAAATATATCCTTCCTGCATAACTACTCCACATTTACTTCTCCATTCGGAATGTGAAACATGCCTTAGATTAGTATTACCGTAATAAATATCTCCCTCCTCGATATTATAATACTTTAAAAGTATCTTCATTAAGGTAGTTTTACCACTTCCGCTTGTCCCTACTATCGCTGTAATCTTCTTGTGAGGTATATTAAAATTTAAATTTTTTAGAATTTCTTTATCTGAGCCTTGGTAACGAAAATTAAGATTTTGAACAGTCAACATTTCTTCCAATTCTAAATTTAAAGAATAGCTATGATTTTCTGTTTCTTCATTTTCTAAATCATGAATTTCAGCCAATCGAGCAAAGGATATTTTGGCATCTTGTAATTCCCTGATAAAATTGATTAATCTCGATATAGGAGTATTGAGTTGTCCAACTATATAAGTTATCGAGAGCATCATACCAAGTGTTATTTCTCCTTCAATTACAAGTTTAGCAGCAAGAATCGTAATCGCAATATTTTTGAACTCATTAATGCATGTAGAACCTACAGATTGAAATTGTTCCAAAGCCAAACCTTTCATTGATAACTTGAAAAGTCTAGCTTGCACAAACTCCCAATCCCACCTCTTCTGCTTTTCAGCATTGTGTAATTTTATTTCCTGCATACCATTAATTAGTTCGATTACTTTACTCTGCTCTTCACTTACCTGTGCAAATCTTTTATAATCAATATCTTCTCTTTTATTCAGGAAAATTTTAATCCATAAAAAATAAAGAATACTACCTGCAATAAAGACACTAAAAAGTAAGGAACTATAAATCAAGAGTACGACACTAAAAACAACCAAATTAATTAAAGAAAAAAGGACACTCAAAGACGAAGAAGTCAATATATTTTCTATCCGTTTATGATCGTTTATTCTTTGAAGAATATCCCCGGTCATTTTAGAATCAAAATAGGATATTGGTAAGTCCATCAGTTTTATAAAGAAATCAGAAACTAAAGAAATATTAATTCTTGTACTTAAATGCAATAATATCCAACTTCTAAGTATATCAATGGTAACACGTCCAAGAAACAAGCTCATTTGAGCTATTAAGATCAAATAAATAAAGTTTATATCACTATTTACTATGCCAACATCCACTATGCTTTGAGTCAAAAATGGAAATATCAATTGAATCAGACTTGATGCAGTAAGTCCAATAATCAATTGCCATAAAAAAGCTTTATATTTCAGTAAATATTTAGATAAAAAATCAAAATTTAAATCATTAGACTTTTTGTCAATCTTTAGATCATATAATCTAGGAGTGGGCTCATAAAGTAAAGCAACACCATTACTCTCAATTTCGTTTGCTCCGATCCCAACCCAATGACCTAGAAATTCTTTTTTGTTATATTTAATCTTTCCGTGTGCTGGGTCTGAAATATAGTAGAATCCTTTCTTTATCTTATAGAGAACCACAAAATGATTGTGATTCCAATGCAATATACATGGCAATGGAGCTTCATTCAGGGTTGTAAGATTAATTTTCACTCCAATAGTACGAAACCCAATTTTTTCTGAAGCATGACTTACTTTTAGAAGATTACTACCTAATCTTGTAGTTTCACAAAGTTGTCTAAGATATTCTGTTTGAATATTCTTTTTATAGAATTTGGCGATAATCTTAATAGAAGTAGGACCGCAATCCTTTGAATCTCTTTGCTGATAATGAGGAAATTTTTTTAAACTTAATCGAGCCATAGTAATTCATTAATTCTTTGTATTACTGAAGAATCTTTTTTCATTTCCCCATTGGTGATTTCAATCCCCGAATCCTTCAATGATTTATAGCCATCTTCATCCTCCCACTTACTGATATATGGATTGTATTGACATTCTTCAAAATGATACCAATAATTTCGATTTTTTACTGGCATTCGATTATCATTACACAATCTTCTAAATTCACAATCTTTGCAAATAATTGTATCTTCTTTTTTTACTTCCCAGAGATAATTAATTTGTTCGTCATTCAATATCCTTTCTAGATCAATTACTTCAAGGTTTTTTAAATTTCCATAAACGTAAGGTGTTTCCTTAGAATTTCGAATAGTACCGTCTTTACTAATTAGTATTTTATTATAAAAATACACGTGTTTAGTACTTGATTCCAGATAGGTTGGTAAATCGGGGATAATTTTTATGCTCTTGTAATCATTATTATCAACAAACATTCTTCTGCCCGAACTCGCATATTTGTCTTCAAGAGTTTGTCCAGTAAAATTGTTAATGATTATAAGACGATTGAGATCTTTGAATTCATAAAAAAAATCATCACTATATCTAAATTTCTTAAGTATTGTAAATTCTACTGCATCAATATCTTGATGCTCTAAAAATGATCTTATAGTCTTTAAATCTGAAAGACTACTAAAATCTGAAAAAACAAAATTATACTGACCAATTGTAGAATTCTTATTTTTATCAAAAGAAATTTTGAATAAGTGTTCCGTTGTTAATTTCGAAACTTCTATGGTTAAAACCGCTAAATCACAGTTTAAAGTTAAACTTTCTTCCATTTTAGGAAAACGTCCTAAAAGAAGGGGATTAATTTTAAAAATCAGATCTTTTGATAATAAATACTCTATATCCTCTTTATCGAAACTATCTTCATAAATCAAAAAATTTGAATTTTTTAATTTATGAAACAATTCATTTGGAATAAAGTTTATGTCTAATTTTAAACTATCAAATACTAGCGTTCGATTAAATCCAGGGGTGAAAAATACGTTTTGATAAACTTGCCACATAATTAATAATAAGTTTTTCTATTACAATAATAATCTCGAATTACATGTTGTTCAGTTTGCAATTTTTTACTTTCTCTATAGTTCAAAATAGGAGAGGGCTTATCTATGGCCTCAATTTTTTTTATAATGATTGGTAGCTTCAAATTCATTTTGTTTATAAGTATTCTGCAATCCTTTTATGAAGTTTATAGTTGCAAGGAAAAGAGACCTGTTCAAATTGGCCAACAGGGTTAACTTCAAATAAGACATATTCATTATTTTTTGTGTATGCAATGTCAAAACTGCCTGATTTCAAATTTAATTGATGGCATAATTTCGCTAATTTATACTCCAAGTCTTCAGGCAATTTAAACGGTACCACTCTATTAGGATTTTCATGATCATAGTTGCGGAAATCCAGTTCTGTTTTTGGATTTTCTTGAGAGAAAATAACAGAACTAAAAAACTGATTATTAAAATAAAATGACCGAATTTCAAATTGCTTATTCACCTCATTTTGTACTAGTGAATAATGTATTTCTTTAAAATCTTTTTTTTCTACTCTTTTAGTAGTTGAAAAATATGATTTTCCATTTTTTTCCATTAATAGGTCAGAAATAGGTTTAGTTATATATTTATCATTATCGATAAATTTTTGATTAAAATGTCTAGAGATAGTAGTTGATGGAATGGAAATCCCTAAATTCATAGCAAGATTTAGAGTCTGTAATTTGTTAATATAATTATCCTGAAAAGTATTAAGTTTTGCTATTTCTGAAATTTTGAATTCAAAAAATTCAATCATCTTTTCATACTCCTGCTTAAGAAATATTTTCAATTCCATAGTAAGATCTTCCCCCTCATGATTAAAAGTATAGCAGTCTAATTTTTTATAATTTAATCGAGACCTTCTATACCAATATGAGTTAAAATCAGATAAATTATACGATTTATCATCAATTTTAAATTTTATATCATTTTTTAGACTACTTATATGTATGTTCTCAAATGAAATGATATTATCTCTGGAAATTCTTACAAATTTTTTTTTAAAATAGGTTAGCCAATTACATACTATATCTGTAGTGGGCTCATTGACATCTGAACAAATTAAAATCATAAAATTGCTTTATTTTATTATGATAAGTACTTAAATTTTATACTGATGTTATTTTCTCTTTAAGGCTTACTCATCATGTTAAGTCAACTAAACAAGTATTTAAAATACCATCTATTAAACTTTAAATAATTTTTTTTATCTTAAAATTGGGGGAGATTCCTCCCCCAATTATTAACCTATAGTACTACTTGGCATATCCCTAGTCTGCCCAGGCAAACTTGTACCTATTGTATCTTCGGTAGGATTTTCACCATTTTTATCTAATGTCTCAAAAGTAATATCTGATCCACCATCTCCAGAATTAGTATCAGAACCTGCTGAGGTGTAATTTCCCCCAATAATGCTCTTTACCTCATTCTTACTTAATTGGAATTTAGTATATAATTCTTTTTCCATGGTTTAAGTTGAAATTAATTAATTGTATCCATAGGAGTATCTCGATTTCCATCTGCTCCTCCTGGAGTTATTTCAATATCTAATCCTGTAGATTGTCCGTTCTGATCTAGGGTATCAAAGGCAATATCATGATTTTCATCATGATTTGTATCAGAATTAGTAGATGTATAGTTACCACCAATGATTGAACTATATTGACTTTCTTTTAATTTAAAGGATTCGAAAAGTTTTGATTTTTTTTCTTTCATCTTTATAATATTAATTTAAATCGTCTTGAAGAGGTTTATCTTTTGTACCGGAGCCGGTATCTGCTGAATCTGTTGTTACATTCCCTTCATTATCGCTAGTTTCATATAGATGATCATAGTGTCCTCCAGCTGCACTGGTGTCGGATCCTGAAGAAGTATAACTCCCTCCGATGATACTGTCTAAACTTTTTTTAATTTCAAACTTTGCAAAAAGTTTCTCTTGTTTTTTTTTCATAAAATTTAATTTTAATTTATATATAATTACTATGCATAGCAAAATTTTGATGTAAAGCCAATTCTATAATAACCAAAACTTAGTTGGTAACGGTCTGTTATAAAATAAAATAACTCAAGATTAGGTGAATTTTTCTAAAATAACCTAAATGACTAATAATTGAGTGATTTGTGACTATACACTATTTATTTCGTTTTTCTCTAAATGAAATAAATATTAGTGGTTTTTAACAAAAAATTAAATTAATTATGGTTCAAAGCTAACATTTTAATTCTTTTAAGAATATATTAAAACCTTACTAAATGTAAGGTTTTGCTTCTGTATTAGTTTTTATGTTATTATCCATCTAATAAAATAATACTAGTCCACTAGGCATAAATTATAAGATGAGATTAAAAAAGACAGCGAAAAATGTATACTAAGGATGTATACATTCTGGAATGAAAAGACTCATTAATAGTTCGTATAAATTCGAATTACTATTTTCTATATATCCCAATTTTAAGATTAAGGTGAGCTTATAACACTAAATGCTTCATTTTATAATTTACGCTTTGGAACGTAGAACAATTTTTCAATATGCTCCAAACAACGGATAGCCAAAACTTTCATTTTCTTAACAGTATTCCCGGTATAAGCTTCTTAGGCTTATACACGGAACTCCTTAAAAATAAAACTTTTGTCTTAAGCATTTTAAGGGGTTTATAATAAAAAAAGCCTGCTATTGTTTTTTGGGTCAGCAAAAAACAGGTATAGCCTAACGAATTCTAATCCATCCCTGTTTCTACGATCGCTTAACTGCCGGTACGCTCCCTGCGAAAAAGGCAGTGGAAATAATTCCTAAGACTATAGAAAACCCGTCAAGGCCAGGCCTCCGGTTTTCAGGATAAATAAGGTTTCTACTTCCTTGAAAATCTTATGGATTTTACCACGTCGCAGACACTCCTGATTTATCCTGAAAAGCCTTGACAGAACTTCCTTGTTTTATTGTGCTACGCACCTAAGAAGCAAACAAACACCCCTTAAAATTTACAATTCAATCTATTTCAAATAAGGGGCATTAATAATCTTTTAAAACTTTTAATTATGAGTAATCTACGTAACAAAGTACAGTTAATCGGAAATGTGGGAAACACTCCCGAAATCACCAATCTGGACATCTCCAAAAAAGTAGCGCGTTTGAGTATCGCTACCAATGACTATTACCACAATACAAAAGGGGAATCCGTTCAGGATACGCAATGGCACAATCTTGTGGCATGGAACAAAAATGCCGAACTCATCGAAAACTATGTTCCAAAGGGTAAAGAAATTGCCATCGAGGGAAAACTTATCTCCAGATCTTACGAGGATAAAGAGGGGAATACCCGATACATTACCGAAATACTGGTAAACGAAATTCAACTCTTGGGGGCGAAATAATACTTCCGGAAACAACAAGGACGGAACCCCTTCGCGTCCTTGTTTCTTTGAGATCTCCTAAACCTAAAGCTTAGGGCTATAAATTTAATTATTTACCACCTAAAAGGGGTGTTAGCTTTTAAAATTAACACCTCTTTAATAGGCTTATGGAATACTCCTATAAATACTTTTAAACCTCTTAATTATGACTACCAAAGTAAACGAAATAAAACTATGCTATAAAGATCGAATCTCCATTGCCAAATCACCGAAAATTACCTGCTCCCAGGATGCAGCGAATCTTTACTATAAAAATTGGGATAAAAACGAAATTCAACTCCATGAATCGTTTAAAGTGATGCTGCTCAATAATTCTAATATTGTGAAAGGGATTTGCCAGATATCCGCCGGTGGAATTACCGCCACTTTAGTCGATCTGCGAATTATGTTTGCCATCGTTCTGAAAAGCTTATCGACCGCAATCATTCTTTGCCATAATCACCCCTCCGGGAAATTACAGGCCAGTCAGATGGATAAAAACCTAACGACCAAAATTCAAAAGGCCTGCGATTTTCTCGATATTAAACTCCTCGATCATATCATTATCACAGAGGGTGGAAACTATCTGAGCTTTGCCGATGAAGGTATCTTATAAGAACAAAACTTTTTGTCCAAAATAAAAGGGAGCTTGGTTTAGCTCCCTTTTTGTATTATTCCGGTTTTGTAGGCTAATACAAATTAACGAAATAATGATTAGGTGCTACAAAACCAATTGTTTAGTTTTAATTAGGACGGCCTGCTATCTTAAAATAACGAAGGGTATTGTAAATTTGATTCTAATGCTGCATTTATTCTGACTCTATAAAAATCTTTAATTCGATTATCATTTTTTGACTCGGTGTTCTAATTGAATTTCTAATCCTGGTGAATAACTATCTTATAAATTTTGTATCTTTAACAGTGTTGTAAATCAACAGGTTTCAATTGTAGTTATCAAATTTTGACTTTCGTGGATAACTATATATCATAAAATTTTTATCGATGCCTGATATGTAGGTATACATAATCAGGTATGAACTTTTTCCGAGTCTCTCGGAAAAAAAGGAATAGCAAGAGGATAACACGCTTTGCGGTGTTGTATAGGATAGAGTAGTGGTTAAACTATTGGTATTCAATTTTTTATGTGTTTTTTTGTTTTGACTCCTTCATGTTGATTTGCGCCAAATGCGCTGAAAAGCCCCGAAAACAGGCTTGAATTTGCGTCAAAACCTTTAAAACACGAAAGTCATGGATTCATTTATTACCATCCGATTTAAAAGAGCTATTGCCAAACGCTTTCAGCAATTCTCAAAATCTCATTTTAAAACTCATACACAAACCATGGAGGCCATGCTCGATTTCTTTCATGATAACGAGCTTTCCCCTAAAGATAAATTCGGTCCTTCCGGTAGAACCCTGGAACAACATCTCAAGAAAAGAATGAATGCTATCATCGCTATTATTCGTGATATGGAAAAGCATAAGATTAATCCTACACTAGCCATGTTGGAAGCGCTTTTTCAGCAGGAGGACGTGCCACAAAAGCCAAAATTTATTGAAAAAAAACAATCACCCAAGGAATCGGAATTTCGATTTCAGGAGCGTAGGAATAAGAATCACTAATTAAAATAGAACATATGTATATTACCATCACTCCCCAAAAATTGACGGGTAACTTTAGGCAAAGTGTAGCCGATTTTGTCAGCTATCTTGAAAAAGAAAATGAAGAACTGCCAAGCGAAAAACAGGAGTTTTTTTTTAATCATAATCAGGAGTATATCCATCCTGATACCGTGATTTCTGAAATTGATAAGAATACGGCGAAACTTAAAAAAAAGAACCAAAATTTTATACCATCACTGTTAGTCCTTCAGCCTACGAGCTGCGAAAACTTAAAAGTCCCGCAGAGGATCTTAAAAAATATACTCAAGACCTGATGAAAGCTTATGTGTCTTCTTTTAATCGGGAAATAAACGGGCGCCCAATACAACTTAGTGACCTGAAATACTTTGCTAAACTGGAATACCAGCGTCACTACAAAGGCACGGATAAAAAGGTGCAGGAAAACCAGCCTTTTGCCTCTAAAATATTAAAACTTAAAGATGAAATTCGAAATATTAATCAGGGAAGAAGTACTGGGAATATAAAAGCGTTGGAATGTAAAATAGAAAGCCTGAATCAGCAAGCACCACACCATCAAAATGGAAAACGGATTACGCAGGGAATGAAAAAAGAGGGAAACCAACAGCATATTCATATTATCATTTCCAGAAAAGATGCTTCCAATACATATAGTCTGTCTCCCGGGAGTAAATACAGAGCCTCTGAAGTTAAGATGAACGGGAAAATTGTTAAAAGAGGTTTCGACCGGGATGCTTTCTTTTCAAAAGCAGAAAAGGCTTTTGATCAACGATTTGGTTATCAACGAAACTTCGTGGAAGCCTACAGTTCACGAAAAGCATTTATCCGGAATCCAAAGAAGTATTATTCTATTCTTATGAAATTACCTAAGCCACAAAAGATACTGGCTTTTAAAATGCTTAAGGAATCGGGCATTCCTACCTTGCCAAATATTCCAACTAATAAAGCACAATTGGCATTGAAAACTTTTAACCGTCTACGCAAAGGAGTGAGCATAGCCTTGAAATCCGGAGCTATAGAAATTTAAAAACACAACAGCTATGAAAGATATTTTTGATACCTCCACCCTTATAATATTGGGCTTAATTGCTATATTTCTTATTTTGTGCCACTTGGTAGCGAAAAGGGCAATGCTGTGGAATTCTATCGCTATCATTTTAATTTGTGCTTTGCTAAGGTTTAAACTGAAGTTTCTCGAAGTGTTTCTTGCTTATTTTTGTCCACTGACTATAATAAATCTTATTGGATATCAAAATAAGGCTAAAACAAAAGGTGATGATAAAACTGGGGGTGGGTAAACATAATGTCATTACTACAAAAAACAGAATATCGCCTAAGCCAAAAGTCTCGAGTAAAGGTTGTTTTAATTTAATGTTGCTATAAATCCAAACACATAGTAGAATAGCACTAATTATTATAAAATTGATTCCTGTAAAAAGTAACATTACTCGAACACTTGCCGAACGTAAAAAATGATTGTATCCGCCTACAATGGCGAGTAATGGAAACATAAACCAATATACCGATCGGGTTTTTAAATCCTGATAGGTGATGGCTCCTAAGATTAAACTGATTCCTATATTGATCATCCACATGCACTAATCTTTAACGATTTGTTCCGGATTTCCATTTTTATCAATTTCCCAAACGTCAAAAATACCATCTCCATCAAAGTCCACAACTGCAGTTGCCCTTACTTTGTAGTTGTTTAGGTTTGCTTCAATGATTTCATATTTGTAATTCGCATTCCCATTATCTTTAACCGTTAGTGGTGCTTCGTAGCTAATATCATCAAAATTCCCGGAATATTTTGAATGCAAAAATTGATATTGTTGTTGAAGGTTCGAAATGTATTTTAACTGGATTTTAGCTTCTTGAGCTTTTGTTTTGCTGATCAGCGGCATGAAGTTAGGTAAAGCAATCAATAATAATATCCCGATGATCACTAATACAATGAGCATTTCCTGAAGGTTAAAGGCTTTTAGTTTTCTTGCTTTCATATTACAATAGTAGTAAACAGGAATTGCTTAAAAAAACTTAAAACCTTACTAATAGTAAGGTTTTTTTGTACTGTTATTTTTAAAGATATCCACTTCTTTGTAAAGACGAAATTATATATGTCTTCAAATTAACTCTTCAACTTTTACTAATGAATAAATGATGAAAAAAATTATTCTCTTTGTAGTTGTCTTTGCCCTATGCTTTTCTAATTATGCTCAAGAAATTGATAATCCTTTGGCCGAATATGAGCCCGTTACTCCAAATACTGCAAGTCTAGGTGTTTTTGGTGGTTCCGGAACAGATATTAGTAAAGGTAAGGCCGAAATTGGGGTTCCGTTGTATACAATTGAAACCAGAGGCTTTAAATTACCGATTAGTTTGCAATATCAATCTTCAGGAATTAAGGTTAATGACTTAGCTTCCTGGGTCGGTTTAGGATGGACATTAAACGCCGGTGGGGCTATTATCAGAAATGTGAAGGGTACAGCCGATAATATCAATAATCCTGATGTATTTCCGGATTTAGATACTTTGTCATATACCCAAGATAATTATAACTTTTTATATTCAACCTTAAATAATGTAAATAATGAAGATTCCAAACAGGATTTATTTATTGTTCGTGCACCTGGTGTTTCCGGAACTTTTCGTTACAATCAAAATGCAGGAGAGTACGAATTTATAGATCTTAATAAATCCAAATTAAATATTATATCTGAGAAGGAAATTGAAGTGACTTCTATAAATGGTGATAAATATCGGTTCGGGACATCTCTTACTGGTCAAGAAGCTAATGAATTAACGAATACAAATACGACTACAAATTTTCAGGTATTTGAAAGCGCCTATTATTTAACTGAAATTATTACGAAGGATGGCGATGTGATTAAATTCTTTTATAAATCTGATGTTGATTTAGAATATAGCGTACCAATAGGTGAAAGTAATTATAGTGAAGATCTTCCTACTCAGGTTAGATCGGTCTACCAATCAACAAGAAGTTTCACTAAACAATATTTGACTAGAATTGAATTTCCTAATGGTTATCTGAGTTTTAATTCGACAAAAGATCGTCAGGATTTACTTGGGGAATATAAGTTAAATTATATCGAAATTTTTGAGGGGACCTATAATAGTTCAAGTGTTTCCCGTTTAAAGAGAATAGACTTTAATTATAACTATTTCAATCGTTCAGGCGGGAACCATAACTCTTTGACAAATTACCCTGGTAATTTATTGTTAGGAGGAGAAACAAGAAGACAAGCCTATCGTAAAAAATCACTAAAACTTAATTCAATAGATTTTTTGGATAAAGATATTGATGATAAATACTCGTATAAGTTTACTTATAACAATACCAGTTTACCTGAAAGAGGAACTACAGCTCAAGATTATTGGGGATATGCTAATTCTAACACGGGTACACTTTTAACTCCTACTTTGGTTAAATTAAAATCAGTGGTTCCTGGATTAAATGCTGAACCCGATTATATGACTGGTACAGGCGATAGGTCTGTGAATGAAAATAAAATGAAAGCGGCAATCCTTGAAAAGATTGAATATCCTACAGGGGGATATACTATGTTTGATTATGAAGCGAATCGATTTCAAGCGAATGAGACTCAATATGAGTTGAGTAACCATAGTGAAAGTATTGTGGCTTATGGAGGGAACTGTAATTCGAATTATGGATCCTCTTATGCGACTACTACTTTTACTATTCCAAATAATTATTATGCCAAATCTGGGAAAATTACCATTTATTTTGCCCCGGTTGAACATAATTATAGTTCGGTGGCTAATCGTGTGGTGATCGATGGAGAAGAATATTATGGTCCACCCATGAATACAAGCAATGGTTCATATCCAAGTCTGACTTTAAATATTGACAACTTGGATTTGCCAGCGGTCATCAACGGCGACGAATTTAATTTTGAAGGAGAACATACTATTGAAGTTTATCAGTATGGGGAAGGGGATTTTTCAGCCTATGGTTGTCCCATTACTTCGGTAACGATGTCTTGGAAAGAAATTGAAGATTCTTATCCAGCACAGGTTACGAATCTTTTAGGAGGTCTACGACTAAAAAATATGATGGATTTTGATGATGATGGAACTTTACAAAAAGTCAAGTCATACGATTATGAGCAGCCAAATATATATCGTCCAATGAATGAACATAGCTATGTTCAAAGACTTTTTACAAATCCTAATGGTGATGAGTTTGCGAATCAAGTAACTGCTACCGCCCAAACGAATATTCTGTATGATACTAATATCGGATCAAAGCCTATTGTGGAATATAGTAAGGTGATTGAGTATGAAAGGGATATTCAAGATACTACTCAAGTAAATGGAAAAACAGTTTATTATTTTGAAAATGTACCTAATGAAAGAATTTTAGTGTTTCCGACTATTTTCTTTGATCCTCAGTATGGTACAAGCAGTAGTTATAATACTAGTTTTGTTTATGATAACATATATAGTCAATATTTGGAAATAATTCTTTCAATGGCTACAGAAGCGACATATTTCAAAAGAGATGATTGGAAATGTGGAACCTTATTGAAGAAAGAGATTTACAAAAAAACTTCCTCTGGAGATTATAAAATTCTTAAATCTATAGAAAATTTATATTCTGACTTTTATGATGAATCATATTACGATAATTATATTTTTTCATCAAAGGAAAGCATACAATTTAATTCAGGAAGCGTAAGTTGGCCAATGTCTTATAATTTTAGAGTTTTTTATTTTAAAGGAGAAGTTACTACTGGTCGGCGCGTGTTGAATCAAACTAAAATTTCTGAATATAATAGTAATGAAATTGAAACGCTTACAATAGTTAAGAATTTTACTTATGCCAATCCAGACCATTTACTATTAACTGCACAAGAAACAGTGAATAGTGGAGGGATAGTAGAGGAGGATCATTTTTATTATCCTCAAGATCTTGAGGGGCAAGAGCAATCTACAGCCATCAGTAACTTGATCAGTGATCATCGTCTTTCAGAAGTGATCAAGGCAGAACATTACTATGAGGGGGAGAAGGTCTCCGAGCAACACTCGAAATATGGTATTTTTTCCAACCAGACCTTGGTCTCCGAGCAGTTTTACAAGACCGGTTCTGGGAGTATTGATATCAATAGTAGTAGTAAAGAAGATCTTCGACTGAGTTACCACGCCTATGATGATTATGGAAATCCATTGGAGGTCTCTAAGGCAGGTGGTGCACATATTTTTTACTTGTGGGGTTATCATGGACAATATCCTATAGCTAAGATCGAGAATACGACAAAGACTGCATTGGTTGGTGTTCTTGGGGATCTTGAAGATGTCAATGAATCGGATCTATCGGCGATCAATACCCTTCGAAACAATAGTACTTTTAAGAATACGATGATCACGACTTATGATTATGATCCTTTAATAGGGATAAGCGTTATGAAGGATGCCCGTGGTCGCTCGACGAGTTACGAGTATGATGCATTTGGTCGTTTGAAGCTTATAAAGGATCACGATGGCAAGTTGTTAGAGGAGTATAAATATCATTATAAAGGCGAATAAAACCACTGGGTTATGAAAAGATTTATATCAATAATAGTTTTTGTTCTGTTGAATGTTATAGGGAACAATGTAAAGGCTCAGATCGGTATACCTGATGATGGATCAGAGTGTCCTCCCGGGACTATGTTATATTATCGTGATTATGATGGAGATGGATACGGAAATCCGGATATTTATGTTTGTTATGCACAACAACCGGTAGGTTATGTGCTTAACAATACGGATTGTAATGATAACGACGCGACCGTTTATCCAGGGGCACCAGAGCTATTGGATGGTAAGGACAATGATTGTGATGGGCTTGTTGATGAGGCTGCCCCTACCTATTTAAGCAATGCTAACTTTGAAAGCGGTCTTGGGGATTGGCAACAGATGAGCGATGATGATATCAATTGGACGCGTCTTTCAGGCAGTACCAATTCATCGAGTACGGGTCCCAGTAGTGCTGTTCAGGGATCATATTATGTATATTTAGAGGCCAGCGGTTATACCAATAAACGAGGAATTTTACGTAGTCCCTTTTATATCATTCCTCAGGGGTATGAGCTTCGTTTTAATTACCATATGTACGGGACAAGTATGGGAACGCTTAAAGTGGAGATCAGCTCCAATGGGAGTAGTTGGACATCGCTATGGACGAAGTCTGGGAATCAGGGCAATAGCTGGCAAGAAGCAGTGATTGATTTATCTTCATATGGAGGTACGACGCGTTATATCCGATTTAATGGGCTCACTGGATCGAGTTATACTAGTGATATGGCAATCGACAATATTATTTTTGCAGAGGCCTCTTCCAGTGGAGGAGGAGGTAATGTTACCTTCAGTGACGAGAATTACATTTATACTCGAACATATCGTCAGGCCTACAGTAGTTCCTTGAGTCAAAATGAGGTGACCCCTGCCAAGGCTATGGAGTCGATCACGTATTTCGATGGCTTGGGTCGTCCCATGCAACAGATCGGGATCAAGCAGTCTGCGGGGACAAATGATATCATCACCCATGTGGGCTATGATGATTATGGACGTCAGGATAAGCAGTACCTTCCTTATGTGGAAGGCAGTGGTAGTGCGGGTACCTACCGCGGCGATGTGAGCGGAGCGACCAAGACCTATTATAAATCTCATTTTAGTGCTGATTTTAGCAGTTCAAACAACAGTACGGCGAATCCTTATAGTGAGAAGTTATTTGAGGCTTCACCGCTCAATAGGGTACTGGCGCAAGGGGCTCCTGGAGATGCTTGGAAAATCAATGGGGATCATACCATTCAAATGGATTACCAGACCAATACCAGTGGGCAGGTGCGGCTGTACCGAGTAACTTTAAATAACGGGGTTCCCAGTTTGGAGTCTTCGGGTTTTTACGATCCATGGGAGCTCTATAGAACTATAACTAAAGATGAGAACTGGACCAGTGGGAACTTACATACCACGGAGGAGTTTAAGGATAAACAGGGGCGAGTACTGCTCAAGCGCACTTATGGACCTGCGGATAAGAACATGGATGGGACGATAGGCTCTGGGGAAAGCCTTGTCTACCATGACACCTATTATGTGTATGATAAATATGGGAACCTGACCTATGTACTCCCACCAAAAGCAGATGCAGCTTCTGGTCTGACTTCCTCTGAAGATCAGGATATCCTAGATGCGTTATGTTATCAGTACCGTTATGACGAGCGTAATCGTCTTATCGAGAAGCGTATTCCGGGGAAAGGTTTGGAGTCTATCGTGTACAATAATCTGGACCAACCGGTCATGACGCGTGATGAAGCGTTGAAAAATAGTGGCCGTTGGCTTTTTACCAAATATGATGCCTTTGGTCGTGTGGCCTATACGGGATATAAGAACATGAGTAATAATAGGGAGTATCTACAGAATCTTGTGGATAATGGGACCTATGGTGAATATGTGTCACGTTCAGGAGCAAACAACTATGCCAGTACTCAAGTATATTATACCAATGAAAGTATCCCCACTGGGATGAACGGTATCTACACGATCAACTATTACGACAATTATGATTACAGTCCTTCAATGAGTCTACCATCGAGCAGTCAGGGACAGTCGATTGTTCAAGGGGGCAGTAGTGTTCAGGGGCTTCCTACGGGAAGCTTTAGCCGTGTGTTGGAAACGAACCAATGGATAGAGGTGATCAATGGATATGATGCCAAGGGGCGTTTGATCTATAGCAAGGAGCATAACCCTTATTTAGAAACCACGGAAACCACGGAACATTTGTTGGATTCTTTTACCGGAGAAGTTGAAAAAACCAAGACGACGCATGTCAAGACGGGCAGTGGAGCGATAAGCATTACGGTAGAGGATTTTTATGAGTATGATGATCTTGGTCGTGTGACCTTGCATACCCAAAAGGTCAATGGCGGGAATGAAGAACGTATCGCAGCCAACACTTATGATGAATTGGGACAATTAGAGTCGAAAGAGGTAGGGAACCGTAAAGGGTATACGGCGCTTCAGGATGTGGAGTATGATTACAACGTACGTGGTTGGCTCAAGAGTATCAATAATATCGGGAGTACGAGCAAGCTGTTCAATATGTCATTGTATTATCATGATGGGAACAGTACGGATCTTTTCAATGGGAATATCAGTGAGGTACGCTGGCGTACCAAGAACAGTGATGACAATACGCAGAAGTACTATCGCTATTATTATGATGGCATGAACAGGATCCGTTATGCTACGGATAATACCGGTAGGTATAACCTCGGGACGAACAGTAATCCCGTGACTTATGATCTCAATGGTAATATCACGAATTTGTGGCGTAAAGGGGAGCTTACCTCGGAGACCTTTGGGGTGATGGATGATCTTCAGTATAGCTACGAATCACTTCCCAATAATGGTCCGACGACCAACCGTTTAATTGGGGTCAATGATCAAGGAAATGTAGCTTATGGTTTTAAAGGTGGATCCAACAGTCCACAGTATAGCTATGATGCCAACGGGAACCTGATAAGTGATACGAACAAGGATATCACCAGTATCACTTATAACCACCTAAACCTTCCCACGAGTATAATCTTTAATGGGAACAGTTCACAAGAAATTGAGTATTTTTATGATGCCAATGGTGTTAAATTGAAGAAGCGTGTGAATAATAGTGGGAATATCACGGAGACCTTGTATGCGGGCAATTTTATGTACCGCGGGGGTAGCTTTGATTTTTATTTTCACCCGGAAGGTTATGTGGAGCGAGACAATGGCAGTTATAAGTATTATTACCAGTACAAGGATCATTTGGGGAATACGCGCGTGACCTATGATAATGCGGGAAGCGTATCGAGCCCTAATGCCTCGATCGTAGAGGAACACAATTACTATCCATTTGGACTGCAACATCGTGGGTATAATGATACCAATGGGACACGGGGCAGTGACTTTGCGAACAATTACATGTTTGGGGGGAAAGAGCTAATCGAAAGTTTAGATTACGATATGTATGAATTTGAACTAAGGCATTACGATGCTACTTTAGGTAGATTTGTTACAACTGATCCATATGAGCAATTTATGTCTCCGTATGTAGCTATGGGAAACAATCCTGTGGTTTCTTTTGATCCAGATGGGGGCTATTGTGTAGATGCCAATGGAAATAGAATTGTCTGCCCTGATGATAGTATTTATGATGATTATAGAGATAATGATGAGAATAGTATAACAGTTTTTGATGATGTCTTAGTGACAGCAGATTTAAGTGATATCGCTGAAAAGAAAGCCAATGAAGTATACTGGGAAGAAATTATTAGGTCTGCTGAAGTATTGGATAAACTGGCGACCTTGGAAACTGGCAAAACTTCTCCGCAAAGAGCCGAGGATATAGAAAGACCACAATTAGAACTGGTGGTTGCCTTCTCATACAACCAACCTACCTATAGTTCCCCTTTTGAATACATAGGTATGGGGGGGCCAGGTATAGTATTTAGATTAAGTAAAATAAAATCTATTGGATTACCTGGTTTAAAGAGTTTAACAATCAATATGGAGCATATTTTAAGTGGTCATTTAGCGGGCGGTGCTAGGGCATCCTCTATAAAAACACTTTTTGCTTCTAATTTAAGTTCAAAACAAATTGAAAACATGATTAAAACGGCCTATAGTAATGCAAAGAAGATAAAAACTCAAGGGGATAGAATAAAAGTAGTTGGTCAAGCTAAAGATGGTACAGTAATTGAAATATGGGTAAATAAAGTAACTAAGGTAATAGAGTCAGCATATCCGATAAAATGAAAATAACAGTTGAGCCAAATAGCTTATACAAAGTTGGGGATAAGATTTTTGGAAATATTTATTTTGGAGATAATGAATACGTATTCCCTGAAAAAGAATGGAATGACTTTGTAGTAATTATTTTTAATTGGTGGTCTGAATCTATTTTAAAACTTCTAAAAAAAGTATCCATTGAAGAAGAATTAGATTTTATGGATGGTCCTGCAAGTGTGAAAGTTCAATTTCTTGAAAACAATTCTTTTTGTTTATATTTTGTATTAAATAACGAGGTTGTTAATTCAATTGAAGTTGATGTCAGATTATTCACAAAGGAATTTTTAAATACCATAAACTTATTAATTCGAACAATTAAGGAAAACAAGTGGGCAGATGAAGAAATTGATTCGCTTTTAGAAAACTATAAAAGATTGCAGAAATGTTTTGTTGAATATTTAAGAAACGAAAAGTTGACAGAATAAATCGGAAAACATTCATAAAAAAACACCTTGATTGAGGTGTCTTTTTATGAAAAGGATTGTTAGGTCTTAAAATTCCGAATAATAATATTATCAATATTTTTTTCAGTCTAAATCAAGGTTCTAACGCAACAATTGTTGCCAATTTTGGTTTAATTTAAAAATAATAAATTACGCAGAGTTTAGTTCAAAAATCTCATTGGGAGTATTATTCGACTTGCAAAAAAACATGACATTAAGTTGAGTGACTATGTTGCTAGTTTTTGATTATACATATCTATTTCAAATTCTTTAATAGT
>CEOS01026234.1_pt1 | contig 21797 bp, 9 predicted proteins | sample 530601 | NCBI WGS metagenome assembly CEOS01 (sample SAMEA2620666, study PRJEB7988) | marine metagenome | biome: marine biome (ENVO:00000447); feature: mesopelagic zone (ENVO:00000213); material: "saline water (ENVO:00002010), including plankton (ENVO:xxxxxxxx)" | depth 1000 m
TGATTAAAAATGCTGCCCAAACCCTTTGGACAGTTTGCGTTTATACCTTTAAAAAATGATTTACTTATGTTATCCTAAGCGTTTCCCTTTTTTGTTTTTAAGATTTTTGATTCCGCTTCTTTTTGTATGTTTTGAACTGATTTCATAAGATTTCTTTTTGATTTACTTCCATTAGTGCCTATCGCTGTTCCCTTTTTTTGTTGCTGATACATTTTCAAGAGTTTGAATTAGTAAGGACATATAAAAGCGAGGCACGAGCGGTTATGCTGTCCGTCTAACTTCAAACTATTGGTATTTTGCTTTCAAAAAAAGAGAAGTACAGCGATGCTGCTTAAGGGAATATAAAAAGCTAACGAGGGAAGTTTTAAAACTTGAGAAGAGGAATTAAACTAAATGAGCAATGAAGATATCACTGTAATCTATAAATCAAAAAAAGCTGATAGAAATTTCCGATCTATCAGCTTAGAGTTAAAAGATTAAAATAGGTCTTACCTCATTTCTAAAACAATTCTGCCTTTCAGGTTTTTATCAAACACAATGATTTCTTTTTCGTCACCGGTTAATTGAAGTTTTCTGGACGATTGAGAGAAGTAACCAACTCCGTGGTAAAACTCCTGAACTCGAGTACTACCATTTTTGAACTTAATCATTGCACGTATACTTTCCTCGGGTATTTCTAAGAGTTGTACATCCTTTTCTACAGAAATCTCGTAAGCTTTAAGTTTTTGTGCATTAGCCGCGTATAACTGTACGAATTCGTTCTTTATTACTATTTGTGCTACGCCTCGAGAATTACCGGAAACCGCCAAGCCAGTCAAAGAAGCCGCTAAAGGCTTAAAATTACCAGTTCCGTTCCCTTCCAAATAAAGTCCTTGTGACGCATCATACTGTCCCACTCCTACTTCTGTACCGAAGTCATTACCAGAAATTACAAGATCTAGATTTTTATCGCTATCTACATCCAAAACCGTAATTCCATAAATAGGTGCGATCTGTGCCCAGTCAGGAAGTATTCTTTTCTCAAACTTACCATCTCCATTATTAATCAAGATAATAGAGGCCAATTCAAAGGCTTTAGCCCGATATGCGCGACTTTGCTCTTCAGGCGTTAGAATGTCATCTAAAGTAGCTCGAGCGTAGCTGGTATAATCTGGAAATTTCTTCTTGAACACAGGTACCTGTTTGATCAAGTCATCACGTGAGTGTACAGGGTATTCTTTGCCCTCCCGATACGTTGTTAAAATGGGATCAATGGTTCCGTTTTGATCATAATCTAATGCATATATAGTAATCGGCTTTTCTTTTGAGGCTTTATACTTAGCATTTAAACCTAAGTTACCCAATATATAATCCACATCACCATCGTTATCAAAGTCTCCTGCGTTGATCGTGTTCCACCATCCTGAAGTATGACTCAAACCGGTTTGTGAAGATACATTTTTTAAGCGTCCGTCTTTATTTTCAAAAAATGTAATGGGCATAAATTCTCCTACAACAATAAGATCTAAAGCTCCATCCATGTTAAAGTCGGTCCACAATGCATCGGTCACCATCCCAGCTTTTCTCAAGCCTTGTGCACGGTTTTGTGTAACATCAATAAACTTACCATTCCGATTTTCTAACAGATACGAGGTTCCCGGAAATGGATATTTAAGTGGACTTAATCTCCCCCCTACAAATAAGTCCAAATCTCCATCCTTATCAAAGTCAACGGCACGCACACAAGAAGTACTGTTGTACATTTGTGGCAGTACCCCAGAAACGCGTGTAAAATCTCCATTGCCATCATTGATGTATAATCGGTCTTGATAATATTCTGAATTTTCATAAAATTCATTACTACCGCTGGCTATGTATAAATCGAGATCTTCGTCATTGTCATAGTCAAAAAACAAGACGCCGGTATCTTCGTAATACATTTGTTCTTTATCGGTATCTATATATTGCCCCTGAAACGATCCTGATACCGAACCTAAAAATAAACGCCCACTATGGCCATAGCCTGCACCTATAAAAAAGTCTTCATATCCATCATTATTAACATCCCCAACTGCGATGCCTGGTCCTTGCTCTGATAGTTTATGCGGTAATAAATAGGTTCGGTTAAAGTCGTGATAAACAGTTTCCTCATGTGTTATATCAATATTCAATTCTTGGGTGATGTTCTTGAATACAGTAGCACGCTTTTTCGGCTGAATGGATTCTTTCAGTCCGTCGTCTTTTGTGATTTTTTTTAACGTATTGGCTGTCACATCTGTTAGTTTCTGTCTTCCTCCATCAGGCCAAATTACTATCAAACTATCTATCGTTGTTTCACTTCCCAAACCAAAATGCAAACCATAATCTACCGAAGATTGATAACCTCTGGTTACCATTTGGGTAAGAGTTTGAATTGTTCCATTTTGATATAGATATACCTCAGCACCTAGAGCTCTTGGATTTAACGCATCACCCAGAAGCTGAAGGTCTAAGTAGTTGTTATTCTCAAGTGTATTGGTTTGATTCTCATAGATAGATGCGGGTTCATTAATGTTACTTACTACCAAATCAAGATCACCATCCTGATCAAGATCTGCATAGGCTGCTCCATTGGACATCGTGGATTGCTCAAATTCCCATTGGTCAGTTTTATTTTTAAAATGCAATCCTTGTTTATTTTGAAATATAAAATTGGGTACTTTTAAAGAGGGCATCTCCTTAGCTTTTTGCTTCAGCAATGAATCTAACTGATCCTGAGAAACTTCACTCGACAATGAACTTGTATAGTTTATAAAATCAAGATCTGTAATATCTCTTAAATAACCATTGGTAATGAATAGATCTTTAAGTCCGTCATTATCAAAATCTGCTAGAAGCGGAGACCAACTCCAATCTGTAGCATCAATTCCGGCTATTTGACCAACCTCAGCAAAATGGATTTCCTTTTCAGGGGTTTTACCTGTATTTACTTGTAATGTGTTCCGCATATATTGCGGTAAATACTCAAAATCTAAAGCGCGCTGAAATAAATTATAATTCAAGGGTCCAGACATTTTTTTCTCGTGAAAGTTATCTGGTGGCCTCATATCTACGGTCATTAAATCGTACAAGCCATCATTATTTATATCGGCTACGTCATTTCCCATACTGAAGTGACTCACATGAGCCAACCATTTTTTTGATTGTTCCTTAAATGTACCATCACCTTGATTTACATATATATAATCATTAGCCAGAAAATCGTTAGTAACAAAAACATCAAGCCATCCATCCTTATCTATATCGGCAATACTTACGCCGAGACCTAAACCGTCTTTAACAATCCCGGATTGTTGTGTAACGTCTGTGAACCGAATACCTTTTCCTTTATCTTCTTCGTTACGGTATAATCTATCATTACTTAAGCCCGTGCCGTCAGCTACTAATGGGGTGATGTTGTTGGGTGAACGAAGTTCATTTGTATGATTTAAAAGATACATATCTAAATCGCCATCTTTATCATAGTCAAAAAATGCGGCTTGAGTAGCATAACCTGTGTCTGCAAGACCGTAAACTTCAGCCGCTTCTTTAAAAGTAAGGTCACCTTGGTTTATAAATAATAGATTCTTGCGTTGTTCTTTAGGGTAATTACCTGACCTACACACATAGATATCAAGAAAACCATCGTGATTGATATCTACCATCGTTACTCCGGTTGACCAGCCTGATTCTGCTTCAGCTACTGCCTGTTTGATTTTCTTGAATTTTAAATTGCCTTGATTGATGTAGAGCACATCATCAACCCTATTTCCGGTAAAAAATAAATCTGGTAAACCATCATTATTCAAATCTCCCACAGATACACCGCCTCCGTTGTACACATAGAAAAAATCGACCATATTAAACCTGTCATTTTCTTCTATTTCATTAATAAAATTTACTCCTGAAGAATCACTAGGAATCCGATTGAATAACTGAAACGCTTCCGTTTCTTTTGTTGCTGAATGCTCCTTTTCCTTATTACAAGAAATCAACATTAAGAAACAAAAAAACATCAAAAAATTATTTTGAAAACACTGTTGAAACATAGCAGAAGGCTCTTAAAAAAACTTGATATTAATATAATAAAACCTGCCCCTTAGAGGAACAGGTTTTACAAACAATCACACTTATGTACAATACCTATTGATATTCTGGATTTTGAGTAACATTAGGATTACCTAAAACTTCATTTAATGGTAGTGGTAAGACATAGTCTTTAGGAGACAATGTGCGGTCTACACCATACATATCTATAAAATTCTGAATATAATCTCCTAAATAATCTGGTGAGCCGCCATAGGTACTTTTTCGTTTAAGTTCTGGATACGTCTCACACTCCATGGCAAATTCTAAAACACGCTCCTCAACGATTGCATCTCTGAGTTGACTTTGATTTAATCCCGAAAGCGGGTCTAAGCCCGCTCTTCTGCGCACTTCGTTAATACCGTAATAAGGGTCTCCTGTTCCGCTTTCATTAGCAGCTTCTGAATGTCCTAAAAGTACATCTGCATATCTTAAATAAACAATATTCTTTTCAGTCAAATAAGCATTTGAAATTCCTACTTCGGTATACTTAGCAGACCAACCGGCAGAGAAAATAAGCTCGTCTGGATTATTAGGATCTGCATCTGCAGGTACAATACCTCCAAAACGACTTAGGTTATAAGGAGCATCTTCACTCCAACGTACCACAGGGCGTTCACCTTCAGCATTGAGTGGTATACGATTAGTAGGATATTGCTCTATAAAAGTACCGGCAATTCTCTTGTCATTAGGATCGTATTTCTCACGGAAATCTTTTGTAGCATTAAGCCAATGCCAGCCTACCCCTCCTAAATCATTGGGTAAATCTGCAGGAACAAAATGTGCGTGATATACTTGGTTTTCACTTGCATTTGCCGAAGCAGAAACCTGGGCTTCAAAAATCCGAGGTCCACTATTCTCTGTTTCTGCAGAAAATGTATCGGCAAAATCATCAAATAATGCCATTCCGCTTTCATTGATTATGGTTTGGGCTGTGGTGTACGCTTCGGTCCACTTCTCATCTTGTAGATAGGCTTTTACTAGCAAGGCTTCTGCTGCCCATCGTGTTGCTCTACCAGCATTTGCAGGATCATAGCTTTCTGGTAAAATATCTTTTGCCATAGCTAAGTCAGACTGAATGAGATCTAGGGCTACACGCTTACCGTTTTCGTTAGAAGGTAAATCCTGATCGCTTTGCGTTTGCGTTGTCGTTACCGGGATATTGTCAAAATACCTCACTAGATTGAAGTAATAAAAGGCTCTCAAAAATTGAGCTTCTGCCTTCACCCGATCAATCAATGCTGTATTAGTTGCTCCACCATCTTTGAGTTCATCAGCCTTTGCTATGATAGCGTTAGCACGATTAATATTCTCGTATGATATTCTCCAATAAATAGAAATGTAAACATCATCAGGAGATACATTCCCATTCTGATAATTTAAAGGACCTTTTTCCCAGCCTACTTGATAGCCCACCAGGCATTCAAAAACAAACCGGTCATAAAAATGGTTTTCCCAATCACGACCATAACCAATACCGTCATAAACCGCGTTGACTCCCAGTTCTAATTGCTCTGCCGTAGTAAAAAAGTTTTCTTGGGTCGTGAAATCTGGATTTTCCTCAAGATCTGAGCAGGAAATTGTAACAGTAGCAACGAGTAGCACTACTCCCAGCCAATGTTTTATTTTAATAAGCTTTTTCATAATATTATTTTAATAATTAAAATTCTAGATTAACACCTACGGTCAAGGTTCTTGATCGTGGATAGGCATCATAATCATCACCTCTATTAAGGTTATTTTGACCGCGGTTATTCACTTCAGGATCAAAACCTGAGTAATCTGTAATGGTCAATAGGTTTTGACCACTGACATAAACACGTGCTCGGGTAATTAATTCTGAAAAACTAGGGAGTGTATAGCCTAAAGAAACATTTTGCAATCGTATGAATGAACCATCTTCAATGAAGTAGTCAGAATCTCTATAGGAGTTTGCAAAATCCCTGTTCCCATCGATTATAGGTCGCGTAGCATCGGTATTTTGAGGTGTCCACGAATCGGTAAGAATACTCGCGATCTGATTTATTTTTTGAACACCATCACCCAACTCTGAAGCTTGTAAATTACGCACATCAAAACCTTGTGAACCTCTAAAGAATATGCTCATATCAAAATTCTTATAGGTAAATGTGGAGTTAAGTCCCCAAGTGAAATCTGGGTTAGGATCACCAATTATAGTATAATCATCGGGAGTGATCTCTCCATCTCCATTTACATCGCGATATCTTGGATAACCCGGTTGATCTCCAGATCGTGATGGGTTGTTAGCGATTTCTTCTGCTGATTGAAAAATGCCTATATAATCATATCCTCTCCAAACTCCGATAGGATTACCGGCTTCAACCCAACTACCTTCTACACCTAAGTGTACACTTGTAGTGCTTGAGAAAAATGGAGTACTATCTCCCAAACTTGTTAATCTGTTTCTAAGGATAGAAAGGTTACCTGCTAAATTCCATTTAAAGTTATCGTTGTTCACAATATAACCGTCAAGACCTACTTCAAAACCTTTGTTCTCCAAAGAACCTGAATTCTTCAGTATCGATTGAAAACCTAAACTGCTAGGAATAGAAACAAATAATAGAAGGTCTTCTGTTTTATTGTTGAAATAGTCTAAAGTCAGATTCAAACGGTTATTGAAGAAAGAAGCGTCAAGGCCAATATTGCGCATGGTTGTCGTTTCCCATTTTAAATCTGAATTACTCAACCTGCCATCAGCCAGTCCTAGAACTAAACTACCACCAATTACATAATTGTATTCGTTGAGATTTGCTAAGGAATTATAAACAGGAATTTCAGAATTTCCTGTCAATCCCCAGCTTCCTCGAAGCTTTAATTTATTCATTGTCGTTGCGATACCACTATTTTCAAAGAAACTTTCGTTAGCAATATTCCAGCCTAGAGCAACGGATGGAAAATTGGCCCATTTATTCTGCGCACCAAATCTTGAAGATCCATCACGTCTAAAAGTTAATGTAAGTAAATATCTACTGTCATAGTTGTAGTTCACACGACCTAAAACCGACTCTAGTAACCATTCTCTTCTGCTAGAAAACGGACTCAAAATATCTGGCCCTCCTTGTAAAGTAGCTTGATCTACAGATGCTGCAGTGATCCCACGAGTCGTACTGCTAAAAAATTTATTTACCTCACGCTGGTAGGTGTATCCCACAACTGCATCAATAAAATGTCCACCTTCAAACTCATTAGTATACGTGATCAGATTTTCATTCAAAATATTTGCAGAATTTCTATTAGCAAGCGTTAATTCACCCGAATTATCTCTACCTATACGCGTATTTCCTACAGGGAAGAAACTTGTTCTATTTACTGTAAGAATATCTGCACCAATACTTGTTTTGGCTTTAAGATGATCTGTGATATTGAAGGTAAATGTAGTATTCCCCAAAACGCGATTGGTAATATCCATATCTGTGGCAAACTCTAACTCCTGTAAAGGATTGATTAGAAATCGACCATCATAAGAAGCTAAAGCATACGTTCCATCCTCATTATAAACAGGAGCCGTAGGATCTAAGCCTAAAGCCGTAATAATCGTTCCACCCGGACCTCCACGGTCTGTAGGAGCATTATTAGACTCTGTACGGTTGTAAGACCAACTAGAACGTACATCTAAGAATTTATTAAATGCTGAATTGTCAAGGTTTAATCGTATTCCATAACGCTTAAAACTGGTTTTCTTAATGATACCTGCATTATCGTGATAGTTACCGGTTAAAGCATATTTGTTGTTCTCACTACCTCCTGAAAAGGTAATCTGATGATTTTGAATATAACCTGAACGGGTAATTTCCTCAAGCCAGTCAGTCCCTTCGCCAAAACTATTGATTTGCTCCTGTGAATAAATTGGCGCACCTCCCTGGCTTTGTTCAAGTATATTGAGGTAAGTAGCATATTCTGCTCCGTTAAGCACTTCAATAGGATTCGACATCGTTTGCGAAGAATAAGAACCTTCATAGCTTATTTTAGATTTTCCGGCCTTACCACGTTTGGTGGTGATCAAAACCACACCGTTTGAACCTCTTGAACCGTAAATAGAAGTAGCCGAAGCATCTTTCAAAACTTCAATAGACTCTATGTCGTTAGGGTTTATTGAGGCCATCACATTTGCAGATTGTCTGTTTCCTCCTGCGCCATAGGCGCCATTATCTGGATAAATAGGAAATCCGTCTACAACATATAGAGGTTCGCTACCACTGTTAATAGAGTTTGATCCACGAATTCTCACCGACACACCGCCACCTGGTGCTGCAGAGGTTTGTGTCACCTGAACACCCGGGGCACGCGCTTGAATGGCTTGATCCACCGATGTTACCGGTATTTCCTTTATAGCTTCTCCATCTATAGAAGAAACAGAACCGGTAAGGTCACTCTTCTTTACTGTACCATATCCCACAACAACAACATCTTCGAGGGCTTCGGTTTGAGGTTCTAAGGCTACATCTAATGTGGTCTGCCCATTAAAATCAATCGTTTTCGTAGCAAATCCTAAAGAAGAAAATACAATTGAAGCAATATCAGCTGGAACGCTAATTTCATATTTCCCATCAAAATCAGTGATGGCTCCTTTGGTTCCCGCAACGACGTTAACGCCCGGAAGCGGTGTTCCTGTTCCCCCATCTGTTACTGTTCCGGTAACTGTGGTTTGCCCCATCAAAGACAGGCTACCGCACAACAAAAATGCTGCTAAAGCCAGTAGCTTATATTGACCGGTAAATTGTAGTAATAACTTCATACGTTTTAATATTGAATTAGTTAATAGTTATAACCAAGCTTTTTATCGCTATGCTTATAAAACAATATTAAGGAAACGTTAAACTGGACAAAATGGACAATTTTATCAAAAACATGGATATTATGCTGAAAAATCACAATATCGAAACAATCACCTTCTTACAGTAGCAATTTTCAAACCTACAACGTTGTAATACCTTAATATAGTAATGGGCGATTTTACTTTATGTGCATTGAGTAGTTGATAACACCTGTAGAATCTTATTTAGTTGGATAAACTTTTCTTTTTATATAGGTATCTGTATTTAGAAGGTGGCATCCCCATTATTTTTTTAAAAACCCTCGAGAAATAATAAGGATCGTCAAAACCAAATTTTAAACTCACCTCTTTGACCGAAATATCTGTGAAGTATAATTCTTGACAGGCTTTCTCTATTTTCAGTTTTAAAAAGTATTGTATTGCTGAGTATCCTGTTTTCTCCTTAAATAATTTTGAATATCTTGAAACCGAGAGGTTTTGTTCTTCTGCAAGTTCTGCCACCTTTAGGTTTGTTGAGATATTCTGACTCATAAAATCTATTGACTTGGTAATCGTGTCTTCCTGCCCGCGAGACGGCGTAAACCGTTCTCCTAACATCATCATTGATACTAAGTCAAAAAGCATAATATTTGAAAAATCGAGCGTAGCGCTTTGAAAATCCATCTCCATTACCGCGATAATACGCCTAAATTTTTGCTGAAACTTCTCTCTGCCACGATACACTTTGGTAAGATAAGGTCCGTCAGTATAATATCTATTGTATAAGGTCTCTGCTTTTTCACCCTTAAAATGCGCCCAGTAAATCGTCCAGGGTTTGGTTATAGAACTATAATAATGATGCTGCACATTTGGGGGAATAATTATAAAGGTGTCTTGCTTAAGTTTAAAGTCTTCCGTTTCAATTTCTATATCCCCCTCGCCCTCTATACAATAAAGTATTATAAACTCTTCACACCCAAATTTTCGTCTTCTGTCGTGATTATTGGCTCTTGGATAATATCCAATCGCAGATGCATAAAAACCGTTTATCAAACCGTTTTGCTCTACTTCATTTATAATGTTAGGAGGTAAAGTGATCATTTTTTGACCTAAAAATCCTTCCTTTTTAGTTTGTGAATCTTTCATAATGAGATGTTGAATATTTAAAGATATAAAGTAAAATAATCCAGCCTTTAGATTTTTTAATCCATTTTAGAAGGGAAAGTTAATTATATATTTGATACCAACCTTTTTCTTATGAATACAAAATTTAATTTCACTTACCTTTTATTTATCGCTTTAGTATCTGCTATGGGAGGTCTCCTTTTTGGTTATGACTGGGTAGTTATAGGTGGTGCGAAGCCTTTTTACGAATTATTCTATGAAATAAGTGATCAACCATCGCTTCAAGGTTGGGCTATGAGTAGCGCACTTATAGGTTGTGTTTTTGGAGCGATCTCTTCTGGAATTGCTGCAGATAAATTTGGGCGAAAAAATCCATTAATTGTAGCTGCGGCACTCTTTACCATTTCTGCTTTTGGTACAGGATACGTTAATGATTTTACGTTATTTATACTATATCGTTTGATTGGAGGTTTAGGGATAGGGCTCGCCTCTACACTTTCCCCTATGTATATTGCTGAGATCACGCCTACTAAATACCGTGGTCAATTTGTAGCAATAAACCAACTTACCATTGTTATAGGTATTCTGGCTGCACAAATAGCAAACTTCACGATCGCAGAAAATATACCAAGTACATTTACAGATTCTGATATTTTAAACTCCTGGAACGGTCAAACTGCTTGGCGCTATATGTTTTGGGCAGAATTAATTCCCGCTGGATTATTCTTTGTCTTGATGTTTTTAGTTCCTGAAAGTCCGCGATTCTTAGTAAAGAAAAATCAAGCAGCCAAAGCATTAAATACCCTAGAAAAAATTGGTGGTGCGGCATACGCAAGTACTGAAGTTTCAAATATGAAACAAACCCTTACCCATGCGGAGCAAAAAGTGAATTTGAGCGAATTGAAAAATGTAAAACTTCGCCCTATTTTGATCATTGGGATCGTACTTGCTTTCTTTCAGCAATGGTGCGGTATCAACATCATCTTCAATTATGCAGACGAGATCTTCACGGCAGCCGGTTACAGCGTAGGCGATATGCTATTTAATATCATCATTACAGGAAGTGTAAATCTACTGTTCACCTTTGTAGCCATGCGTACGGTTGACAGCTGGGGACGTAGAAAATTAATGCTCTTTGGCTCTTTAGGGCTTGCCATAACTTACGCTTTACTTGGGGGAGCTTACTTCTTTGAGTTTAGTGGTTTACCGGTTCTTATTCTCGTAATTGTTGCGATCGCGATTTATGCAATGTCTCTAGCACCAATAACTTGGGTTGTTCTTTCTGAAATATTTCCTAACCGTATTAGAGGCTTAGCGATGTCTGTCGCAACCTTTTCACTTTGGGTGGCTTCCTTTATTCTCACCTATACCTTCCCTATTCTAAATGATCTTTTGGGAGCTTATGGCACCTTCTGGATTTACAGCATCATCTGTATTTCAGGATTTCTTTTTGTGAAGTCAAAATTACCAGAGACCAAAGGTAAAAGTTTAGAAGAAATCGAATTGGAACTAACCGGTGAGGACTAGAATACAATAATTTACTAATCTAAAAAATCTTAATTATGACTTTAAAACATACATCGTATTTTTTAATCCTTTGTTTCTGTATAAGTTGCCAATTCTTTGTTGCTCAAACAACAACTTCAAAGGATAAGCTAGACCTTTCAGGAACCTGGAGTTTTAAAGTAGATTCTTTAGATCAGGGAGTTAAGAACAACTGGTATTCAATAGATTTTGAGCAAACTATTACACTTCCGGGTTCTATGGCTGAGAACGACTACGGAAATGAAATAGATATAAATACCCATTGGACGGGTAATATGTGGAATGACAGTCTTTTCTACAAATCACCTAAGTATGAAAAATACAGACAGAAAAAGAACTTTAAGTTTCCTTCTTGGTTAAATCCAACAAAGAAATATACCGGTGCTGCTTGGTATCAAAAGACCGTAAACATCCCAAAAGACTGGGAAAACAAAAGTGTTTTCTTAAAATTAGAACGTACGCATTGGGAAACAAGCGTTTGGGTAGACAATCAAAAAATCGGAACTAAAAACACGCTTGGAACTGCACACGTTTATAGCCTTCCACAAGACTTAAGCACAGGTCAACATACCTTAACGGTGCGCGTTGACAACCGTGTTAAGGATATTGAAGTAGGAAACGACGCCCACAGTATTACCGATAATACCCAATCTAACTGGAACGGTTTGGTAGGAAAACTTGAACTTTATGCCAAGCCTAAACTCTTTATTGAAAAATTAAAGATTTACCCTGATGTAGCTAACAAACAAGTACAACTTGTAGCCAACATTAAAAATACATCAGAAAAAAAGATCGATGCTCAACTTGCACTTCAGGCAGCCTTAGTACAAGATGATAAACAAGAGCTAAATTCTGTTAAACAAAGTTTCAGCATTAAAGATGATCAAGAGATCACAATAACCTATCCTATGGGTGAGGATGTAAAACTATGGGATGAATTTTCACCAGATCATTATCAGATGACCGTGAGTTTACAATCTGATTTAGGAATTGATACTGAAAAAGTGAATTTCGGGATGCGTTCATTTAAAGCAGAAGGCAGCCGTTTTACAATTAATGATCGGCCTGTTTTTCTTCGCGGAACTTTAGAATGTACCATTTTTCCGCTTACCGGTTATCCGCCAACAACAAAAAAAGAATGGGCACGCATTTTTTCTATCATAAAAAGCCATGGATTAAATCATATGCGTTTTCACTCGTGGTGCCCCCCGGAAGCTGCATTTAAGGCTGCAGATGAAGCCGGTATTTACCTTCAGGTAGAAGCTTCGGCTTGGGCAAAAATTGGTGATGATAAACCTATAGACCAGTGGCTTTACAAAGAAGCCCAGCAAATACTTGACGATTATGGAAATCACCCTTCTTTTGTAATGATGGCCTACGGAAATGAACCAAGCGGTGATCACCACAAAGAATATTTAATAGATTTTGTAGACCATTTTAAAGGTCAGGACAGCACCAAAGTTTATACCAGTGCTGCCGGCTGGCCATTTATCGAAAATGCCGACTATTTTAATACTCCCAAGCCGCGTATTCAACAATGGAATCAAAACCTAAATAGCATCATAAATAAAGAAGCGCCACAAACGGTTTTTGATTTTGAGCATATCATAGATACCATCCCCATGCCTGTAGTAAGTCACGAAATTGGCCAGTGGTGTGTTTATCCTAACTACAAAGAAATACCAAAATACACCGGTGTTTTAAAACCGAAGAATCTTGAGATTTTTGAAGAAACTTTAAACGAGAATGGTTTGGGACACTTGGCAGATAGCTTACTATTAGCCTCAGGAAAACTGCAAACTTTATGTTACAAAGCAGATATCGAAGCTGCGCTACGCACCAAAGGATTCGCCGGTTTTCAATTATTAGACCTACACGACTTTCCCGGGCAAGGAACCGCGCTTGTGGGTGTTCTTGATGCTTTTTGGGACGAAAAAGGGTATGTAACTCCAGAAGAATTTAGAGCATTTAGCGGTCAAACAGTACCCTTGGCTCGACTAGCACAACGTACTTTTTTAAATTCTGAAACCTTAGAGGCCGATGTAGAAATCGCTCATTTTGGCGCTACTTCTATTGAAAATGCAAAACCACACTGGAAGCTCGAAGCGATGGATGGAAGCATCATCAAAGAAGGGTATCTACCTACTACAAACATCCCTGTAGGTAATGGAATCAGTTTAGGGAGAATAACCGCTGATTTGAGTGCTGTAGACAGCCCCAAACAGTTAAACCTGAGTGTTGACGTAGGTGGCTTTTCTAACAGTTGGGATATATGGGTGTATCCTGCAACGCTTAACGAGATTAAGAACTCAGAATTACGTGTTGTTGAGCAGCTTGATGCTGCAACAATTTCATTCTTAGAAAATGGAGGCAGCGTCTTGCTCAACCCTACTAAAGGCGCTGTTCTACCTGAAAAAGGTGGAGATATAGGATTAGGATTCTCTAGTATTTTCTGGAACACCTCATGGACAAATGGCCAAAAACCGCATACGCTAGGTATTTTATGTAACCCAGACCATCCTGCATTTGCTGAGTTTCCTACAGAATATCATTCTAACTGGCAATGGTGGGATGCGATTAGCCATAGCGACGCACTACTTATGGATGAACTGAATAGCGAGATAGAGCCTATAGTTCGTATTGTAGACGACTGGTTTGAAAATCGCAGCCTGGGATTGCTTTTTGAGGTTAAAGTAGGTAAAGGAAAATTACTGGTTTCCGGTATCGATCTACATTCTGATCTCGAAAATCGTAAAGAAGCAAAGCAATTGCTTTACAGCTTAAAAAAGTATATGGTTTCTGACCAATTCAAACCAAAAAATCAATTAGCTGCCGAAAAGATCACGGCGCTTTATAAAGTATAATTAATCTGGTCATCAACTTAGAAATGACCTTAAACCGTATTTAAAAATGAATGATGTAAAAGCATGGAGGGATACCGTAAGCATACCTACGTATGAAGTGTATGACCCCGAAAAATATCCTGTTTTTATTGAAAAAAGAGTATATCAGGCGAGTTCTGGCGCGGTATATCCACATCCTGTTATAGAGAAAATTAGCGATGAGCCGGTAGATAAAGAATGGCAGGTCATCTATATTGAGAATGACTATATTAAACTTATGGTGATCCCTGCATTGGGCGGAAGAATCCAAATGGCTTGGGATAAGATAAGAGAGCGCCACTTTGTATATTACAATCACGTGATCAAACCGGCTTTAGTTGGTTTAACAGGCCCATGGATCTCAGGAGGAATTGAGTTTAACTGGCCACAACACCACCGCCCTAGTACGTATGACGCAACAGATTCTTACATCGAGGAAAATAAAGATGGTAGTGTAACTGTTTGGGTGAGTGAGTTGGAACGTATGTTCAGAACTAAAGGAATGGCAGGGTTTACGCTGCATCCAGATAAAGCCTATTTAGAAATAAAAGGTCAGTTGTATAACCGTACGGTTCATCCTCAAACTTTTTTATGGTGGGCTAATCCGGCAGTGGCGGTAAACGATCATTATCAGTCGGTTTTTCCACCTGATGTAAACGCGGTTTTCGACCACGGAAAAAGGGACGTTTCAGAATTTCCTATAGCAAAAGGAGAATATTACAAAGTAGATTATGCTCCGGGAAGCGATATTTCCCAATATAAAAATATTCCGGTTCCAACTTCCTATATGGCAATTACCTCTAAATATGATTTTGTAGGAGGTTATGAAAACGATTCTAAAGGAGGATTACTACACGTGGCAAATCATCACGTTTCCCCAGGAAAGAAACAATGGACCTGGGGTAACGGGGATTTTGGACAAGCCTGGGACCGAAATTTAACCGATAATGATGGGCCGTATATCGAATTGATGTGTGGTGTTTATACCGATAATCAACCCGATTTTTCTTGGCTTCAGCCGTATGAAGAAAAGAGCTTTAAGCAGTATTTTATGCCCTACTATAATGTAGGAGTCGTAAAAAATGCTTCCAAAGAAGCGCTTATCAATTTAGAAGAAGAGCAAGATGGCTTCAGAATAAAAGTTCACGTAACTTCAGTATACCCAAAAGCAACAGTGGTTTTAACTTCCGAAGAAAATGTGTTGTTTGAAACTGAAATAGACCTTGATCCGGCAAATGGATTAGAAGAACTTGTTGAAAAAAACGGAGCCGATTATAAAAACCTGCGTTTAACGGTTAAAACTGAAAAGGGAAAAATCCTAGTAAGCTGGTCTCCATCTGATGATGAAGAAGGAGAAATTCCTGAAGCAGCAAAAGCAGCTAAAGAACCAAAAGCTATTGATAGTGTTGAAGAACTATTTTTAAACGGACTTCATCTTGAGCAATATCGCCACGCAACTTACGATCCTACGGCCTATTATCTGGAAGCTTTAAAGCGCCAGCCTGGGGATATAAGATGTAATAATGCGATGGGCTTATGGTATCTTAAAAAGGCACAGTTCGAAAAAGCATTGCCTTATTTTGAAAAAGCCATAGAGACCTTAACCTTAAGAAATCCTAATCCTTATGATGGGGAAGCCTATTTTAATAAAGGAGTTACCCTAAATTATTTAGGCAGAAAAGACGAAGCTTACGAAGCATTTTATAAAGCTTGTTGGAATGCAGCATGGCAGGCCGCAGGATACTTCAACATTGCGCAGATCGATAGTTTTAAAGGAGATGTAGATTCGGCTTTAGAACACGTAGATAAAGCATTGGTGTCTAACTGGCACAATCACAAAGCAAGACATTTGAAAGTGCTTTTGCTCCGTAAAAAAGGCCGTACAGATGAGGCGCTTCAGTTTATTGAAGATTCTTTAAAGATCGATCGTTTCAACTTCGGAGTTTTATTCGAGAACTATAAGATTAGTAATTCTGAAGAGGATCTTTCATTTTTTAAAGATTTACTAAGAGACTACGAGCATAACTATATCGAATTTGCTTTGGATTATGCACAAGCCGGGGAATTTGAAACTGCCATCGAATTGCTTTCTATTTTTACTGAAGGCAAAGCGAATTATTATCCTATGATCGCTTATTTTAAAGCCTATTTCTATGATCAGTTAGGAGATGCGGCAGCTGCTGAAAAGTATTTTGCTGAAGCTAAAGAGCAATCATCAGACTACTGTTTTCCAAATAGATTAGAAGAAGTATTGGTTTTAAAACGAGCGCTAGAAGTAGATAACGAAGATGCCAGTGCGGCGTATTATTTAGGAAATTTCTGGTATGCGAATAAGCAGTACAAAGAAGCACAAGTTTGTTGGGAGCAATCGATCGAACACGGAAATAAAAATGCGATCGCCTATAGAAATTTAGCGCTTTTATATTACAACAAAACCGATCAAAAAGGCCTTGCTAAAACGCAATTAGAATATGCTTTTGAACTTGATGGAAACGAGCCTAGACTTCTAATGGAGTTAGATCAATTCTATAAAAAGACCAATGTTTCTATCGAAGATCGATTTGAAATTTTAGAAAAGAATCTGGAACTAACCAATTTTAGAGACGATCTCTATTTAGAATATATTTCGCTGCAAAACTTTAGAGGTAATCACAAAGAAGCTTTAGACTTAATTGAAAATCGACAGTTTCATCCTTGGGAAGGTGGTGAGGGAAAAGTTTCTTATCAACACGTAAATACCCACGTAGAGCTTGCAAAAATTGCTCTTAAAAATGACGAATATCAAACTGCAATAAGCCATTTGGAAGCTGCACAGGTTTATCCGCACAATTTAGGTGAAGGAAAATTATATGGCACTCAGGAAAATGATATTTTCTATTGGTTAGGATGTGCTTATGATAAGTTAGGTGAAACAGAAAAGGCCGTTGAGTGCTGGAAAACCGCATCACAAGGAATTTCAGAACCTAGTCCGGCAATTTTCTATAACGACCAGCAACCCGATAAGATCTTTTACCAGGGATTGGCGTTTTTGAAGCTTAACAACAAAGAAGAAGCTGAAAAACGATTCCAAAAATTATACACTTACGGGAAAGAGCATATGGAAGACGAAGTGAAATTAGACTATTTTGCGATTTCACTACCTGATCTATTGATCTGGGAAGAAGATTTGCAGGTGCGTAATAAGATCCATTGCTATTATTTAATAGGTCTGGGAGCTATGGGACTTCAAAAAACAGAAGAAGCTCAAGAAGCGTTTGATGCTTTAAAAGAATTAGATACTTATCATTTATCAGCACATATTCATGCTAAAATGATGAATTAAATAAACTATTTTGAGATCTTAAATCCTTTGTAGGCGCCAATAAAACAAACAAAAAGCTTCAGTAATTGCTGAAGCTTTTTGTTTTATCATTCTGCTAAAATAGATTATTCTCTTACGGATTATCGGAAACATAGGATTTCCAACCTTCTCGTTCTTTCTTTTCAAAAAGTTCTTGAACCACATTCCATTCAACTTTAGATTCGGGATTAAAAGCATCGGAAACCATATAATTAAGAATACTGTTTTTTAAATGTTTTGCAACGATGCGTTGGTCTAGATTTTGCTCGAGATCTACACTGCAAACCATTAGTTTTCCTTTGCCTATTTGCGCTTCAAACAGCATGGCCAGTCTTCGGTTTAAGAACCATGTATCTATGGGCTGAACGATTGGCTCAAATTCTGGATCAAAGTTTTCAAGGTTCATCACCTGCTGCTTGTTGGCAATTTCCCACCATTGTAAATCGCTGTAATAATCTGTTGGGAAAGCCTTAAAAACAGGATGCTCATCACGTATATAAATTCCGGTGGTATGTGGAGGTCGCATTCTAAACCAAGAGGTATTCCAAAAAGCAGGTGTAAAATATTGTATTACATCTTCACCGTTTTCAACATTTCCTGCTGCTAAAAGAAGTACCGATTTACCATTCTCTAGAGCCTCTAAAACTTGATCATCTGCTTGATGAGCGATTAGAATTTCTTCCGGTTTTTCAATTTTTATCTGTTGTGGATAAACCCAAATATTCCAACTGTTTTCAAATCCATTTACCCTCACCTTAACCACAAGTTTTTGAGCCTTAGTGATCGCTTCAAATGATGATGAAATCTTTCCTATGACATTAGCATTACCCACAGGTATTTCTGAAACTGTAAATGAACCCTCATCAAAAGTTACTTGTTCTTCATTTTCTATGCTCCAATGCACCTTGGCATCTTGTAGAACATTTCCACTGAAATTAGCGACTTCAATTGTTGCTTGTACGGCTTCAGTATTTTTGAATGTAAACGCATCAAACCTTACCAGTGGCACTACCCTGTCGTTAAACGCTTTAAACTCTTCAGATGTGATATAACCTTTCTCATCCCAAAAGGCGTCTAGTACTCCCACGAGCGCTGTCCCTTGACCCGAAAAATCATTTAATCCTAATAATTGATATCCTGCTAAATTAGGCGTGCGCATTGTGGCCTCGATCTCTTGTTTGTAACACAAGGCTTGTAGTTTACCGGAAGCCATTAAAAATTCATCTGCAAGATCTGCCATATGATGATCATTCAAATCTTCTTTGAAAAGCTCAAAATTTTTAGCTTTTAAAGCACCCTTATATTTAGGAATCTCTTCAAAATTTGGGAAAGCGCACCATTGCCCCATTTCAAAGGTCACATAGGGTCTTTCTTGATTTTCAGTCTTTGTTCTGTAATCAAAAGTTGAATTTGGTTTTTTGTCTTTCCATTCCAGACCACGTGGTGGAGCACGTACAATAAAATCACTATTTTCTATAATAGACCAACTTCCTCCAGTTGATGCGCCTGTAAAAACCCGTTGTGAGTCATATTCTCTAAAATGATCTACCCAATTCTCAAGATAAGGCACATAATTGCCAGACGGTTCGTTTCCATAAGCCATCATCACAAAAGACGGATGATTACCATAAGTATCTATAATGCGTTTGGTCTCCTTCATTAAATAATCATCCAAAGGCTTCCCATCTCCTAGTGTTGTCGAATATTTTGCCCAACTAGGCCCTTCAACCTGTAAATAAATTCCCGCTTCATCTGCCGCTTCAAAAGCCGCCTCTGGCGGACAATAAGAATGAAAGCGCATATGGTTGAGTCCAAAAGATTTGATTTTCTCATAAATAGTAGCCCATTCCTCTTTGGAAGTTGGCGGATATCCTGTCAACGGAAACACAGAACACTCTGTAGTTCCTCTTAAAAAAATCTGGGTTCCGTTTATCGTAAACTTTTTATCTTCTATTGAAAAATCACGCATTCCAAAAGTTATACGTTTTGTATCTAAGGTTCTTTCATCATTTTTCAATGTAGCTTCAAGAATGTATAACGCCGGATTAAATTCACTCCACAACGTGTAATCTTCACCCATTTCAAGTGTAAAATTTGCCAACTCATTCGACGAATTCCATTTAAGCTCTTTATTCTGCAATATTTTACCCGTGGCTTTATCGAGGATCTTAAACGCTATACTAATGTTGTTTTCCATTCCATTGGCATCAACTGTAATAGCTACTTTATTGTTTTTTACATCCGGTAAAATTTTGATAGTATTGAAATAGGCTGAATTTAAAACGTCAAGCTTCATCTGCCCAACAATTCCATTCCAGTTTCCCTGTGTATGATCTGAAATACTATGAGAATTAATACCCGGATCAATATCTCGTATTGCATTATCAACTTGTACAGTGAGTTTATGTTCCCCAGAGGATATGTAAGATGCAGGAATTATAAATTTGTGTGGAACAGAAAGGCTATTATCTGTTCCAATTTCAGTAGAATCTAGCCAAACCTTAGTTTGCCAATGCGGCCGCTCTAGCATAAGTTCTAAGTTCTTACCGCTCCAACTATCAGGTATTGTTATCGTTTTCTGAAACCAAGCTTTTCCTACATATCGTGTATCAGGAGTGAGCCAAAATGGAAACTTGATAGATTCCTTACTTCTATATTTTTTCATCGCTGGATTAAAATACCACGAGCTGTCGTAGATACTTCCGGTCCATTGCGTTTTCAATGATGGCTTATTGCCTATATCATAATCACGTAATGCTGCAGGTAGATCTATTTTATATTTAAAATCTTGCAACTGCCACTTTTCTGCCATCCCAACGTCTAAAGAATCTAAACGGTAATTCCATGTTCCTGCTAAATCTAATTCAGTTTGTTGATGTTCTTTAGTACTACATCCCCAAAAAAGTATGGAGAAGAAGACTAAAGTTAAGACGGTAAACTTTTTTCTCATAATTAATTAAACTTGGTTTAGCATCATTGATACGATGATGAATATCCCAAAAATAACGAATGCGAAAACGATGTAAAATGTAGAACAATACTATATTAATGGATTATCTTACTGATAAGTAACAAATATGCTCCCTAAAGTTAGAGGTAATTGTATAAAATTAAAGTTAGTAAGGACGGACTCACTAGCATCCTATCATGATGAAGAATACTTACAGTTATCCTAAAATCTCCAATTAATTGAAATAAATATTTAAATCTGTTTTTTTACTTGTTTAAATCAGCCTAAGTCAAATATTATTGTTAAAAAGGGGCTAATTCGGTGGATGTTCATTTTTAGATAGCTCTCAATCCTAGAAACAACGCTGAAAACTGCAAATTCGGATAGTTCCTCTTTCTCCGCAAAAAGCCCCGTTATCGCACTGATGACGGGGCTTTGTTTTTTTGAGGAAATTTATCTTTTGTCTTTGAGCACAAAAGAGAATTTCTGTCTTACTTCTCAATGCAAGTAATTTTTAATCATTCTCCTACCAATTCATCAACCACTTTGGCAATATCTCGAACGAGTTGTGTTGGAGAGTGACAATCACAATTGCTAAGACCAATTACATAAATGGCTTTACCTGGGATATAAACCCCCATTGCTTTAAACCCAAATATGCTGCCACCGTGCTCCCGCACAGCGGTTTCTCCCCAATCTTTAAGATGCCAACCATAACCATATTCAATAGCTTCTCCGGTTCTCAGCTGCTTTTTGGTAAAAGCTTTAGCTAAATTCTCCGGTTTTAGCAATAGATTTTGATCAAGTGCATTTTGCCATTTGAGCATATCATCTACTGTAGACATCAGTGCGCCTGAGGAGAAAGGAATACTAAAGCTAATTGGTTTTTTATTTACGAAGCCATAACTTTTTTGGTGATATCCATAGGCGCGATTGAGAATTACCTTTCGGTCGCTGGCATAGTACGAATGCTCCATACCTATAGCATCAAAGATATTTTTCTCTATAAAATCGGCATAGGTTTCTCCCGAAATAAGCTCAATAAGATAACCTAGCAAAACATATCCAGAATTATTGTATTGAAATGCATCACCGGGA
>CEOS01075036.1_pt1 | contig 21581 bp, 25 predicted proteins | sample 530601 | NCBI WGS metagenome assembly CEOS01 (sample SAMEA2620666, study PRJEB7988) | marine metagenome | biome: marine biome (ENVO:00000447); feature: mesopelagic zone (ENVO:00000213); material: "saline water (ENVO:00002010), including plankton (ENVO:xxxxxxxx)" | depth 1000 m
CTCTCGATCAAACGAAAGGGGCCGGAGAAATCCGGCCCCTTTTTTATTGGGATGACGAGGGGGAATTAGCTAAATTCGTACGCGATAGGGCAAAGGGTCTTTGCGTCCTGTCTGGTCAAATCCCTGCTGACGAAGGCGGCAACTGTCACATAGCCCACATGCACGATCATCAGCGCCGGGATCATAGCACGACCAGCTCAGCCCAGGATCCAGTTCCAGTTCGTATGCCTTCTCGACAATGTCTGCCTTTGAAAGATATTGAAGAGGTGCATGGACCTTGAACGCTGCTCCCTCGCTTCCGGCTTTGGTCGCCAGCTTGGCGGTTTCTTCAAATGATGAGATAAATTCCGGGCGACAATCTGGGTAACCGGAATAATCGAGCGCGTTCACACCGATGAAGATATCCTGCGCTTCGATCGCCTCGCACCAAGCGAGTGTAAGCGATAGAAACACGAGATTGCGCGCTGGTACATAAGTGACGGGTATATCGCTACCCAGCCCATCCTTGGGCACCTCGATATCGCTCGTGAGGGCTGAACCACCTATTTTGCGAAGATCCAGTGGCAAAACCAAATGGCGGGCCGCACCAAGTGATTTAGCTATGCGAGAAGCGCTCTCCAGTTCTCGACGGTGGCGCTGATTATAGTCGATGGTCAACGCGTTGATCGTGTAGCCTTGTGATCTCGCGATGGCCGCCGTGACCATCGAATCCAATCCTCCAGAAAGGAGGACGACGGCATGTTTTTCGTTCGGTTCGGTCCCTGTCATGAAGCTGGGCTATAATTTACCAGCGGGCCTAGCAAGTCGTATTCAAAGCCCATGCATCGCAATTACAGTGTCAAACCTCGACGGGAAATATGCGCGAACAGAACGCACAATCCACCCTTATCAATCCGTCCTCGTCTCGCATTTCAGCCAACTCCTCTGACCCAAATCGCGATAGAACAGCCTGATAATGATCGATCGAGCATCGGCAACCGCGCTTCAACTGGCTGATCGTTTCTACCCTGAGCTCATGCTCCTCATGGAACAAACGCCAAAGCAGAGCTTCGACCGAAAGCGACGGATCCGCCAATTCCGCATGACGAACCGTCGAACCCAGAATTGCAACATGCTCCCAGTTTGGATCGTCCAGCCGAACGTGCAGACGTTCACGGCCGTCCTCGCCATCCGGCAGATATTGCAGCAGCAGTCCGCCAGCTATGCAATGCCCCTCCTGCGATTGCACCGCCACGCGCAGCACAGTCGGCAATTGCTCTGACTGACGAAAATAGCTCTCGCAGGCATCCGAAAGCGATTCTGCATCCAGCGGCACGATACCCTGATATCGCCCCCCTTCTGCTATGTCGAAAGTGATCGCGAGATAGGCCTCTGGACCTACCAGCGCCGGTAGGGTCGGGTTGGTGCCAAGGTCGGCCAGTCTCGCCGGATCGAACCGGACATAGCCCCGCAACTCTCCATCTCGGTAATCGCACACCAGCATGTCGACGATGCCGTCGGCAGACTGCGCCTGCATCGTCATCTGACTTCGCTCTTCCTTTCCAAGCGAGCCGATCAGCGTCGCTAGGAGAAGAGCCTCCGCCAGAAGATGGCGGATCGGGCCGGGATAATCATGCGCGGAAAGTATGGTGTCGAGCACTGGTCCCAGACGGACGCATCGGCCACGGACATCGCGTTCCCGCAGGCTGAACGCAACGACGCTGTCGAAGCCGGTTTCATCGGGTCGAATGTCAGCCGAATCCATCAAAGCTGTCCAAGAGCCCAGCGCAAAACCGATTTTTGAGCGTGAATGCGATTCTCCGCCTCATCCCAAACAAGCGATTGAGGGCCTTCGAATACGGCCTCGCTCACTTCGTCGCCGACATGGGCCGGAAGACAGTGCAGGAAAGCAGCATCGTTCCTTGCATGAGACATGAGCGGTTCGTTGATCTGGTAAGGCTTCATCGCGGCAATCTTGTCATGCGCCATGTCCTGACCCATCGACACCCAAGTATCGGTGACAAGCACGTCCGCGCCGGCCGCGGCCTCGATCGCATCCCGCGTCACAGTCACCGTTGAGCCACGTGACCGCGCGAAGCTCACGAATTCGTCGCCCGGCTCGTATCCCTCTGGAACACCGCACCTTACGTTGAAGCCCATCAGTCCTGCTGCCTCGAGGACCGAATGAAGGACATTATTGCCGTCGCCAAGCCACGCCAGTTCCAATCCCTTAAGGGTCTTCCCGTGCTCTACCAGCGTCAAGAGATCCGCCATGATCTGGCATGGGTGCGAGCGGTCCGTCAGCCCATTGATCACGGGCACATCTGCATGCTTTGCGAGCGCTTCGATCTTGGCGTGATCGTCGGTACGGATCATGATGGCGTCCACCATGCGCGACAATACGCGGGCCGTATCCGCGATCGTTTCGCCGCGGCCGATCTGCATGCTGCCTGCTTCCATGATGATCGCGCTGCCGCCCAACTGCCGCATCGCCATGTCGAAAGAGACACGCGTTCTGGTCGAGTTCTTTTCGAATATCATGGCGAGGGTGCAGCCCTGCAAGGGCGCATCGGCATCGGCTCGCCCCTTCGTCCAGCCCTTGCGAGCGGTCTTGCGAACCAGCGCGTCGTCGATCATCGCCTGAAGCGCATCGCTCCCTGCATCGGCAAGATCGAGCAGATGCCTCACGCTCATGATGCTTCCAGAGCATAGGCGGCTGCGCCAGCCGACAGTTTTTCCATGAACTCGTCGATATGCGCATCCTCGATAACGAGGGGCGGCAGGATGCGAACGACGTTCTCGGCCGCTGCAACCGTCAGCAGGCCATGATGATCGCGCAAATGCGCGACGAACGGCCGGCTCTCGACGGTCATGCGCAGGCCCATCATCAGGCCGGTGCCCCGCACTTCCGAAAACAGCTCGGGATAATTCCCGATGAACTGTTCGAGCCGTCCGCGCAGCTTTTCGCCCATCTTGCGGACCTGCGCCAGGAATTCGTCGTTCCCCACGACATCCAGAACCGCCTTGCCCGCCGCCATTGCCAGCGGGTTGCCGCCATAGGTGCTGCCATGCGTGCCGAAGGTCATGCCGCGAGCGGCCTTTTCGGTCGCAAGGCAGGCGCCCAGCGGGAAACCGCCCCCGATACCCTTGGCGGTGGCGAGAATGTCGGGCTCGATCCCATATTGCTCGTAGGCATAGAACGTGCCCGTGCGCGCGACCCCGCATTGCACCTCGTCCAGCACGAGCATGAGGTCGTGTTCATCGGCCAGCTTGCGAAGCCCTTGCAGGAATTCCTCGCTCGCCACCCGGATCCCGCCTTCACCCTGGATCGGTTCGACCAGAAAAGCCGCCGTATTGGGACCGATCGCCGCCTTGGCCGCTTCGAGATCGTTGAACTCGACAAAGCGGAAGCCGGGAAGCATCGGGTAGAACCCCTTGTGCATCTTTTCTTGGCTGGACGCGCTGATGGTCGCCATCGTGCGGCCGTGGAAAGCATTGTTGAAGGTGATGATCTCGAACCGGTCGTCCTTTCCAGCCGACTGGTGATAGATGCGCGCCGTCTTGATCGCGCACTCGACCGCTTCTGCCCCCGAATTGGTGAAGAAGACCGTGTCGGCGAAAGTCAGATCGACCAGCTGCTTCGCAAGCGCCTCGCCCTGCGGACTGCCGTACAGGTTCGACACATGCATCAGCGTACCTGCCTGCTGCTGGATCGCTTCGACCAGCGCAGGATGAGAATGCCCCAGCAGGTTCACCGCAATGCCGCTCGCGAAATCGAGGAAGCGGCGGCCATCCTCGGATATCAGGTGGCAATTTTCTCCTCGCACCGGCCGGACATCGCAGCGCGGGTACACGGGCATCAACGGCGTGATCGACATTCTTATGTCCTTTGTATTCGCTGGCGGGGAATTGAACGGCTGGCTCCCCTTGCCGTGGCCATGGATGAAAACAACGGAAAATGGCGGCCCCCGATCGGGAACCGCCATTCATGCCCATTTAGGGCTTCAGGCGGACCCGGTCAAACCCGGTTCCGCCCAAGTCCGTCGGCTCTGCCGACTATTCCTGGATCGGAACGAGGTTCACGGCAGAATATTTGCCGCGTCGGTCCACCTCGAGATCGAACTCGAGCCGGTCGCCCTCGTTGATGCCTGCAAGGCCCGAACGTTCGACAGCGCTGATGTGGACGAAGGCATCCGCCTCGCCGTCATCGCGCGTGATAAAGCCAAAGCCCTTCATGCTGTTGAAGAACTTGACAGTGCCGACCGCCTTGTCGCCTGTAAGCTGGCGCTGCGGGGTCTCGCGCTTGGCGGCCACGGGGATCACGTCACCCACGACCTGAAGGTCCGCAGCGCTCACCTTCCCGCCGCGATCGACGAGATTGAAGGCAAGCTCCTGCCCTTCGGCAAGGCCTTCGAGGCCCGCACGCTCAACCGCGCTGATGTGAACGAACACATCCTCACCGCCGTCTTCACGCTGGATGAAGCCGAAGCCCTTGTTGGTGTTGAAGAATTTCACGACGCCCTTGCCGGCACCCACGACCTGCGGAGGCATGCGGCCACCGCCGCCACCTGCACCGCCAGCGCCGCCGCCACGAAAGCCGCCACCGCCGCCGCCGCCGCGAGGACCGCCACCGAAACCACCGCCGCGGTCGCCTCCACCGAAGCCACCGCCGCCGCGATCATTGCCGAAGCCGCCGCGATCACGGTCGAAACCACCACCACGAAAGCCACCCGAGTCCGACGGCGCCTGATCGTATCCGAAACCACCGCGCGAGAACGGATCGAACCCTTCTTCACCGAAACTATCGCGCTTGTCACGACCGCGACCGCGCCGACCTTTATCATAACCCATAAACCGAAGCGTACCTTGCGTCTCGCCCTTCCCTCTATCGCCCCGGCGTGCGGACGGACAATCGCCGGACGATCTGACCGATAATGCGAATATCGGTTCCCACTGCCAAGTGTTCATAAAGCATTTATCAGGCGATGGCGAACGATTTGCGCAAATGGCGCGGAATCCGCGGCATGGGGGCAACAGGTGGGCTTGCACGGCTCGCGGAGTGCGGGCACAGAAGCGCCATGGATATTGTCGCGCTGCTTTCCGATCCCGCCGCATGGGTCGCCCTGATCACGCTCGTGGTGCTCGAGATCATTCTCGGCATCGACAATCTGGTGTTCATCGCGATCCTGTCGAACAAGCTGCCTCCGGAGCAGCAAGCCAAGGCACGCCGAATCGGCCTTGCGCTTGCCCTGATCATGCGGATCTGCCTGCTGATGCTGATCGGCTGGATCGTCACGCTTCAGACCCCGCTGTTCGACCTTGGCATCACCGGCAACCCGACCGAACACGGCGCGCCCAGTTTCGAAACCGCGTTTTCGGGACGGGACCTGATCCTGCTTGTCGGCGGCCTCTTCCTGCTGTGGAAGGCCACCAAGGAAATCCATCACAACATGGAACCGGACGATCATTCGGGCGAAATGCTGGACAAGAAAAAGGGCGTCGCGCAGATTACTTTCGGCGCCGCCATCGCGCAGATCATCGCGCTCGACCTCGTCTTCTCGATCGATTCGATTCTCACGGCCGTCGGCATGACCGACCATGTGCCGATCATGGTGACGGCGGTTGTCATCACGGTAGGGATCATGCTGATCGCCGCTGATCCGTTGGCCAACTTCATCGAGAAGAACCCGACGCTCGTCATGCTCGCGCTCGCGTTCCTGGTCATGATCGGCCTGGTGCTGATTGCGGACGGTTTCGGTTTCCACGTACCCAAGGGCTATGTCTATGCCGCCATGGGCTTCTCGGTGGCGGTCGAGATGCTGAATATGGTCAAGCGCAATCGCCGCATGGCCGAAGCGGGGACGCCGGCATGAGCGATTTTCGCCAGATCAACGAACAATTCCTCGCCAGCCCGCAAATCAGCGTCGGCGACGTCGCGGCGGCGAAGGAAATGGGCGTGACCATGATCGTCAACAACCGCCCGGACGATGAAGAACCCGGACAGGTCTCGGGCGCGCAGATTGCCGATGCGGCCAAGGCGGCTGGCATCGAATATCGCGCCATACCGGTTACCCATGCGGGATTTGGCCAGGGCCAGGTCGATGCCATGACCGAAGCGCTCGAAGCGAGCGAGGGTCCGGTACTGGCCTATTGCCGGTCGGGCACGCGCTCTACGCTGCTATGGGCTTTGGCCCGCGCGAAGCAGGGTGCCAACCCGTCGGTGATCGCCTCGCAGGCGGCAAATGGCGGTTATGACGTGTCGCCGGTCCGGCAGATCATCGACATGCTCAGCGCCGGTCGCTGAGGCGACTGCCGATCCCTAAAGCGCGCTGTCGCCGGTCTCGCCGGTCCTGATCCGCAGCGCGGAGGCCATGTCCAGCACGAAGATCTTGCCGTCGCCGATCGTTTCGGAATTGGCGGCGGTCTGGATTAGCTCGACCACCTGCGGCGCAAGCGCATCGCTGGTCGCGATCTCCAGCTTTACCTTGGGCACCATGTTCAGCGAATATTCGGCGCCGCGGTAGATTTCGGTCTGGCCCTTCTGCCGACCAAATCCCTTCACCTCGGACACCGTCATGCCGGCTACGCCCAGCGCGCTCAGCCCCTCGCGCACGTCGTCCAGCTTGTGCGGCTTGATGATGGCGATCACATATTTCATCTCGGCGCGGCTCCTGTTGGGTGCGAAGCGCCTGTGATGCCGACAAGCTGCCGTCAACTCAAGAAAAAGAGGCCGGAAGCGCTTGGCTTCCGGCCCAGGTCACCGTTCGCAGGAGGAACAATGTTTGGCGGGGTGGAGTCAGAGGAGAGGATAGAGGATCCGCCCCGCCAATCTGATGATATGTGTGTCAGTTATAGGCGCGCTCGCCGTGTTCGCCGATGTCGAGACCTTCCATCTCGACTTCGGGCGAGACCCGTAGGCCAGTCACCATCTTGGTGATCAGACCGGCGACCAGCGTGCCGACTCCGGCCCAGCCGATAGCGACCAGCACGGCGATGATCTGCGTCATCACCTGGCTGCCCATCACGAAGTCGTCGCCGCCGGGTCCGCCAAGGCTTGGTGCATAAACGATGCCGGTGCCGATGGCGCCGACGATGCCGCCCACGCCGTGAATGCCGAAGGCGTCGAGCGAGTCGTCATAGCCGAACGCGGGCTTGATCTTGGCGACCATGATGAAGCAGACGATCGAAGCGACCGCACCTAGCACGATGGCGCCGAAGGGACCCGAGTTGCCGGCAGCCGGCGTGACGGCGACCAGACCCGCGATGATGCCCGAGCAATAGCCGAGTGCCGAACCCTTGTGGCCGCTGAACTTCTCGCACAGCATCCAGAACAGCGCGGCCGAAGCGGTGGCGACGAAAGTGTTGATCATCGCAAGACCGGCGGTGCCGTCTGCTTCGAGTTCCGACCCGGCGTTGAAGCCGAACCAGCCCACCCACAGCAGGCCCGTGCCCACCATGGTCAGCGTCAGCGAGTGCGGAGGCATCGGTTCAGCGGGATAGCCCTTGCGCTTGCCGAGCAGGAACGAGAGCACCAGCGCCGACACACCGGCATTGATGTGCACCACAGTACCGCCGGCAAAGTCCAGCGCGCCCATTTCGAACAAAAGGCCGCCGCCCGCCCACACCATGTGCGCGATTGGGAAATAGACGATGGTCAGCCAGATCGTGACGAACAGCATCGTGGCCGAGAACTTCATGCGCTCTGCCGTGGCGCCCAGGATCAGGGCCGCGGTGATGGCCGCGAAGGTCATCTGGAAGCTGATGAAGACATATTCCGAAATGACTTCGTCGCTGAAGGTCGCCGCCGTGCTGTCCGAAGTGGTGGCGGACAGGAACAGGTTGCCCCAGCTGAAGAAGGCATTGCCCTCAGGGCCAAACGCGGTGGAATAGCCCCACATCACCCAGATCAGCATGGCGAGAGCCGCCGTGGCGCCGATCTGCGTCATGGTCGAAAGCATGTTCTTCGAACGCGTCAGACCGCCATAGAACAGCGCAAGGCCAGGCAGGATCATCATCAGAACGAGGATGGTCGAAGTCATCATCCAGGCGTTGTTGCCCGGGTTCGGAACGGCTGCCGCGACAGTTTCGGTGGCAGCCGCGATCGGAACGCCGGCTTCCTGGGCATAGGCCGTGGCAGCGGCGAACAGCGACGCCCCAAGCGTCGCCGTGCTACAAGCAAGTTTGCGGATCATGTCGGTTTCCCCCCTCACAGCGCGGCATCGCCGCTTTCGCCAGTGCGGATGCGCACGGCGGAAGCGAGATCGAGCACGAAGATCTTGCCGTCACCGATAGCCTCGGTGCTGGCGGTCTGCTGGATCGTCTCGATGATCTGCGGCGCAAGCGCATCGGCTGCCGCGATCTCGAGCTTCACCTTCGGAAGCATGTTGGTGGAGTATTCCGCGCCGCGGTAAATCTCGGTCTGACCCTTCTGGCGACCAAATCCCTTGACTTCGGTAACCGTCATGCCGGCGACGCCCAGCGAGCCCAAGGCCTCGCGCACTTCGTCCAGCTTGAACGGCTTGATGATGGCGATGATGAATTTCACCCTTGCCCCCTCGTTTGCCCACCGGCCCCTCTGCCGGTCGAAGGGTATCAATGCAAAGAGCGTGCCATTTCACGAACGTCGCAAGTTTGCTGCATTCTTAACCTTATCCGCGTAACGAATGGTTCACATTCCCGCCTAAGTCATAGGCAAACAGGTGCTGGCTGCCTAAAATATAGGCAACTGCGCGGCTGCGTCATCCCGGACCGCCCGGATTTACAGCTTGAGCCGCGCCCATACCGGCAGGTGATCCGAAGCCCGCGAAGACAGCAGGCTGTGATGTGCGCCGGTGTCCTCCACCTCCCAATGCTTCGTGACGATCATCCGGTCGAGCCGCGCAATCGGTCGCCGCGTCGGGAAGCTGCGACCGCAATCCAGTATGTCCCAGCCGTCATCGAAACAGCGGAACACGCCTCCGCGTGCGGCCCATTCGTTGGTGTCGCCGGCCAGCACCGTCGGCACCGGTTTGCCCAGACTGTCGAGATGCGCCAGCACCGCTCGCGCCTGGTCGCGGCGCTTCAGGCCGGACAGGTCCAGATGCATGCCGATGACGCGCACCCGTTTCCCATCCTTGCGCAGATCGACGCGAACCGCACCGCGCGGCTCCAGCGCGGGCAGGGTCAGGGCCGCCGTATCGATCACCTCGACCGTCTTCTTCACAAGGAAGCCGTTGCCGTGCCACCCCATGCTGTCGGGCCGCGTGTCGATGGGCACGGGGCGATAGCGCGAATCCTCGATCCGGGCGCGCGGCAACACGCATTCGCGGCGCCCGAAGCGGCGGTCGCATTCCTGCAGCGCGACGATATCGGCGTCGATCTCCGCCAGCACGGACAGGATCCGGTCGGGATCGCGCTTGCGATCCAGCCCGACGCCCTTGTGAATATTATAGCTCGCGATCTTCAGTTGCACGTTGAACCTATCGTGCAGAGCGCCAAAGGTTCCGCGCGGTTTCAGGCATCGCCGAAATAGCGGTCCGTCGTGCGCACGGGCAATCCGTCGATGCTGTGGTCCCGCGCCTGCTGCTTGGCGATCCAGCCTTCGGGATCGGCCTGCTGGTGCAGCTTGGTCAGCGTCGGCCTCTCGCGCTCAAGCGTCATCAGCGGCACGCCATAGCCGCAGCTGGTCTGCACCGTGTCGACATCCATCACGAAGATCTGGCGCGTACCGGGCAGCAGGGCAAAATGCGCCGCCAGCCCGTCCCATTCCGCATCGGCGGGCAGCACGGCGCGGCCGCGGCCATACAGCCGCAGAATGAGCGCCGGCTGCTCGAAATTGCAGAACATGACGGTGATCCGGCCATCGGCGGCCAGATGGGCATGCGTCTCGTTCCCCGAACCGGCCAGATCCAGCCACGCGACGCTTGTATTCGACAGGATCCGGAACGTGTCATAACCCTTGGGGCTGAGGTTGATGCGCCCCTCTGCGGCGGCGGTGGCGACGAAGAACACTGGCTGGCGCGCAATCATCGCGCGGTGGTCGTCCCCGATGCTGTCGTAAAACTGTGCCATCGCCGCCCAGCATAGGCCCGAAGCCGATCTTCTGTCACCTCTCCTTGGTGGCGCCGAAGGTCAGCTTGGGATTCTTTTCCTGCTGATAATTCACGTCCCACGGCGACTTGGCGAGGAAGACGATGTCCCCGTCGCGGTCTTTCGCCAGATTGGGGCGGTTGAAGCTTTCGAATTCGGCCAGCGCCGCGCTGTCGCCCTTGACCCAGCGCGCCGTCGCGAAGGGGGCCGCTTCCAGCACGGCTTCGACCTTGTATTCCGCCGACAGGCGCGAGATCAGCACTTCCAGCTGCAGCTGGCCGACCACACCGATGATCCACTGCGCACCCAGTTCGGGATAGAACACCTGGATCACGCCTTCTTCCGACAGATCGTCGAGCGCCTTTCGCAGCTGCTTGGTCTTGGTCGGATCCTTCAGCACCACGCGGCGCAGGATCTCGGGCGCGAAATTGGGCAGGCCGGTAAAGCGGATGTCGTTCTTTTCCGACAGCGAGTCTCCCACGCGCAGCGTGCCGTGGTTCGGAATGCCGATGATGTCGCCCGGCTCCGCCGTATCGGCGATCTCGCGGTCCTGCGCGAAGAACAGGATCGGCGAATGCACTGCGATCGGCTTGCCCAGCCCGCTCGGCGTCAGCTTCATGCCGCGCTTGAACGTGCCCGACACCAGCCGCATAAAGGCGATGCGGTCGCGGTGCTGCGGGTCCATGTTGGCCTGCACTTTGAAGATAAATCCCGATACCTCGTCGCGGCTGGGCTGCACTTCGCCATCGTCGGACGGCTGCGGGCGCGGGGGCGGCGCATATTGCGCAATCGCCTCGATCATCTGCACCACGCCGAAATTCTTCAGCGCCGAACCGAAGAACACCGGCGTCAGGTCGCCGCCGCGATAGGCCTCCACATCGAAGTCGGGATAGGCCTCGCGCGCCAGTTCGGCCTGTTCGGCGAAGTCGTCCGGGATCGACGGGTCCTCATCAATCTTGCCGAGGAATTCCTTCGACCCGCCCTCGGGCCGCGCGACATGGCCGGTGGCGTAATCCAGGATGCCCTCGAACTGCCCGCCCATGCCGATGGGCCAGCTCATCGGGCTGACGTCCAGCGCCAGCATGTCGGCCACCTCGTCCAGCAGCTCGAACGGATCGCGCCCTTCGCGGTCGACCTTGTTGACGAAGGTGATGATCGGCACGCTGCGAAGGCGGCAGACCTCGAACAGCTTTCGGGTCTGCGGCTCGATGCCCTTGGCCGCGTCGATCACCATGATCGCCGAATCGACCGCCGTCAGCGTGCGATAGGTGTCTTCGGAAAAATCCTCGTGCCCCGGCGTATCGAGCAGGTTGAAGGTGATCCCGTCCCGCTCGAACGTCATGACCGAGGATGTGACCGAGATTCCGCGCTGCTGCTCGATCTTCATCCAGTCCGAACGCGCGCGCCGCGCCTGTCCGCGCGCCTTGACCTCGCCCGCCAGATGGATCGCGCCGCCCGTCAGCAGCAGCTTTTCGGTCAGCGTGGTCTTGCCCGCGTCCGGGTGGGAGATGATGGCGAAAGTCCGCCGCTCGGAAGCCATGAAGTCCTACTTTTCGCCCCGCGCCACCTGAAATCCGGCAAAGCTCTGGCTTACCGGCATCAGTTCCAGCGTATTGATGTTGAGATGCGGGGGCAGGCTTGCCACCCACAGGATCGTTTCGGCGATATCCTCGCCCGTCATCGGATTGGCCCCGCCATACAGCGCATCGCTCGCCTGCTGGCTGCCGCCGGTGCGCACGACCGTGAACTCGGTCTCGACCATGCCCGGCTCGATGCTGGTGACGCGCACGCCCGTGCCATGCAGATCGCTGCGCAGGCCCAGCGTGAACTGGTGAACGAACGCCTTGGTGCCGCCATACACATTGCCGCCGGGATAGGGATAGGTCGCCGCGACCGAGGACAGGTTGACGATCGCCCCCTTGCGCTCGACCAGCATGGGCAGCAGCTTGCGCGTCAGCGACACCAGCGCGGTGATATTCGTGTCGATCATCACCTTCCAGTTATCGAGATCGCTTTCCTGCGCAGCCTCGGTCCCCAGCGCCAGCCCGGCATTGTTCACCAGACAGTCGATCTGTCCGAACGCTTCGGGCAGGCCGTCCAGCGCCTTGTCGCGCACATCCTCGTCGCGGACGTCGAACACGCAGGGGTGGAACCGGTCCGCCCCCAGTTCGTCCTGCAAGGCCTTCAGCCTTTCCGCCCGGCGTCCGGTGCCGACCACGCGCCATCCGGCTTTCGCAAAGGCGCGGACACAGGCCTCGCCGATCCCGGCGGTCGCGCCGGTCACCAGAACGGTCTTCATCGTCTATTCTCCTGCATCCGCCGGAAAGACGGCGATGGTGATGCCAAAGCTGCGCGAATCACCAGCGTTCAGCTCCATGATCCCCGGCTTCTCTCTGAAATCGCCGTCGAAACCCTCGGCATCGGCGATGCCTGCCCATGGCTCAAGGCACAGGAAATCGGCGCCCGGCTTTTGCCAGATGCCCAGCATCGGGCAATCGGGAAACGACAGTTCCAGCGCGGCGGGCAGTTTCGTCTCTTCTTCCGAACCCGTTTCCACCGTCTCCCCCTCGAACCGCAGCATGCGGCTGGAGAGGCGGTCCCAGATCATCGCATCGGCGTGGAACAGGCCGGGATAGGGCCGCAGGACCCGGTTCTTGACCGGCGTATCCTCAAACGCGCGCAGCAGGCCGTTCTCGTCGATGCGGCGGATCGGACCGGTCTCGAAATCCTCGAAAATGATGCGGTGCGCCGCCTTGTCGCCCCCGCCCGGCAGCGGCCAGGCGAAACCGGGGTGAAAGCCGATGCTGAACGGCATCGCGCCCTCGCCGCGGTTGGTGACGATGGCGGTGACGCTCAGCGCATGGTCGTCAAGCGCGTAATGCAGGTCCAGCACGAAAGAAAACGGCCAGACCGCGCGTGTCTCCGCGTCATCGGTCAGGCGCAGAACGGCGCTGCTGTCCATGCTCTCGACCAGTTCGAAGACGCGGCGGCGGGCAAAGCCATGCCGCGCCATCCGATATTCGCGCCCGTCCAGCCGATATGCCCCGCCTGCCAGCTCGCCCACGATGGGGAACAGTATCGGCGCATGGCCCGACCACACGGCGGGATCGCCATCGGTCATCCACTCCGCTCCGCTCGCATCGCGCAGCGAAACCAGCTCCGCGCCCATCAGCGCGATGCGGGCGGTCAGCCCTTCGGAGCGTATGGTGACCGAATCGTTCATCCGCGCAAGGATGCCCCAAGCTTTTCAGCAGAGGCGACCACTTTCGCCGAAATCGCGGACAATTCCGCCTCGGTAAAGCTGGCCTCGCCGGGTTGCAGCACGATCTCGACCGCGAGCGACTTGTGCCCCTCGGGCACGCCGGCTCCGCGGAACTCGTCGAAGATGCGCGCGTCGGTGATCGCCTGCTTGTCCGCCCCGCGCACGGCCCTCAGCAGATCGCCGGCGGCCAGATTATCAGGCACCAGAAAGGCGAAATCGCGCATCACCGGCTGCAATGCGGGCGGCACGAAGGCGGCACGGGTAAAGCCCGCCGCGCCCTTCTTCGCCGGAATGGCGTCGAGGAAGATCTCGGCAGCGACGACAGTTCCGTCGACATCGAATTGCTTTGCGATCAGCGGATGCATCGTGCCGAAACGCGCCAGCACGTTCTTCGGTCCAAGCCGCAGCGTTGCGGACTGTCCGGGATGGAACGCGCTGCCCGCTTCTCCCATCACCATTAGCTTTTCGACCGGCGCGCCCGCGGCGGCCAGCACGGCCTCGACCTCGGCCTTGGCGTCGAAGGCGTCGAAGGACGCCGCCTTGCCGCTCTGCCATCCGCGCGCGCGCTTCTCACCCGCCAGCACAAGGCCCAGCGTCAGCCGCTCGTCGCTCGCGCCGCCCTTGCCGCGCAGATAGCGGCGTCCGATCTCGAACAGGCGAATGCTGTCCGCGCCGCGCGCCCGGTTGCGCGCCGCCGCCGACAGCAGGCCCGGCAGCAGCGACTGGCGCATGACTTTCAGGTCCTCGCTGATCGGATTGGCAAGGCTCCACGGCTCATGCCCGTCCTCCGCAAAGGCAGCGGCCTGATCGGCAGGCAGGAACGACCATGTCACCGCTTCATGCATGCCGCGGCTGGCCGCAGCACGGCGCGCCCGGCGTTCCAGTGCCTGCACCGCAGTTGCGGTCGGCTGGGCCACGCCCTCGGCGCGCTCCAGCGGAACCGATCGGATAGCATCGAGGCCCTTGATGCGGATCACTTCCTCGACGATATCGGCCGCGCCATCGACATCGGGCCGCCAGCTTGGCGCGGTGACCGCCCAGTGGCGCTTGCCCGATTCCTCGATCGCCGCGATCTCGAAACCCAGCGCGGTCAGGATCGCGCGCTGCTCTTCCTCGCGCACGGCCAGACCGCCCAGCGCCTCGGTCATCGCAGGCTCGTAGCGAACGACATTCTCGCCCGCATGCGGCGCGCCGACATGCACCGCCTCGCTCGCCTCGCCCCCGCAGATGTCAAGGATCAGCCCGGTCAGCAGCTCCAGACCCGGTGCAAGAAAGGCGGGATCGATCCCGCGCTCGAACCGGCTGCGCGCATCGCTGGTCAGGTTCAGCGCGCGTCCCGTTTGCGCCAGCCGCACCGGATCGAAGGCCGCGACTTCCAGCAGCACGTCGGTGGTCGCGTCCGAAACGCCCGAATGCTCGCCGCCCATGATGCCCGCGATATCGTGCACCTGAGCGTCGTCCGCGATCACCGTCATGCTGTCGTCGAGCAAATAATGCTTCTCGTTCAGCGCGGTCACGCCCTCGCCAGCCTTGGCGCGGCGCGCGGTCAGCGTGCCGCTCAGCTGCGCGATGTCATAGGCATGGCTGGGGCGGCCATATGCCAGCATCACGTAATTGGTGATGTCCACCAGCGCCGAGATCGGCCGCTGCCCCGCCGACTTCAGCCGCGCCTGCATCCATGCGGGGCTTTCGCCATTGCTCAGGCCGCGAATGGCGCGCCCGTAAAAGGCCTGGCAGCCGTCCTCGTCCTCGATCGCTATCGGCACCGGACAAGGGAAACTGCCCTCATGCACCCGGTCCGGAACCGGCTTCAGCGTACCCAGCCCCGCCGCCGCCAGATCGCGCGCGATGCCATAGACGCCCATGCAGTCAGGCCGGTTCGGCGTGATCGCCACGTCGAACACCGGATCGTCCAGATCGGCATAGGCCGAATAATCCTGACCCACCGGCGCATCTTCGGGGAGCTCGATGATGCCCTCATGCTCGTCGGACAGGTCCAGCTCGCGCGCCGAACACATCATGCCGTTCGATTCGACGCCGCGGATCGCCGCCTTCTTCATCTCCATGCCGTTCGACGGCACGACCGCACCCGGCAGGCCCAGCACGCCGACCAGCCCGGCCCGCGCATTGGGCGCGCCGCACACCACGGTCAGCGGATCGCCCGCTCCGGTATCGACGGTCAGCACCTGCAGCTTGTCGGCATCGGGATGTTTGGCCGCGGTCAGGACCCTGGCCACGCGAAAACCCGCCAGCGCCTCGGCCGGGTTCTCCAGACCTTCCAGCTCCAGCCCGATCTCGTTGAGCTTGGCCGCGATCTCGCCGGCGCTCGCCTCGGTATCGAGGTGGTCCTTCAGCCATGAGAGCGAGAACTTCATGCGCCCACTCCCACACCGGCAGACAATGTCGGCACGTCGAGCGCGGCGAAACCGTAATGCTTCAGCCAGCGCAGATCGCCGTCGAAGAACGCGCGCAGATCGTCCATCCCGTATTTCAGCATGGCCAGCCGGTCGACGCCGGTGCCAAAGGCAAAGCCCTGCCATTCGTCGGGATCCAGCCCGCCGAATTCGATCACGCGGCGATTGACCATGCCGCTGCCCAGCACTTCCATCCAGGCGTGGCCGTCATCGTCGCCCGAACCGCCGACCACGCGGCGACCCTTTTCGACCGAATAGCCAACATCGATCTCGACCGAAGGCTCTGTGAAGGGGAAGTAGCTGGGGCGCAGGCGCAGGACGATGTCGTCGCGCTCGAAGAACGCCTTGAGGAAGGTTTCCAGCGTCCATTTCAGATGGCCGAGATGGATGCCCTTGTCGATCACCAGCCCCTCGATCTGGTGGAACATCGGCGTATGCGTCGCATCCGAATCGCTGCGATAGACGCGGCCCGGCGCAATCACGCGCAGCGGCGCGCCGTCTTGCAGCATCGTGCGGATCTGCACCGGCGAGGTATGCGTGCGCAGCAGCATCGAGCGCCCCTCGGCGTCCGCATCGGGGAAATAGAACGTGTCGTGCATCGCGCGCGCCGGATGGCTTTCCGGCATGTTGAGCGCGGTGAAATTGTGCCAGTCGTCCTCGATCTCGGGCCCGGTGGCGACGGCGAAGCCCAGATCGGCGAAGATCTCGGCCAGCTCGTCCATCACCTGGCTGACGGGATGGACGCTGCCGTTCGGCGATTCGGGCGCGGGCAGCGACAGGTCGATCGTCTCGCCCGCCAGCTTCGCGTTGAGCGCCGCGGTTTCCAGCACCGCCTTGCGCGCCGCAATCGCGTCGCTCACGTCGCTGCGCAGACCGTTGAAGGCGGGGCCCGCGACCTGCCGCTCGTCGGGGCTCATCTTGCCCAATGTCTTCAGCAGCAGCGAAATGCTGCCCTGCTTGCCCAGAAAGGCGATGCGCGCCGCCTCAAGCGTGTCGAGCGTTTCGGCCTGTTCGATCTGTGCCAATGCGTCGGCGCGCAGGCTGTCGGTATCGGTGAGTGCCATGTCGGCGGCGTCACTTTGCAGTTGCGATTGATGGTCGGGATGAGAGGCGCTCTCTAGGACGCCGCCTGCCAAAGGGCAACGCCCGGAGCGGTGCCGATTCGCGAAAAACGACGCTGAAATCAGGTAACAATTGTTCAAAAATCGCTACTGACAAGTCTGACAATGGTGACAATCGCTGTTCGAAAGCACGGTGAAAGGCCGTTTTGCTCATCGCAGATATTGCACGGTCTGCTGCATGGCAGCATGATCGCGGGGATGAAAGCGACGGTCCACGGACAGTCGCCGCTCGGAAGCTGGCGTGCCTGGTTGGGGGACCATGGCCGCCAGCGAACCGCCCTCCTTCATGACCGACGCTTCATGACCGGAAAGGGGCCGGGGGCTAAACGATGAAAAGGCCCGGAAAGCAGCGCGCTTTCCGGGCCTTTCGTTATGGTGCCGGTCGGCCGGGCAGCGAACCGCCCGGCTATCGGCGGCAAATCAGGCCGGAAGGGCCTTCTTCGCCTGCGCGATGATCGCACCGAAGGCTGCGCCCTCGTTCATCGCCAGATCGGCCATGACCTTGCGGTCCAGCTCGATCCCGGCCAGCTTCACGCCGTGCATGAACTGCGAATAGGTCAGGCCTTCGGCGCGGACCGCCGCGTTGATGCGCTGGATCCACAGGGCGCGGAAATTGCGCTTCTTAACCTTGCGGTCGCGATAGGCGTACTGCCCGGCCTTTTCGACGGCCTGGCGAGCGACGCGGATGGTGTTCTTCCGGCGGCCGCGGTAGCCCTTGGCCTGCTCCAGAAGACGCTTGTGCTTGGCGCGGGTGGTAACACCCCTTTTGACACGTGCCATGGTAAGTTACCTCCTCAGTTCAGCCCGTAGGGCGCCCACTTCTTGATCACCTTCGCATCAGCGTCGGAAATCACGGTGGTGCCGCGGTTCTGGCGGATATATTTGCCGTTATGGCTGATGAGGCGGTGGCGCTTGCCGGCCACGCCATGCTTGACCTTGCCGGTCGCGGTGATCTTGAAGCGCTTCTTCACGCCGCTCTTCGTCTTGAGCTTGGGCATTTTCGTCTCCTTGCATGGGACACGCTCAACCAGCCCTGGCAGCCCTTTTCGCCAGGCCGATCATCGAATCTCGTGTCGGTGAAGGCGCGCGCTTAACCGCGCCGCGCCGGTTTTGCAAGTTCTGTGACGCCATGCGCCAAAGACTTCGCGTCCGTCAGGCGTCCATCATCAGCAGCAGCGCCCACGTCAGCGCCAGCCCCGCGAAGAACAGCGGCCAGCTCCAGTAGAACGAGACATCGTAGATATGCATCCGGTGCACGGCCAGCACCCCGCCGGTCGTCCCGCCGCTTCCCATGAAGAGCGAGAGGATCCAGCTGAGAAAAATCCCGAAAGGTATGGCCTTCATGAAAGAGAGCAACGATCCCACTCGCGCTGGAATTGCACACGAACATCAGTTCAATGGTGCTGAATCGTGGCAGGGCGCGGTAAATATTTCGCTAACCCGGCGCGCGGATCACGATCCGCGATAGGGGGACGCGCCGCGCTCCGCCAGCCATTGGGGAAAGTCGCCATGCCAGATCGGCACCGTGCCCGGTGGCCGCGCACCGGCCCACCGGTAAACATCCGCACGCACAACGCCGTCCGGCGCGCGCACCCAGACCCGTTCGCGGCGGTATTCCGCGCCTTCGTACCGGTCGAGGATTCGCCAGTCCCGCGGCGAGAGCGCGGCCTGCACCAGCGTTCCCTGCACGCGGCGATGATCGCCTACGGTCATCAGCGCGGGGTAATACCCACCCCGCGACGCCACCGCGATCAGGCGTCCGGCCAGGCTGGCACGGTGCGCGCGGCGCAGTTTCGGGGCCAGCCAGCGCGCCATCGGCGTATCGGTGTCGGCCTGCAGCGTGCCGTAGAGGAAGAGGTGCCGCAGCATCCCGCGCCCTAGTGATGGCAGGCCAGCGCCTCGATCACGTCCTCAAGCCGCGCGCTGTCGCCCAGCGCCAGCACATGGCCGTCGCTGCCGGCGTGGAGCGGATCGCCGTTCCAGTCGGTCATCATCCCGCCCGCGCCTTCGACCACGGGGATCAGCGCGGCGAAATCGTGCAGCTTCAGCCCCGCCTCGACCACCATGTCGAGATGGCCGCTCGCCAGCATGGCATAGTTGTAGCAATCGCCGCCCATCACCATGCGCTTGTGATCGGTGCGCGCGGCCAGCGCCATGAAATGCTCGCCGTCGTGGTCGTCGAAATAATGCGGGCCGGTGGTCGCCAAGGTCGCCTCGTCCAGCTGGCGGCAGGGGCGCGAACGCACCGGCGCGCCGTTCAGCAGCGTGGGCAGGCCCGATGCGCCGACCCAGCGCTCACCCGCGATAGGCTGGTCGATCACGCCGATCAGCGGCCATCCGTCGACCATCAGCGCGATCAGCGTGCCGAATATCGCGCGCCCCGCCAGAAAACCCGCAGTGCCGTCGATCGGGTCGAGCACCCACTGGCGCTTGGCCCCCGGTCGCTCGCTGCCGAATTCCTCACCGATGATGCCGTCGTCCGGGCGCTCCGCCGACAGGATCGCGCGCATCGCCTGCTCCGCCTCGCGGTCGGCGATGGTGACGGGCGATGCATCGCCCTTGCGGTCGGATTCCACACCCGTGCGGAAATGCGGCCGGATCGCCGCGCCCGCCGCATCGGCAAGCCTTTGCGCAAGGGCGATATCGTCGGGGAGTTTCATCAGCCGAAGCTCCCTCTCAATCGAACAGCGAGCTGACCGAACTCTCGTCCGCGATGCGGCGGATCGCCTCGCCGATCAGGGTCGCGATCGACAGGATACGGATCGAAGAACACTCGCGCGCCGCCTCGGTCGCCTGGATCGTGTCGGTGATGACCAGTTCCTTCAGCGCCGATTTCTCGACCCGCGCCACCGCCGCGCCCGAAAGAACGCCGTGGGTGATATAGGCCGCGACGCTCTTCGCGCCCTCGTCCAGCAGGGCCTGCGCCGCGTTGCACAGCGTGCCGCCCGAATCGATGATGTCGTCGATCAGGATGCAATGGCGGCCCTGAACCTCGCCGATGATGTTCATCACCTCGGATTCGCCGGGACGGTCGCGGCGCTTGTCGACGATGGCCAGCGGCGCATTGTCCAGACGCTTGGCCAACGCGCGGGCGCGCACCACGCCGCCTACGTCGGGCGACACGACCATCAGGTCCTGATCGCCGTATCGCGCCTGAATATCGGCCGCCATGGCGGGCGCGGCATAGAGATTGTCGGTCGGGATATCGAAGAAGCCCTGGATCTGACCGGCATGCAGATCGACCGCCAGCACGCGGTCGGCCCCCGCTTCGGTGATCAGGTTGGCGACCAGCTTGGCCGAGATCGGCGTGCGCGGGCCGGGTTTCCGGTCCTGCCGCGCATAGCCGAAATAGGGGACCACCGCGGTGATCCGCTTGGCCGATGCGCGCTTCAGCGCGTCGATCCCGATCAGCAGCTCCATCAGATTGTCGTTGGCCGGAAAGCTGGTCGACTGTACGATGAACACGTCCTCGCCGCGCACGTTCTCGTGGATCTCGATAAAGATCTCCTCGTCGGCGAAGCGGCGCACGCTGGCGTCCGTCATCGGCACTTCGAGATAGCCGGCGATGGCGCGGGCGAGCGGCAGGTTGGCATTGCCGGACATGATCTTCATTTCGTCGGTCCTCGAAACGGCTTGCGGTGCGTGTCTTTTGGGAGGGGGAAAGCCGCAGCGGCCGTCACGCGCCTCACCGGGGGCCTTAACGGGGAGTCGCGCGATTGCAACATTGGCGCGGGCGCGCATCGTGGATTAGGGTGCTTTGCATCATGTTCTGGATGCTGATCGGTGCCCTGATGGTGCTTTTGTTGCTTCGCCTGTGGGCGGGGCCGGCACCGGCGCGGCCTGCCGATTCGCGCAGACGCACGATCGAGCCGGATGCACCGGCGGACGAAGCGCTGTGGACCGCAGAGGCGCTGCAGAAATACGGCACGCCCGAAACCGCCGCCGACCTGATCGAACAAGGCCGCGCAGACGAATTGCGCGGCCTTGGCTATCGCGGTAACCTTCCGCTTGAAGAAAGACGGCCACCCGAAGATTGACGGCGATCAGACGGGTTCGCGGTCGTGCTCGCCCTTGATCCAGCGCACGGTGCGCGACGACGCGCGCATCACCACCGAATCGGTGGTCATCCGTCCGCCCTTCAGATGCTTGACGCCCGCCAGCAGCGATCCGTCGGTCACGCCGGTCGCGGCAAAGATGCAGTCGCCCTTGGCCAGATCGCGCAGGCTGTAGATCTTGTCGAGATCGTCGATGCCCCATTTGGCGGCGCGGGCGCGCTCGTCATCGTTGCGGAACAGCAGCTTGCCCTGAAACTGGCCGCCCACGCAGCGCAGCGCGGCACAGGCCAGAACGCCCTCGGGCGCGCCGCCCGAACCCATGTAGATGTCGATGGTCGTCTCGGGATTGGTGGTGGCAATCACGCCCGCCACGTCGCCGTCGCCGATCAGCACCACGCCGCAGCCCAAAGCGCGCAGTTCGGCAATCATCGCCTCGTGACGCGGCCGGTCAAGCACGCAGACGATGATCTCGGACGGCTCGACGCCTTTTGCGGCGGCGACGGCCTTGACGTTTTCGGTCGGGCTTTTCGTCAGGTCGATCACGCCTTCGGGATAGCCGGGGCCGACCGCGATCTTTTCCATGTAGACGTCGGGCGCGTTCAGCAGGCAGCCTTCCTCGGCCGCGGCCAGCACGGCCAGCGCGTTGGGCCCGGCCTTGGCGGTGATGGTGGTGCCTTCCAGC
>CEOS01112454.1_pt1 | contig 21505 bp, 23 predicted proteins | sample 530601 | NCBI WGS metagenome assembly CEOS01 (sample SAMEA2620666, study PRJEB7988) | marine metagenome | biome: marine biome (ENVO:00000447); feature: mesopelagic zone (ENVO:00000213); material: "saline water (ENVO:00002010), including plankton (ENVO:xxxxxxxx)" | depth 1000 m
GTCCGAGGTGCCCGTTGCCGTGCCCTCGCTGTTGGTCCAGATATCCTGCGTCGTGATCACGCCGACGCGGCCGGTCGTGTCCAGCGTGTTGCCGGTCTGCCCGGCGATGGCCACGCCGTCCAGCAGCCAGACGGTTTCGCGCGCGGGCGCCGGGTTGCCGCTGGCATCGCCCGCCGTCCGCGTGAGGATGCTGCCCTCGGTCGTGCCACCGGCGATCGTCGGGGCGGCGATGACCGCAGGGGCGGCGAGGGCCGCGCCGCCGGCAGGAAGATCGACCTCGATTGTCGTGCCATCGACCCGCGTCAGGATCAGGCGCCCACTGACCACGCTTGCCGATGCCAGTGTTTTTTCCTGCGTCGTATCGGCCTTTCCGGCCGCGATAGCGGCAGCTTGCCTTGCGACGACATCGACATTGGCGGATGACGCTCCATTGCCGATGGGCAGGCCGGAAATGACATTCACGCGCCCGAGGAAATTTCCCGCCGTTGCCAGCCGCACCTCGACGGCGGCCTGGACCACGATCCGTTCAAACGGCTGCAGCTCGACTGCCTCATTCTGCGATGGCGGTATGGCCGAACTGACCAACACCGGGTTGGCGCCCTGGTTTTGCAGGATATCTCCCGGCACAAGGGCCAGCATGGGCGACCATGCCTTTCCGATAGATACTGATGGCATGCACTGCTCCTATGCTTTTGATGTTGTGGCAGGGATGCCTGATGCGACAGACAGCGTGCTGGCCCAGCTCCCTGTTGTCGCGATGCGAACGATGACCTCTGCTTCGCACTTGAACTGTTCGTCCCGGCGCAGGGCCAGTGCGTCATCGGGATCGGGCGGTTCCGACGCACAGACCAGGATCGTGTTCAATCCCCGGTTCCGCACGATATCGCCCGCTGTCAGCGTGATGGCGTCGGACCAGACAGAAGATGCTTGATAATCAGCCACGGACGGGCCCCCTAAAACTGACGATGTTCCGTGAGTTTTCGGAGGGGTTGCCCGGCATCCGGACCCGCCCTGGCTTTTGTCGGGGGCCTACCCGGCAGTCTTTCCCGCTGTCATCCGGACCCCGGAGGGGTTGCCCATTGGCCCTAAATAGCCACAGCAGCAGACATTGCGCCAGAGAAAACACTTCGCCCCGTCCGACATCGGACGCCGTCGGATCGTCGGACGGACGAAAACGACAAGACCAAATAAATTTATATATATCAGATGTTTAGTGGTGAGCCCGACAGGATTCGAACCTGTGACCCACTGATTAAAAGTCAGTTGCTCTACCAACTGAGCTACGGGCCCAACACGGGGGGCTTACTAGGGGCGGGCATCCGGGGCGTCAAGCGGAAAAGCCGTCGCCTCTGGCGTAAATTTTGCCGGTATCCTATATGGCCCGGCATGAGCAACCTATCCGCCTCCGGTCTGGCTTTCCTGAAGATGCACGGGCTGGGCAACGATTTCGTGGTGATCGATCTGCGCGCGGGCGGCCAGCCGCCGGCGCCGGAGATAATCGCGCGCATCGCAGACCGCCACCGCGGCGTGGGGTTCGACCAGCTTGCGGTGATCGAGGCGGATCCCGAGGCGGATCTGCGGCTGCGGTTCTGGAACGCCGATGGCACCTCCAGCGCCGCCTGCGGCAACGCCACCCGCTGCATCGCGCGGTTCGTCATGGACCAGACCGGGCGGGACCGGCTGAGCCTGCGAACCGATCACGCCGTCCTGCTGGCCGAGGATGCGGGGGCCGGGCTGACTCGGGTGAACATGGGGCAGCCGGTGCTGGACTGGCGTGCCATTCCGCTGGCCCGCGAGGTCGATATCGACCATCTGCCGATCGAGGGCGATCCGGTGGCCACGGGCATGGGCAACCCGCATCTGACCTTCTTCGTCGCGGAGGCGGCAGCGGTTGATCTGGACCGGTTCGGCCCGGACATGGAGCATCACCCGCTGTATCCCGAACGCACCAATGTCGAGGTGGTGCAGGTTCTGTCGCCCGACGAAATCCTGCTGCGGATCTGGGAACGCGGCACCGGGGCGACGCTGGCCTCGGGGTCGTGTTCCTGCGCGGCTGCCGTGGCTGCGGCGCGGCGCGGGCTGACCGGGCGGCGCGTGACGGTGACCGTGCCGGGCGGGGTGCTGATGATCGACTGGCGCGAGGATGGCGTCTGGATGGAAGGTCCGACGGCGCATGTCTTTTCCGGAATGCTGACGCCCGAATGGCTGGCGCAATGACTGCGCCGATCTTCTCGACCCTCGGCTGCCGGCTGAATGCCTACGAAACCGAGGCGATGCGCGAAATGGCCGAGGCCGCGGGCCTGCCCCATGCCGTCGTGATCAATACCTGTGCGGTCACCGCCGAGGCGGTGCGCAAGGCGCGGCAGGAAATCCGGCGGCTGTCGCGCGAAAATCCCGGCGCCCCGGTGATCGTGACCGGCTGCGCCGCGCAGACCGAGCCCGAGACCTTTGCCGCCATGCCCGAAGTCGCCAGGGTCATCGGCAATCACGAGAAGATGCAGCCCGAAACCTGGGCCGGGCTGCGCGCCCCCGATCTGATAGGCCGGACCGAAAAGGTGCGCGTGGATGACATCATGTCGGTGCGCGAAACGGCCGGCCACCTGATCGACGGTTTCGGGCGGCACAGGGCCTATGTGCAGGTGCAGAACGGCTGCGATCACCGCTGCACCTTCTGCATCATTCCCTATGGTCGCGGCAATTCGCGCTCGGTCCCGGCGGGGGTGGTGGTCGAGCAGATCAAGCGGCTGGTCGGCCGGGGCTTCAACGAGGTGGTGCTGACCGGGGTCGATCTGACCTCGTGGGGCGGGGATCTGCCCGGCGCGCCGCGTCTGGGCGATCTGGTGATGCGGATCCTGCGGCTGGTGCCGGACCTGCCGCGCCTGCGGATATCCTCGATCGATTCGATCGAGGCGGACGAGAACCTGATGCTGGCCATCGCGACCGAGCCGCGGCTGATGCCGCACCTGCACCTGTCGCTGCAGGCGGGCGACGACATGATCCTGAAGCGGATGAAGCGCCGCCACCTGCGCGATGACGCGATCCGGTTCTGCCAGGAGGCGCGGCGGCTGCGGCCCGGCATGGTCTTTGGCGCCGACATCATCGCGGGCTTCCCGACCGAGACCGAGGCGATGTTCGAAAACTCGTTGCGCCTGGTCGAGGAATGCGGCCTGACCTTCCTGCACGTCTTTCCCTATTCGGCGCGCAAGGGCACACCCGCGGCGCGGATGCCCGCGGTGAAGGGCCCGGTGATCCGCGACCGCGCGGCCCGGCTGCGCGCGGTGGGCGAGGCGGCCCTGCTGCGGCATCTGGAGGCCGAGACGGGACAGATGCGTCGCGTGCTGACCGAAGGCCCCCGCCTGGGCCGGACCGAGGGATTCGCCGAGGTGGCCTTTACCGCGGACCAGCCCGAGGGGGCCTTGCTGGATGCGCGGATCACCGGCCATGACGGGCAGCGACTGGTGGCCTGACGGGCGCCTTGGGGCAACCGCCGGGGCGCTGCCCCGGACCCCGAGGTATTTGGAAAGAGTGCAAGCGGATCGCCGGCTTGAAGCTTTCGGCGGGTGGGCCTAGCGTGGCGCGGTGATCGAGGAGGTGCCATGACGACCGCGCTCTATTTCCATCCGGCCGCCGGGGACCATGTCACCCCGCCCGGCCATCCCGAGCGGGCGGCGCGGACCCGAGCGGTCATGGCCGCGCTGGAGGAGCTGGATCTGGACCGCCGCGAGGCACCTGAGGCCGATCCCGCCGATCTTCTTCGCTGTCATCCCCAGACCTATCTGGACCGGATCGAGGCCGCCCTGCCCGCCGAGGGGTTTCGGATGCTGGACGCCGACACGCAATTGTCACCCGGCAGCCTGGGCGCTGCCTTGCGTGCCGCTGGTGGCGCCTGCGCGGCGGTCGATGCGGTGCTGGCCGATGACGTAAGCCATGCCTTCGTGGCGATGCGCCCGCCCGGACACCATGCCGAGCGTGAGACGCCGATGGGCTTCTGCCTGTTCGGGAATGTGGCCATTGCTGCCAGGCGGGCGCTGGATCACCACGGTTTGCAGCGTGTCGCGGTTCTGGATTTCGACGTGCACCACGGCAACGGCACGCAGGATCTGCTATGGGACGAGCCGCGCGCCTTTTTTGCGACCAGCCAGCAGATGCCATTGTGGCCGGGCAGCGGGGCCGCCTCGGAACGCGGCGCGCATGGGCAGATCATGAACGTGCCTCTGCCGCCCGGCTCTGGCGGCGAGATCGCCCGTCCTGCCTGGGATTCGATCCTGGTCCGCGCGCTGGAGTTCGCCCCGCAACTGGTCATCGTCTCGGCCGGGTTCGATGCCCATCGCGACGATCCTCTGGCCGGGCTGGTCTGGGACGAGAGCGATTTTACCGCGATCACGCGCGCGATCTGCAAGATGGCCGCGACCGCCGGCGCCCCGGTGGTATCCTGCCTGGAAGGTGGCTATGATCTGGCGGCTTTGGCGCGTTCGGTTCGCGCCCATGTCGAGGTGCTGATGGAGGCCGCAGGATGAGCGAGATCGAGACGCTGAGCTTCGAGGAGGCGATGCGCGAACTGGAGGCCACCGTCGGCAAGCTGGAGACGGGTGAGGCCTCGCTGGAGGAATCGATCGCGCTGTATGAACGCGGGGCGAGCCTGCGCGCGCATTGCGAAAAGCGTCTGCGCGAGGCCGAGGAACGGGTCGAGAAGATCACTCTGTCCGCCAGTGGCCAGCCCGGTGGCACGGAACCCGTCGAGGGCATGTGATGCTGTCCAGACTGGACGAGGTCAAGGCGCAGGTTCAGACCGCGCTGGATGCCGCGCTGGCCGATCTGCCCGCCGGCGAATTGCGCGACGCGATGGCCTATGCGACCGTGGGCGGCAAGCGGATCCGCGCCTTTCTGGTCATGGAATCGGCGCGGCTGCACGGCGTCGGTGACGAGGCCGCGCTGCCGGTCGCGGCGGCGGTCGAAGCGCTGCACGCCTATTCGCTGGTCCATGACGACCTGCCCGCGATGGATGATGACGACCTGCGCCGGGGGATGCCCACCTGCCATGTGCAATGGTCCGAGGCGACGGCGATCCTTGCAGGCGACGCCTTGCAGGCGCTGGCTTTCGGCCTGCTGGGCGCTGACCGTATCGGGAATGGCGATGCCCGGCTGCGGCTGATCGCGGGGCTGGCCGATGCGGCCGGCGCGCGCGGCATGGTCTGGGGACAGGCCCTGGACATCGCTGCCGAAAGCGCCGTCCAGCCGCTGGATCTGAAGGCGATCAAGCGGTTGCAGCGGGCCAAGACCGGTGCCTTGATCCGGTTTTCGGCCTGCGCCGGACCGCTGATCGCGGCCGAGGACACGACCGCGCTGGACGATTATGCCGGCGCCCTCGGGCTGGCCTTCCAGATCGTCGATGACATTCTCGATGTGACGGGTGACGAGGATGTGACCGGCAAGCGGGTTGGCAAGGATCAGGCGGCGGGAAAAGCCACCTTCCCGTCGCTGCTGGGCCTGCAGGGCGCCAGGGATGAGGCCCGCCGCTATGTCCTGAAGGCCGAGGCCGCGCTGGAACCCTATGGCGAGGCGGCCGGAAACTTGCGCGACCTGGCGCGTTTCGTTATCGAGCGCGATACCTGAAGCCGCCCGCCCGGAGGGCCCGCCATGACCGACAGACCGCTGACGCCGATCCTTGACCGTGTCGTTTCGCCCGCCGACATGAAGACCCTGTCGGATCGCGAGTTGAGGCAACTGGCTGATGAATTGCGGTCCGAAACGATCAGCGCCGTCAGCGTGACCGGCGGGCATCTGGGCGCGGGTCTGGGCGTCGTCGAACTGACGGTGGCGCTTCACGCCGTCTTCGACAGCCCGCGCGACAAGATCATCTGGGATGTGGGGCATCAATGCTATCCCCACAAGATCCTGACCGGGCGGCGCGACCGGATCCGCACCCTGCGCATGGGCGGCGGGCTTGCGGGTTTCACCAAGCGTGCCGAAAGCCCCCATGATCCCTTCGGGGCTGGCCATTCCTCGACCTCGATCTCGGCCGCCCTGGGCTTTGCCGTGGCGCGGGATCTGGGCGGTGATCCGGGCGATGCGGTCGCCGTGATCGGCGATGGCGCGATGAGCGCGGGAATGGCCTATGAGGCACTGAACAATGCCGGCCACCTGGGCAAGCGACTGTTCGTCATCCTCAACGACAACGAGATGTCGATCGCGCCTCCGGTCGGCGCGATGTCATCCTATCTGACGCGGCTCTATACCGGAGGGCCGTTCCAGGAACTGAAGGCCGCCGCCAAGGGCGCGGTCGGCCTGCTGCCCGGCCCGATGCAGGAAGGCGCCCGCCGGGCCAAGGAAATGCTGAAGGGGATGGCCGTCGGCGGCACCTTGTTCGAGGAACTGGGCTTTTCCTACATCGGCCCTGTCGATGGCCACGATATCGATCAGTTGCTGCCGCTGCTGCGGACCGTTCGGTCACGGGCGACGGGGCCGGTCCTGATCCATGCCGTCACCAGGAAGGGCAAGGGCTATGGGCCCGCCGAAAATGCGGCCGATCGCGGCCACGCGACGGCGAAATTCGATCTGGTCACCGGGCAGCAGGCCAAGGCGAAGGCCAATGCGCCCAGCTATACGTCAGTCTTCGCCGGGGCCCTGATCGACGAGGCCGCACGCGACGAGAAGATCGTCGGCATCACCGCCGCGATGCCGGACGGCACCGGGCTGAAGCAATTCGCCGAGCGGTTTCCCCGCCGCAGCTTTGATGTGGGCATTGCGGAACAGCACGCCGTGACCTTTGCGGCCGGGCTGGCCGCAGGCGGGATGAAACCCTTCTGCGCGATCTATTCGACCTTTCTTCAGCGCGGCTATGACCAGGTCGTGCACGATGTCGCGGTTCAGAAGCTGCCGGTGCGGTTTGCCATCGACCGCGCCGGCCTGGTCGGGCAGGACGGGCCCACCCATGCCGGGGCCTATGACATCGCATTCCTCGCGAACCTGCCCGGCATGGTGGTCATGGCCGCCGCTGACGAGGCGGAACTGGTTCATATGGTCGCCACCGCGGCCGCCCATGACAGCGGCCCGATTGCCCTTCGCTTTCCGCGCGGCGAGGGCACCGGCGTCGATCTGCCGGCTCGGGGTAAGATTCTACCCATCGGCAAGGGCCGGATCATCGCCGAGGGCAAGGGCGTCGCGATCCTGTCCTTCGGCACGCGCCTTTCACAGGCGATGGAGGCACGCGAATCCCTGACCTCGCGGGGTATCACGCCAACCGTCGCGGATGCCCGCTTCGCCAAGCCGCTGGACCGGGATCTGATCCTGTCGCTGGCCCGGAACCACGAGGCTTTGATCACGCTGGAAGAAGGCGCGATCGGCGGGTTCGCCAGCCACGTGGCGCAGTTGCTGGCCGAGGAAGGCGTCTTTGACAGCGGGCTGAAGTTCCGCTCGATGGTTCTGCCGGACCGGTTCGTCGATCACGACGCGCCCAGGGCGATGTATGACAGTTCTGCCCTGAACGCGCCCCATATCGAGGCGAAGGTTCTGGAAGTGCTGGGCATCAGCCGGCTGGCCGATCGCCGCGCCTGATCCGGCGCGACACCCTCACTGATAGCTGCGCACCAGCGCCCCGGCGATCATCGTCCAGCCGTCCACGACGACGAAGAAGGCCAGCTTGAAAGGCAGCGAGACCACGACCGGCGGCACCATCATCATCCCCATCGCCATCAGTACTGCCGAAACGACCAGGTCGATGATCAGGAAGGGCAGCGCGATCAGGAAGCCGATCTCGAAAGCGCGCTGAATCTCGGACAGCATGAAGGCCGGGATCAGGACAGACAGACGTTCGGCCGGATCGCCGCCGGCCGGGGCTATCTCGGCCAGTCCGCGCAGCGTGTCGGGATCCGTGCGCGCGGACATGAAACCCTGGAAGGGAACGACGCCGCGCTGGATCGCCTCGGCGATGCCGATGCTGCCGTCCTGCAACGGTGCACCCGCCACCTGCCAGGCCTCGCGCAGGACCGGATCCATGATGAACCAGGTCAGAAAGATCGCGAGACTGACGATCAGCATGTTGGGGGGCGATTGCTGCAAGCCGATCGCCTGGCGCAGGATCGACAGAACCGTGACGATGAACGGGAAGGCGGTCACCATGATGGCGATGGCCGGCGCCAGCGACAGCGCCGTCAATGCGACCACCACCAGCACTGCGTTCTGGCCAAGCCCGCCCGCCAGCTGATCCAGTCCCGGCGCATCCTGTGCGAGGGCTGCGACCGGCAGCAATGCCGCGATCGTCGCCATCGCGACAAGGCTGGCGCGGTGGCGGATCATGCCCGTCACTCGGCTTCGGCCGCGCCAAGGATGCGGACGCACAGCCGGTCCTCCGGGGTTCCGTCCCCGGTCAACTCGCCGCGGGCGATGACCTTGTCGCCGACGCAGATCTCGACGCCATCCTCGACCGTCTGATCCAGCGTCAGCACATCCTGGGGCTGCAAGGCTGAAAGCTGCGCGACGGTCAGTCGGGTTTTTCCCAGCCTGATCGTGACTTCAAGCGCGATGTTGTCCGTGTCGATCAGATGTTTCAGTGCGTCCATGCCGCGTCCTCCCCCTTGATTTCGGCGATCAGTTCACGAATTTCGTTGGCCATGCGGTCGGCTGAAAAGTCGATCCTGCCGCCGCTGAGCGACAGGCTGATGCGGTCGCTGTCCGATGCGACCAGTTCGATCTCGTCAAGACCGGCCTCGGCAAGGCAATGTTCGACCATTCCGCGCATCGCGGGGCTGCACGATATGCTGGCACGCAGCGCCGACCCCTCGCGCGACAGGCGCATCAATTGCTCGGTCAGCGCCGCCTCGAGCCGGGGCGATTCCGAAGCCGGGACCAGGCAGTCCAGGATCTGTTCAAGGACCGGCGCCAGCGAAGAGAGCGCCTCTTGCCGCAGAGCCGCGCGCCGATCTTCATCGTCGCCAAGCGCCTTCGCCAAGCGTTCGAGCCCGGCCGAGAGACTGTTCATGTCTTCGCGCTGCGCGCGGGCCAGTCCTTCGGTGACACCGTCGGCGAAGGCCTGATCCAGACTGGCCCTGTCATAGGTGACGCGGGCGCCCTGTTCGGCCATGGCCGATGTGAAGGATTCCAGTTTGAACATGGCGATGCTCAATGGGCTTTCTCCTTGTTGTCGATCCAACCAGACAGGATCTTGACACTTTCATCGTGGCGTTCGCGCATCATGCCGCGCAGGCGTGCAACAGGATCGGCCGAAGGCAGGGCCAGGGGCTCGGCCCGCGGCGGCAATTCCGGCATCAGCTGCGGCTCGCTGACCAAGGGTTCGTCTTCGGGTTCGATCACGCCGTTCAGCCCGCCCGACAGCGGCAAGCTGTCGTCAAGCCCAGGCTCTTGCGCGGCCGGACCGGCGCGCGAGCGCAGCACCGGCCGCAGCACCGCGAAAATCACCGCCAGCGCGAAAAGCCCGATCAGCGCGATCCGTGCCAGGCCGTTCAGTTCCAGCCGATCCAGAAAATCCGGCTTGGCCAGCGTGCCTTCGGACCCGATCGTGGCGAAGGGCAGCGATTTGACGGTGATCTGGTCACCACGGCTTTCGTCATAGCCCGATGCCGAGGCGACAAGCTGGCGCAGGGTGTCCAGTTCGGCATCGGGCCGCGACACCAGACGAGTCTGGCCATCGGCGTCCGTTTCCGGCACGCCGTTGACCAGCACAGCGATGGTCATGCGCCGCGTGTCGCCGGGTCTGCGCGAGACTTCACGCGTGACGCGGCTGACCTCGTAATTGGCCTGCTGGCGGTTTTCCGAACGCTGCGATTGCTCACTGTCGCCCTGGCCATTCTGACCGTCCGGCAGGTTCGAGGCGGCCGTCACGGCTCCCGACCCGGTGGAGTTGCTTTGATCCGATGTCTCTTCGGTGACCTGAGAGATAAGCGCCCGCTGTTCGGGATCGAATCGCTGCTCGGTCATCACCTCGGATTCGCTGATCAGATCCAGATTCAGCTCGACGATGGCGTTGCCGATGCCGACGCGCGGTTCCAGGATGCGCTCGACATTGCGCTTCATCTCGGCGGCCCGGTCTGCGCCGGGCTCATCTTCTCCGGCGACGACGATGCCGCGCTTGGCGTCGATGACGGTGACCGAATCCGGCTTCATCTCGGGCACGGCCGAAGAAATCAGGAATTTCAGCGCCGCCGCCTGTTCGCGTGTGATGGCCTGGCCGTTGGTTGACAACGTGACCGAAGCGCTGCCGGTCGCGTCGCGGCGATAGCCCCGCCCGGTTTCGACCGCCAGGTGCACCCGCGCTGTCTTGACGTTCGGCAAGGCAAGAATCGTGCGTGCCAGTTCACCTTCCTTGGCCCGCCAATAGGCGGCATCGAACATCTGCGACGTGGTTCCGAATCCGGACATGCCGTCCAGCAGTTCATATCCGGCCGTGCCCTGCGCGGGCAGGCCCTGGGCGGCCAGTTCCATCCGCAGGCGGTCGCGGGCCGATGTGTCGACCCAGATCGAATCGCCGCGCACCTCATAGGTGACGCCTGCGCGTTCGATACCCGCCACGACTTCGCCGGCCTGTGCCGAATCGAGGCCGCCATAGATCATTGACATGCCCGGACGGCTTGCCATCCAGCCGAAACCCGCGATGACCAGAAACGTCGCAAGAAACGCCGCCGCGAGAATGATTTTCTGTTGTGAGCTTCGCTCGTTCCAATAGTCCTGCAGTTTTTGCAAAACCGGCCCTTTCGAATCAGCGTCCCGTTTTTCGTCAACGCCTTGATGACATGGCGGCTATTAAGAATTGGTTAGTCGCGAGGTGCTAATTCCGTCTTGTCACGACGGAGAATCACCATGACCGACGCAACCATCGATCCACCGGCAAAGCCTTCTGGAAAGAAGGGCGTTCTGCTGGCCGGGCTGATGAGCCTGCCGCTGGGTGGTCTGGGATTCGCCTCGACCTATCTTGAACTCTGGTCGCCTGGTGACCTGTTTTCCGGCGCCGCTGCCCGCGACGAGGCCGGCCTGCCCCCGGTCGTCTTCGTGGACGTGCCCGTGATCGAGCTGAACCTTCCCGGCAGGCCGCAACGTTCGCTGGTTCTTGCGGCCACGATCGAAACCGATGCTGAAAACGCCGCCGCGGTCACGCATCTGATGCCGCGCGTTCAGGACGCGTTCACCAGCTTTCTCTCGGGCGTAGATCGGGACGCCTATGACAAGCGCGGCGTGCTTGAAATCATCCGCGGAGAATTGGTGACCCGCACCCGCTATGTTCTGGGCGAGCAGCCCGTGAAGGATCTCTTGATTACGGAGTTTCGCATCAAATGAGCGTCGAACAAATGTTTCAGGCCGCGTTGGTGGCGGCTTCCGTGGGGCTTGCGGTGTTCTGTATCGTGCTGGCGCGCAGGTTGCGTCGTCTGAATGATCTGGAAACCGGGCTTGGAGGCGCGATTGCGGTCATGGCGGCCGAGGTCGACCGACTAGAGCGCGCAATCCGGCAGGCGCGCGACGAGGCGACCACCGCCAGCGAGGCGCTGTCGCGCGACATCGACAATGCACGGAAGGAACGCGCCTTGTGGGATCTGCGTCAACGCATCGGTGCCGCCGCCCAGCCACCCGCACAGATGTCCGCACCCGCCCTTCGCCGGTTGCGCAAGCGCGCAGAGGTGGCCGATGCGTAGATCGCTGCTTTCGTTCCTGGCCTTGACCTTTGCCGTGCCCGCCGGGCTGGCCATCTGGCAGATGCAGGATTTCTCGCGCTATTTCGCGGCCTTCGCCGAGCCCAGCGATCTTTTGCAGGGATGCAATGATGTGCCCGAAGCGGTCGCCCTGGCCGAAGAACTGCGCGACCGCGCGTTGCGGATCGAACGCTACATGGAAACGATCGACCGCAAGAAGGCCGAAGTCGCCGAGGCCGAGTCGGCGCTGCGCAAGCGCCTGGCCGAGCTGAAATCACAGAAGGGCGGGATGCGAAGCCGTCAGGACCAGTCCACCGCGGCGGTGCGAAGCGACATAGAGAAGCTCGTGGCCCTGTATGATCAGATGAAACCCGCCGAGGCCGCGGCCGTCCTGACCAATCTGCCGGCCGATTTCGCGGCCGAAATCCTGCTTCGTGTCCGCCCCGAAACCGGTGCCCGCATCATCGCTGCCGTCGAGCCGCGGCAGGCGGCGCTGCTGACGGCACAAATGGGCGCGCGCAGCGTCCGGAAAAACTAGGAGATTTCGCAATGTTCGGCTTTCTGGGCATTTTCCTGACGATGGCCATGGTTTTTGGAGGCTATACCCTTGCCGGCGGCAAGATGGGCGTCATCACCGAAGCCTTGCCATTCGAAATGATGATGATCATGGGGGCGGCGATCGGATCCTATCTGCTGTCCAATGACAGCCACGTGCTGAAGGGAACCGCCGGGGGCCTTGTGCGTGCGTTCAAGGGTCCGCGCTGGACCGAAGCCGATCATCAGGATGTGCTGTGCCTGATGTTTCAATTGCTGAAGATCGCCCGCGAGAACCCGGTGGCTCTGGAGGCCCATATCGAATCGCCCGACGAGTCGCCGATCTTCAAAGCCTATCCGCGTCTCAAGGCCAATCACGACATCGTTTCGCTGATCGCCGATACGCTGCGTTCGGCCAGCCTGAACTACGATGACCCCTACCAGGTCGAGGAAATGCTCTCGCGCCGTATCGCCATCCTGCGCGAGGAGGAAATGCACGTCCCCCATGCGCTGCAGACGGTTGCCGATGCACTGCCTGCCCTGGGAATCGTGGCCGCGGTTCTGGGCGTGATCAAGACGATGAGCGCCATCGACCAGCCACCCGAGGTGCTGGGAAAGATGATCGGCGGCGCGCTGGTCGGAACCTTCCTGGGTGTGTTTCTTGCCTATGGTTTCGTGGCGCCGCTGGCCAACCGCCTTGGTGGGGTGATCAAGCAGGATCTGGGCTTTTTCGATGTCGTCAAGTCGGTTCTGGTCGCCGGTCTGCACCAGCACGCCACCAACCTTTGCGTCGAGGTGGGGCGACAGGCGGTGCCCGAGCATGTGCGACCCAGTTTCGATACGCTTGAGACGGCACTGCGCGATCTGAAGAAGGCAGCGTGATGTTCTCGTTGGTACTCATCGCACTGAGCGCATCGACGGCAGCGGCGGATCTGCCTTTGCTGCCCGAGGCCAAGGCTTTCGCCGAAGAGGCGTCGGCCTGGCTGCTCGAGGGCGAGGATCTGCCCTACGACTATCGCGTCCGGCTGATGCGGATGGCGCCCCAATCGCGACTTCAGGCGCTGGTTTTCCTGCGCCGCGCGGGGCTTTTGACCGGTGATGAATGGTCGCTTCAGGATGTCTTGCGCCCGGCGCCGGCGATGCCAGGAGAAGGCGAATGAAATCGGTTGGCGCGATCGCATCGCGAAAGGGCAAATCCATCGATGCCTCGATGATGGTGACGAGCGGCCTTGTGCTGATCGTCATCTCGCTGGTCATTCCGTTGCCGCCGGGGCTGCTGGATCTGGGGATCGCGCTGTCGATCGCGACCGCGACGCTGGTCCTGGTCATGGCGTCGCTGGTCGACAAGCCGACGGATTTTCAGGCCTTTCCGGTCCTGCTGCTGGTCAGCCTGGTCATCCGCCTGTCGCTGAACGTGTCGTCGACCCGGCTGATCCTGACGCAGGGCCATACCGGACCCGATGCGGCCGGTCAGGTCATCAACGGCTTTGCGGCCTTCGTGGCCGGCGGTTCGCTTCTGGTGGGTCTGACGGTGTTCTCGGTGATCTCGGTGGTGAATTTCATGGTCATCACCAAGGGTTCGGGGCGCATGGCCGAGGTTGCGGCGCGGTTTGCACTTGATTCGCTGCCCGGCAAGCAATTGGCCATCGACGGGGATCTCAATGCCGGCGCGATCGATCATCAGGAAGCAAAGCGCCGACGTATCCAGGAACAGCGCGAGATCAGCTTTTTCGGCTCGCTTGACGGTGCGTCCAAATTCGTCAAGGGCGATGCGATCGCGGGTATCGTGATTACGCTGATCAACCTTCTGATCGGCCTGACCGTCGGGATCGTCGTCCACGGCATGCCCGTCGGCCAAGCGATGTCCACCTATTCGCATCTGACGATCGGCGACGGTCTGGTCAGCCAGATTCCCGCCCTTATCACCTCGATGGCTGCGGCCCTGCTGCTGTCGCGAGGCGGGGCGACGGATACCACGGCCGAACTTCTGTCGCGGCAACTTACGCGCGGCTGGCAACCCGCGGCGGTCGTGGCGGCGGCGATGCTGCTGATGTCCTTCGTCCCCGGCATGCCACGACTGCTGTTTCTTGCCCTGACGGGCGCGATGTCGTTCGCGGCCTGGCAGATCGCGCGCCGCCAGCGCGCCGCCGAAGAAGCCCTGCCGGATGCTGAGGCGAAATCTGAAAACCCGCGGCCGGCCGCACGGATCGGCGATGTTCTGGACACCGACGAGATCAGTGTCGAGATCGGATCCGACCTGGTGATGACCGCGCTGGATCAGGCGCGGGGCCTGGGCAGCCGCATTGCCAACCTGCGCATCCATATCGCCCGCACCTTCGGACTGATCCTGCCCGACGTGCGCATTACCGATACCGACGAACTGGCGCCGGGTGACTATCAGATCCGCATTCACGGGGTCATCCGCGGTCGTGGCACGCTGCGCGCGGGCGAGGTTCTGGCGCTTGGCCCCGATCCGGTTCTGGCCGGTCTGAACGGAGCCTCGGTGCGAGAGCCGGTCTATTCCAGTCCGGCCCGCTGGATCGCCCGCGACGATCAGGACGACGCAGCAACCTTGGGTGCCACGGTCGTGACGCCGATGGAGGTTCTGTCCACCCACTTGATGGAGGTGGTCAAGTCAAACCTGGCCGCCTTGATGACGTTGAGCGCGATGCAGAGGCAGATCGAAGAACTGAAATCGCTTTCCGATCCGACGCGTGCCGAACGCAACCGCCGACACCTGGATGGAATCATGCCCGAGAAGGTCACGCCCGAGACGCTGCTGGCGATCCTCAGGGCGTTGCTGGAGGAACGCATCTCGATCCGCAACCTGCCGCTGATCGTCGATGCGATCTGCGAATTCCGCAATCTCGATCAGATCGAAGCCATCTACGAACTGGTCCGCAAGCGGCTGCGCGGCCAGATCAGCCAGCAATATTCCGATCAAGGCGGCCGGATCGCGGCGCTGCAACTGCACCCCGCCTGGGAGGCCGAATTCTCTCGCGCGGATGCCGAGACCGGCCGGAACGGCGGCGGCGCGATGACGCCCGCTTTGTCACAGAAGCTTCTGGAGCGGACCCGGCGCGCGCTTGCGACGTCGGATCCCGCAGCGCGCACGATCATCGTTGCCCCTGACCACCGGCGTCGGATGGTGCGCGCGGTATTGGGATCGAATGGGGTCGCGACGCCCGTCCTGGGCCTGGAAGAGATCGATCCGGGCGTCGATCTGCAGGTGGTCGGCACCATCGAGGCCGCATGAACTGGGATCAGCTTTCGCAATGGGTTCCCGGCCTCGACTGGCGGCTCGTACTGGTCTATCTGCGCGTGCAGGCCTGCGTTCTTGCCCTGCCGGGGCTGGGCGAACGGGTCATTCCGGCCCGCGTCAAGGTCGGCCTCGCCATGGCGGTGTCGCCGCTGCTGGCCGGGGCTGTCGCACCTGCCGGTGTGCCCGACAATACTGCGACCGCGATGGCCCAGGCAGCCGGAGAGGTTGTCATCGGTGCCGCGACGGGGTTGCTGTTGCGGTTGCTGGCGCTGGCGCTGGATGTTGCGACCTCGGCGATCGCGGCGACCGCATCCTTGTCGCAGATCATCGGCGTTCAGAATGAGGCCGCGCCTCATCCGATCGGCAATCTGATGCATCTGGGCGGCGTGGCCATCCTGATGGCGCTCGGTCTGCCGGTCATGGTCGTGCAGTTGATGGCCGACTCGTTCGTGCTGTGGCCTCCGGCTTCGTGGCCCGAGATCGGCCGGCTGATGCCGGAAGCCGTCGCGATCCTGTCACGCAGTTTCGTGCTGGCAATGATGCTGGCCGCGCCCTTCACACTGGGCGGATTCATGTTTCAGGCATTGTCAGGCGTGATCAACAGGGTCATGCCAGCGTTGCCCGTGGTCTTCATCGGCTCTCCGGCCGCGGTCCTTCTGGCGCTGGCGGGGCTGGCCCTGCTGGCGCCGCTGCTTGTCGGTCTTTGGGCCGATGCCGTTCTGGGTTTCATGCTTCCGGGGCAGGGATGAGCGAGGACAAGGACGACAAGCAATACGATGCGTCCGAGCAGAAGCTGCGCAAGGCGCGCGAAAAGGGCGACATTCCGCGCTCGACCGAACTGAACGTGGCGGCGATGTATCTGGGCGCCTGGCTGGCCTTTGGCGTGGGCGCGGGATTCGCGGTCAATCAGTGGCTTTCGATGGCCAGCCGCGCGATGGGGGCCGAGGGCTGGCCGCTGAATTCCAGCTTTGCCCTTGCGACAAGCCTGGCTCAGTTTGCCGCGATTGGCCTGATCGGCCTGACGATGGTGCCGGCGCTGGCGATCATGGTGGCATTGATCGCGCAGCGCGGCCTGGTCTTTGCGCCGCAGAAACTGGCGCCCGACATCAATCGCATCAACCCGATCAAGTCGGCGGGTCAGAAATTCGGACCCTCAGGACTGGTGCAGTTCGGCATTTCGCTGGGCAAATCCGTTCTGGTCTGCATTGGCGGCTGGTTCCTTTTTGCGGATCTGCTGGACCGGATCGCCGCCAGCGCGATGGGCGGCGGACGCTGGGTCATCGATCTGGCCGAACTGCTGAGCCGCGTGCTGATGCTGGCGATCGGCGTCTCGGTCATCTTCGCCGGGTTCGACATGGCCTGGAAATGGCACGAACACCGCCAGAAGAACCGCATGACCCGCAAGGAAATGGAGGATGAGCACAAGGAATCCGAAGGCGACCCGCATCTGAAGGCGGCCCGCCGCCAGCGCGCCGTCGACATCGCGATGAAGCAGATGCTGGCCGATGTCGCCAGGGCCGACGTTGTGATCGTGAACCCGACCCATTATGCGGTCGCGCTGGAATGGAAACGCGGCAGCGGCCGGGCACCGGTCTGTCTGGCGAAGGGCGTGGACGATGTGGCGGCCCGGATCCGCGCCAAGGCCAGGGAAAAGGAGGTTCCGATCTGGTCCGACCCGCCCTGCGCGCGCGCGATCCATGCCACCGTCGAGATCGGCCATGAAATCCAGCGCGAGCAATTCGCCGCTGTCGCCGCCGCGATCCGTTTTGCCGAAAAGATGCGGGCAAAGGCGCGTGCGGGATGGTAACGCAAAACGACAGGCTTGCCGCACTGGAACGCATCGCGCGGATCAAGGCTGAACGCGAGCTGAAGAAGTTCGCGGCCTTTTCTCAGCGTATGGCCCATGCCCGGCAACGCGCCGATGCCCTCCGCGCGGCGCTGGATCAATGCTATCGCAGCACCGCGCCACTCGGCGTGGCAGAGGCCCGGATGGCCAATGCGCAGGCAGGGCGCAGTGCCCGCGAACTGACCCGCGCCGATCGGGAATTGGCTGACCTGGAGCCGCGATTCGAGGCTGCCAGGCAGGTCGCTGCGCGGGAATTCGGCCGTGCCGAGGTGTTGCTGAGCCTGTCGCGGTCACTTGCGGCGAAATCCCGGGGCCCGCGCTTCTGAACGGCGGCCATCCTTGCGCGCCCGGCGCGTGGCTTATCTTGTGGATGCCGCGGCAGGCAGTTCCAGATCGACCCAGACCAGACGATGATCCGATGCGGCCACGATGGACCTGGCCAGCGGATCATCGGGCGCCGGCCACAGGACGCCACTGGCGACGATCTTCAGCGATCGCGATGGCAACAGATAATCGACGCGCAGATTGCCCGGTCCGCTGTCCCTGAAAGAGGCAGTGTCCAGCGCGGGATCGCCCTTCTGGACGGCATTCGCGCCGGTCTGCGGGGGCTGCCAGGCGCCGCGCGGTTGCGGATCCTGCGTCGCTGCGATCAGTGCGTTCAGCGCGTCGGGCCGACCCTCGCCATCGACGGGATCGAGATTTGCGTTCCCGATCAGAACGAAGGGGGTTTCGGGCAGGCGGTCCAGCCAGAAGGCGGCTTCGTCGCGGTTGCGCCGGCCGTTGCGATCCTCGGGGCCGTCGAAGACCGGCGGCGTGGCCGACCAGGCCAGAAGATGCAGTGGCCCGGCCGGGGTCAGAAGCGGAATGTCCCAATGCGCGGTCGATGACAGGCGCTGGACCGCCGCCACCTCTGGTGCGGTTTCCGGCATCAGGTTGTCGGGAAGATCGCGCCACAAGGTGTCGCTGTAGTCCCGGACCTCGCCCAGCGGCAGCCGGGACAGCAGCGCCATGCCGTTCTGACCCGTGAACTGGCCCCAGCCCTGCGCATCATCGGGTTCGCCCAGCCTGCCATCCGCGTCCAGGTCCAGGCCGGTGGCCAGCCCGCTATTGGGTCGCGCGGCAAACACGTGGGGCAGATCCAGCCCGGCCTCGGCCAGCTTGGCGGCAAAGGCGCGGACGGACTGGCCGTCCAGGTCCCAGTCGATCCCCGTCAGCAGGATCGCATCGGGCGCCGCCGCAGCGATGACCTGCGCGGCGGCAAGAACCTGCGGATCGTTCTTGCGGATGTCGCGCAACAGAAGACCGGGCCCCTTGCGCGTCAGGCCGGGATCATAGGTGGCAATCCGGATCGTCTGCGCGGTCGCCGCGCATCCCCAAAGCAGCAGCGCGATCGCCAGCCCGCAGGCATGGCGGATGGCCGCACGCGGCATCAGACCCAAGGACGCGCCTGTTCCATCTGCGTCTCATAGCGGTCGATGGCAGTCGATTTCTCCATCGTCAGGCCGATATCGTCCAGGCCGTTCAGCAGGCAATGCTTGCGAAACGGATCGATCTCGAAGCGGAATTGCTGGCCGTCCGAGGTGCTGACGGTCTGGTTTTCAAGATCGACGGTCATGCGGGCATTTGCGCCTTTCGCGGCGTCGTCCATCAGCACCTCCACCGCATCCTGCGGCAAGGTGATGGGAAGGATGCCGTTCTTGAAGCAATTGTTGAAGAAGATGTCGGCAAAGCTGGTCGAAATCACGCAGCGGATGCCGAAATCCAGCAGTGCCCAGGGTGCATGTTCCCGCGACGAACCGCAGCCGAAATTGTCGCCAGCGACAAGGATCCGGGTCTCGCGGTAGGCGGGCTGGTTCAGGACGAAATCGGCGATCTCGTTGCCGTCGCGGTCATAGCGCATCTCGTCGAACAGGTTCACGCCAAGGCCGGATCGCTTGATCGTCTTCAGGAATTGCTTGGGGATGATCATGTCGGTGTCGATATTGACCAGCGGCATGGGCGCGCCGATGCCGGTCAGCGTTGTGAACTTGTCCATCGAAAACCTCGTCTTTTCGTGTCTGGCCAGTCGCGGAAAGCTGGCCTAGCTTGCCGGCGCCGAACAAGCCGGAGCGTCAGGGTGATTGGTAAAAGTCTGATCGATTGCATCGCCGGGCAGTGGTCGCCCGGCATAGGCGACCCGAATGCAACCGGATGGCTGACGGTGCTGGCCTATCTTCTGTGCTTCGGACTGGCCGTCGCCGTATGGCGCAGGCTGGGCGGACAGCGCGGACGCGCATTCTGGGGCCTGATCATGGTGCTGATGCTTTTTCTCGCGGTGAACAAGCAACTGGATCTGCAAAGCGCGCTGACGGCCTGGGGGCGATGCCTGGCCCGCGCGCAGGGCTGGTATGCCCAGCGGCGATTCGTGCAGGAGGCGTTCATCTTTGGCCTGCTGCTCCTTGCCGCGGCCGGGCTGATCGCCGGTCTGGTGGGCCTGCGGGGTCGATTGCGGCGACACGGCGTGGCTCTGGCCGGGCTGATCGTTCTTGCAGCCTTCGTGATGGTTCGCGCCGTCAGCTTTCATCACGTTGACCGCCTGATCGGTTTGAACCAGTTCGGCGTCAGCGGCAATTACCTGTTCGAGAATGCGGGCCTTGTGCTGATCGCGCTGAATGCCGTCGCCATCCTGCGACGCCCGCAATCGCCCGCGCCCCAGTGGTCGTGAGGCGACGCCGTTCATGCCGATGATCCGGACCACGCCGCGGCCTCAGACCGGCTGGGCCGCGAAGTCCCGGACATCGACCAGATGTCCGGCAACGCCCGCCGCCGCGGCCATCGCGGGCGACATCAGGTGGGTGCGGCCCCGGTAGCCCTGCCGACCCTCGAAATTGCGGTTCGAGGTTGCGGCACAGCGTTCGCCGGGGGCCAACTGGTCGGGGTTCATTCCCAGACACATCGAACAACCCGCAAGCCGCCATTCGAAACCGGCATCGGTAAAGATGCGATCCAGCCCCTCTTCCTCGGCCTGCGCGCGCACCAACCCCGATCCCGGAACGACCATGCCGCGCACGCCCTCGGCCAGCTTGCGCCCGCGCAGGATTTCGGCGGCGGCGCGCAGATCCTCGATCCGGCCGTTGGTGCAGGAACCGATGAACACGGCGTCGATGGCGATGTCGGTCAGCCTGGTTCCTGCCGTCAGTCCCATATAGTCCAGACTGCGGCGCGCGGCCTGAACCTTGCCGCCGCTGAAATCCTCGGGCGCGGGGACGGTGGCGTCGATGGGCAGCGCGTCCTCGGGGCTGGTGCCCCAGGTGACGGTGGGGGCGATATCCTCGCCGCGCAGGGTGAGGGTCTTGTCCCAATGCGCGCCGTCATCCGATCGAAGCGTGCGCCACCAGGCCAGCGCCGCCTCCCATTGTGCGCCCTTCGGGGCGTGGGCGCGACCCTTGACATAGGCAAAGGTGGTTTCGTCCGGAGCGATCAGTCCGGCCCTTGCGCCGCCCTCGATGGCCATGTTGCAAATCGTCATGCGGCCTTCCATCGACAGGTTGCGGATGACCTCGCCGCAATATTCGATGACATGGCCGGTGCCCCCCGCGGTGCCGGTTTCGGCGATGATCGCCAGCACCACGTCCTTGGCGGTGACACCGGGGGCGAGGCGTCCGGTGATCTCGACCTTCATGTTCTTCGACTTGGACTGGATCAGGGTCTGGGTGGCAAGCACATGTTCGACCTCGGATGTGCCGATGCCGTGGGCCAGCGCCCCGAAGGCGCCATGGGTGGCGGTGTGGCTGTCGCCGCAGACGACGGTCATGCCGGGCAGGGTCCAGCCCTGTTCGGGGCCGACGATATGGACGATTCCCTGGCGGATGTCGTTGACCGGGTAGTAGATCACGCCGAATTCGCGTGCATTCCGGTCCAGCGCGTCGACCTGGATCCGGCTCTCCTCGTTGTCGATGCCGTTTTCGCGGTCCAGCGTCGTGGGCACGTTGTGATCGGGCACGGCGATGGTGCGTCCGGGCGCGCGCACGCTGCGGCCCGTCATGCGCAGACCTTCGAAGGCCTGCGGGCTGGTCACCTCGTGGACCAGATGTCGGTCGATATACAGCAGACAGGTGCCGTCTTCCTGACGGTCGACCAGATGGGCGTCCCAGATCTTGTCATAGAGGGTGCGCGGTGCTGCGGCATGTTCGGTCATTGGCTTGGGCTTTCGGCTACGGGGCGGTTCAGGGCGCGACATGGCGTGGC
>CEOS01005092.1_pt1 | contig 21477 bp, 19 predicted proteins | sample 530601 | NCBI WGS metagenome assembly CEOS01 (sample SAMEA2620666, study PRJEB7988) | marine metagenome | biome: marine biome (ENVO:00000447); feature: mesopelagic zone (ENVO:00000213); material: "saline water (ENVO:00002010), including plankton (ENVO:xxxxxxxx)" | depth 1000 m
TCATCATCAAGTCCGCTGGCGAGGCGATCGCCCTTCAGCAAAGCGGGGCATTCGCCAACGATAACGCCGTGGTCATCCACGCCGACGACACGTGGCACCGCATGGGCGCGAGTCCGAGAAGGGTAAGCGACGCACCGGGCAGGACCGGCGGTGCCGCGACAATCCACGTAAGCGTCGCGGACCTGGTTGGCCGGTCCGCCGACGCGAGAGAATTGCACGGCGCGTTCGCGGCGGAGATGATCCTATGACAGCCTCCCCTATCGTCGACGCGGTGATTTCCCGCCTTCGCGCCGCCAACTACAAGGAGCTGGGAACCCCTCTCCGCGTCGCCGGCGTCGAGTTCCCATTCACAGCTGCAATGCGTGGTAGCGACGGGCGCGCCCTCGACCTCGTACTCGTATTCGACACGACCACCGGCGACTTCGGCGACACCGACTCGACCCGCATCCGGCAGCGCGTCGAGGCGCTCAGCCGCGCGCTCGACGTCACCGGATCGCGCTACGTGGTCACCGCGATCCTCGTCGGCGCCACGCTCGCCAGCGGGATAGACGCGCTCGCCGAGACATGCCGCGTGCTGCAGGTAGACGCGGTCCCCCTCGACGGCTCGGGCCAACCCAACGGCGAGGTCGCCACAATGCAGCTCGACGACCAAATACGCGTACTGCTCCCCCTGACGCTCCCGCCCGCCGTAGCTCTCGTGGAAGGCAGTGGCGGTCCAGCCATGGACCAGCTTGCGGCTGCGCTGGGCAAGAACGTCGACGCGATCGTTCTCGAGTCGCTGATCGCCGCAGCCGCAGAAGGCGAGGATGAGGTGATCACCGCGATCGGAACCCTGATCGATGAGACCTTTGAGTCCGACGACGTGACGGAAAAGGAAAGGCCATGAACGACGCCATGCTGCGCGAACTTGACATCACGAACTTCCGAAGCATCCGTGGCCACATCCACGCGCCGCTCGATGCGCAGGTGGTGCTCGTCCACGGCGAGAACGGCGCGGGAAAGACCAGCCTGCTCTCCGCGATTGAGCTTGCGCTGACCGGGAACGTGCAGTCGCTGCAGCGAGCGGACCCGCTCTACCGGGAACAGCTTCTGCATCGCTCCGCCGAGAAAGGCCGGATCCTCCTCGCGACGACCCTGGACGGGACGGACAAGAACTTTGAGGCGGCGCTCGACGCAGAAGGTGCCATGGCCCTGGGAGCACTCAGCGTCCAACGGGAAACATTCTTCAGCGAGCGCGCCTACCTTCCGCAGTCGCTGCTCAGCCAGCTGATCCAGATCTACCAGGAATCCGGCTCCGACATGGACTCACCGCTCGCGAAGTTTGTGGGCAAGCTGCTCGATCTCGATCGGCTCGACGCGCTCGAGGCAGGTCTCCAGCCGCTCGCCGACGTGCGAAACGTCCGGAAGATTACCTCTGCCTGGAGTGTCGCCGAAACCGAGAAGGCCCGCGTCGAACGCCTGCTCGACAGCGGCGTCCGGACACGCAAGGCTGCGGCTGAGCGGATTGACGAAGACGTCCGACGCCTCGCGGCGCTCTGCGCCGAGCTCGGGGTAGAGGCAGCGCTATCCGAAGGGATGCTCGACGAGGCCCTGAAAGCGCTTGAGGACCAGTCCGACGCGGGTGAACTCGAGGTCCGAACCGACCAGCTGCGCCAGCTGGGTTCGATCGGCCGGGAAATGCAGGACGCCCAGCGCGGCCGCGACGACTACCAGCTTCCTGACGCCGCAGCGGCCGCCGCCGACTTCGAGGACTGGGACAAGGTGCACGGAGCCGCCTACGCAAACATTAGGACGCGGGTGCAGGCGCTAATGCCTGAGGATGCCTTGCCAAGCGAGCTCGCCTCGTTCGCTGGCGAAGCGCTCACGCGACTCCGCGCAATCGCCGCCGAGCTTTCCGACCGCGTTTCCCAAGCCAGCGCCGCCGACCTGCGACTCGCCGCCGCCAAGGTCGAGCGACAGCAGGCCTCCAACCAGCGCGACGCGATCGACGCGGAAATCGCCTCCCTTCCCGCGGACGCCGGAAGTCTCGCCTCTGCGCTTTCGGAGCTGACCAGCTTCATCGACTCGGACATCTGCCCGGTATGCGACCGCGACTACGCCGACATGGACCGCGGCAGTCTAAGCGACCACGTCCAGGCGAAGGTTCACAAGCTGTCGGGATCGGCGAGCCGCCTCCTCGCCCTCGGTCGCTCACGCGGCGAGGCGCAGGTCCTCGTCGAACGCCTGGACGGCGAGATCGAGACTCTGGCAGCGAGGATCCTGGACCCTCAGAAGCTCGCGCAGCTCGAACGCGACGCCACAACCGCCTCGGCCACCGCGAGCGAGCTCGACGCGATGGCGCCCATGCTCGCCGAAGGTGGGCGCCTCCTCGGCCTAGATATCGGCGCCCGGCGGGCCGTCAATGACGCCCAGTCGCGGAACTCCGCGCTGCTCGCCGCACGTGAGACGCTGCGTAGCTTCTCACTCCAGGTTGGCGCGCCCGAGGTGACGACGACCGAGAGCATCGGCGACGCCTCCGCCCGTCTCCAGATCTACCTCATGGCGGAGATTAAGCGCCTCGGCGAACGCCTAACGAACCGGCGCCAGGGCGTTGAACTGGTCGCATCGATCCGCACCGCCATCGAACGCCGCGACGAGATAGACGCCTCGATCAAGACCGACGCCAAGGCCCTCTCCGCGATCGAGCTGTCGCTCGAACGCGCCCAGGCAATGCGCGACCAGGGCCAAGCCATCCGCCGCGCGGTCAACACCGTCCGCTCCTCGATCATCCGCCGCGAGTTCAACGACCGGCTGAACCTCCTATGGCGGGACCTCTTCGTCCGCCTAGCGCCCAACGAGCCGTTCGTGCCAGCCTTCCGCATCCCGACGGGCGATACCCAGCGGCTGCAGCCTAAGCTCTTCACCATGCACCGCCTTGGCGGCGACGCGGGCGGCGCGCCCGGCGCGATGTTGAGTGCCGGCAACCTCAACACCGCCGCGCTCACCCTCTTCATCGCGCTCCACCTCTCGGTACCGAAGGAGTTGCCGTGGCTCATCCTCGACGATCCCGTGCAGTCGATGGACGACGTCCACATCGCGCATTTCGCCGCGCTGCTGCGCACGCTGGCGAAGGAGCACGGTCGACAGGTCATGATCGCAGTGCACGACCGCCAGCTGTTCGAGTATCTCCGTCTCGAACTGAGCCCGTCTACCCCCAACGATAGCCTAATCACTCTCGAGCTGTCGCGCGGACCTCGCCGAGATACACTCTGTCGACACGAGCGTCTCGCCTTCCGCGAGGAGACAGCGCTAATGGCGGCATAGTTTCAAACCAAGGAACGACAGGTAGCGATCTTTACTACGACCGCATTACTCCGCTGTTCGTTGGCAGAGGTCAATTCTCTTATGCGCACCCTTCTTTGTGCAGGATAAGCAATTGATAGGGTTCGGGATCACGCGGGCCCGAGCGCAAAGACCGAAAATAGGTCGCCTAGCCGCCCTCCCTGTCATCCTGAACGAAAGGCAGCTTTCGGGTTGCAGCGCGCAGACCTCGAACGCCCGAAATTGGGGCGCAAAGCCGCCAAGAGTGCTCGCCAACCTCGTCTCACCCACTACTGTCAAAAAAACCGACTTTTCCAGACGCCTAGGGATTTCCGAAACACGCTGAGACAGCGCGTCCGAGAACCCTGTCCGGACACTGACTGATGAGAAATCGCCGATGCCAGCAGTTCGACCTGCTTGGAAGAGCACGGCCGTACAGCGGTACAAGATGAAGGTGACTTGGTGCGATTGTGTGTCCAAGAATACGCGGAGCGGGACGAGGGAAAACTGGACGCAAGGAGCCGCCACACGCACTCGGCGAGAGCTTGAGACCGTTATAGGCCCGGTCCCCGATGCCTTGAGTTAACTCGCTTCGTAGCTCTGGTGCCTGAAGTTGCCAAGAATGGCGTCGATGCGTCACATGTGGTGCGATGGGCGCTCCTCTTTCCTCCGTAATGCGCGCTGGGTGCCCTTTTTCCTCTTCTGAGGCCCGGGCATGAAATTGGGCGACGGGCTCATGGAGAACTCTCCCCAGTTTAATTCTCGCCATATGCCGCTAATCCACTAGGCTACCCCACTGGCAACGTGGATGGTGGCAGGTTGCGACAGAAACATGATCGCGCTGGACAGACGACGAGAAGGTCCTCGGGAGCCTGGGTGTGGGTAGTATCGGCCCTGCTTCTTGGTCTCGTTGCAGGCAGGTGTTCAACGAGTCCTCAAGTCTCATACGATGGTGAAGAGGCCAGCGAAATTGCATTCCGGACGGCCTGGGTCACGGCCGACAAGCTGAACTGCCGCGCAGAACCTACGCCTGATGCAAGAATAGTGACAACGTATGCCTATGGCGACGAAGTGCTTCTCTCGGACACCACCGGTTCCTGGTCGCGAATTGACTCGTTGACTCCATGCTGGGTATCGATCGACTTCCTCGCGGACAGCGAGCCTTTGCCGCGACCATCTCAGACCCCCCAAGGCTTCTATAGCGCCCCTGCCCCGGTTCGAACGCCAGTTCAAAACGCACCTTCAAGATCATGCGCCGCCGCTCCTTACTGTACCCAGATGAGTTCATGTGAGGAAGCCATGTACTATTATCAGCAATGTGGTGTCGGCCGCCTCGACGGCGACAATGACGGCATCCCATGTGAAAAACTCTGTTGATGCAGAAACAGAGGGCGAAATACCCGTCAGATTGTTGCCCCTCTCAGCAGGTGTCTCCGTATTCATCCGAAGTGGCCCCACAGCCTGCGGGTCGCTAACGACTGCTGAGGGAGAAATGTCATGAAACATCTGATTGCCATTCTAGCGCTCGCCGCTGCATCAATGACGAGTGCCGCAGGACCGGTTTGTGCAACCGCGTTCGCTACGGAGGCGTGCTGCAAGGTGTGCAAATCGGGCAAGGCATGCGGCGATAGCTGCATCGCGCGCGACAAAGCCTGCTCGAAACCCAGAGGCTGCGCCTGCAACGGCTAGCTGTCACCAGGCGGACTGCGCCGGTCAGAGAGACCACAAGAGACTGATCAGCCAGATCGCCGGGCCGAGTAGTATGAGACCTGCCAGAACAACGAACTCGATGCGGGCCTTCACGCTGCTCAGCACCGGTGATCGCGCCAGTAGCGATCCCATTTGACGGCCTTGCCGGTCGCGACCATCGCGCAGTTCACATCCCCGGCGATCGGAGACCAGCACCATGCACCGGTACGATTGCCGCCAGCCGAGCCGGTCGAGTTGCATTTCATAGTCGGACCGCTCACGAGCCTGTGTCCATGCGGACCAAAACCGCCCGGAATGCCAATGAGAGCGGCGAGCGTGTCCCGGGCATCCTCGTGGGTCGCGTAAGGGCACGGCTGGTTCGCATTGCACGTTCCGTCAGCCTCTCGCGCCGCAATACCTGCAAGACGCACCCGTGGCCCCTCTTTGCACCAGATTGGCCCGTCGCCGTCCCAGACGGCCGTCGGCGTGCAGGCGAAGGCCCCTCCGGCAGGCACAACGGATGCATAGGCCAACATCAGGATTGAGAGCATTCAGGTTCCTTCGGCACCAAAGTATTCATCGGCCATGCCCCAGGCTTTCTCGGTCAAGCCGATGAGTTTGACCCGTGCATCCTTACGGCTTCTCGTGCTCTCAACCAACCCCGCTTCCTCCAGCAGTGTCAGATGGCGCAGGGCCGTGGTTGGCGGAGAAGCGGACCCGATACACACACTCGAGGTTGGCAGACATCTATCGCCACTGCCTGCTATGACGAGATCGAGCAGCATATCCCATGCAGGCTCTCCATCGAAACAGTAGTCTCCAAAAGCGGCGCTCCGGCGTCGTCGACGCGCGTATTCCGCCATCGCCAGCTTGCGGATCGAGGACCTACGATCGGACGTCTCGCACATCCTGAATTGATGTATCTCCTGGGCCGGCGACCAATGCTTAAGGGAGCTTGCACATTCTGCCAGCAGCGCCTGCGCAAGTTCCTGTGCCCGCTCGAGTCCATTAGGAACTTGCGGGGGCGCTAGTTTGAGAGCCTCCATGGCGTGGAACTCCATCCGGGCGCGCGATCGCCCAACGATCCAAAAAGGAGGAGAAGTATCGCCAGCCAGAAGGGCGTCTGCGTGAAAATCGCATACACGAGGGGATGCTGCGTCAGCCCCACCCAGCCCAGAACATGTCCCAGGACAGCAATCAGCTGCACCGACGCAAGCCACAGGGTCCAGTACCGATTGGCCCAAAGCGCAATGACCACGAACAGCGCGAGGGCGATTACCTCACTGACGAATATCCACCCTTCGAACGATCGGTAGGTGGAAGCGCCATAGAGGTATCTGAGCACTCCGTTGCCCGCGAACCATGCACAAAGGATGCCTGCGACAACCTTCTCCGGGCCGCCCCCTCTCGCGAAGGCGAGCGAGGCGGCCACGATGAGGAACGCCAGCTGTGCGACGAGGAATATCATCGCGCAGCCGGCATCATCATGCGACAGCGCGCGGCTGGCCGGTTGTGCTGGCCATCGCGTCCCAGTCCGGACAGTCACCTTCGGCAGGGCCGCCAGTGACCACCAGCGCCTTCTTCAATTCGCCGTGAGCACGCAGGAGTTCCCCCTGCGCTGAGATCAGATCGCTGGTCGCCTTCTGGATGCGCAAAAGCGCGGGCTGGGCATGGACCGCCGCCTCGTGATCACGAAATGCGATGCGTGCGGTGACGACTTCCGACATGACCGAACTTGTCTTGAGCAATGCATCGTCTGTGCCTGCTTCGGCATCTGCGAGCGAACGGCTCAGTCGCTGGGCGATGGTTGGGATAGTGAGCATTTCAAACTCCCGTAATCAGGAACCAGGTTCTATCCCGGTCCCGGCTCTCCCAGCACTGCGGTCAGGAAGGCGTAGATCCCGCTCATGATGCCAACTCCCGCACCCAGCATCACAAGAATGCCAAGTGCGCCGACAAACACCAGCGCAATCCGCCCTCCTGGTCCAATGCTCGAGGGCTCGGGCCAGGGCGTACGCCCCGAGAAGTCCGGCCAGTGGGATCCGGGAGGCTGGTACAAGCTGTCCTCATCCACGTGCCATTCGCTCTTGGCGGTGCGCGCATTGGCCATCGCATCAAGCGGATCGGATATTGGCAACGAGGAATTAGGTAGCGATTCCCAGTAGGTTCTGGCAGCCTGTATTCGACTCGAGCAGCGCAGGATCTTTCGCGCCGACTGCAGATGTGCATCGACCGTCTTCGCTGAAATGCCGAGTTTTCGGGCAATCTCCTTCGACGAAAACCGCTGATAGACAAGGATCAGGATTTCCTTCTGCCGATCTGTCAGATCGGCTTGGAGTGCAGGATTCGAACGTTCCTGATTGGTCCTCAACTCAGACAGGATGGCCTCCCCAAACCTCGTGAACGATCGCCCAGTTCGCGAACGGACGAGCCTAGGTCAGGCACATTGCATTCGCAAACGCTCCGAAGTGGTCGATGGATTTGGATGGATCCACGACAATACCGGCCTAACTGGAGATGTCCGATGTCCCGGATTGTCCATCAGGCCTCCGGTTCCGCCCTTTGCCGTGCGAAAAGATGACCTGCGCCCTAGAGCACTTTACTTGGGTCGTCGGCCATCGGACGTTTCTGCCGGTCCTCAGCCATATTCCGTCACATGGGTTGAGATAGCCTTGACTCATCTTCGGTCCGAACCTCATAGATAGCCTAGCGGGGGGCTGATACGATGGGAGAGGGACTGCTTTCACCAAAGTGGATGAGTTCGAGCAGCGACCTATCGTCCGTTCGAAGCGCCATCGCACCCACCTCCCTTACCAAGAGCATTCGAGCTGGACACTCGCTTTCATGGCCGCGCCGATGCCCAAACTGCATGCAAGGCAGGTCGTCGCACAACTTGCCACTGAAACCACGGTGCGGACGATATTGGCTCAAGCTTTTGACAAAGTGTGACGTCGCAATCTCATTCGGCGTGTCTCACCGTTTCGGACTTCACCAGTCACTTGCTTAATGGAAAGAGTGTTCAATGCCGTTTGGATCACCTTACCGTCCAGCCCTTATGCGACGTTCTTTGCTGCTCGCAACGAGCGTCGTTGCGCTTGCTTGGTCTCCAGCTGCGCTGGCCCAGACGATCGACACCGACGGCCCGGAGCGGATCACGACCGATGAGCATGGTGTCGATCTTGCGACAGGCAAATACTACCTCTCGATGCGCGAGATCGGCATTGGGCCGGAGAGCAGCGGTATTCGCCTCCTTCGTCACGTCTCCGGGGCGGTGCAGAAAGACAACTGGTCCGGCACGCTGCGAGTTGTCGGGTCGGAAGCGATCGTAAATTTCGGTCGCACTTCGCGCCGCTTCGACCTGCAATCAGGCGTCTGGGTTCCCAGAACGACGAACAGCATGAGCCTCGTCGATACCACCAATGGCTGGCTGTTCACCGCACCTGATGGGACGCAGGTCACGTTCTCGCGGCCCGGCACGTTCGGGCTTGGAACTACCCTGCCCAGCTTCACTGAATATGGCGGAGAGGGCTGCAACGCCGGAGAAATCTGCGGGGTCCCGACCGAAGTGCGCAATCCGGCAGGCGTGATCTATGACTATTTCTGGGATGTACAAGGCGGTTGCACCGAGGACGGACAGCCGGTCGTTCCCGACGGTACCGAAACCGAGGAGGATATCGAATGCTCCGCCGGATATCGGCTCGAAACCGTGAGGAGCAACGCAGGCTACGCGCTCGGATTTGACTACACATCCGATCAGCTCAGCAGTTCAGGCGTACCGGTGCCCGCCTGGTACGAGAGGTCAGGAGCGGTCACCACCGATGCCTCGACCACGAACTGCGTATTTACGAGCTGCACGGGTGTGACCGTCGCCGAAGTCGAATATGCCTATCCCTCGACCGGGGTCGTGGAAATCGAGAGCACGCAAAGTGGGAGCTGGACGATCACCCGTAGCGGTTCGACGCTGTCGATCCAGAAACCGGGGCGAACGAGCGCCACGCTGATCGTGACATTCGATACCCAAGGCCGCGTCACACAGGTCACGGATGACGGCGAAGTGAAGAACTACAGCTGGGGCACCAGCAGCGGCGACACTCTGGTTTCCATGACCGATAGTGACGGTGGCGATGGTTCGGTGACGAGCGACCCGACCAGCGGGCGGATACTGACTTCTACCAACGCGGCAAGCCAGACCGTTACCCACGAATACAACCCCTATGGCTGGCTCTACAAATCGACCTTTCCCGAGGGCAATTATGTTTCCTACGGCTACGACAGCCGGGGCAATGTCATACAGACCACATTGGTAGCAAAGCCGGGCTCGGGCGAAGCCAGCATCGTCACCAGCGCAGATTATGATTCGACATGCACCAGTCAGGCGAAGTGCAACAAGCCCAACTACGTCGTCGACGCCAACGGCAATCGCACCGACTTCACCTATGATGCGACCACCGGCTTGGTCACTAAAGTGCAGCAGCCCGCCCCCACTAGTGGGGTCGATCGCCCGACCGTCGATTACGTTTACTCGACGCTTTATGCGCAGGAGCTGGACAGCAACGGCAATCTCGTCACGTCGAGCGATCCGCTCTCCAAACTGACCAAGATCCTCTCGTGCACCACGGAAGATGTCTGTCGCGACACCGTCAACGAGGTGGTGGTGACGATGGCCTACGACACCCCCAACCGGCTGGTGTCGAGCATCACCACTGCGACCGGAACCGGCACGCTCAGCACCACGATCAACTTCGCCTACGATGCGCGCGACAACCTGATCAGCGTCGATGGGCCACGTGCAGGCACGGCCGATACGACCTATCACTTCTATGACGACGAAGACCGCCAGGTTGGTTCGATCGCTCCGTTCCGCTACAGCAGTGGTTCGCAATATCGCCCGGCGGGCAAGCGGGTGTTCGATAGCGAGGGCCGGGTCGACTACACGCTCAGCGGCTATGCGATCGGCAATAACCTGACCGCGTTAAATTCGATGGTCGCGCTCACGCGCACCGATTACACCTATGATAGCAACGGCAACCTGACGAGGTCTCGTACCTCGGCCAGCGGGGTCGATCAGCAGATCGTCGACTATTCCTACGACGACCAGAACCGGATCGAATGCGTAGCACTGCGCATGGATTCGACCGCGTGGAGCAGCCTGCCGTCCTCGGCCTGCACCCAATCGACCTCGCCCGGCACCGACCGCATCACGCGCTACTACTACGACGGCGACGATCGCGTCGTGCGGATCGATCGCGGGGTCGGGACGCCGGGCGCAGTGATCGAATATCAGACCACCTACAGCCCCAATGGCCGGACCAAGACTGAGACCGACGCGAACGGCAACCAGACCGAATATGCCTATGACGGGCACGATCGGCTCGCCTACAGCTATTACCCGAACCGCACGACCGGCCTGCCGAACACCGGCGACTTCGAGAAATACGAATACGACCCCGTCGGCAACCTGCGCTATCTGACCCGCCGCAATGGCGCACGGATAGAGTTCGACTACGACAACCTCGACCGTCTGATCGAAAAGATCGTGCCCGAAGCGATCGGAATCGACGCGAGCCACACCCGCGATGTCGCCTATAGCTGGGATCTGGCAGGCCGCTTGACCAGCGCGCTGTACGCAGGCACCTCTTACGGTGTCAGCTTCACCTACGACACGATGGGCAGGCCGCTGACCGAGACCCAAAATATCGACGGCACTGCGCGCACGCTTACATCGTCTTACGAGGTCGATGGCTGGCGCACCAGCCTCACCCACCCCGACAGCAATGTCGTGTCTTACGAGCGCGATCTGCTCGGCGGCTTGCTCCAAACGCGGGTCAATGGACTGCAGCTGACCCAGCACCTGTTCGACGAGTTCTCCCGCCCGACCAAAATCGAACGCTGGGACGTGACCGACGGCACTTACAACCAGCGCGCCGAGGCCGACTATCTCGCCAGCACGCGGCTAGGCAGCATCGACACCGATCTCGCCTCTACGTCGGCCGATCTCCTGCGCGCGTTCGCGTATAACCGCGCGGGCCAGATCACCTCGGTCGCCAGCAGCAATGATGCCTATGCCTGGGATGGCGCGGTGACCGTCGATCGGCCCTACACGCCCGACCGGCTCAACCAGTACGATACCGTCGCAGGGATCGATTTCACCTATGATGCTGCGGGAAATCTCGTTTCCGACGGGTCGAGCAGCTATCTCTACGATCTGGAGAACCGGATGATTGGGGCGAGCGTGGGGGGCTACACCACCGCGCTCCACCACGATCCGCTCGGGCGGCTGTGGCGCACGACCAGCAACCGGCCCGGCTACGGCCAGACCGACTATCTGTGGGACGGGTGGGACATGGTCGCCGAATATGGCGCGGGCGGCACCATGACCAACCGCTACATCCACGGAACGAGCGCGGGCGACGATCCGCTGGTTTGGTATCCGGGCGCCTCGATGGCGGCGGGCAACCGGCGCTATCTCTACGCCGACGAACGCGGATCGGTGATCGCGGTGAGCGATGCGGACGGCAATGCGGTCGCCAAGAACGCATACGACGAATATGGTATTCCGGGGTCGGAGAACGAGGGCCGGTTCCAGTATACCGGCCAGATGTGGCTCCCCGAGATCGGGCTCTACTACTACAAGGCGCGCATGTACTCGCCCACCCTCGGCCGGTTCATGCAGCCCGATCCGATCGGCTATGGCGACGGGATGAATATGTATGCCTATGTCGGCAGTGATCCGGTTAACCTCAACGATCCGTTAGGGTTGGAGGCTTGTCCACCCGATGATGAAAATTGCATTGATGTAATCGGCCGTAGACCAAAGGACGTTTGTCCCAGTGGCCGCACATGCCTTACTAAGGATGAGGCCATCCTGCTCTTTAATCTATTAGGCTTGGGAGTTACGTTTGGCCCCGAGTTCGACGGGTGGGACTTGGTTTCAATAAAACTTCCGGACAATCTTCGAGAACAGATATGTGATGGAGGCGAAAGCGTATATTCCGAGATTGCCTCATGGGCCGAGTTTGTGGGGACTGGAGCTGACGCTGCGGCATTGAGCTTTACTGTCGCAGGTCTGGCAACATCATGGACAGGAGCAGGGATTCCACTATTTGGCGGTCTCGCTTTTGGTTCTGCGATTATCGGGAGGGGGGCCACGTTAGTTGCAATCGGCGCCCATGCTCTTGACGGAAACATAGGCGGTGTTGCTTCGAATTCGATTGGTTTGTTAGGAGGACACCTCGCCCGAACCGGGGTGCAAGGTGGTATTTCCCGATACTATGCAGGCCAACGGACCTTTGGTAATCTCAGTGCAGGGCAGGCTCGTCGAGCCGCAGCAGCCGGAGATACCGCCGCTACCGCCACAAGTAGAATACTTGGGCGCATGATCTGCCAATAAAAAATGAATATAGTCGCAATATCCTTTTTATGGTTTTTGGGAGCAATCTCATTAGATTTGCTATTTTTCAAGCAAACTAGAACATCGATAAGCTATCTATTGAGAATTCCAGATTCGATTGAATACAAATATTTTGGCTTGGCCCGGATTGTTGCAGTGGGCATGTCCGGAGTGTTAGGGTATTTGGCGGCTAGAGAGAATCTTTTTGGCACTTTTTCTGAGGCGATCGCCATTTTTTCGTTATTGTTATTTTCTTCCTTAACATTCTACCCTATAATATTTATGCTCCTCAATTCTGAAAAATATGATGATTGAACCTGATAATGATCCTCCAAATAGGGCCACATCGGATGTGCTTGTTGTCTAAATTATTATGCTCGCACCGATTTTGACGGACGGAATTTTTTTGAGTAACCACCCCCACCGCAGCACGCTGTTCACCGCACTAACCCGGCCGCAGATGTTTGCGGGCGTCACCTACAGCTTCTTCGTCATCAACGTGATCGTCGCGGTCGAGCTGTTCCTGCTCTTCCGCGCCTGGTGGGTCCTGCTGATTGCGCTTGTGCTGCATGGGGTTGCCATGCTTCTATCTTTGCATGAGCCGCGCATTTTCGACCTGTGGATCGCCCGCGTCCGTTATTGCCCACGGGTGAGGAATTATCGCCTGTGGCAATGCAACTCTTACCGGCCCTGAGCAGCGATCCCAAGGCAGTCGCGCGCGAAGCCCCGTCGGGTGCGCACCTGCCCTATGCGCGCCACGTGGACGACCCGACGATTCAGACCCGCGATGGCCTGCTGATGCAGACCATCCGCATCGGCGGGCTGCTGTTCGAGACCGCCGACAGCGACGAGCTGAACTATCGGGCCGAGCTGCGCGATGCGATGCTACGCGCGATCGGCACCTCGCGCTTCGCGGTCTATCACCACATCATCCGTCGCCAGGTCGATGCTGATCTCTCAGGTGAGTATCACGACGCCTTTTCCCGGCAGTTGGACGCACGTTGGCGTGCACGCTGCGAACGGCGGCAGCTCTACGTCAACGAGCTGTTCCTCACGCTGGTCCGCCGCCCCCTGCAGGGCCGTGTCGGAATTGCCGACCGGATTACGCGCTTGTTCCGCAGCCCCTCGGCCACCGCCACCGCCGCTGCGCTCAAAGGCGAGCTGACCGCGCTCGACAATGCGCGCGAGGCTCTGATGGCGGCGCTCGCGCAATACGATCCCATTCTGCTGACCCGCTACGAGAGCGAGACGGGCGGCACGCGCTCCGAACCGCTCGAGTTCCTCTCCTGCCTGTTCAATGGCGACATGCGCCCGGTGGCCGAACCGCAGGGCGACATCGGGCTGCACCTGCCCGCCCGCCGGATCAGCTTCGGACGCAACACCGTGGAGCTCGCGCCCGCCGGTGCGCAGCCGCGCAGGTTCGTGGCGCTGGTATCGATCAAGGACTGGCCGGCGCAGACCATGCCCGGCATGCTCGACGAGCTGGTGCGGTTGCCGTTCGAGATGAACATCGCGCAGAGCTTCGCCTTCGTCGAGCGGGGTGAAGCACTGGGGCGGATGAACCTCGCGCTGCGACGGATGCGATCGGCCGAGGACGAGGCGATCTCGCTGCGTGACGAACTCGTCTATGCGAAGGACGAGGTGGCGGCAGGCCGCGCGGGCTTCGGCGAACACCATACGACCATCGCGGTCCATTGCGAAGACCTCGCCGAACTCGATACGCAGGTGGCCGAGGTGATCGCGCTGCTCGCCGATCTCGGCATCAATGGAGTGCGCGAGGATATCGCGCTGGAGCCGACCTACTGGGCGCAGTTTCCCGGCAACTTCAAATATATCGTCCGGCGCGGGTTGGTCTCGACGACCAATTTCGCATCGCTTGCCAGCCTCCACAACTTCCCCGTGGGACGCGCGCGGCGCAACCACTGGGGCGACGCGGTCACCCTGCTCGAAACGACCGCTGCAGGCCCGTATTTCTTCAATTTCCACCAGCGCGACCTGGGCAACTTCACGGTCATCGGCCCGTCGGGTTCGGGCAAGACCGTGGTGCTCAATTTCCTGCTGGCGCAGGCGCGCAAATATAATCCGCGGATCATCTTCTTCGACAAGGATCGTGGGGCCGAGCTGTTCATCCGCGCCATCGGGGGCAGCTATGACCGGCTGCGACCGGGCGAGCCCTCGGGCCTCAACCCGCTCCAGCTCGCAGACACGCCGACCAACCGTGCTTTCCTGATCGAATGGCTGCGCTCGCTCGCCGGTGGGCTCGATGAGGCCGAAGCAGAACTGGTGCGCGATGCGCTGGAGACCAATTTCCTCCAGCCGACCGAGCGACGGCGACTGAGGCATTTCGTCGAGCTGTTTCGCGGTGGCGACCGCCCGCGTGCAGACGATCTCTATGGTCGTCTGAAGCCCTGGTGGGGCAGCGGCGACCGCGCCTGGCTGTTCGACAACACGCTCGATACGACCGACCTTGCCGAGCAATCGGTCGGCTTCGACATGACCGCGATCCTCGACGATCCTGCGGTGCGCACCCCGGCCATGCTCTATTTCTTCCACCGGGTGGAGGAGCGGCTCGACGGATCACCAGCGATCATCGTGATCGACGAGGGGTGGAAGGCGCTCGACGACGAGGTGTTCGTGCGCCGGATCAAGGATTGGGAAAAGACGATCCGCAAGCGCAACGGGATCGTTGGTTTCGCGACCCAGAGCGCGCAGGATGCGCTGGAAAGCCGGATTGCCAGCGCGATCATCGAGCAGGCGGCGACGCAGATTTTCATGATCAACCCCAAGGCGCGCGCCGAGGACTACATCAACGGCTTCGGCCTTTCCGCGCATGAATACGAGCTGGTGCGCACGCTGCCCGACAGCTCGCACTGCTTCCTGGTCCGGCACGGCAACGACAGCGTGGTCGCACGGCTCGACCTGTCGGGCGAGGCGGAACTGCTCGCGATCCTCTCGGGCCGCGAATCGACCATGCGCAGCTTCGACGATATCGTGAAGGAACATGGCGAGGACCCGGCCAAGTGGATGGGCCCGCTGTTGAGGAAGGTGGCCTAGGATCGTGGCCTGTCCGACCACCTATACCGGCGAAGGCTTCCTCGTTCGCCTGCTCGGCCAGATCGACTGTCAGGCGCAGCTGCTGGGCAGCTATGGCTGGCTGGCACTCAGCGAACCCGGATCGCTGACCTCGACCATCACAACCGGGCTGTTGACGCTTTTCATCGCGCTGTTCGGGCTGCGTTTGCTGTTCGGGCCGACACCGGGCACGCGCGACATCGTGTTCGACGTGCTCAAGATCGGGCTGGTGCTGACGCTGGCCCTATCCTGGCCCGCCTTCCGCACGCTGATCTACGATGTGGTGTTTCTTGCGCCCGCCGATATCGCCGGTCGGATCGCGGCGGTTGGGGGCGGCAATTTCGCCGAGCGCTTGCAGGCGATCGATGGGGCGATCGTGCAATTGTCGGAACTGGGATCGGGCCGCGCGACAGGGGCCTTCATCGATCAGGCTGGGACTGGCTCATCGTTTCAGGGGATCGCGATGGAGGATGAAAGCGCGCTGGGCTGGTCGCGGCTGTTCTGGCTGACCGGGGTCATTGGATCGGTCGCGTTCTTCCGGTTGGCCGCAGGGCTGCTGCTGGCGCTCGCACCGCTTGCTGCGGGCTTGCTGTTGTTCGATGCAACGCGCGGGCTGTTTGCGGGCTGGATGCGCGGGCTGGTGCTGGTGCTGATCGGATCGGTCGGCGCAAGCGTGCTGCTGGCGGTCGAGATGGCGGTACTGACTCCGTGGCTCGAAGACGCGCTGCGGGTCCGCGCGCTCGGCTACGCGATCCCCTCTGCTCCGACCGAACTGATGGCGATGACGCTGTCCTTCGCGCTGGTCCAGCTCGGGTTCGTCTGGTTGCTCGGTAAGGTGGCCTTCATGCGAGGGTGGATTTCGATGCCGCGATTGCCGGACATGAACGGGTTCAGCCAGTTTCGTTCGGAGTCGATCTTGTCGCGCAGCCATTCGTCGAGCAGCATGATGACGAACATGAACGCCTCCGAACGATCCGAAATCCTGCTGTCCGGTTCGGGGCCTTCGGAGCGCACGCAGATTAGGGCATTGGCCGCGCCCTCGCGCGATCGGAGCACGCCCAGTGAGACGCCATCGGTCACGCTGACCCCGCGTGATCGCCTGGGTGAATCGTGGCGGCGCGGCACTCCGCGCGCCTCGCGTCTGGCCGACAGCAGGAGCGAACGGCGATGAACGTTCCTCCCAAGATCGACAGGCGCGAGCCCGTCATCGCCGAGAGCTGGACCCACAGCGTGACCGACGATCTTGACCGCTCGCGGCGGATCGCGTGGATTGTCGCGGCGACGTTCGGGGTCATCGCGCTGCTGCTGGCGATTGCACTTGTGCTGCTGCTTCCGCTGAAAACGGTCGAGCCATACACGCTGCTGGTTGACCGGCAGACTGGTAATGTAGAGGCTCTCGATCCACTGGCCGAAGGTTCGGTAGCGGCCGACACAGCGCTGACCCGGTCTTTCCTGATGCAATATGTGACGGCACGCGAAAGCTTCGTGCCGGACAGTTTCGACCAGGACTACTCGAAGGTCACGCTGATGAGCGGGTCGCAAGAGCGGCAGGCCTATATCGCTCGAATGAGCGCGAACAACCCGTCGAGCCCGCTCAGCTTCATGCCGCCTGGCGGCACGATCCGGGTAGAGTTGCGCAGCATCTCGCAACTCGATGCCGAACGCTCGCTGGTGCGATTCACGACCATCCGCAACGATCCGAGCAGCGCTGCACAGCCGCCGCAATACTGGGTAGCGATTGTGCGCTACGGATTCAGCGCGGCGGAGATGAGCGAGCGCGACCGGCTGCTCAATCCGCTCGGCTTTCAGGTCCTGTCCTATCGTCGCGATCCCGAGACCTTGCCCGAGGCGATGCCACCGACCGCGCAATCCGGCCCAGCCCCACGAGGTGATGGGGGGTGAAGAAGAAAATCGCCGCCATAGCCCTGCTCCTGTCGATCCCGGTCACGGCGTGTGCGCAGTCGCAGGGCGAATTGCCGCCCCAACGCGCCGGTGTCTCCGACGGCCCGGCGATGCAGCCCTTTCCAGGGTCGAGCGTCACCATGCGCCCGCAATGGTCCTATCGCGTGCGCGGCACGGACGCTCTCAAACCGGCAAGCGTGCGCGACGATGGGGAAAAGACTTATATCCGGTTCGCACCCGATCAGCTGCTGCCGGCAATCTTCGCGATCAGCCCGACCGGCGATGAAACGCTAACCAACGGCTATATGCGCGGTGAGGAGTTCGTGCTCGACCGGGTATGGCAGGAACTGGTGTTCCGGATCGACGGCAAGAAGGCGACCGCCAGACGCAACGAGCAGCCCGATGGCTGAGGCAGTGCAACCGCAATCTCCCGGCACACCGGCCAGTGACCCAACGCCGCTCGTCGAACGCGCGGGATCGGGCAATGTCGGCCTGATAGTCTTTGCGGTTCTGCTGGCAATCGGCGGTGCGTGGATCTTGTCGGTGATGAGCACGGCGCGCCAGCAGGCGGCGATCTCGCCAATCTCGGCCCCGCAAGCGGCCGCCGGTAGGATCGAGGCTGCACCCCCTCCCGAGCTGCCCGCACGCTTCGGCAACCGACCTTATGCCGAGTCCGAAGCGGAAGGGCGACCCACACCCGTCCGTCTGGTCCGCGCCGCACCTGCGCCGGTTCGCGTGAGTGGCGCCGCAGCCCGGATGGATCCGCCCGATACGAGCGCATCATCGCAGTTCGCGCCGTCACCGCAGACGCGCAGCTTCATCCCGGAAACGCAGTTCGTCCCGGTTGCACCATCGCAGCGCCCCGCGCTGCCCGATCCGCCGACGCGGTTGGAAGAGAGCAGCTCCCCCAGCGGCGAGCGGGTCCGCGCCCGGCGCTTCGAAAACCCCGCTTATACGGTCCCGCTGGGGACGATCATTCCCGCAGTGCTGGAGACTGCGCTCGACTCCACCCGTTCGGGCTCGGCCCGCGCCATCGTGCAGCAGAATGTCTTCGCGTTCGACGGTTCGCGGGTGCTGATCCCGCGCGGCAGTCGGCTGTATGGCCAGTACGAGGGCGATCTTAAAGCGGGCCAGAACCGTGCGCTGGTGACATGGACGCGGCTGATGCGCCCCGATGGGGTGACGATCGCTCTTGAATCCGATGCATCGGACCAGCTGGGCCGCGCTGGCATCAGGGGCCGGGTCGATAGCAAGTTCTTCCAGCGGTTCGGGGGCGCATTGTTGCAATCCGTGCTCGACATCGGGGTCGGCATCGCCACCCGTGAGGCAACGGACGGACTGATCGTCGCGCTGCCCGGCTCGGTCCAGAACGTCACCCGCATTGATCAGCAGCAGGTCACCCCCACGCTGACCGTCAAGCATGGTACCAGCATCTCGGTCTACGTCGCGCGCGATCTCGATTTCCTGGACGTGGGCGGATGAAGCCTGACGCCGGGTACTATCTCGACAGCTTCCTCGCCCCGCTGTCGCCGTGGCTGGCGCGCGAGGGCGTGACCGATATCTGGATCAACCGCCCGGGTGAGTTGTGGACCGAGAGCATTGGCGGCGGGATCGAGCGGCACGAAGAGCCGCAGATCGACGAAACGCTGTTGGCGCGCCTCTCGCGCCAGGTGGCGGCCTTCGGATCGCAGGGGGTCAGCCGTGCGCAGCCGATCCTCTCTGCCTCGCTCCCCGATGGTTCGCGTATGCAGGTGATCGCCCCACCAGCCACGCGCGGCGGCCATGTGATCGCGATCCGGCGGCATGTCTCCTCCGACCTGTCGCTGGCCGACTGGGAGGACGGCGATGCCTTTGCGGGGCTGAGTGCGGGTGAGGGCGAACCCGGACTGGAACGGCACTGGCGCACACTGGGAGCGGCGGACGCGCCTGAGGTGCTGCGCAACGCGGTGCGTGAACGGCGCAACATCATCGTCTCGGGTGGCACCAGCACGGGCAAGACGACCTTCCTCAACGCGCTCCTCGCCGAAATCCCGCCCAACGAGCGGCTGGTGCTGATCGAGGATACCGAGGAGCTGAAGGCCCCCCACGCAAATCTCGTCGGCCTGATCGCGGCGCGCGGATCGCTCAGCGAAGCGGCGATCAATGCCGAGGATCTGCTCATTGCCGCGCTGCGCCTGCGGCCCGACCGGATCATCCTCGGCGAACTGCGCGGCGCGGAGGCGTTCACCTTCCTGCGCGCGGTCAATACCGGCCACCCCGGTTCGATGACCACCATCCACGCCGACACCCCGCACCGCGCGATCGAGCAGCTCGCGCTGCTGGTGCTTCAGACCGGCTCGCGCCTGTCGCGCGACGATGTGCGGCACTATGTGCGCGAGAGCATCGACCTGTTCGTGCAGCTCGAACGACGCGAGGGTCGCCGCCGGGTGAGCCAGGTGATGGTGGCGGACTGATGGCGAGCCTTACACCCCAGGCATCGCTGTTCGATGCGCCCGCATCCTCGCCGATCGTTGCTGCGGTCGACTGGATCACCGGCGTTCTGCTGGGCGAACTCGCGCTGGGGCTGTGCGTGCTCGCGGTAGCGTTCGTCGGGTTCATGATGATGAGCGGACGAATCCCGATCAGGGCGGGCATGCGGGTCGCGATCGGATGCTTCGTGATCCTCGGCGCGCCGCAGATTGCCGCGGGACTACTCGCCGGATGGGGCAGCCCGCCACCGCCCCCGTTGTTGACCGAGCCGCCGATTGCGCGCCAGCCTCCGCCTGCCGATTACGACCCCTATGCCGGGGCTTCGGTGCGGACGGACCGGTAGGCCCGTCGAACGATGTCAGTCGTGGCGGCGCGCCTCAACGCACGCTTCGGCAATCTTGTTCGCTGGCACCGGGTTACTGGTACTTGCGGCAATGTCGTTACGCTCCGCCATGTCGCAGACGGTCATCCCCGCAGGCGGAGCCGCCCCTTCGCTCGAAGGGCACGCGACGATCTGAAAGCCCAGCGCCAAGAAATTGGCGACCTTCGATTGCGGTACCCGGACGCTCGCCTGTCCTGCTTCACCGCTCGGGTTCGGCGCTGAGCCAACCATGCATTGCAGCGGCAGGTTTTTGTCGTCCACCTCTGCCGTCTGCGCGACCACCGGAGAGGGAAGGGTCGCCGTAATGCCGGAGAGCGTCATCGCGATTGTGAGGATCTTGAGCATAAATTCGCCTCTGGTGCCGGAGGATGAAAGTGTTTGCGGCGCGCCAGCCGATCAGCTGTTCATCAGCAGCACGTAGCCGGGAGCAATGCTGCTTCCAGCGGAGGGAAGCGCCGCGCATGAGGTTGCATCGGCATAATAGATGATCACCGACTTGTTCAGGGCCACCGCAGCATCGAGCCTCGCCAGCCATGCCATGCAGATATCGGTCGGCACGCTTTGCCATTCCGAATTAATGTCGCAGACCTGCGTATAGGCGCTCCGCCACGTTCCCCAGATGTACACCGCACCTGTGGTATCGATATAGCTGTAGCTGATCGTGCCCGTGCAATATTGCGGAGCGGCACTCGCATTGCTCGCCATTCCGAATGCCAGGCCGGTGGCGAGAGCGCCGCGAAGGATAGTCTTGATACTCATGGCAATCCCCTATTGCTTGCGGCGCAGAACGAATGCGCCATTGAATGTGATCACGTATTTGGCGGTGCCGATCTGCTCGTTCACGCCGTCATTATCGGCGTCGTTGGTGGAATCGACCGAGAGGCGATTTCCGGCGGGATCGTATTCGTAATCGCGCCTTGTGTCGTTTTCCTGCCCGCCGCTGGTCTCGACCTTCACCAGCCGACCGAGCGCGTCGTATTCGTAGGTCTTGGTGGAGGTCTGCGCGGCGGCAGCGGTGGGTAGCGCCACCAGCGCGAAGAGGCAAAGCGCCCCAAGCAGATTGCCAGTGATTCGCGGCATGGCATTTCCCCCCGTTTGATTTCGAGTGTCCGCAATAAAGCGCATCCGGTCAATCGAATAAGCGCAGTTTGGGGAAGGTATTTGTGGGTGGTTCATTCGATAAATCACGCATACCGGCGATCGCATCCAGTTCACCGACAACGACCGCCGCGCGGGGCGCAACAACGGCGATATCGCCAGCGTCGTCGGGATC
>CEOS01097833.1_pt1 | contig 21406 bp, 20 predicted proteins | sample 530601 | NCBI WGS metagenome assembly CEOS01 (sample SAMEA2620666, study PRJEB7988) | marine metagenome | biome: marine biome (ENVO:00000447); feature: mesopelagic zone (ENVO:00000213); material: "saline water (ENVO:00002010), including plankton (ENVO:xxxxxxxx)" | depth 1000 m
CGGCGGCTTCGCGGACTGTTTCCTTGCTGAAGCCAAGTTCCTGAACTTCCACATCCACTTGACGCCCGCATTGGAGACATTTGTAGAAGCTTCCGTAGTGGTCTTCGTCAAGAACCATATCGCCCTGGCATTTGGCGCATCCCTTAAAATAAATCATTCTGGTTACCCCTGTTTACACTGATTCGCCTGTAATGCCGGCGGTGTGTTCCTTAGTAAACTCTTTGATGCCACTTCTCTCGTGCAGGTGCATCTGCTATATTCAAAATATGCTGCCCCGTCGCTACAAGGAGTCTCGAAATGGCCGATGAACTGATTCCGTTGAAAATCTCACCGGGCATCCTGTCGGACATTTACCGGGAGGCTCGGGGCGCTTTTCCCGCCGAGTGCTGTGGCTGGCTCTCGGGTCCTAAGGATGGCGATGAAGTTACGGCGGTACGGGCCTGCGAGAATGCCCAAGCGTCCGGAACCCATCCCACCGAAGCCCAACGCGGCGTCGAGAATGCCTATGTGTTTACCGGCGGTGATCTGCTGTCTTTAAATGAAACCCTGGAATCCGAAATGCCGGCCAGGATAATTTTTCACTCCCATCCCAATGGCCAGGCTTATTTTTCCCCCACCGACAGGGAGGTGGCCACCAGTCCTTGGGGTGACGGTCCGGCGTATCCAGTCCAACAGCTTGTGGTGGGGATCGATGACCGCCGAGTGGTCGAGGCGGCACTATTTGCCTGGTCCGATGACGAGAACGGCTTCGTCCAGATTGCCAGATTCGACGGAGCCGATGTCTGAAGGCGCGAGGCTAGCCTCTACGCCTAGTGATCGGACTTATTGTCGTCGCCTGGGTGCGGAAAACCGTCTCCGGCCGTCTGATTGAGATTTGGGCTAACCGCTTTGAAGATGCTTCGGATATTCTTCCCCTTCGTCCTCCTCGTTGGTTTGTCTTCGTTGGCTTGTCAGGGTGAAATTCCTGAACTGATCGGGAAGGACCGCGGGACGCCCCAAATCCAAGGATCCGCTGTCCAACCGGGCCCCACAACCGATGCCACGGCCAGCCTAGCGTCCTCGACAGTGCCGTTGGTAAACACGGCGGCCGAAAAACCCGCCAACTCCGAGACTCAGAGGGAGACGTCAGAGGCAGTCACCACAGTCACCGCGCCAACTCTACTCCCGCTGCCCACTCCCAATCCAAGCAACACTCCATGGGTTCAAGAGCGCTTGGACGCGGTGGTCCGGTTGTACGGCTTGTCGGAAGAAGGCGCCGCCCTGGTGGGCAGCTTGGATCTGCGCCAGACCAGAGGGGACCCCGGATTCTTCGGCAGTTACGGCTTCAAGTTTTGGGCCGGTGTTGGGGAGGCCAAGCCCATCGGAGTGATGCATGAGTTGGGCCACTCTTATTGGGGCGGCTTCCCGGTGGAAGGCTCACCCGGTCTGAGCTGGGATGTTCCCAGCGGACAGAAGCTTTCCCCGGCGCTTCAGAGTTACCACTCGGACGTTCTGGCATTTATGGCCCAACCGCCGGACGGCTTTGAAGTCTTGCGGCAACGCCTGCGCAACCTGCCCAAGCTTTCCAGCGCCAACCCGGAGCCCCTCATCCACAACTTGGAAGCCGACATGGTATACAACACCGGTGGCGACCTGGCCCTGGTGCCGCCTGTCTTGCGTAAATACTGGAGCCGGTTTCTAAACCAAGGGCCTTTCGGTTCCTGGCAGAACGCCGTGACTTGGTACCGGAGCCTCTCCCGTGACGACCGGATACTTGCCGGCAAGTTCCTGGGTTTTGAGCACTTGGACCTTCGCCCATACAACTTTACCGGCAGGCCGGATTTGGGCGGCGTGCCCCTGGCAAGCCACCGGGAATTGTTGGGTCGGGAAGAGCGGCAGAGACTATTCGATCTGGCCGATCAGTTCGATCTGCTGGTGGGAGACGCTCAGAAGGAGGAGAATTTTGGATTCTGGCGAGGCTACCTTCGGGACAAGGTAGACCTGCACCGCCGGCACCCCGAATACATGGCATCTCTGCTGCTGCAGCGGGCGCCTAGCCTGGCCGAGGCGCTGGAGTTCACCGTTGATCTAATCAGCCGATCTCCTGAAGACCAGGTGGACCGGTTGCGCGGGGAGCTTCCCAAGCGGCCGATCTTGATAAATTTCTTACCCGCCCTGGAAAACGAAACTTTGTTGTTGCTGTTCGCCGATACGGCCCCCTTGCCCGAAGGCGCGACCCTGCAGGCGACCGCCAGCTTTGTCGACCGGCTAAACCGCTTCAGCCTCGTCGTCGACCGTGTGATCGCGGCGGGACGGCGGAATCACGAACGGGGCGCGGCGGAGCTTGTGGCATTCCTGGAAGGTGCGGAATACGCTCCCGAAGAGGATATCAAGCTATTTTTTGAATTGTTCGGCGATTCCCACCGGGGGACGGCCGTAGGCGTCGTCCGGGCGCTGGACAAAGACTCATTCCGGCGGTCCATCGAGGTCGCTCCCTTCCACCTGCGGTCTTTGCTGACCGCCGATGAGCTTCTCTCCCAATTGGACATTGACGCTCAAGCCAGCCTGGAAGAATTGGTGTTGGGCATCGTGATCTTGGTGGAGGAGCCGTCAGGAAATTTTATGGTCGATGAGCCTTACCTACAGGCTATGTATCGAGTGGTAGCAGACCGGACGTTCAAGAATCCGGTTGATATGGCAGGGGTCCTCGGGCAACCGTCCTTCCCTTTGGAAGGCTTTATCAAGCGTCATCCCGCCGCCGCCACGGCCGTGCTTCGGACCGACCTGGAAACCGCTCTGTCGATGGTATGGCAAAGCGATGCCGTGGTATCACCGCCGGCCAGAATCATTTACCGGTTGATGCACGCTGACCCTGACCTGGCGTCGGACATGATCGTGGCCTTGGATGAACGGGAGGAGACAGGTCTGGTGGTTGAGTCCTTGGCTTATTTCGCTTATGACGAGGAGAGGTCCAAAGTAGTGCCCGGTTTGATCAATTCCTTGGAGAGAGACGGAAAGTTGCTCCAGGACCTGGTTACCAAACAGGGACCAGATTGGCTGATGGACCGGCTGGGGGAGGCCTTCTTACTGCACGGTGATGATGGACCTCAGGATTTTCGGGCCCGGTACCGGTCTACGCTGAACGCGGCCGTCGCAACCCTGGGAGACGCATCCGTACGGAAGGAACTGGAAGGGGTTATTGAGAAGGCTGCTGGGGCGAATGAATCAGGGCGCTAGCCGTGCCCTGGATGGTGTCTTCACCCGCGCCTCCCACCGTGGCCACGGCTACCGCTCCGGCGATGTAAGCCAGCATCACCAAGACCAATACGGCTGCTACCAAAGGGGCTTTGAGCCGGTTGCGAGCCAAGATTAGCGCCAGTCCCACCAACATCAGCCCTACTGCCATGCCCCCGGCGATGAAATGAGCCGGCTCAGCTTGGCTGCTTAGGACGCCTTCCCGGTAGAACGGATCTGCGAAAAACAGGATTGTTACGTTGAACGCGTTGCTGCCGAAGAGACCGGCCACCCCCAGGTCGGCCGCTCCGATTCGCGCGGCGGCAATGGCCGCGGACATCTCCGGAATGGTGGTCACCAAAGAAACGGCCAGGATACCGAGGGTACTGGATGCCACGCCGGTGATCTCGGCGATGCGGTCGGTGCTCCAGGCCAGGAAAAACCCGGCGATGACCACTCCCACACAAACGAATAAGAACAGGACCCAGGCCCGTTTGAGTGTCATGCCCAGCGCCTCTGCTTCCTCGGTGGGTTCTTTCACTGGGGGTCTGGTCATGTAGACGACCCGCATGCCCACCACAAACACAACGATTAGAATCAGGGACGACAGTCCGACCTGCCATAAGGATATGTCCATCTTGATTGCGCCGAAAAGCACCGCCAGCCCGGTCAATAGCACTGCCAGGGCGGCTAGATAGCCCTGCTGCGGCGCGACTTGTTGGAGGAACCGTTTGCCCCCGAAGATCAGCGCCACCAACGACACGTTGAACATGTTGAGCATGTTGGCGCCCATGACGTTGCCCACCGCCAGGGATGGGTTGGGAGGGTCCAGCCGGACGGCGGAGATGTTGGTGGACAGCTCGGGCAAAGAGGTGGCCAGGGCCACCAAGACGCTTCCGACGAATAACCGTCCCCATCCGGTCAGGCTGGCTAGGGCGTCCCCGTACACCGCTAGGCGTATCCCGAAAAAAATCACCGATACGGCGCTCACCAGAAACACAATCACCGGAATCGCCAGGTCGCCCGCCATCTACCTGCGTCCCATCCAGATTGTGGCTGCTATGATAGAGAGGACCCCGGTCACCTGGAGGATTCCAGGGCGTCGGAGATTCGCTGCCCCAACTCCTGCGTGCCCACGGAAGAAACTCCGGCGCCGGCAATGTCTACCGTGCGGTGTCCGCCACCCAGCACTTCATCCACCGCCGCTTCTACTCCAGCAGCCTCTTCGGTGAGTCCCAGGGAGTAACGTAGCAACAGGGCAACGCTGAGTATGGAGCCGATGGGGTTGGCGATGTCCCGGCCGGCAATGTCCGGAGCCGTACCGTGGATCGGCTCGTAAAACCCACTGGTACGCCGGCCTGGCATGGGCACTCCCGACAGGCTGGCCGAGGGAAGCAGGCCCATGGAGCCGGCCAGCACCGAAGTCTCGTCGCTCAAGATGTCGCCGAAGGTGTTTTCGGCTACGATAACGTCGAACTCCACCGGGCGTTGGATCAAGTGCATGGTGCAGGAGTCCACCAGCGCATGCTCCAGCTCCACGTCGGGGTACTCCGGGGCCAGCCGGTTCGCCGTCTGGCGCCACAGCCGGGAGCATTCCAATACGTTGGCCTTGTCCACGGAGGTCAGTTTGTGCCGGCGGCCTTGGGCCAGCTCAAACCCTACCCTCAGGATACGCTCCAGCTCCCCTTCGCTGTAGCGCATGGTGTCTACGGCCGTCCAACCCTGGTCCGTCTCGTGGCGGCCTTTGGGCTGGGCATAATAGAGGCCGCCGGTCAATTCCCGCACTACCACTAGGTCCACACCTTCGATCACCGAAGGTTTCAGTGAGCTGGAGTCCGCCAGCCATGGGTAGACCTTAACCGGACGGATGTTGGCGAACACCCCCAGGCGGGTGCGCAATTCGAGAAGACCGTCTTCCGGGCGTACCGGGGCGCTGGGGTCGTCCCACTTGGGACCGCCCACCGCGCCGAACAATACGGCGTCGGCCGACGCCGCCAGGTCACTGACTTCCGGCAGCAGGGGCGTGCCGTGGTTGTCGATGGAAATCCCGCCCACGTCGCCATACTCCAACTGGAAATTATGTCCGAATACCCGGCCCACAGTCTCAAGGACATTAGCTCCTTGAGCGGTGACCTCCGGCCCGATACCGTCACCGGACAGCACGGCGATTTGAAAGTCCAAAGGGATCCTCCTAGCATTTTTTGTAGAAGATCGGGTGTTGTGACCCGGCGTTCTAATCCCGTTCGGCGTCCTAATACTGTTCGTGGTGAGCTTGTCGAACCATCAACCCGCGGGCCAATCAGATGGAAGGTAAGCTACCAAGGACTATGGATAAACCATGACCAACGCCGGATCGCTTAAGCGGGCTCTAGCCAATCCTCACCCACTAGAACTGTGTGGTTTTCGGTGATCTCTACGTAGTAGGACCTAAAAGGCTCCATCGGCACGATTTCGCTAGCTTCCAGCCAATCGGCGATGTGTTGCTCCGCGATGGTTCCAGCAGCGCCTTTAGCGTCGTTTGGCGGCTCCCTATAGGTTCCCTCGCTGGTCTTGATGCGCACTTTCTGTTTGATAGAAAATTTCCGTTGCATAATATTCCCTGCCATATGATTCTAAGGGGTTCTAAGAGCGGCCTGGTCGGGCCCAAGTAAATCTGCTACTCCGATTTTACACCCTCGGTCAGTTGGCCGCACATCGTCCCGTCCGTCGGGATTTGTGAAGTCTGGATCGATATCCCGAGACGATCTAGGACGCGAGCCGTGCTTGGCTTAAGAGTCTCATTTCTTGCCAAGGGGCCTCTCGCTGGTCTATCATCGAATCGAGTCGCCAACGGGGCTGCCAAACGAGCTGATCTGAGGAGAGAAAGGTGCTTCCTCCCGGTCCAATGAGCCGCTTTTTAGACCAGGCCAAAGCCGTTGTCGGGGCGGAAAACGTCATCCATTACCCGGAAGATCTGCTTGTTTTCGAGTACGATGGGTCGGTGGACCGGGGCCTCCCGGGAGCGGTGGTGTTTCCCGAGTCCGTTGAAGAAGTGAGCCAGGTCATGGCGTTAGCTTACGGCGAATCGCTGCGCGTCGTGGGACGCGGCTCGGGTACCGGATTAAGCGGAGGCGCCATCTCTTCCCCCGGAGGCGTCCAGATCGCATTCACTCGAATGCACCATATCCTGGAAGTGGACACGGAAAATCGAACGGCCACGGTCGAGCCGGGAGTGATCAACCTGGACCTGGATACCTACGCCCACCGATTCGGTCTGCGCTACGCCCCGGACCCATCCAGCCAGAAAGCGTGTAGCCTGGGCGGCAACATTGCCGAGAATGCCGGCGGGCCCCACTGCCTGGCCTACGGCACCACCACCAATCACGTTCTGGGCATGGAGGTGGTTCTGGAGGACGGCGAGATAGTGTATCTGGGCGGCATGGCCCGGGAAACGCCGGGCTATGACCTCCGAGGCGTGTTCACCGGTTCCGAGGGAACGTTCGGCGTGGCTACCAAGATCACTGTGCGGCTCTTGCCCCAACCGGAGGCGGTCAAGACTTTCCTGGGAATCTTTCCTGACGTGGATTCGGCTTGCACCGCAGTTTCCGCAGTCATCGGCCATGGCATAGTTCCGGCGGCCTTGGAGATGATCGACGCTCTCAGCATCCGCGCGGTGCAAAACGTTATGGACGCCGGTTACCCGGACGACGCCGGAGCAGTGCTCCTGATCGAATTGGAAGGCCTACAAGAGGAAGTGGACGAGATAGGGGCCGAGGTGGAGGCCGCTCTCTGGGAGTCGGGCCCCACCCAGGTGCGAATCGCCGAGAAAGCCGAAGACCGGGACATTCTATGGGTGGGCCGCAAGGGCGCTTTGGGCGCTTTGGGCAGTTTGGCGCCCAACTACTATTTGGTGGATGGAGTGGTGCCACGCACCCAATTGACCCAGGTTTTGCGCCGGGTGGCCGAGATCAGCCAAGAACACGGCATACCCATCGCCAACGTTTTCCACGCCGGGGACGGCAATCTGCATCCATGTCTTCTCTTTGACGAACGCAAGCCCGGCGCCATGGCCGCGATCGTCGCCGCCGGGGCCGAGGTGATGAAGGTCTGCGTCGATGCCGGCGGTACTCTTACCGGAGAGCATGGAGTGGGCTTGGAGAAGAAAGAATTGATGCCCCTGGTATATTCGGAAGAGGACATGGCGGCGATGCGCCTGGTGCGGGAAGCGTTCGCTCCGGAGAACCGCCTTAATCCTGGTAAGATTTTCCCCGATGGCATCCACTACCTACCGCCGGCCCGGCGTCCGGAGCCGGGCTTGTCCATCTAGCAGAGCCGCCAGTGCCGCCGCGCGATTTTATTAATATTGCCCATAGGGGAGCGTCGGCCTACACGCCGGAAAACACCTTTGCCGCCTTCGACAAAGCGTTGGCGTTGGGTGTGGACAACGTAGAGTTCGACGTGCATTTTTCGGCCGATGGCCACGTCGTCGTCATTCATGACGACACCCTGGACCGCACCACCGACGGCTCGGGCCCGGTGGTGAATCAGACTCTGGACCAGCTGCGGTCCTTGGATGCCGGTGGATGGTTCTCGGAGCAGTTCAAAGGAGAGCCTATACCCACTCTGGCCCATCTGCTGGAGCGGTACAAAGGGTGGCTGCACTTCCATATTGAGATCAAAGGCCGGTCTCCGGGGCTGGCCCACAGGACCGCCGACCTGGTCAGGGGCTTCGGTCTTGGCCGCGTCACCACTATCACATCCTTCGAATTGACTCCCCTGGAGGAAGTACGGACCTACGCTCCGGAACTGTATGCGGGCTGGCTGGTGCCGGAGATCAACGATTCGGTGGTAACGCAGGCCCAAGATTTGAAGCTCGTGCAATTGTGTCCACCGGCCTCCCAAGTTACGCCCGAGTTGGTAAACGGCCTGCATCAGAAAGGGTTCGTGGTTCGGGCGTGGCGAGTTACCACAACTGAATTGATGCGGCGGGTCGTGGACGCGGGAGCCGACGGCATGACCGTGAACTTTCCTGATAAGCTGGACGAATATTTAAAGTCTGAATGATGACGAACAAAGCCTCTCCGAAAAGATTGGAGTGAGGTCATCCGCTAAATTGGTTCGCAAGCCGCGATCCAAGACCTGAGGAGGTCTGTATATGCCCCGAGAGAAGATAAGATTTCTGGTCGATGAGAAAGGCCGCAAAAAATCCGTGGTGCTTCCGATTAAAGATTACCAGGCGCTCGTGGAAGATTTAGCCGACATGGCCGTCATTGCCGAGAGAAATGGCGACCCAACTCAGTCTCTGGATCTGGTAAGAAAGAATCTGGAAGAGAAGTGGCTGAATACCATCTCGAAATAGGACGCTCGGCGGAACGAGAACTTGAAAACTTAGAACCGAGACTTGGAAGGAGAATTTTGGCTTCCATAGAAACCTTAGCTTCTGTACCCAGACCAAGACAGGCTCGAAAGCTGGTTGGGAGCGCAAACTCCTTTCGCTTGCGGATCGGACAATATAGAGTGCTTTACCAGGTAGATGACAACACGAGGATTGTAACTGTGGTTGCTATCGGACACAGGCGGGACATCTATCGGTAGTCACATTATCTCTATAGTTGGTGATTGTGCCGGTGCCCGCTATTAACCAACAACTCACCGATCTTGTGGATAGCGGCTCTGTCCTGCCGGAGGAGAGCTTGGCAGGTTACGCCGTCGACGAGGTTATGCCCCGGGCCGTGGTCCGGCCACAAAGTCGGCAGGAGATCGTCGACGTAATCCGGTGGGCCGCATCGGAAGGCGTTGCTGTTTTTCCCTGGGGCGGTGGCACCCAGGTTTGTATCGGTGGGTTGCCCGGCCGGGTGGACCTGGTTCTAGACCTGAGCCGGTACGATCGGGTGATCGACTATCAGCCCGCCGACCTTACGGCTACCGTGGAGGCTGGGATCAGCCTGGACTCGTTGCAACAGGAGCTAGCCAAGGGAGGCAAGTTCCTGGCCATTGAAGCCCCAGTGCCGGCCAAGGCCACTGTCGGCGGCATATTGGCTTCCAACGCCAGCGGCCCCCTGCGGTTCGGCTACGGGTTGCCCCGGGATTGGCTCATCGGCATCGGGGTAGTCAACGCCCAAGGTGTGGAAACAAAGGCAGGCGGCAAGGTGGTGAAGAACGTCACCGGCTACGATCTTGGCAAACTGTACACCGGCTCCATGGGCACGCTGGGAATCATATTGGAAGCTACTTTCAAGTTGATACCGCTGCCGGTCGACTCCAGTGCTCTGGTGGCTGTTTTCCCATCCATGGAATCCGCCATCGATGCCGGGTCCCAGTTGTTGCGGCAGGTTTACGCGCCCCACGGGTTGCAAGTCGTCAACTCGTCCATGTCCCAGCGTCTTTCTCTTTCCATGGCTGTGGGTGAACTAGGGTCCGATTCGGCCACTGGCGAGCCTTCCCAAGAAGCGGTCATGCTGGCATTTTTCTCGGGGCGCGTGAGGGCGGTTCGGCGGAAACTGAGCGAGGCGTCCCGTTTGATTCAGGGCCAGGGAGCGGCGCGAGTAGAGGAAATAAGCGGCCCACAAGGTTCCGGGCTGTTACGGCAGCTCACCGACGTGGGCTGGAACATCAAGGATCCGCCCTTTCTGAGCATTAAAGTTAACGTTTCGCCTTCGATGGTGGGACAAGTAGTCGGTTGGTTCGACCAGCCTTCAAGTGAAGAACTGTCCGGTGGGGGGAGGTACGCCCAGATCCCCCAAGGTCCGTCGGACTTGCCGCCCGAGATTGTGGCGGATCCCGGATTTGGTCTGGTCCGGTTCCACTGGTGGTCGGGAGCGGTCCATTCCGGTCAGGGGAGCGCCGCTGCCCTCTCTTCCGACGAAGGCTGGCTTGGACGGTTCGATGAGCCCCATCTCATCGACGTCGTTGGCCGGGTACAAGCGCTGGGTCGTGAATTGGGCGGATCGGTGGTAGTGGAGCATGCCTCGCCGGCACTGAAGCGGCGAGTTGAGGTGTGGGGCGATCCCCCTGTTGGCCTTGGAATCATGCGGAATATAAAGCAAAAATTCGACCCGGCGGGCATCTTGAACCCCGGCCGGTTTGTGGGAGGCATGTAGTGGCTGATCCAGAAGCCTCACTGCCGGCCAGCCAGCCCCGGTCCCCGGCGGCTCCCGCGATGTCACGAGGTGGATTTAGCGGCGAGGATATGCCCGCCGAAGCCGACATGTACCGTTGCGTACACTGCGGGCTGTGCCTCAGCGCCTGCCCCACCTACTCCGAGACGTCCCTGGAAACCGAGTCGCCCCGGGGCCGCATCGCATTGATGAAAGCGGTGAACGAAGGCCGGGTTGGCATCAACTCCCTGGTGGTGTCTCACTGGGATCAATGCCTTCAGTGCCGTGCCTGCGAAGCCGTTTGCCCGTCTGGTGTGCCTTATGGCCGAATCATGGAGATGACACGGTCTCAGGTTCGTTCTCAAAAGCAACAGTCGACTCGGTTGAGATGGATCAGCCTCTTGTTCCTCAGGGCGGCGCTGCCCAATCCAAAACGGCTCCGTCTGGGGGCTCATTTCATACGGGCTTACCAACGGATCGGTCTTCAGAGCCTGGTACGCAAAAGCCGGATCCTGCGATTATTGCCGGGACCATTGAGCCATCTGGAAGCTCAGATCCCCACGTTCAACGGACCGTTTTTCGGGCCGAGCAAAACCATATATCCGGCAACCTCGCCAAAGAAACTGACCGTGGGACTTCTTTCCGGCTGCGTTATGCCCCTGATGCAGGGCAGCACGATGGCGGCCACGGTCCGCGTCCTTACCAGGAACGGCTGCGACGTGGTCGTGCCCATGGGACAGGGCTGCTGCGGGGCCCTTAACCTTCACAGCGGTGATTTGGAGATGGCGCGCCGGATGGCCCGGATCAACATTGACATCTTCTTGGCGGCCGGGGTGGACCTGATCGTTACGTCTTCGGCCGGTTGCGGGTCCAGCATGAAGGAGTACCAGGACCTATTGGCGGACGACCCTGGCTACGCCGAGCCGGCGCGACGCTTCGCCGAGATGACGCAGGACGTCACCGAGGTTTTAGTGTCCCTTCCATTCGATGCTCCGAAGGCGCCGTTGAACCGGAAAGTTACTTACCAGGACCCATGTCACTTGGTTCACGCCCAGCGTATCTCATCTCAACCCCGCGCCATTCTAAATGCCATCCCTGGTTTGGAGTTGGTGGAGATGGAGCAGTCTTCAAAGTGCTGCGGTGGGGCGGGGATATATTCGGCGGCGCAACCTGAATTGTCGGCCAAGATCCTCGGTACCAAGATGGGCCATATCGCCGCCACCGGTGCCGGCCAAGTAATCACTGCCAACCCTGGTTGCATGGTGCAGATCGAGCAGGGGCTTCGTCAGATGGGAACGCCGGCTAGGGTGCTCCACGTGGTGGATATTTTGGACGAAGCCTACCGGGAGGAGGAATCGCCGGGGCGTTCTTAAGTTGAACCGTCGAACGCCGCCAGGTCTCGCTGGGCCGCAGCCAGGCTGGCACCGTGAGCCACTTCATAGCCCAGTCGTGAAAGCGTCATTTCCAGGGCCGACAGAAGAGAGAACACGTTAGTTTCCCTGGCCCCATCACCCATCAGGCCGATCCGCCAAGCCTTGCCGCGAAGGTCCCCCAGCCCGCCGCCGATCTCGATGTTGTAGTCGTTCAGTAACGTCCGCCGGACTGCCGCGTCATCTACTCCTTCAGGCACCACCGCGGTGGTTAAAGGATTGAGGCGGTACTCTGGGTCGGCCAGCAAAGCGATGCCCATCGCCTCTAGACCTGCCCTGAGGGCCGAGGCTACCCGGGCGTGGCGCTTGATACGAGGCTCCAACCCCTCTTCCATCAACATCCGCAGGGCTTCCCGCAATGCGTAGGTCATGGAGATGGGTGAGGTGTGGTGATAAGCGCGGGTCTGGGACCAATAGGTTTCCAAGTCCTTCACGTTGAAGTAAAAGCTCTGCACCTCGGAGGCGCGCGAGTTGATTACATCCATGGCCCGAGGTCCAAAACTGATCGGGGCCAATCCCGGAGGAGCGCCCAGGCATTTCTGACTGGCGCTGTAGCACACGTCGATGTCCCAATCGTCCATCCGTAGGTCGTGACTGCCCAGGGAGGTAACTGCGTCGACGATTATTAGGGCCCCCTTGCGGTGAGCCAGGTCGACGAAATCCCGCAGGGGAGTCAACACGCCGGTGGAAGTTTCCGCGTGGACCATTCCCACCGCCTTGACGTTGGGGTGTTTGTCCAGTTCGGCCGCCAGGGTGTCCAGGTCCACGGGTTTGCCCCAGGGCGAGTCCACGATGTGAACTTCGGCCCCGCAACGAGCCGCGATGTCGGCAAGCCTGTCTCCGAAGAACCCATTTCGGCACACGACAATCGTGTCCCCGCGCTCCAGGACGTTGGCGCAGGCGGCTTCCATGGCGCCGGTGCCGGTGGAAGACAGGGGCAGGGTCATGAAATTCTCGGTGTGATAGACCTCCCGAAGCATATCCCCTACTTCGTCCATCACCTGAAAGAACTCCGGGTCCAAGTGGCCCACCACGGGAAGGGTCATGGCCTGAAGCACCCGGGGGTGGACGCTGCTTGGGCCGGGACCAAGTAAGAGCCTAGGGGATGGTTGTAATTCGTTTAGGTAAGACCTAGTCACACCGTTTCTCCGCCTGCCGTATTATGGAATCGGTCGCCCTTATGACTGATCCCGTAATACAGCTTAGTCCACCATGGTTCGTTTGTCACTCCGGTGCGCTGCTTTAAAGGGCGAGTACAGTGGCAAATTGTCGTGTCAATCCGACACCGTATCGGAGCCATGGTTGTTCGGGTACCGCAATCGGGCGAACTGCCCGTTTCCGGGGGTGGCAGCCCCTATAGGACGGCCGAATTTCCGCCGTCGATGTTAACCGCGATGCCGGTTAGATAGCTGGCCCGGTCCGAGGCCAGGAAAGTAATCACGTCGCCGGCTTCCTCGGCTTCGCCCATCCGGCCCAGAGGGACACCCCGGCCGCGTACGGATTCGGCCCAAACTTCCTCTATGGTCGCGTTGGCGTTGGCCGCCTGCATTCGGTCCAACCGTCTTTCCGCCTGGCCGCTCTTGATCAGGCCGATGCACACAGTCGTTACCAGGATGTTGTCCTTGGCCAAGTCCCTGGAAAGTCCCTTGGTGATCGCTTGGCCCGCCGCTCGGGAGATGGAAGTGGGCATGGACGCCGCGCCGGGGGTCCTGCCGCCCAGGTTGGTGACGTTGATGATGCGGCCCCCGCCCACTTTCCGCATCTCTGGGACCACCGACCGGATGAATCGGACCGCTCCCCAAACCTTCAAATCGAAGTCGAACTCCCACTCGTCATCGGTAACTTCTTCGAATGACTTGGCCATGGAGGCCCCGGCATTGTTCACCAGAATGTCTACCCGCCCGAAATTATCCAAGGCGGTCTTCACCACCCGATCGGCGGTGTCGTGGTCGCTCACGTCTCCCACAACCGGAATCGCGATGCCTTCGGTGGCGGTCTTGATGTCCTGGCAGGCTTCATCCAGCACGTCCGGACGCCGGGCTACCAGAATCACTCGGGCTCCTTCCCTGGCCATGCTCAAGCCCGCCGCCTTGCCGATGCCGTAGCTGCCGCCGGTGATGATGGCGACTTTATCCTGCAATCCCATATCCATGATCCGAACTCCTTATGTAACGATTCAAGCTCAGCGCGGCACATTATAACAATATGCCCCGTCCCGTCCAACCGTGTGTCTCCAACCGTGTGGCCTTTCTAGATCTCTATCCCACTAGCATTGGCCACGATGTCGATGTCTTTGTCGCCCCGTCCGCTGAGACACACCAGGATGATCTGGTCTTGGGTAAGTTCCCGGGCCAATTGGCTGGCGTAGTAGATAGCGTGGGAAGATTCCAGGGCCGGAATGATTCCCTCGGTGCGGCACAGGAGGTGGAATCCTTCCAAGGCCTGGGAGTCGGTGACCTCCGAATATTCGGCCCGGCCCGATTCTTTAAGGTAGCTGTGCTCGGGACCGACTCCGGGATAGTCCAATCCGGCGGAGATACTGTGGGTCTCGTTAACTTGGCCATGCTCGTCCTGGAGCAAGTAGGACATGGAGCCGTGCAGCACGCCGGTCCGGCCAGCGGTGAGGGTAGCCGAGTGCTTTTTGCTGGCTATCCCTTTTCCCCCAGCCTCCACTCCGGACAGCTTCACGCCTTCGTCTCCGATGAATGGATGGAAGGTCCCGATGGCGTTGCTGCCTCCTCCGACGCAGGCCACAACGTAGTCCGGCAACCGTCCGGCGGCTTCCAACACCTGGCTCCTCGCCTCGCGGCCTATCACCAATTGAAAGTCCCGGACCAGCATGGGGTAAGGATGAGGACCGACCACGCTGCCGATAAGATAGTGGGTGGTGTCGACGTTGGTGACCCAGTCTCGGATGGCCTCATTTATGGCGTCTTTCAACGTCCGGGTGCCCGACTCCACGGAGATTACCTCCGCTTCCAGCAATCGCATCCGGTAGACGTTGAGAGACTGCCTCCGGATGTCTTCCTCCCCCATATAGACGATACATTCCAGTCCCAGCATGGCGCAGGCGGTGGCCGCAGCTACTCCGTGTTGCCCCGCGCCGGTTTCGGCGATGATCCGCTGTTTTCCCATGTGTTGGGCCAAGAGGGCCTGGCCCAGGGCGTTGTTGATCTTGTGGGCTCCGGTGTGAGCTAGGTCTTCCCGCTTCAGGTATATACGGGCGCCGCCGCAGTGGCGGCTCAAGTTCTCTGCGTGATACAGAGGAGTTGGGCGACCGGCGTAGGTACGGAGTAAGTGTCCGAGCCTGCCCTGGAATTCCTGGTCTTCTTTGACCTCCCGGTAGGCTGTTTCCAGCTCTTCCAGGGCGGCCATCAATGTCTCCGGAACGAACTTCCCACCAAAGTCCCCAAAGCGGCCCCGTTCGTCGGGCAGGCTTGTCTGTTTTTCTACGACCATTGGAATACCTCGGGTTTTAGCTTTCAGCTATCGGCTATCAGCCGTCAGCTCTTTAAGACTGAGCGCTGCTTTGCGATGGATATGAAGTCCCTGATTTTATCGGGGTCTTTGTTTCCGTTGGTTTCTACACCGGTGGACACGTCCACACCCCAAGGGCACACGGTACTTACAGCCTCGGCCACGTTGTCCGGAGACAGTCCTCCGGCCAGGATGAACGAGTTTCCTGACCCGGCCAGGGCGGCGGCGATGCTCCAGTCGAAGCTCTCTCCGGTCCCTCCCTGTAATCCCTCCACCAACCGGTCTAGGGTGACCAGGCAGCCGCCCTCCCTGTAGGTTGTCATCTTCTTGACCAGTTCGCCCTGGGGCTCTGGAGACGACGGCGACTGGGGGATGTGCACCACCTTGATCACTTCGGCCTTGGTGTCGTGGCAATAGTCCAGGGACTCGGCCCCGCACAGTTGGGCCGTGTCCAAGTTGCAGGTCTCGATGGTGTGGTTCACTTCTTCAAGAGGCTGGTCGGCAAATAGACCGACGACCTGGGGAATTTCGCCTGGACTGCTCTTTAGGCCTTCGACCAGTTTTCGGGCTTCGTCCAAATCCAATCGCCTGCGCCGGCCGGGGACGAACACCAAACCGATGAAGTCGGCGCCGGCCTGGGCGGCCACCTGGGCATCGGACAGTGTCCGGATGCCGCATATCTTGACCTTAGTTATGGCTTGGATCATGGCTTTGCCGGCGAGACGGCCTGGCCCGCCAGCTCCCGGACTTTTCCGGCGACATCGTCTGACGTAACCAGGGCTTCTCCTACCAAGACCGCGTTGACGCCGCACCCGGCCAGTTGCGTTACGTGATCTGGCTGATGGATACCGCTCTCGCTGACGATGATTTTCCCCTTGGGCGCCAAGGGCGCCAGACGCTCGGTAATCGCCAACTCGGTGTTGAAGGTGCGGAGATCCCGGTTGTTGATGCCGATGATTCCGGCCCCGGCGCCGGCCGCGATCTCCATCTCTTGTTCGTCGTGGACCTCTACCAGGCAGCTCATACCCAGTTCCGATGAGATCTCCAGGTATTCCTTTATCTGTGACGGTGACAAGATGGCTACGATAAGAAGTATGGCGTCGGCTCCAGCGGCCCGGGCTTCGAAGACCTGGTACGGGTCGAAAATGAAGTCCTTGCGCAACACCGGTGCGGTTCGGGAAGCTCCGGCGTGTTTGATCTGGACTATGTGCTCCAACTCGCCCTGAAACCGAGCGTCGGTAAGCACCGAGATGGCCGCCGCTCCGTTGCTGGAGTAGATGTCCGACAGCTCCACCGGGTCGAAGTTGGGGCGAAGCAGCCCCCGGGACGGCGAGGCTTTCTTGACCTCGGCTATGAGTTGCACCCCGCCGGCCCCCAACGACTCCGCCAACGACAAGGCTTTCGGTTGAGCGGCGATGGTTTTCTTCAGATCGGCCAAGGATACGGCCAACTTTTGCTGGGCCAGTTCCTGGGTCTTAGCGGCTACAATTTCGTCAAGAATGTTAGGCATATCTACCCTAACCGCTGGGTCACTTCAACCATCTGGTCCAGCTTGGCAAGAGCCGCTCCGCTGTCGATGATTCCGGCTGACATCTCAACACCGTGGCGTATGGTTTCCGTCTTGTCGCCCACCATCAGGACGCCGGCGCTGTTAAGCAACACCATGTTCCGGACCGGGCCCTGCTCTCCTTGGAAGAGCCTCCGCATCGTGGCGGCGTTTTCTTCTTTGCTCCCTCCGCGGATGGCCTCGATGGGTGTTTTCGGCAGGCCGGTGTCCTCTACCCGTAGGGTCCACTCCTCAACCTGTCCCCCCCGAACTTCCCATACGGAGGTATCGCCTGAAAGGGAAATCTCGTCCAATCCCCCTGCGCCGTGAACAATCATGGCGTGGTGGGAACCCAAGAGCCCCAGAACCTCGGCCATGATTCCGCCAAGCTCCGGGAAAGCCACGCCTAGTAGCTGAGTCTGGGCTCCCGCCGGGTTGGTCAACGGACCCAGGATATTGAAAACAGTACGGATCCCGATCTCCCGGCGCACTGGGCCGGCGTGACGCATGGCCGGGTGGAAGGCCGGAGCGAACATGAACCCGACGCCCACTTCGTTGATGCACCGGGCGACGGCTTCGGGTGAAAGCTCGATCTGGACGCCCAGGGCCTCGAGAACGTCGGCGCTGCCGCAAGACCCCGAAGCGGCCCGGTTGCCGTGTTTGGCTACCTTTAATCCCGCGCCCGCCGCGATAAAGGCGGTGGCGGTGGAAATGTTGAAAGTGTTCTTACCGTCGCCCCCGGTGCCGACCGTGTCCACCAACTCGCCGTCGACGTCCACTCTTAAGGCCATCTCTCGCATCACCCTGGCCATCCCTGCGATCTCCTGGGTGGTCTCGCCCTTCAAGGCGAGGGCGGTTAGAAACGCGCCGAGTTGGGCCGGCGTGGCCTCACCCTCCATGATCTCCCGCATCACTGAGGAGGCCTCTTCCATGGTAAGGGATTGGCCGGAAACCACTGTGTTTATGGACTCTCTGATCATCTATTTGGCTCCCTGAATCAAGCGAGGCGGCACCAAAGCCAGTTCACCGGTTGCACTAAGTTTCAAATTGAAGCATCCGGAGCTGCTCAGCAGGTACCCGTTCGCTTAGATTAAGAATCTCAACACCGACCACTTTCCCTTCGGCGTTGAAGTCCAAAATAACGCCGGGTTTCACCTCTTCCGATTCTCCGATCGCAGAATTGTCAAGCCGGAGATACAGCGCGTCGCAGTCTTTGTCTAATCTGAGTCTCATAGTGGCATCCTCAAGCGGCGGTCGAAGAAAAACGTAATAACTCGGTTCGGTGTAGCGCCGGGATTGACTATCACACGAAAGGTACGAGGGCCGAATTCATGGGACTCCTTAATGTAGTGGACGTTGTTGTCGGCCCCAATCTCAGTACGATCAGGAGATTCCAGGGCGAGCATCACCCACTCCCGAGGGATGTTCCTCTCTTCGAGCATTTTTATCGCATGATTAGAAAATTCGAAATCGGACGACCGCAATTACGCAGCCGGGTCGCTGTTATTTTCTTCGATCATAGCTAGAACCTTTCTGTAAGTAGCGACATAATCGACTAGCAAACTCGGAGCCATCTTCTCAAGTTTATCACGGGCCGAGTCACGTTAACCCTCCTACCCATATCCTTCCACCCGGTCCAAAAAGTTTTGCAACAGTGCCTTGCCGTCGGGGGTCATGATGGATTCGGGGTGGAACTGGACCCCCTCCACCGGGTATTCCTTGTGGCGCAGACCCATGATTAGCCCCCTATCTGTCCAAGCGGTGACCTCCAGGCAGTCAGGCAGCGAATCCTGGTAGACCACCAGGGAGTGGTAGCGAATGGCTTCAAAGGGCTCTGGCAGCCCCGCCAAGACTCCCTGGCCGTTGTGGTGGACCATGGATGTCTTCCCGTGGCGTATCTCGTCGGCCCGATCTACTTTGGCTCCATAAACGTGGCCGACGCATTGGTGGCCCAAGCAGACCCCCAGAACGGGCAGCTTAGGTCCGAAATGCCTGATCACATCGTTGGAGATGCCGGCCTCCAGTGGCGTAGACGGTCCCGGAGAGATGATTATTCCCTGGGGGGACATGGCTTCGATGTCTTCCAGAGTCGTTTTGTCGTTGCGCACCGTGACCACATCGGCGCCCAGTTCGGACAGGTATTGGTACAGGTTGTAGGTAAAACTGTCATAGTTATCAATCATCAACAGCATCAGAAAATCTCCACGAACTCCAACCAGTTGCCGTCGGGGTCTTGGGCGTAGCAGGCCTTCATCGACACGTTACCATTACCGTCGTGCTGCGCGGCCGGAGGGTTGTTGTATCTCAGCCCCTTCTGGGACGTTTCGGTGTAGAACCGGTCCAGGTCGTCGACGAAAAAAGCTAAGTGAGCGGCCCCCAGGTCGTTCCGCTCTACCCCTCCCGGGCCGCTGGCCGGCGATAAGTATTGGACCAACTCCAGTTTGTGGCCTTCTCCTTTATCCAAAAACGCGCGGTCTATGTGGGCTCCGGGGAAGGCCAAGACCTGCTCGACGAACTCACCTTGACGTTCGATTCGATCACCCAGCTGCATGCCCAGAACTTCGGCATAGAACCGGGCGGATGTTTCCAGGTCTTTGACCACGAATCCTGTGTGATAGAAGGATTTCAGCATCGGATTACCTCCTGATGAATGGCGCCAGGGTTAGTCCCGGCCCTCGGCCAGGTCGATGGCTCTCTGCAATGCCCCTGCCTTATGCTGGGTCTCCAGGTACTCATCTTCGGGGACGCTGTCGGCCACGATGCCGCCGCCGGCCTGGATGTGCATCACCCCGTCCTTGTAGATGCCGGTGCGCAGTATCAGGGCGGTGTCCATGTTCCCGGAAAAGCTGAAGTAGCCCACGGCGCCGCCGTAGGGACCGCGCTTCTCTCCCTCCACCTCGGCGATGATCTCCATGGCCCGGATCTTGGGAGCGCCGGAAACCGTGCCTGCCGGGAAGCAAGAACGAAGGGCGTCGTAAACGCTGAGTTCAGGTTTCAGCTTGCCTTCCACGTGGGACACCAGGTGCATCACGTGAGAGAACCGTTCCACGTCCATCAGTTGGGTGACGTTGACCGTTCCGGTGACGCTGACCCGGCCGATGTCGTTTCGGCCCAGGTCCACCAGCATGATGTGCTCGGCCCGCTGCTTTTCACTGTTCTTCAGTTCGGCCTCCAAAGCGTCGTCTTCCGCCGGAGTTTTGCCACGGGGCCGGGTGCCCGCTATGGGGTGAGTTGCGGCGATACCGTCTTGCACTTGTACCACTGTTTCGATGGCCGCGCCGACGATCTGGAAGCCGTCCAGGTCCAGGTAGTACATGTAAGGCGATGGGTTGATGCTGCGCAGGGACCGGTACACTTGGAAGGGATGAGCCTCGGTTTTCCGGGAGAACCGCTGGGAGTTGACTACTTGGATAACGTCCCCGGCATAGATGTACTCGATACATTTCTCCACTATCTTGTTGTACTCGTCTTTGGTGAAGTTGGACGTTGCTTCCACCGGTGTTGATACGGTGGCCGGACCTTGTAGCTCGGGCGGCAGGTCCAAAGGTTGGCCTAACCTCTTTACCAAGTCGTCGATCTTTCGAGTCGCCTCGGCGTAAGCTTTGTCTATGTCTCCGTCGAGATGGACGTGGCTCACCACTTTGATGTCATGGCGTATGTGGTCGAAGATAACCAGTGTGTCGACGAAGGTGAACACCGACTCTGGCACCCCTTGGGGGTCCGCGGGCATAAAGGGCACCCTGGGTTCGAAATAGCTGATGGTGTCGTAAGCCAGGTAGCCCACCGCTCCGCCATGAAATCGGGGGAGACCGTCCACCGGGATTAAACGGTACTTATCCATCTCATCTTGCACCAACGTCAGCGGGTCAACTTGGCCACCGGGCTGACCCGGCCCCGTCTTTACCACGTGGTAAGGATCGGTGCCGATAAAACTGTACCGGCCCAGCCGTTCGCCGCCGGAGACGCTCTCCAGTAGGAAGGAGTAAGGCCCCCGGGCCACCTTCAAGTAGGCCGAAACCGGTGTTTCCAGGTCGGCGTTGATGGACCGGTACACGGGTACTAAATTGCCCTGACCGGCCAGGGACTTGACCTCTTCCAGCGATGGTTGGTACATGGCTCTGCACCTACTTCCTTCTATGTATGTGCGTCTCTAATCCGATGTCTCTATGCCGCGCCGCGCGGAGAAAAACAACACGCCTTGCTTTACTTGGTTCGGGTCGAGACCGCGGCGGCGGACTTCTTCCGCCAGCCCGGTAAAGAACTTGAAACGCGTTTTTCCCCCGGCGGCGGAGGCTGCGGTGCTGGCGGTTACCCGGAACTCTTGCTGAGTGAAACCGGGGATATTTGTCAGCAAAGCCTCCAATTCCTCGGGCCACCAGAACTCCATGGCGCCATTGTCCCTGGCCAGCTTCTGGAACGCCTGGGAAGCCGGACTGCGGTCCGCCATGCAAGGTATTACCGCCCGGAAATATCCGCCGGGCTTCAGTACTTTCCGTACCTGCTCCAAGAGGGGTTGTATGGCGAGGCGGGGCAGCTCCTGCAACAGGTTCAGGCTGGTGACCAGGTGGAAGCTGCCGTCTTGGAAGGGAAGCCCGTCCAGGGAGTTGCCTTGTACCAGGGACGCCACGCTATCGGCCCGGACCCGCGCCAGAGACAACATCTCC
>CEOS01029703.1_pt1 | contig 21403 bp, 25 predicted proteins | sample 530601 | NCBI WGS metagenome assembly CEOS01 (sample SAMEA2620666, study PRJEB7988) | marine metagenome | biome: marine biome (ENVO:00000447); feature: mesopelagic zone (ENVO:00000213); material: "saline water (ENVO:00002010), including plankton (ENVO:xxxxxxxx)" | depth 1000 m
CCTTGCGCTCGGAGCTGCGAACAGGTTTGCGCATTGGCTTGGTCGTCACGCCGCGCGCGGCATTTCCTCAAGCACATCCGCCCAGTCATTATGAGGAACAGGGGGCCATGGGCTGAACACCTCCAGACCGCTATGCTGGTGGGCCAGCCGGATCTGGCGGTTCGCTTTCCATCCTGCTGCATCCCGGTCGAAGAGCAGAACGAGGCGTTCCAGTCGGCTGGGCAGCAGGACATGCGCAGCGCGTTCGGCGCCAAGTGTCGCCCATACGGGAATTCGATGAAGACGCATGGCAGCAAGCGCCGTTTCGATGCCTTCGGCAAGTCCAAGAACGGTGGTCGCAGCGGCCAGCTGTACCGCGCCGCGACCTGGACGTCCCAGCATCATCCGCGGTTCCGTCAGATCGCTGGCTTTCAAGCCAGCCAACGGATCGAGAAAGGTTCGATGGATTGCAACGAGCCGATGTCCCTCGCGGACTGCGGCGATGAGCGCCGGTCGAAAGACGGCAGCCCTTCCCCGCCCCAGGGGCGTGCGCGGATTGTAGCGAAGGTCGCGCCAGGGCGGCACGAGGAAACGGTTGGCGAGATAGGTCTCAGCGAGTGTGCCGGCCATCGGATTGGAGGCATCCCAGACGCGCAGCGCCGGTCCCGATCCGGTTTGAAAGGACATCTGCTTGATCGATGAGATCGAAGGACCTCGTTCGGGCAGGTCGAGGTGAAGGCGGCGGACAGCCCGCAGAACGGCGATCGTGTCGCAGCCTGCGAAGCATTTGAACAGCAGGGCGGAGTCGCCGACGCGGACGGAGAGGCTCGGGTCATGGTCGTCATGGGCGGGGCAGAGACAAAGTCCTTGTCCACCGCTCCACCTGCCGCCCAGACGTTTGACGAGATTTGCGCCCGCTGCTTCGATTGCCTGCAACCGCAGCGAGTCATTATATGGGGCGCCACGACGATGCCGATCAGGTTGGGAATTGCTCATGCCATCAAATTCCTGAATGACCGGCAAGGTAGTTCGAGAGAGCATTGGACTACAGTGTAGCCGGGATCAGGCCTGGTCATGATTTCGCGATAGCGCTGGAGACGCCGGCCAGCTTTCGAGCCGAAACCGTTCAAGACCCGCGTTCCTCTCCAAAGCGGTGTATCGCGCGCAACAAGTGTCTGTGCACCGTTGCAGGGGATAGGCCAAGCCGGGTTGCGATATCATCGACCGGACATTTCTCGATGAAATAGAGTTCGAGTATCCGTCGACCAGGTTCCTGTTCTGAGCGGATGATGCGCTGCAGGCATCGCGCGTCTTCGCGCAACTGCCTTGCGGAATTCAGCCTCGCTCGCATGCGCGACATAATTGTGGAAATAGTTTGGGCCATTCTGGCGGAGATCCGGGAAGGCATGGCGAAGCTCAATATGTTGTTGAAATCCGGACGTAAGCCCGCTTCTCGCCTCACTCTCCCCCTCCCCACTGACGACCGATTTGCGTCCGTGAAATGAAGGTTGTTACCCTGTTGAAGGAACAACTAAATTTTTGCTTTGCAGCATTTTTGATAGGATTTCGGGGCCCACGGCTCTGGAGCGGCGGCCGGCGGACAAGGCTATTTCGCAGCCCGCTCCCGAAAGGGCCAGTCATGCTACATTCCCAGGAATATCAGTCGATCATTGCGGCATTTTACGACGCACAAGATAGCCAGGACATACAGGGCGTTCTTGAACATCTCACCTATTTCCTGGGCTTCCGGCATTTCGCGATCGGACATCATGTCGATTTGCTCAATCCACCTTCCACATCCTTCGGTGTCTCGAACTACACGCCTGATTGGCTCAGCGAAGTCTTCCATGAGGGTTATTATATGGATGATCCCATCCATTTCTTGTGCAACGGTCGAAATACGGGCTTCATCTGGCCCGACCCCCATCTATTGAACCGCCTGAATGAGCGGCACCGACATATCCTCGAGCGGGGAGCGCTGCGCAATTTCCGGGCCGGCTATACGATCCCCGTCCATCTTCCGGGTGAATATTCGGGAAGTTGCACTTTTGCCGCGCCCTTGTCGGGGAATATCTCCCGTGAGGTTCTGCCTGCCGCCTTCTACGCCGCTTCTCATGCGTTCGAGGCCATGCGGCGACAGGCACGCAAGGCCGCGGGACTAAGCGTTGAACCGCCTCCTCAGGTCACTCCCCGACAACGCGAAGTCGTGTTGCTGCTAGGGCAAGGCAAGAGCTACGCCGAAATGGGAGATATCCTTGGAATTTCCGGGGCAACAGCGCATCAGCATTGCAAGGCCGTGTTCCGCTCGTACGGCAACATCCAGCGGTGCAATCTGATCGCCCGGGTGCTGTTCGATGGTCTCGCGAGCTTCCCGGAGATGCTCCGCAAGCACTAGCAATACCCAGTTCCGGTTATCGACGCTCGTTGTTCATCGCACCGATGATGCCTGCTCCATCAACGAGGGAGCATCATCATGATCCAGATTTTCGAAGGCGCGGAATGGGGCGAAGGTTCGCCGGTGCTGAACGACATGTATCGCGACCGCAAAAGGATATTCGTCGATATGCTGGGCTGGGACGTGCCGGTCATCGACGGCGCCTATGAAATTGACCAGTTCGACGATGAGCATGCGATCTACGTTGTCGCGACCAATGAACGCGGCGAGCATGACGGCTCGATCCGTCTGCTGCCGAGCATTCGCCCGCACGTTCTGGGTAATATCTTCCCCGAACTGTGCGATGGGCCTGTCCCATCTGGCGAACATATCTTCGAACTCAGCCGCGCCTGCCTTTCGCCGCGTAACCGTGCGGCGCACAGACTGGAGGTCCGCAATACGGTCACGACGGCGGTCGTCGAGTTCGCGCTGCTTCGGGGCATTCGCCGTTTCACATGCATCGCGGATTCAGGATGGCTGAGCCAGATCCTGTCGCTCGGATGGGATTGTCGACCGCTGGGCCTGCCCAGGGAGATTGCGGGCCTGAGCACCGGCGCTCTCGTGATCGAGATCGACGGCGATACGCCCGACAAGCTGCGGTCTGCAGGCACCTATGTGCCGATGCGCATCGTCGACGCCCACACTCACGGCCGCGCCGCAGCCTGACGGAGACGTCCCATGACCATCATTGCACTTGACCGGCTGGTACCGGATACGAAATCCTGTTGCGAGCACCTCGAAGCTGAAGGCTATTGCATCATCCGCAACGCCGTACCGTCCAGCCTGGTCGACAGGCTGGCAGGCGATCTCGAACAGGATTTCGTTGCGACGCCGCATTCGGTGGGGCCATTCTATGGCGAGACCACCCGGCGTTTCCACGGGCTCCTGCGACGGTCGCGGCACATGGGCCGCTTTGCGCTCGACCCGTTGGTTGTCGCCGTGGTCGAGAGGTTCCTCCAGCCCTGGTGCGACACGATCCAGCTCAACCTGACGCAGGCGATCGAGATTGAGCCAGGGGGCATAGCACAGCCACCGCACCGCGATCAGGACATGTGGCCCGTCCACACCGCCGGCGTCGAGTATATGATCAACGTGATGTGGCCCTTCTCCTCCTACCGGGCAGAGAATGGCGCCACGTTGATCTGGCCGGGCAGCCACCGTCGGCAGGATGAGATCGTCTTGCCCGCGGAAGATGCGATCGCAGCGGAGATGGAGCCTGGCGATGCGCTGATATTCCTTGGGTCCACTTTGCATGCGGGCGGCGCCAACAATTCGGCCAGTTCCCGCCGGGGCATGATCATCAGCTATAGTCTCGGTTGGCTCAAACCCTATGAACTGCCATGGCTGGCCTATCCGCCCGAGATTGCGCGGTCCCTGCCCCGGTCTCTCATGACGCTCGCCGGATACCAGGCGCATCGCCCGAACCTGGGAACCTATGAGGGGCGTTGCCCATCGCTGTTGCTGGGCGAGATGGGCGATGGAGCGAAAGGCGCGATCGATGTCCTTCGCCCCGAACAAGAACAGCTGATCGCGGACTATCGTGCGGGCCGGATTCTACCGGATTTGCCCGGTCCGCCGGCCGAAGACGGATGAGCCGCGATGGTTCGCCGTCGCATCTGCAACGCACTGGTCGAACAACCCGGTTTCATCGAAAGTGAATTGGGACTTCGTCGACGCCAGTGGCCGGTATGGATGATGTTTCTCGATCTCTACATGATCGAGCAGAAGGACATGGAGGAGGTATTCAGACAGTTTGCGCGTCTTTCGGGTTTGTCTTTGACGACGGGGTTTCGCAGGACGGTCGAAATGGTCGAGGCCGGAATGCTCGACCGGATTCCGCACCCTGACGATCATCGGCGCAGCTTCATCCGCCTGTCGGCGCGGACAAGAGCAGGGGTAGACAAGGTCATGGATGATCTCGCGAAATTGCTGTTCGCGTGATAAGCTTAATCACCTTGAGGGGAGCGCGGCATCTTTCAGGACTATGTGCCAGAATATCGATAGCCAGCAGCCTCACGATTCCCGCCCGCCGTCGGAGCGCGCATTGAGGTGTTTCAGATCCACAATAGTCGAGAGCGACTGGGTCAGCTTCGGTTTAGATACAAGGTCGATTTGGGATGAGCGATAATATCGATACGGGCCGGATCGACGAGGCGGTGCTCGCGCTGCTGTGGAATAATTTGCGCGGCACGGGGATGGCCTGGAAAGGCTTTGACTGGGACACGATGGAGCGGCTCTATCAGCGTGGGTTCATCACCAATCCGGTCGGTAAGGCGCGCTCCGTCGAACTGACGCCCGAGGGGCGGGAAGAAGCCGAGCGTCTTTTCGAAGCACTGTTCGCCCGCCGCTAGCGCTGCGTCGACTGCCAGCGGAGGTTCGGGGAGTGAAATGTCCCGGCACCACCTGTTTGGTGCGCTTCTCGTAGCAGTACCACGTCACTGAGGAACCGCGCGAATCTCGGCACATGTTGTGGCGGCACAGGGTCGCAGACGGCGCCGAAGCAGGCGGGAGAACATCGAGGAGTGAGTCGTGCAGACGCTGGCGGCTCGTCAGTTCAGCCAGGGACCGAGAAATGCGGCCATGACATCCGCAGCGCGCCTTTGGCGGAGAAGCCGAGCGTTGCGCAATTCGTCTTCGGCCTCGACATCGGCCTCGTCGTCCTCGAACCGGGCAACGGCAACGGGCCCATCGCGCAGATAGCTCTCGTCGGGATTGGGGTCGCGAAAACGGGCTGTGAGACGGGCGATCGCCTCGCGGATGACGTCGGCATGCTTGCCTTTGAGCGCCTGGTGGAATGCGTTGTGGACGGCCTCGAGGCCACCGTCATGATGTTCGATGCAATAGACAAGATCATGCGCGTCCTTGCGCTCATGACGCTGGTCGTAAGCGAACGCCTTCAGGCAGGTGAAGCTGACGATGTCGGCATAGCGGATAGTCTCGGTGGCCCGGCCGCCGCCGTTCAGCAGATCCGCCGTGATCTCGATGCGTTCATGCAGGTCGAACACCATCGATGCATGCGGAATGTTGATCGCGGTGACATTACCTTCTGTCGGCAGTTCCTGGACCTTCCCTCCACCCAGTTCCGGCGAATCCGCGAGGAATTCGAGAATCATCCTGGCGCCGCCATCGATCTCCGTCTGCCAACGCCAGGACTGCTTGGCGCCTTTGTCATTCTCGGCGCGCTCGAATTTCATTGCCTTGAGATTCTCTTCGAGCGTGCTGTAGGCCTCGGTGTTCGTGAGGATGCCGACATCGACGACGACATCGACATCGCCGGTGCCGGCGTGAGCCGGCACCTTGGGCGGACGCGCGGTGACCAGATATCGAGGCGCCAGTCCACCTACCAGGAAGACCGAATCCTTCCATGGACCAAGACCGCGCAGCAGGGTAACCAACACGCGTTCGCACGCCTCTGTTACGGCGGTGCCGTAGCCGCCGATCGTCTGGGGCTTGGTCATTACGCCTCGAGTCTTTCCGACCGGAGGTGCGCGGCCATCTCACGAGAGCGACCGGAGCCTTGCAGCAAGTCGAGATAGACTTGCAGCGGCGAAGCGAGTCGCACGTTCCCGATGCTTTCCGCTACGGTGACATCGCCTCGTGCGCGGGTTTCGAGAAGCCCGAGATTCCAGCCTTCGCTGACCGGGCGCGCATTCAATCGTTCCAGCGCCTCCTCCTGTCGGCGGCCCGGTTCGATCCGGCACTTCACCTGTGAGATACTCGACAGGTAAGGCGCATAAAGCTGGGCGGCAGCTTCGGCCGTCACGGCATAGGCCGCGTCGGCATCCCGGCATGCCAGGTCCAGTTGCTGGGCGAGTTCAAGCGCGTTACTGCCAGGAACATAATAGCGCGTGAGTTTCGGGGGCTTCTGGTCGGCGACGTAGCTGGACCATGCGTCGACCAACGCCTTGGCTGAACGCAGGCGCCGCAATTTGGAGGGGCCGGCGCCTTCGACGTCAACCCATTCACGTCGCTCCAGTTCGCCGAGGGTCGCTGAAACGGTAGCCGGTGACACTTCGGTCGATTCTGCCAGTTCCTTGACACTCAGCCAGTCGGATCGGCGATCAAACACGGCCTGAACGACACGTGCCTTCTGCCCCTGGAACAGGGAAGCGAAGATCTTGGCATTTTTCTTCGGTACCGGGCGGTCGATATAGACGAAGGCATGGCGGGCGGGAATATAGAGTGATCCGCCAAGGTCGTAGAAACCAACCCGCTCTTCACGCAGAATGTCGCGCGCGCCAGGAGAGATGGCACGCGCGATAAAGAAAGGCAGGATTTCGCGATCGGCCGACGGCATGTGCGCGAGGTGGTTGCGCAATTGCCAGACGGTTTCGCGAACATCGCGTGGAAAGCCTTCGCGTTTGGCTTCAACAAGGAGCTGGAGCTCCTGCGCGCCGATCCTGGTGTCGATCACCGCATCGGCCCGCCCATGCGGCCCGATCGCTACCTCTCGCCCATCGATTTCGGCGTGACCGTCTGGTAGGGTACCGATCGCATCGATCAGCCCGTCCAGCAGTTCGCGTTCTTCAGCCTCATATTTTAACATATTTCATGCCCAGTGAATATGACCATATTATCGAATATTCGACAGAATGTCCATATTCACTGGGCATGAAATTTGGAGCTTAGCCGAGAAGCATTCCCATACCTGTCCCGACGTCACACTCGCTGACGCTGTAATTGACGGCCGGCTGGGCGAGCGGCTTGGTAACATGGCCGTTCAAACTCCAGCCAGATTTGACCGCGTGGTGTTCGATGCACCGGCTGTCAATTAGCTCTTGCCTCCGCGCAGTTCCCATGCACAAATGCTGCCGCTCTCATGAAATCTGGGAGTGGGGCGTGGAAACCCCTTTCACCATGGCTCGGTCACATTTTTGGGGCCGGGTGGCATGTGCGTATGTCCAACCGGCAACGGTAAAGGCGCATGCGCCTGTGGTGAACAGGTTTCCAACATCCGGCTTCGGCCGTCGCTCCGAGTGGACATAGGTGCGGCGAATGGGGCGAAGAGATCAATCGAAAAATCAAGGCAATGCGACCGCGCTGATCGAGGCGGTTGATGGCAATATGACTTCGGCATTGTCGGCTTGTCCGGCGCTGAGCATATGCCATGGCCAATGATGCCCGCCCCGGCAACGATGCCGCACAAGCAGCCAGTGACGATGATCTGATCGTCCGCCTTTATCGCGAAGAGAACCCCCGACTGGTGCGGTATTTTTACCGGAACTCGGTCACGCGCGCCGAAGCCGATGAACTCGCGCAGGAAACCTTTCTGCGGTTTGTTCGGAGCGGCGCCGCAAAAATGCTGACCTCGCCGCAGCACTATCTCCGGCGTATCGCGACCAACCTGCTGCGCGACTGGGTAGACCGCTCTTCGACCCGCGTCGCCAGATCCAAAAGCCCCTTGTCCGATGCTGAAGAGATTCCAGGCGATTCAGATCAGCACCGTGCATTGGCTGCGCGCGAGGACCTCGCCTTCTGTGAAAAGCTGCTGCTGGATCTTGAGCCACTTGATCGAGAGATATTCCTCCTCAACCGTGTTGACGGCTATAGTTTTCGCGATATCGGAAAGCGCATGGGACTAAGTGAGTGGGCAGTGAAGAGGAACATGCTCAAAACATTGGGCCATCTGATGTCACGGATGGAAAACCGATGATGGAAGGGCACGAACCCGAACTTTCCATTGACGATCAGGCGATGCTTTGGGTGCTGGAGGGACAAAAGGATCCCGCAGCGCTGGCTCAGGCTATGCGCTGGTGCGATGAGTCTCCCGAACATCGTGCTGCATACGACAGGGTCGAAGCTGCCTTGCTTCGTCTCGATCCCGCCGGAAGGCAACTGCGTTCTCACGAAATGACCGGCCGGACTGGACGTTCGAATCAACGGCTTTGGAAACTGGCAATTGCCGCTTCGGTGATAGGCCTCCTGGTCATCGGCGTATTGGGCTTCAAGAAGGAAGTGGGTCAGCCCCAGGGACAGCGAGAGGTCGCGGTAGGAGGCGGTCGCCTGCAGGACGAGCCCCTTGTGCTCAGCACGAACAGGGGAGAGGTCCGCAAGGTCACACTTACCGATGGATCTGTGGTGACGCTCGATAGCGACAGCCGCCTGCTGGTGTGGATACGATCAGATCGACGGGATCTCGAACTGGACCATGGGCGAGTACATTTTGAAGTGGCGCACGACCGTTCCCGGCCGTTCACCGTAATGGCTGACGGCGGCTCCACGACAGCGCTTGGAACCGTGTTCGATGTGGAACGGCGCGCCCAATGCAAGGTGAATATCGTGCTTTTCGAAGGAAAGGTCGCCGTCACACCGCCCTGTCAGCGGCAACGGGTCGACGGTCCGGTTGTGAAACGATATCTCGAACCCGGAGAGAGATTGCGCTATTCTCCGCCTGCCGCGCAGGAGACACCTGCTGTTCCCGAACCTGCGCCGGCGAATGAAGGACAGTGGGTGAACGGCGTGAAGAGTTATAATGACGAAACCGTAGGTTCGATATTAGCTGAAGTGAACCTCTATTCGCAGGTACAACTTGTTGCCGATACGCCCGAGATCGCCAACATGCGCGTGAGCGCTGATCTGCATATCCGCAATCCGCAAAACGTGGCCAAACATCTTGCCCGTTCTCTCGGCTTGACCGTCGAGTTTCGCAGCAACGATACGATCATTCTCAAGAAGTAGCGTCACCACCGCCAATTCCGAAATTTTTCCCGTCTGACCCACTGAACGCATCCAGCGATGCGCCTTTCATCAGGTCTTGGGGGATAGACATGCGAGCGGTTCGTAGCGGTTTTCTTGTAAGCATTGCAGTCAGTGCGTCGATCGCAGCTTCTCCTGCTTGCGCGCAGGCGGACAAGTCTGTGGATTTCGATCTCTCGGCCCAATCGCTTACCGAAGCCCTTCGCCAAGTTGCGCGGGAGGGTGGCCTCGAGTTTTCGGCTCCCGCAGAGCCGTTGCGAGGCAAGAAGTCAAAGCGCCTCAAGGGAACCTACACGATCGAGGAAGCTGCAAGGCGTTTACTCGCCGGAACTTCCTTGACTGCAGACGTGACCGACGGCGCACTCATCGTGCGGGACAGAGTGGGAAACGACAATGATATTGTTGTTACCGGATCGCGTATTGCTACAGCAGAGACAGCATCACCCACTATTCGCCTTGGCGCTGACGAGATGGTGCTCGCTGGCCAAATGGACTTGGGGCAAGCAATTCGGTCCGTTTCGCAAAACTTTGGTGGCGGCCAGAACCCTGGCGTGGGCTGGGGCGCTAGCGGTGTCACCAATCAAAACCTGGACTCAAGCTCTACCGCCAATCTTCGTGGGTTGGGTGGCGACGCCACATTGACATTACTCAACGGTCACCGCCTATCCTATGGATCCTTCGTTCAAGCCGTCGATCTTGGGGCAATCCCTCTCGCTGCGGTGGATCGAATGGAAGTCGTCGCCGACGGGGCATCCGCTGTTTACGGGTCCGATGCGGTTGGTGGCGTGGTCAATATCATCCTGAAACAGGATTATGACGGCGCCTCGCTGGCAGCGACCCTTGGCGGTGCCACCGATGGGGGCGATTTTCTTCAACAATATAGTGCAGCGATGGGGAAACGCTGGGCATCAGGAAGCGTGACTGCCGCATATGAACGAAAGACCAACAGCGGCATCTATGCCCGTGATCGCTCATATACGTCCGACATGCCTGGCGACAGTTCGCTCTATCCGCAGACTCATCAGGACAGCGTAGTCGCCAGCCTGCGCCAATCTGTGGGGTCCAGCGTCGAGCTGCTTATCGATGGCACCTACAGCCGGCGCACATCCTTCAAAAATCAGATAACCGATTACGGGATAAGATATGAGCAACGGCCGGATGTCACATCTTATTCTATCACCCCGACGCTTCGCTTCAGTATCGCGCCCGACTGGAACTTCAATATTTCTGGAACTTATGGGCAGAGCAATTCGAAATATGACGAACGCGAATTCGAGAACGAAGACCTAAGCTATCGCGCAATCGGCTATTATTTGAATAGACTCGTTTCGGCGGAGGGATATCTCTCAGGAAGCCTAAACGGCTTGACCGTCCGGCCGATCAATCTCGTGCTGGGCGGTGGCTACCGCTATAATATGTATGCCGAGGCCTCCGGCAATGTGAGAGGAGATAGCGGCTCCGTCGAGAGCTATTACGGCTTCGCCGAAGCCGCCTTCCCCTTAGTCGAGCCGGAGGACAATCAGCCTTGGGTGTATAACCTCAAGGCCAGTGCGGCGATGCGGTACGAATATTATCCGGGTATGGCGTCGGTGGCGGTTCCGAAATTCGGCCTTATCTACGCACCCAACTCCGATTTCGACATCAAGGCTAGCTGGGGACGATCGTTCAAAGCGCCCACTCTGTCCCAACAATTTGCACGACACGAGACATATCAGTATCCCGCGACCTGGGTGGGCGCTTCCGGTTACCCGGCCGGCTCGACGGTCTTGATCGATTATGGCGGCAACGTCGATCTCAAGCCGGAGCGAGCTAGGAACTGGTCCGCGACACTCGACATTCACCCGTCGTGGCTGAGCGGCTTCAAGGCATCGGTCAGCTATTTCGAAGTGGCCTACAAAGACCGGATTGTCCAGCCGGTGTCGGGAGCGCAGCTTTTTAGCGCCCTCTCCAATCCCATCTATGCTGGGTTTGTCAGCTACGATCCAACTGCGGAGGAAGTGCAGCAACTCATCGCCTCTGCGGCGAGATATTATGACTATAGCGGCGGTAGCGGCACCAGTCAGACAATCGCCATCCTGTCGGATCGCTACGTCAACGCCGCTCGCCAGAACATTCATGGCGTGGATATGTCCGCCGAGTATCGATTTGATTTGAGGGACACATCATCGCTGACGATCAGCGGCAATGCGTCATGGCTTTGGTCTCGGCAGGTGATCAATGCCGATATGGGCGAACTCCAGCTTGCCGGGACGATTTTCAACCCGGCGCGTCTACGAGCGCGCGGAAGCATGATCTGGTCTGACCAGAAATGGACTCTTGGCGCCTATTTGAACCATGTCGCGGGTCTTGAAGACACCCGCTCGTCACCGTCCGTGGCGATCGGCTCGATGACGACTTTTGATCTTTCGGCGAGAGTCGCGTTCCCGAAAGGTACATCCGTGCTTGGCGGGATGGCATTGCAGCTTAGCGCGCAGAATGTTTTCAATCAGCGCCCGCCCTATGCGGCCCCAAGTGGCGGCTACAGCTATTATGTGAACTACGATTCGACCAACTTCTCGCCAATTGGCCGCTTCATCAGCTTCACGATCTCAAAGGATTGGTAAGGACCGCGGACATGCGCGCTTGTTTGAAAGCCGCATTTCAGATTCGCACGGCATCCAGCCATGCCGTTCGGATTTGCCTTGCTGCTATGTTGTTGTTGCTTGCGCCAAGCGTCCGGGCGGAAAGCAGACAGTGCTCTCTCACCACATCGGCCGCAAAGCGAACCCCGGGTCCAGTCAGCACGGAAGACTTGATACGGATCCGGGATTTTGGCGGCGCAGGACTTGGGGCTCGCTCCGAGCCCTTCGTCCTATCCCCCGATGGACACTCGGCCGCCCTTCACCTGCGTCAGGCTGATCCGTCCAGCGACTCTTACTGCACCGCACTGCTGATCGTGCCGACCGCCGGTACAGGAAATCCGGTCGTGCTCGACGATGGGGGCGAAATCATCGCGGCCACTTCCAGCCGCTATGGCATCAGCGGACTGCCGTTGGGAGCTCCCAGGCAGGCGATCATAAAATGGAGCCCCGACGGCAAGTTCCTCGCCTACACGAAGTTCTTTTCGGACCGATCCGAAATCTGGATTCATGATTTCGCTCGTCATGCCTCCAGCCAAAAACTGGTCAGCAATGTCGATATCGAGAGACTGGCATGGTCCATAGACGGCGCACGGCTTCTTTATGAAAGTCGCCCGGGCTTGACGGACGTGCGCAAGGCAATCGCAACCGAGGGGTTGAGCGGCTTTCGGTTCGACGGGCGCTTCTGGCCGCTGTCGAGCGACATCCCGATGCCGCCTGCTGATATTCCGCTTGTCGCACGAGCGATCAATCCATCAAGCGGGGCACTGGAATCCATGCAAGAGGCGGATAAGGCCGCCTTGCACCCGAATGCTAATCGGCCTGCTGGCAGCACTGCGTTCGCAAGGCTTGCCGACATGACGGCCTGGAGCGCACCATCCGATGCTGGCCTCTTCTCCCCGGCGATGTTGCATGTGCAAGTCGGGCCGAAGACGGTGCCCTGCGCTTATGAGGCGTGCAGGGACATCGCCAATCTGTGGTGGCAACCACATGGGGCGCTCGTCTTTCAGAGGCGAGCCGGCGTCGACGGTAGTTTGACGCAGTTTTACGCGTGGAGGCCTGGGCATGGCCGCCCTCGCCTGCTGTTGGCCACGACTGACGCCGTTTTCGGCTGTCGCGAAGGTGGCGAGGGGATCATTTGTGCGCAGGAGACGTCGGTCTCTCCGCGAGTTCTCGTCGCTGTTTCAGCGCGGAATGGATCGAGGCGCTTGATCTTCGATCCCAACCCGGAATATCCAGTCGCCGAGGCAGGTATCGTCCGGCGGCTCGAATGGGCGAATACGGTGGGCGTCAAGACCTATGGCGATCTCGTGCTGCCGAGGCAGTATAAGGGCGATCGCCGCTTGCCGTTGGCGATCGTTCAATATGAATCCCGGGGTTTTCTCCGGGGCGGCACCGGCGACGAATATCCGATCCAGGCACTGGCGGCGCACGGGTTCGCCGTATTGAGCTTCAATCGCACGCCTTGGCTGCCTGAAGTCGATCATCCGATCGGCGAGGACGAATATCTTCGACTGAGCATGGAGGATTTCGCCGACAGGAGGAACATCCTTTCATCCCTGACCGCGATCATTGGTCAGCTGGACCGTGATGGCGTGATCGATCCCGCGCGGGTTGCGATCACGGGGCAGAGCGACGGTGCCGTGACGGCGACCTTTGCTCTTGCCAATACAACGCTTTTCTCAGCCGCTATCCTGAGCACATGCTGTGAAGACGAGGCCATGTTGCAACAATCGGGAGAGAGCTACGAGGATTTCTATGTCCGCATGGGCTACCCGTCAAATCATGCGGCGGGCAAGGAATTCTGGCGTATCGGATCGCTCGCGGATGCTGACGAGGCGAAACCCGTCCCCATGTTGATACAGGCGGCATCCAGTGAATTTCGCATGGGCCTTGCGACCTATCGCGAGCTCAAACGTCGTGGATGGCCGATCGAACTCTACGTCTATCCCGACGAAGGTCATGTAAAACTGCACCCGGCGCATCGGATGGCGATCTACAATCGGAACATCGATTGGCTCGAGCACCATTTCGATCTATCGGGCTCGACAAAGCGGTGAGTTCGGAGCGCGAGATCATGCCCATGTTCTGCACCACATCTCCACTTCGTGCAGGTGGAGGATGCGTGTCGGCCTGGCGAGCGCATTGTTCGATGCATCTTCGAGACTGGCAATTGCCCTTCCATCAACGAGATTGCGGTTGGCAAGACAGCCGTCTTTCAGATCGGCGATGATCTCTCTGCGAGAACGAGTCCATATCTGATGCAGAAAGCCGTCAAAAGCGCCTTTTCCGACGCGGTTCGTCACCTGTTCGGGTAGAAACGGCTGCATCGCCGCGCGCGCCAGCGCGCGATCATGCCCACCCGAGAACCAGAACCAGGTGGGGAAGGAAAGGCAAAGCTCTAGAAGCGGGCGAGACAAGAGAGGGTAGATCGTGGGCCGATCGTCTGTGATATTGACGTAGTCTGTCGAGGCCGTCGCCCTGGCGACGCTCCTGACATGCTGCCTTTGCCCCGGTGCACATGCCCGTGTCGCGACAAGCCACGGATGAGATTCCTGATCGAGTAATGAGCGTGCGTATGGCGTCAGCAGATCCGCATTTGACGGCCAGGTGACCAGCAGGTCTCGTTTCCATGCCGCTCTGGCGGCCTGTCGCAAGACCATCGGCAGCGATGTACCGGTTACAACGCAGATGTTCCTTGCCGTTGTCCATAACGCTGACGTCAAGCCGGTTTGCTTGAATTGGTCCACCAGAGGATAGGCGGAGTGGAGCATGCCGAATATGTTGTCCCCCCCTCCTCCGTTAAAATGCGCGGCGGCTGCGTGGGCATCCGCTTCCGCGGCGCAGATCCGGTCGAACACTTGGGTGAAGGATCGCGCCGAAGGCCTTGGCCGATGACGGGAAAGATTGGCGCGGAGGTCGACGTCGGCAGCCGACGCCAGATGGCACGCTATCGGTTGAGAGATGTGGTCCGCCGCCGCCATGGCATAGCTCCGCTCATCTGCGAGCGGAGACGTCGTATAGAAATGCGCGAGGCCAATATGCCCCGCCTGCGAAAACAGCGCCGCGATCGCGGAGGAGTCGAACCCGCCTGAGATCGATATAACTGCCCTGGGATATCGGGCACTCCACGTCTTTACCACATTGACAAAGGTATCCCGGAGACGTTCGACCGCGTCTTCGAATTTGCATTCGATGTTCGCTCCGCAAAAATGCGAGGGGTTCCAGAGAAGTTGGTGATGGCTGCCATGATCATCGATAACCGCCATCTCTCCTGGCAGCACCTCGTTAATCCCCTCCAGGCAGCTTTCCCGGCGGCGCCGATCAGGCATCAGCAATACATTGGCCACGCCGGTCCAATCAATCGAGGCTGGAGACCGCGTCGTCTGAAGGATATCGGCGGCGCTCGTGCCAATCGCGACCTGTCCCTCGCTACAGCGGTAATAGCATGGGATCATGCCCGAAGGGTCCCGGTATATCACTGTCCTGCGAGGCTCAGAACCAGATGCGACGACGACGTGTCTTCCCCAATAACGCCGCGCGAAGTTTCGCATGAACTCGACCGGGTCCGCCATGCGGAGTGTATCCAGCCCGTCACGTCCCTCATGCTCGGAAAAGCAATCACCGACCACAATACCGCCATCAGGCAGATGCCGGACGCTGAGGTCGGCGCTGGTCGTAATATGTACCGCACATTTCTCGGCGGCGCCGGTATCGGCGGTCTCTCCAATCTCCAGGATGATCGAATAATCGCAGTTCATGGTAGCGCAAGGATCGGGCTGAAACCCATGACGGTTTCGAGGTCCTGCACCAGGACGGCGTTGTCGGACTGAACCCAGCAATGCGCCTGGAAGGGTTCGGACTGAACGCCGAACACGATCCTGGATGGACATGCCTGCCAGGCAAGAAATGCGCGCAGGGCGAGCGCATCCGGAAGACAGCGGTCCTTGCGGGGAAAAAGCAGAGATGCATCGCTAAAGGAGCCCAGGAAAGAGTTCAGAGCCTCTGGATCAGGTGGCTTCCTGTTTTGCTTCCATGGCGCACCCGACAAGGTCAACAGCATCCTCAGGGAAAGCCGGCCCCTCAGGGCATTGAAGAATACGAGGCACGAACAGGCCCATAGAAAGCGAAGCCAATATCCGGGGCTTCGATCTGTTGTTGAATTTGAGCCGGATAGAGCACGCGTGCAGCGGGGAACCGGACGTATTTCGGGAGCCGTTCGGCTGTTAGGCGCCGGCACGAACAGGCCCGTTGCGACCAATTCTGCGATCACAGCCTGTTCGGGGATATTGCCGGTCGCCCAATCTCTGACATGTGCGTCAAGTCGGGGCGGCAGCATGCAGTAGCGGTCACGGTCGGCATCAAGGAAGATCAGATGCGGCCCGGCAGCGCAACAACCGACATGAGGTTTGAGAACGACGTTGCGCATCGCTGATATCCGCCTGTAGCCTGGCCCGGCCTGGCAAAGGTCGGGCCAAGCCCGCTGCTGTCAGTCCTCGAGGATACCTGGCTGCTGGCGACCTTGCGGATTGTCGGTAAGCTTGCTTCCGTCGCCGTTGGTCACCTCGCTGGCGACGCCCAGTTCGATCACGCCATTGTCGGCGGCTTCATATTCGCGTTCCATATTTGCCTCCTTCTGTCGCCACACGGTTCGTGGCGAGGCAAAGGCTAAGCGTGGGAGCAAATATATTCAGCAATATATGCTTTCATTTTGAAAGCATTGTTGGCGTTGACCGTGATAAGCCGTCGGGATTCTGGTCGAAGGCGAGTTATCCTTTTTATCTCAAACCCTTGCCTATGACTCGCACAACATGGACACAGCCCTGATGCGCCGCCGATGATAGTTCCAAAGCATTTGCAAAAGGGCTTTTCCTGTCCCTGAAACTGCCAATATATTGGCAGAATTGAGCTCGTCAGCACAGTCCGGCCATCGCTCGATTTCCCGGAGTCGCACGGCGCGCAGGCGCTCTCCGGCGTTAGCAATCGCCGCGACAATTTCCTCTGAACCGGACAGGCTCGCCAGCGTGGCAAACATGCGCTCGGCGGTGGCCACGATCGCCTCCGGCGTCGTGTAGTCGATAAGCCAGCCATCCGGCGCTATGGGCAGCCGTGCATTCGCCCGCATGCTGGCTTTCAACGCTAGGCGAATGAGTTGACCATGCCACGTGTAGCAATCCCGCAATTTTTCCGGCGTCCAGCCAATGACGCGGAAGCCATGATGGTGACCCACTTCCAGCAGGCGTTCGCCATACATGCGGTGTAGCGTGTCGCGGATCGGCGAGGAACTGATCCCGAATTCGGACGCAAGGTCCGTCACCGATAGATCGAAAGCCCCCGTATAGCGCCCCGAGAGCAATGCGCGCTTGAGGTCCTGGTAGACCTGCTCGGCATGGCGTGTTCCAGGCGACATGAGCAATCACTCCTCCGCCTTGTCATCAGCATCGTCATCTGCGGCGGGCGTCAGGAGCTGGCGTGAGAGCGTGTCGAGATTATGTTGCGCGATGGCGTCGATGCAGACGGTTTCGAGTTTCGAGAGATCACCATCGAGAAGCCCGCGCGGGAAAACACGGCCGTGTTCGATGAACAGGAGAGGAATGACGAGGTGCCCGGTCGAGAGACCCAGCGCATGCGCACAGCGGAAATGATCGTCGAGTCGAGATTTGGGGTTGCCGGCTTCGATTTCGCGCAGCCAGCGCGTGCCGATCCCGACGGTTGCCGCAAAGTCTTCCTGCGTAATTCGCCCGACTCGCCTCATCATTTCTATGCGCCTCCCCGACATCAGTTTGATCGTCGCAAGAACCGAAGGATCATGTGCATTGGGCAAAGCCTGAAGCGGCATGACAAGGTCTCCCTGCCAATGGCTCAAAGCTCCCGTGCACAGCCCAGAGAGACAAGATGTTGTCAGTCGCACCAATGGTCAAATTTTTTCGCTTTCAAATTGAAAGCGTTGATCTGGCGCTTAAACATCAGGTGAAACAGGTGCCTTTAATATTCCGTTATCTGGCCAATGCCGTGGCCATCTTATAAGCTGTCTTCAATTCCCGGTCTTCAGACGTCAGGAACATAATAAGAGCGACATTATAGAGGCGCCATGTCGCCACGCCGGCTCCGCATTCCCCACTTTCAATGAGGCGTCTCCCGACCCGGTCCACGATGTCGGCTAGTCGGGATGAAGTACCGACAAAGCGATAGGACGGACCGCCCAGCAATCCACATAAGGGTGATTCGAGTTCCGCGGCGATCTCGGAAGGGGCACAACGATCGAGAATGCTGATGGCGACATGGAGCGTCGTTCCGTAAGGGATAAATTCGCGCGTCATGCGCGCGAGCCGGCAATGGCAGGCAAGAAACTGATCGACACCCTCGTCCGATAGCTGAAGCTTGTAAGTTCTTGAGGTCCTCATGCACGTTCTCCCTGCATGATTCGCGGGCTGGTCATGGTAGTCGCGGCAGCGCGCTCATGAACAGAGACGGGCCAATGACCGCGAAAAAGCGGAAAAATCGGCATTGAAGTGCCGAAATCGGTATTGAGGTGCCGAATCGGCATCTCAGTACCCTGCCCATTGTGTGGCCTGGTTTGACGCTTCATCCTTCATCCATCCGAACAACACGGTGACGGCGAGCACAGCCCTCAAACGATGCTCCCAGCCCGAACCGCATGACGAAACCGGCGCACAGGATGCTGTGCACCGGATGAAGGAGGCTTATGTCAGTTTCGCACAGACAACCGCCATTGGCGATCCCTCCAGTTGTGGCTGAGCGCCCGTTTTCCTGGCCATCCAACCCGAGTTGTGGCAAGTCGACCGGACGGGTGGCCAAATGGGGAAACGGTATCTGCGGGGCGGCATTGCTCGCCCTCCTGCTGCTTGGCACCGCGTTCGCGAAAGAGAATCCGGACAATACAGCGGATAGAGCGCTTACCAGGGCCGCGGAGGACGCTGAACGGTTACTTCAGCAGACCTTCACCAACCTGCGCTTTGAAGATTTCGGCCCCGCCCCGGTCGAAGGACCGATTTACCAGGCCATAGCGGGCGGCAAGATCATCTATTTTGCCCCGCAGAGCGAACATCTCCTGTTCGCCACGGTCTACGATCGCAATGGCGTCAATCTGACGGCGCTCGCCCAGGAACAGGGCGCAGCTCGGCGCCTCAAGGCCATCGACCCCACCAAGGCGTTGGTGATCGGCCCGTCGAACGCGCCGACGGTCATCGAGTTCACCGACCCGGACTGCCCTTATTGCCAGGCGCTCGATCGCTTCTGGAAGGCGAAGGCAGTCGAAGGCAAGCCGGTCAGGCGCCTCATCTTCTTTGTGAGCGGCATCCACCCGACGGCGGCAGCCAAGGCGGAGCATATCCTGTGCTCACCCGACCGCGAAGCAGCGTTCCAGGCAGCCTATTCGGGCCAGATCCCGCCGCAGCTGCGTCAATGCGCCGCAGGGCGAGACAAGGTCGCGCAAGACGCAGAACTGGTCGCGAAGGTCGGGGTGTCGGGCACGCCGACGCTGATCGCCGACGGCAAGCTCATTTCGGGTTTCCAGCAGGCCGAACTCGAGGCGTTCCTCGACCGGCATGCGAAGCCGGCGCTCACGAAAGGGGCGTCCGAAGCGCGGCGCTGAAACAGAGATCCGCCCTTACCGGGCAGAGCGATTTCAATTCGGAGGGCATCCGGCCTCGCCTGATCGCAGGCGGGCGGATGAACCAGGATGCCGGCGGCGGCGGGCTCATGGAGCCGTCCACCGACGCCCCGGCCGACAGCGAATCTTCGATGCCGGCAGGCTTGGGTTGGACGGTTCCATTCTCGGAGCAATGCCATGATGCGTACATTGAGTAACAAGGCCCTGGCGGTGGCCAATCTCGGTCTCCCTTTGGGCGTGATGGCCCTGGTGGGCGGCCCCGCCCATGCCTTCTCGGCGCCTGCCCAGGGCGACCTCGGCTACGATATCTACGATATCGTCGTGAACCAGGGCGTGAAGGGACCGCTGGGTTTCGTGGGCGGCGTCGCCGCCTTCCTGTTCGGCGTCTCGCGTCTCTTCTCGAACATCATGATCGGCATCCCGACCATCGTGGCGGCGGTCTGCCTGATCAAGGCGGACTCCATTCTCCAGACTTTTGGGATGGTCGTCTGAGACGCCGCGTGCGGCTGCGCGCTGGCTGACCGGCCAGACGCACTCGCACCGGCACGTGCTGGGCGCCGAATGGTCGGCTCCCGGAAACCGGCACCTTCCCAGGTGTCATGAAGCAGGAGGAGAAGGGCAAGTGGACGAACGCCTTCCGCAATATCTGCATCGGCCGGTCCAGATCCTGTGGTTCGGATCGGACGAGTTCCTTCTCGCGACCTCGAGCGTTTTCGTGGCCGCGATCGTAGGCGGACTTGTCGGCTGGGCGCTCATCGCCGCCCTTCTCCTTTTCATCCCGTGGAAGCGGACCAAGCCCCGCGGCTATCTCGCCCATCTCGCGTGGCGCTGGGGCCTGGTTTCCTTCCCCCATTATCCGGGTCCGACACAGACCCGCTTCTTCGAGTAGACGCCATGGGCATCTTCACGCGCAAGCCACCGGGCGAGGACGTATTGCTGGGCAAACCGGCAAGCTTCGGCATCCATCGCTACTTGCAGGGCTCAGCGAACCTGTTCGAGGAGAACCGGCTGCTCAAGGTCGCCATCGCCGGGATGTTCGGTGTCACGGCGGTCCTGGGCGCGGTGATCTACACGACCAACCAGAATGCGCGGACCATCATCGTGCCCTTCGGCGCGACCGGTGATCTCCACGTCTCGGGGAACAAACCGTCCGAGGCCTATATCGTCGCGATGACGCGCAACATCGTTGCGCTCTCGGGCACCTGGTCGGCCTATTCGGCTGATCGCCAGTTCCAGGAACTGCTCGGGCTCGTCCACCCTTCCGCCTATGGCGCGATGCGCGACAGCCTCAACACCATTCTTGACGAGCTGGCGAACAACCCGACCCTGTCGATTGCCACCTATATCCGAAACGATCAGCCGGTCCGCTGGACCGCCCATGAGATCGTCGTGCCGGTCGAGAAGGTGCGCGTGATCGGCGGCGTCATCCGCAAGTTCCGCGGCATTTTGCGCATTGGTTACGCGATCGACAATGGCCGCTTCTGGCTGACCCGTCTTTCCGAGGAACAGTTCGATGCCGAAACACGCTGAGCGCCGCGCGCCGATGCGCCATGCCCTGATGTTTTCCCTGCTGATAGCGGCTGTGCCGGCATCAGCGCAGACGATCCATGCGCTGCCCGACCAGACCAGCCATATCCGCCTGTCCAATCGCGACATCAACCATGTCGTATGCGAGGGCGGCGAGATCGAGGACATCAAATTCTCCGCCGAGAAGGGCCTCGCCGTCGAAAAGGGCGGCGCGGACGCCTGGATCAAGTTCCTTGCCCACGAGATCGACGATGCAGGCCAGGTCACGCGCAGCTATGTGACGCAGCCTTCCGAATTCTTCGTGAGCTGCAACGGCGCCACATATCCGCTTTATGCGGAACCGGCGGAGATCCCTGCACAGACGGTGGTGCTGATGCCGGGCGCCCGGCAAAGGGCCCAGGCCAACAATGAGCTCATGGCCGCGCTTGCCGATGAAGACCGCGCGGTCTCGATCACCATGGCGCTGCTGGACGATCGCATTCCCGCCTCGTTCAGCGAGGTTGCGCCCGCCGGCGG
>CEOS01033172.1_pt1 | contig 21310 bp, 19 predicted proteins | sample 530601 | NCBI WGS metagenome assembly CEOS01 (sample SAMEA2620666, study PRJEB7988) | marine metagenome | biome: marine biome (ENVO:00000447); feature: mesopelagic zone (ENVO:00000213); material: "saline water (ENVO:00002010), including plankton (ENVO:xxxxxxxx)" | depth 1000 m
TGGTGAGCCGTGCTGGGTTCGAACCAGCGACCTACTGATTAAAAGCAGGTTTTAACGGCTTTCCGCGAACAATGGCGAACACTGATTCGCGGAAATCTGCGATTTTCAATTCATGGCTGTTCGCCAAGGTTCGCGTCAGTTTGTCGTTTTCTGTCCTAAAAACTGTCCTAAGCGAACTTTAGGACAGCTTTGAACCAGCCTTCATGGCTGATGCCTCGCCGCTACCGAACTGACCCGACCATGGCAAGAGCGAAGACCCGCTAAATAGGTCATGCTCGACAGCGCAATCAATTCAGTGGTGAATCTTGGCAAGGCTATTGCTGAGCGCCCCTTCGCCACCTTCGCAGCCTTCATTTTGGTGATTGCGACGCTCATCATCTACGCCAAGCTCGACTACATTGCCAAAGAGCAAAGCCCAACTGAGGCGATGGAAGCACAGCGCTATTATGCAGGCGCTGCTGCTGACAAGAAAATCAACTTAGAGCTTGAACGCCTGAGAAATGAGACTGGCGCTGATCGTGCTGTAGTTCGAACCTTCAGCAACAATGAGAAAGACCTCTCGCGAAGCGTTCACTGGCGATATGTGCAGACAGCGTACTACGTGACCGCTGAGGATGTAGTGCTCAACTCCAGCGCACTCGAAAAGAAGCATCTTGGCCAAATCGCGGGCTTGCTCGATGATATGTTCGGCTCGCCAGTATCAACGCCGCGATGTATCGTGGGCCATAGCGATGACCCCGATTTACCCCAGTATTATCGCCAGTATCTCAGCGAGAACGGCGTAGGCAGTTTCGCGCAATGCCCCCTAGTTTCAATCGCTGGCACGCCTCAGGGCTGGGTCGGGATTGGCTATGTCAAAGGCCAGACGATTGACGAAATGAGGATGATTGAAGGTCTGGTGCGACGCCGCACTTCCAACATTCAAATCATTTTACAGCAACTCGCCACAGACACTGCTCCAGCGCCATGGTGGAAGCTCATCTAAATAGGCGATGGAAAAGCTTCGCCAGACACTCAGCAATATCGCCAACAGCATTCACCGCTTTCTTAAAAGCTGCGACGGTGAGCGCATCGCAACGCTCTCGATGAGATTTGCACGCCCAGTCTCATTCATGCTCATGACCGCCATGCTTATCGCAGGCTGGTGGTATCCCGATATGCTAGGAGCCTATTTCACTGCGCTCAGCGTAGCCCCGAACTGGTTCACCGATATCGTGACAATTCTCGTGCTTGGCTTGGCTGTCGAGAAAGGCATCGCACGCCCGATTGCGAGCGTTGTGAAGGCGATCAAGGCCAAGTGATTTCCGCTTATGGAAAGAGCACGTTCGCGCCAATCGCTTCGCTCTCGGTTGCTTGCTGAGCAACTGAAAGGTCATTCTTAATCGAGGCATTCGCCACAACGTCTGAGCTTACCTTGAGCGGACCTGTCGAAATGCCATTCTCATCAACTGGCGCATCGAGCGGTTCACCGATCATGAGCAAGAGCACTTGGCGATTGAGATAATCGACGCCGTATTCGAGCACATCGTGCGGGGTGAACGTGGTGTGATGCTCGTTTTCAATTTCCTCACCACCGCTGTCGAGCAGTGTCGAGCCATCTGGATTGACCGCACGAGACCACGCGCAAACCATCAAGCCACCTGTGTTGGCCTGTCGCTTCGAAGTCACCGAGACTGCCACAAGCTCGCCCGTATCGAGTTCGATTAGGGTTTCGTCAGGATAGAGGCCAGCGCCGTGCTCATCGTCGGTAAGAGCTTCATCGCGAAGCGGTAATTCGAGGGTCGATTTCGTGAATGCCATGATGGTATTTAGCCGCTCGGCGCTGCCTCAAACCATCACGGAATCTGTGTCGGTGGATTGTTGGGATTGTACGGGGTGCCACCGCCGCCGCCAGATGAGCCGCCGCCTGACCCTGACCCGCTCGATGGGTAAAGCACCGTCACTGAGCCAATCCAAACATTGTCATCGTGCTGATAGACAGCGTTGCCGCTGGTCGTCGCAATCAGAGTTTTCGAGCCGCCCCATGCGGTGGGTTCAGAATTCTCTCTCACATAGAGATGATAGGTTGCCGTTGAGCCGCCCGAACCGCTGACATTTGCGCTCATCGAATTGTAGGAAATTGGCGTTGTGCCGACCAACGCTTGACCCGCACTGACCGAAATTGTGGCGCGTGCGGGACTGCCAGCAGTCGCCGAATATGTTATATTTCCAGTGAACTTGTACCCTAGATTCAGGGATGCGACTGGCGGTAAAGCGCGGGTGTTTGTTATCCGTCGAGTGCTGCTGTCGATATAGTCTAGCAGGCGGTCCACCCGCTCAAAGTGAACACCAAAAACGCGCGGCTGTTCGTTTCCGCTAGGCGCATTCTGACTTAAGTCAAATCCAAGACATACGTTGAATTGGTCACTGCCTAGAGTGACGTATTCTTCCACGAGTTGCCAACTGGTGCCGCCGCTGCGGGCGGTGTTAGACCAGAAGACGACGGCCCCCCCTGTCGCTGTCCTCAACCCAAAAGATACCCCTATGCTCGATGGGCTATGTCCAAGATAGAGGTAATACCGAACCCTGTATCGACCCGCCTCTAGTCGCGCAATCGCAGGTCTCTCATGCGCACCGTCCGATATGTTCAGAGACGAATAGTCACCTGAATAGTTAGGTGGTTGAAACCCCGACCATGAAGTATTTTGCCACTGCCCGATGTCTTGGGTTGAAAGCCCTGCGCTGCTCGTCCTTATAAGGTTGTCGCTAGCTGTTGCTCCCTCAGAAACAGTGCCAAGCTTGTCGCCAGCCCCCGCTTGAACGAAGTTAAGACCCTTGCCCGCCGCTCTGTCAGCGTTCAGGTCGCCACTGTAACCAAGCCCGCCAATAGTCACCTGCCCGCCGCCAGCGCCAAACAAACGCCCATCCGAGTTGATGGAAACATTGCTGTTAATCAGTGAGGAACTAGCACGCCACGTCGGTAGCAAACCAACCGTACGCGAAGAGTCAGCAAGGTCTACCGCGTTCAGGTCAGCTAGCGCGCCAGTGTTGCGCGTAGCATTGTCAGCAGGACGCCCCGCGCCAGACACTTGCGACCACTGCTGATTAGCGTTTTGCGAAACGTCTGGCAGTTCAACCATCGCGTAAGCGCCGCCTTGAATTGTGTCGCGGATGCCGAAGCGAGCGCGCCCGCCTTGTGTATCGAAGAATAGGTCGTTGCGACCAATGCCCTGCTGACCGAGCGGTAGACCCCACGGGCCAATGAAAACGTTGTTGGAATCGTGCAGACCTTCCGACTTCCAGATGGTCTGGCCATTATCACTGGTGGGATAGGTTGTGCTCCACCCGTTGGGATTGGCACCAGTTGGCGTGGACGGACGCGTTGGCGCTACCCGCCAAATTGGCTTGAAATAATCGCCCTTCGGCCCACTAGGCCCCTGCGCACCGCTATTGCCAGTCGGCCCCTGCGGACCTTGTGGCCCAGTATCGCCCTGAATTTTGGCCCAGTTGTAATCGGCAGGGTTTGTGCCTTCGACAGGTGTGTTTTTGTTTGCAGCGATACCAACGTAGCTACGCGTGCCAGCGTCGCCAGTTGTGAAACCGCTCGTGCCTGTCGAATTGTTTGCATACGCGAACCACGTGTAAGTCGGTTGACCATCGGCACCGTCAGAACCGCGCACGCCGTCAGTACCTGTGATGCGCGACCACGTGTAATCAGCAGGGTTTGTGCTCTCAGTCTCAGTCGTCTTATTATTCGCGATACCGATATAGGTTTGGCCAGTGTTTGCGCCAGTTGCGAACCCGCTCGTCCCCGTCGAGTTGTTCGCATAAGCGATCCAAGTGTAGAGCGAATTCCCTTGCGCACCAGCAGCGCCAGCAGGCCCTGTCGAACCTTGCGCCCCTGCCCTCGCCTTAGCCAGAGTGAACGTCTTATTGATGCTTACGCCTTCATAGGTGGCGCGAAGCTTCACGTTCGCCTTGTCGGCGCTCATCGCGGTGACGCTGTAATAGCCATCAGTACCAATCGTGGCGGTGCAGCCTGTCTGCGAAACCTTCGTAAACGTGGCTGCTGAAGTCACATCAGCGATGCCCTTCATGACGGTGAAGACGCCGTTCGCATCAGAGAAATCAGACACAGTGCCAGCGCTATTGGCGATCAGAACATGACTGTCATTCGTCAGTGAGCCAGTGATTGAACTAGCTGCATCAGCGAACTTGCCGAGCAGTGCCACGCGCGCTGTCGTGAAGTCAGTGAACTTTGCCTTGAAGGTGTTGCGAACGATTGGCGTCGATACTGCGACATTGTTCCATGCTGGCGAGAGCGAGGCGAGGTAGGCGTTCAGCGCATCGAGCTTGCTCTGATAATTCGTTTTCGCTGTCGTGATGGAATACCTGTCAGCGTCGGCTTCCATGCTCGGGCGCTCAGTATTGAACTCAGCCATGCGCTGAATGATGATAAGTTTCTCAGCACTCGATAGCTTTCCATCCTCAGCGAAGTCATCGATGCGAACTTTCAATGCTGCAGCATCAGCCTTGGCCTCATCTGCAGCTTCCTGTGCTAGCCTTGCTGCCTCTTTCGCATTGGCAGTTTCGATACCTGCATCACGGATGGCCTCGCTGATTTCACTCGCACTATGAACAGCCCAAGTGCGAGTATGCCCGACCCTCACGCCATAGGCGGGGGACGCGCTCGGAAGCTGCTTGACCGAGTTCACTAGAGGAAGCGAAGAGTGATCATCCCTGAGCGCGATTGGCGTTTTGGTAGTTCCATAGAAGTTGCAAGCGCGAAATCGGCCGAGACTGTCAGGAAAAAGGAAACCCTGACCATCGAAGGCACTGCGAACAGCATCACCAACGCTCATTTGATCAGTGAGGTAGAGGTTCCATTCCTGATTCCACGCATTGAGCGAAGTCGCATTATAGACAGCGCCGAACTGGGTCAGCAAAGCCTTTACGATGCTGGCAATAGTGGTGCCATTTGCGCCAGTGATATCAGCGGTGACTTTGCCTCGTGGTTGGCCACCTAGTCTGATCATGCCAGCGGCAGGCGCAATTGCGTATTCGCCAACAGTCAGGGTGAGGTTGGCGAGCGCGCTGTAGGTTGTGACGGTCGCCTTTGCGCTGCCAGCTATCGGGTAGCCATTCTCATAGACGCCATGAACAGCAGCAGCCGCACCATCGTGGAACTGATAAATCTGATACGCTGAATCGATGAGCACAGGCGCGATGTTGAAGCATTTGCCAAAGGCCTTTGGCTTCACGTTGCCAGTCAGGTTCGCGTCACCCTCAGCGCCGCCAGTGCCGAGATATTCATTCGTCAGAATGTTAGTTTCGAGTGCAGCCTCAGGACCGCGAAGGGCTACCTTCGCAATGTTGCCATCGCGTTCGATCGGTCCAGCAGTGCCAGCGAATATCTGGCGATACTGCGATAATGCTGTGCCGCTTTCGCCAATATAGATTTCGAGTAGCGCGCCGTCCCAATCATATCGCGACCAATGCTGATTGTCGAAATCGTCGCCAAGCTGGAATGCTAGCGAGCCATGCGACAGTGAAACGGGGTCAGGGTAGCCATCCGAGAAATAGGCAATCGACCGTTTTGGCCATTCGGTAATGAGGGGAAGCCAAGCTTCATTATCGACAATGACGCCATCGCTGAGCGCTTGTGCTGCGCTCATGCGAACGGTCACATAATCCTGAGTTGCTGGGTTATAGCAATTTGCTCTGACAAGTATGTTTCTCACCCGCTATTTAGCGAGATTATCAAGGTGCGAGCGCGCGGATTACCAGTTCCGAACGTCGGGCATCGTATGCTTGAATCTTGGTGTTCGCCTCGTTCTTGATGCGACCGAAAATGGCCTCAGCCTGCCAACTCGAAACGTCATCGCTGTCGGGCACAAACAGGAAAGCGCGTTTCTTGCCGACAGCGGTGTAGAATGGCGTCCAATCATTTCGCCAAACGACATCACCGATGAAGCTAACAGATACCTTCCACTGCATCAGCACTGGGAGTTCATCGTAAGATTCCCAGCCATTGCCAGCGTATTGCGTCGATTGATCGATGAAGCTTTGTTCTGCATCAAGGTCCACGCCCGCCAAGTCAGTGAGCGGCAAGGCCTTTCCTATCACGATGCGCTGAACGGTGATTGCGTTGGTGCCGCCGAGAGTGATTTTCACATATCGCTGAGTGCGAACCGTATCGAGGCGTTTGATAATTTTACGCGTGAAACCTTCGGGCACAGGGTCAGTAATCGAGAAATTGGCGGTATCGTAAGTGCTCGTGGCTGTAGTCGTGCCAGTCTGAATGCGTGCAGTGGTGCCAGCGTTTTCGACGCCAATGAGCGCGATAGTGTCATATTTTGCAGCAGTGCCGAGGTCGAGAATGACAGTGTTGTTCGCGCCAGTCGTGCGCCAGACAAGGCCAGCAGCATCTATGTTCGCATTCGACACTGGGCCAGCAGCAGTTGCATCGCCGCTCACTACGCTGAAATTCAACGGACGGACAAACAGCGCCATATCAGCCCCTCACCGTCAGCGTTGTCGCGTTCGCCTGATAATCGACATCAGCATAGATGAGCTTAAGCACGCGGCCATCAGTGGCGTAGTCTGGCGCATCGAGAATGTAGGTAGGAACGCTGAGGTCGAAATCCTCAAGCTCAAGCGTGCCGTCAATCTCAACCTGAAAGACTGTCTTGAAGGTCTTTGTATCGTTGAAAATCTGATTGGCGAGCGCAGTAGCTGGCGCTTCCTGCAACTGTGTATCGAGCGTGATTTCACGCGCCTGAGGATATGTGCTGCGAACACTAAAATCGCTCAAGCGAACGTAGCGAAATTCTCTGTTGATTAGTGCAGCACGTGAAGGGTCGATTGCCATGAAGCTATTTAGCCTCAGAAGTGATTCACGATTTTGCCGTTCACTGCGAAGCTGCGCCCACCACCGCTGCCAGTGCCACCACGAGCACCTTGAGCCGCGTTGCTTTTCAGTTGCTCATTGATCTGATGCAGAAGGTCATTGGTGATGCCCTGCTGACCCGTGATATTCTTCGTTTGCTCATGAATGGCGTTCACAGTCGCATCATCGATTTCCGCGCTGATATTATTGATAAGACCATCAGTCGCATCTGCCACCATGTTGCGAATATCGACGTAGGCTGAGGAACTGCCGTAGATGCTGCCCGCATTGCTATTGATATCGCTAGCCAGCGACAGGAAGGCATCTTGATCCACAGTTTTGCCAGCAGTGATATCGCGGCGCATCGCTTCGAAATCAGCAAGGTCGCGGGTCAGCAGGCTGAGCGAAGTGAAGCCGCCCGCCTCGCCCTGTAGTTCTTTCCTGAAATCGCGAAGGCTCGAAAGCTGGTCGTCGATATACTGCTCAAGCTTGCGCTGGCGGTATTCCTCAACCTTGCCGAGTTCAGCAGCAGTCGCGCCAGATTTCTGCATAGCCTTTGCCAAATCATCGAGCGATTGCGTGATTTGCTGAGCGCCAGAGGAAAGCGGGTCGCTCATGAATCTCAATTCCTTGAGCAGTTTCTCATACTGGCTTGCAAGGTTCACCCCAGCTTCGCCTTGCGCCTGAATGACGCGCTTCGAGAATTCGCTGATGCCAGTGAGAATGCCTTTCTTCAGAGCCTCGCTGACTGCGAACGCAATCGCCGCTGCCTGCCCATCCTCACCGAAATTGTACAAACCTTGATTGCGCTCATTCGCAGCTTCGCTCTTCGACTGGCCCTTGAAGCTAGTCGCGCCAGTTGTCGAAACTCGCCACTTATCATTGTACTGACCAACAGTGATGCCGCCTGTGCCAGTGATAGTCGCACCCAGCGCATCTGCAATCGCATTAATTCCGTTCGCGACTTCGCCAGCAGCAGCCATGCCATTGGCAGTCATACCCTTGCTGTTGCCAAATCCGCTACCTGCAGTCAGGCGACCGTCGCTAAGTTCTAAGCCAGCACCGCCCTGTTTCGATTTCTTGAACAGTCCACCGATGGTGCCGCCGAGCACTGAGCCGATGGCTGAGCCAATCGGTCCTGCGATAGAACCGAGTGCGCCGCCCACCTGAGCGCCAGTCGTGGAGAACTTGCTCCAAAACATCTTGCCAACGCCAGCAACAGCGGTGCCCATCGCAGCGCCAGCCATCGCACCGCCAACAGCATTGCCCAGCCCCTTAACAAGCCCGTTCGGGCCAGAGAACGAACTGGTGAACTTGCTAAAGCTAGATGACATGCTGCTCATCGGGTCAGCGAACGCTTTTTGCAGGCCTTCCTTTGAGAATCCGTCTAGCCCCTTATCGATGCTCGTTCCAAAGTCCTTGCTCAGCGTGGAGCCAAGGCGGGCGATGCCGCCCAGCAGGCCGCTGCCTGAGTAGTCACCCTGCTGCATCTGATTGAGGTTATCGATTGCATCAGCGATGCCATTAATGGCCTTGCCGAGCACACCGCCTAGAGCGTCACCAATCTGGTAAATTGCGCCAACCATCTCGTCATTGAACTTGTTTGCAATGTCGAGCATCTTTTCTTCGTATTCATCGACGATGCGCTTGTTCGCCTCGCGCATTTGGCGCTCGAAATCGCTCTGGCTCATGCCCTCAGGTTTCGAGACTGTGCCAAGCGCCTTGAGCGCTGTATCGCGCTCATATCGAGCTTTCGCAGCAGGATCGTTTGTAACGCCAGCTTCAGCAAATAGACGCTTACCTAAGTCGAATTCCTCAGTGCGAAGGCGAAGGCGTTCCTTGAGCGCATCATTGCGCTGCAACTCGGTGATGAGTGCAGCCTCTTGGAGCTTCCAATCTTCGCTGGATAGCTGAGCGATATCGCCGCCATTGTTGAGATATTCGAGTTGCGCTTTCAGTAACTCTTCAGCGAACTTCTGGCGCGTTTTGTCACTCTCACCCAAAGCCTTTTCGAGCAGAGTGGTTTCGTTCGCGAGTTCGAACGCCTGCTGGCGCATTCCAGTGAGCGCTTTAGCTAGACGCGTTTGCTCGACGAGATTGGCGATTTCCTGAGCTTGAATTTCGCCATACTGAGCACCAAGGATTTTCTTGGCTTCCTCTTGTTTGGCACGCAACTCAGCTTCATGCCTGAGCAGCTTGGCTTGCTCAAGCTCATCACGCATCTTGTCGAGAAATTCCTGATACTTCTTAACCGCATCCTCTAGTTCTTTGGCTTTGCTTTTCTTGTCCTTGCCTTCCTTGCCACCAGCAGCATCAGCAGCGGGTGAGCGCCCGCCGTCAGGTGAGCCAGCTTCCTCAGCAGCCTTGCGGTTACGTTCCTCAGCGCGCTTGTCAGCGCGGTCCCCCCAGCTATCAACCCTGCCCTCAATCGCATGATTGTTTTCCCAGCTTGGCATCGTGTCTGATAGCGCAGCGCCCAAGCCTTCACCTTGAACACGGCCAAGGGCAACTGGTCCAAGAGTACCTACAGAGACTCCGGGAATTTTGTTGATGCCCGCGATGAGCAAATTGATGCCATCGACAGCCTTGTTGACCATCCATTCGATGCCAGTGATGACAAGATTAGCAGCGCTGCGAATGCCTGCACCGACAAGGCGCGGGAAATTATTGAAAATTGCCCCGATAGTTTTGCCAGCGAAGGTGAAGGCAGAAATCCAAAAATCAGCGCTTCTGGCAAACAGCTTGACCAGCCCCATTAGCGAGAATGAGATACCGCCGAAGACCGAACTGAAAGCTCCACTGATCATATCGAGTGCGGGCTGAAAGAACTCGACTACGCCGCCGAACGCTGACTTGATGCCGTCGAATACGCCTGAAACTGTATCTTTGATACCAGACCATACGCTCGACATTATATCGCCAAGAGCTTTAAGCCCCGCGCTCATATCCTCCCAAACAACTGCGGCCAAATCGGCAAGCGTACCCACGCCGTCAGTGCCAATCTGAATTTGGTCGCTGAACTGATAAAGTAGACTACCGATTAGAACCAATGCAGTCGCGATGGCTGTGAACGGGTTGGCAAGCAGTGAAGCCGTGAAGGCATTCGTGGCATTGCGCGCAATCGTCATAGCGCCCGAATAAAGCGCCATAGATTTGGTCGTTGCGCCAGCCAGACCGCCTAGCAGCATCATCTGCTGGTAGAGTAGCTTGACTGACGAAACAGCAGCGCCAAGCGCCATGCCTGCCTTCATCGTGACAAATGCTGCGCCAACAGAGAGCGCGGCCTTCGTGATATTTCCGAGGTTCGCAAGGATGAGATTGAGCGCAGTGCCAGCGATGCCAGCAAGTGTCGAAACTACAGGTGCGATTGTGCTGAAAGCTTCGCGAAGCTGAGCGCCGAATGCCTGCACTGTTGGCAGGATGCTCGCCGTCCATTCATTGAACTTCGCCAGACCGACAGCAAGACTGTCTTGGAAATCGAGGCCCTTGGCTAAGCTAGCAGCCATTTGCATGGCGCTGTTTCCAACGCTGGTTCGAATGTCAGCGAAGGTCACAGGAATGCGACCAAACCGCTTTTCGATATCAGCGATAAGCTTAGGGTCAGTCAGTGCCTTGGCAATTTGCTCGCCAGTAATTTTACCCTCAGACCCGAGTGCCTTCAGCGTTCCTAGAGGCACACCCATCGAGTCTGCCAAGAGTTGCATGAACACAGGTGAATTCTCAGCAAGCGACTTGAATTCATCGCCTTGAAGAACACCGCTGGCCATTGCCTGCGACAACTGAAGTATCGAGCTTTGCGCTTCCTGAGCACTTGCGCCGCCGACCTTGAGTGCCATCGCGAAGGTTCGCGTAGCCACACCAGCCTGATCGAGCGTGATGCCAAGATTTCCAGCGTTCTGAGCCATCTTGGTATAGAGAGCGCCGACCTCAGCGATGCCATTTCGCGTCTGGTTAGCGATCTGAACTACACTCGACATACCCGCCGCCATTGCGGCCTGAGAGCCAGTCGCATTGAGCATTCGAGCTTCTAGCTCAGCCATTTTGTCAGAAGTGCCAGTAATGGCGGTGGCGAGCGCAGCTATCCCACCAACTGCTAGCCCTAATCCAGCGATCCCGAGCGCTGCACGGGTAGCTGAGCCAGCGAGGCCATTGAGGCTTCGCGTAGCAGCCCGAGAATTATCGTTTACAGCATTGAGCGGCCCATTTGCGCCACCAATTCGACGAAGCGCATTGTTGACTGCATTCGCACCAGCGACTGCACCCGTTGGGTCTATGACAACTCGAATTCGACGTTCTGCTATACTCACGGTTTATTTATCGTGAGTCGGTTTCTCCGATTTCTTGCGATACTTTCTGATCAGCCGTTCACGTCTGTTATCTACGTCCATAATGATGCGCTTGAATGAAGTGTACTCGTCATCATCCATGCCCATATCAGCGGCGTAAGCGCGAATAGCTGAGAGGGGAATCAGCCCCTTTCCATCAAGCCCTATTGGTCGCTCAGTGTTGAGTTCCTGAAATGCACGCCAATAGAATATTGACCCCGAATAGAGTTGCGGTTGCTCATCGAGAAAGGCTTGAGCGCGTTCTTGAACGCGCCCAACGCCAGTCTCTGCGAGGTCATACATTGAATCTAATTTCTCACCGTGGCGAAGCTGCCAATCGATGAGTTCAATTAGTTTTTTGAGGTATCCTCAACTTCATCCGCTTGGAATTGCGAATTATCGCCAGCGATTGTAGCGAGTTCCAGCAGGATGTGTTGAGCATGCTCATCCATAAGATACTCGAATGCATCTTCTGGCGTGAAAGGGACAACCTTTGACTTTTCATCCGAAGGGTCTTGAGGAAGCTTCCAATCAAGCAATCCAAGATAGGCAAGAGATATCGCAGCGCGCTTTGTGAAATCCTCCTCTTTCTTATTGTTGCAACCGTGCTTCGACCAAAGGCGCTTCTTTTCAAGCTGTTCCTTTTGATTGAACGGGTCCATATAGCGTAGCTTGTAAGAACCGTATTCAATTCCAGCATCATCGACATAATCAACCCAAACGCCTGCCTCAGCGACCTGCTTTGAAACACGCTTCGGGATATAAAATTTACTCATTTTGCAAATACCTCACTTTGAATCTTGCGAGGTATTTATCTAAACGAATGCCCGCGCTGCCTTTCGACAACGCGGGCACCAAAGCTGCCTTGTGCGCAAGTGAGGTATTAGGCGAGCTTCGTAATCGTGGTTGCGCCAGCAGTTTCCTTGGCCATGAATTCAGCGCTGACAGTTGCAGCAGCGCCTTCCTCACCATCTTTGGGAATGCGGAACTGAGCCACAGGGATATTGATGCTGTAGCCATTCACGCCAGAGCCAATCGGGAGCGTTAGCGCTGCGCCGCTGGCACTCAGCAGAACAGTTTCAGGCGTCCAGTCTTCACGGAAGAAATCGACCGACCCATTGACCTTACGGAAGCCAGATGTGGCAATTCCGCGAGCGGATGCAGAGCCAAGCTTATTCAGCGCTTCGCGAGTATGCTCAACTGTGTATTCGAACTTGAGGAAATCGACAGTCAGACCAGCAATCGAAGGTACAACGTCAACACCAGCGAGCTTCATAGCATTCGACGGGTTGGCATAGGTTGCGCCAGTCTTCTGCGCAGTGCCAGTCGTGCGAGCCATGCCGATGATATCGGCAGAGAATTCAATGTTGCCATTGGCCGTGCCAGAGATGGTCAGCTTCGTAACCTGACAGCCAGTGAAATAGCTGTAGAGTTGCGTGCCATCGCTGTTCGACATGCGCTTTTCGATTGTGAAGCTCGTATCATTAGCGCCGCTGGAAAGAACGTTCGTATTGAACGTGCCAGACAGGCCAGATTCAAGCAGTAGGTCAGTAGCTGCATCGCGAGCGAAGTGCTGCTTGAGGCTTCCCGTAACCTTGAAAGCTACAGGGCGACCACCAGACGATGCGCGGTTTGCGCGACGCGTGGGCGATTCGAGCCAATCTGATTCATAGACAACCTCAGTGCCATCCATGTAATCGAGAACAAGGAAAGCAGGGGTCGCATTAGTGGTGCCAGCTACAGTCTCTTTCGAGATAGCATAGCGTGTATCCGAGGGATTAACGGCCATATTAAAAGCTCCTAAAGTGAATTTGATAGGAGCGTGCCGCTCCGCCAGTATTTAGCGGAATGGGCGATTTCTCAGGGTTCAGTCATATCGTTTGAGGGCTTCGTAAGGGATGCTCGCTGTCATCATGTACCACTCACCATCGCGATCAGGGTTTGTGTGTATATCGGCAGTGAAAACGCGAATTTGGCCATCATCGAGCTTTGCGTGACGAAAGAGCTTCGCGAAATGATCTAGAATTTCGAGTGCTTCGCCATCACCTGTGCTGAGCGGCGTGAAGGTTTGGAGCCAAACCCTACCCTGCTGCAAAAGCATTCCAGCCTCAGTGTCGCCAGCTACATGGAAGCTGGCTGCAGGCCTGACAGTAAAGCGAACCCATGTCTCACCCTCAGCCATGTCAGCGGGAATATCGTTGTCGATAACAACGCGAATATCATCGCGAAAGTGATTGAAGAAATGGGTTCTTAACGCTTGCGCATCGGCTGAAATAGACATGCTGTATTTAGCGCCGCGCTCGCCTAGCAGCGTCGATAGCAGCTTCCACAAAGCCAGCAGGCGCTTGCTTCGAATGCCCGCGATTTAGCGCGCCGATATACTCGACATTATTTTCAACCACTGGGACAGGCACGCTTGTGTCTACCGTCCAGCCAGAGCGCGCGTTTCCAGTATCAACAGGCGTTGCGAGCACAACGCGGCCATGAATGTCGAGCGCCATGACCTTCGCGAGATTATGAGCTTGCTCAAGCTCATCATCGAATTCGCGTTGCAGGTTGCGAGTTATGTCAGAGACATCGACGATTATCCTCACTGTGCAATCGCCTTCCAAAGAAAGGCTGTGCCGTGAGGTTCGACAGCAGAGACTTCGCCAATAGTGTAATCACTCTGGCCGATGACAATTCGGTCACCTTCTTTGAGTTCGGCATTCGCAGTGATACGCGTGGCTTCACGCTGAGCACCATTCTGAGTTCGGATAGTTTTGAGCGCTGCAACTGCTCGGCATTCGATGCTTTGCTCGCTGCCATTTTCACGCTTGCCTGTAGCGCGGTTGATCGAACCGCCCTGCTTGCGAACTATGGTCGCATCAGTCATCTTTTCGCTTTGAGCGAAGCGTTCGCTCAGCGCCTGCATTCGCTCGACGAAGCTCACTTTATGAGCCGCCCTGTCGATATGCCGCCTGCCCCCTTACGCTTGGCGATGGGATTGAGAATTTCTGTTACGTGCGGGAAAGGGTCAGAGCGCTTGCCAGTACGATAGACGACGCTCTCAGACCCGACGCCTTCAAGCTCTTCTGACTTCTGAGCGATATCGCGGTTAGGGTCAGCTTCGAACAATGGAGTTTCGAGCGAGGCAATCGCCAGTTCGATGGTTGCGCGAACTAACTCTGGCGGTAGCGTAGTCTGATTGACAATGGGATTAGCGAGCGATTGAGTACTGAGCCTTTTTGCGGCAAAGAACCGATAGCGATAATCAATGTAATCGGTGGCTCTAATAAGCGCAGCTTCGCTGAGGTTTCGCTCGATTGAGAACCAGCTTACAATGCCTCGCGCCTGAGCGAAGGCATCAGCAGCTTCGAGCGAAGCATATGAGTTTGAGTTGATGAGGCCAGCGCCTGTTTCGACAATCAGCATCACCTATTTAGCTCGAAACAAAAAGGGGCGGCGATTGCTCGCCACCCCTCTTGAATCGAGTGCTAAGGCTTAGCCCTGAACGTCGTGCTTGTAGATACGGAACGGTGCATTCTTAACGTTTACAGCCAATTCCCAGTTAGCGCCGTCTGCAAGCTCAGCGCGAAGAGCAGCAGCCTTCGCAGCAGCATCTGCGCCAGCAGGCTCTTCAGCGTCGCCAAGGTACTTGAAGCCCTGAGGGTGAACGACCATCGAGCGACGCGACCAGAGGGTTTCGGCACCTACACCGTTACCGCCGCCAGCATGACGTTCAACCTCAGTTGCTTGAACGAAAGGAGCATCGACGAAGTCAAAAGCCAGCGCGCCAGAACGCGCAAGAATGGTCGTATCCGCACCGAAGCGGGTCGAACGAATGATGCGGAACCCCTGCGACACTTCAAAGCGAGTGTTGCTGTCATAGGCAATCGCGTTATCACCTTGAAGTTCAGCGTAGCGAATAGGATGAACAATCATCACATTGAAGGCTGTTGCCAGTTCCTCAGCGCTAGCGAGGCCCTTGTAGATTTCCTTGATATCGGTCGGTGCGCCTTCATCCGAGCGTTCAATCGTCAGGTCAGAAGCGCTGTCGAGAGCGCCCTTGATGGACGAAGTTGCCATGTCCATGGAAACGTCATTCCAGTACTGAGTGATACCAGCACGTACGCCGCCAGTGACGTCATACATTGCCTTCATCTTGGTGAGGTCAGTTGCCTTCCAACCGAAGTTCAGGTTGAGACGGCGAGCCATGAACTTGCTGGCAGTTAGCTTGCCAGTTTCACCGCGCTTATCAGCATTCTCATTCGAGATGTTGAAAACGCTAGAATCGAGAACATTCAGATACGGGATAGTTGCGAGGTCAGAACCGCCGCGTGCCAATGCTTCAACTTCTGGACCACGAGCAGCAAGTGCAGAATTGATTAGTTCCGCGCGCTGCGGAAAGAGGTAATTGACGCCAGCGTTTAGGGTCGTAACTCCTTCGCCAAGTAGTTCGTCGGTAATTGTGTATGCCATCAGAGAAAAACTCCATTAAGAGGGTTAAAGCCCCCTTGTTTGGAGGCTGAGCGACGCATCGCGCCGCTCAGCGTTATTTATTTCTAATGGCTAGAAATGAGGGTTAGGTACGGCGATAGTCAGGCCTGTTCCACTGCTCAGCCAAAGCGTTAGTTACTTCGACAGGTTGCTTGAAAAACTCAGCTATCTCAGCGCCTGTTTCTGGCGGCTTATCCCACTTACTTGCTGTAGTGGTTGAACCACCAGTAGCGCCGCCACCCGAATTAGCTGGCGCATTAACATAGCGACCTTTGGTATCAGTCAAGTATGACTTGACTGCATCGTTTATCGCTAAGCCATTTATCGTCGCTTCACCGTGCTCTACCTTCGCATCTTTGCGCAGCCAGTGAAACACAAGGTCGAAATCATCGGCGCGCACGTTTGCCGCTGCTAAATCGCTCTTCAATTGCGTGTCGATTAGAAGTGTGTCGCGCGTGGCGAAAGCCTCATCGCGTTCTTTCGTCAGACGCTCAGTGTCGCGCTTGTAACGGGCTTCCATTGTAGCCTTCACGTCATCGATGTTAGTGGAGTTTGCAGCTTGCTCTTCAGCAAGTTTCAGAGCCGCCTCTTTGGCTTCCTCAGCATCTTGAAATGCTTTGACGCGTTCGCCCATAAGCTTTTTGTTATTTTCTTCGAGCTTGCTGATGCTTTCTAGTGCACGAGCGAGCTTTTCCTCAAGGTCATCAACCTTCGGATTGTTTGTTTCATCAGACATTAAAATACCTCTCAAATCGCTGGATTGCGAAAGGTGAGCCGCTGGACTCAAAGGTATTTATCAATGTGCTGAGATATGGCGGTTAGACCTCGATATCTCCCGCGTACTCAGGCGAGTTAGTGATGAGTTCGATTGCTTCATAAATGATGGCTTCAGCTTCGCTTGACTCATCGAGTGGGATGTCATTCAAAAGGCGGTCAATCGCCATCAAATCGCGCTGTGATAGCGTCATGCCTTTATCGCTCACGATGGCGAGTGCTTGTTCAATCTTAGTCATTCAGTAGTTCCTCAATGAGCTTCACCAACTCAGGGTGAACCATCTCTCGCTTGTTCATCAGATAGAGCGCAAAGTTCTCAGCAAACCATTCCTTAGAGTTCGTCTTGGCGTAGTCGCTCGGCAAAGTATTATAAAACGCCTTGCTATCCTTGCTGTTCAGTTCGCGGAAAAGCTCATTCAGCTTCGTCTCTATGGGCGGAATGCCAACCTCGCGCCTGTACCCAGTCCGAAAGCGTTCTTGATGAACAAGATGCGCTATCTCATGGTACATGACCGTTCGCGCCTTATCGATCCCTGTGAAATACTCTTGAGCGCCGTGCGGCCTTTTCTCAATCGGGTCGCCAAGCTTCCAAGTAGAGGCTGGCCGTTGGCTGATGGCCCTTACGAGTGCATCATTCTTCGCTGAACGATTGAACTTGTTCCTCACCCTGTCAAAACGATTGCCAATGGTCCTGACCTCAGCCTGCAATCGCTTGTATTCAGCATAGTCACCTGCATCGATAGCCTTGTTCGCAGCAGCAGTCGCTGTCTTATATTCGGCGCGTATCGTATCGAGTTCAGCACGTGTCTTGTCGATATCTGGCGCTGTCTTCGCACGCTTACCAACCTTCGCCGCGTAGCCGTTGAATATCCGTGGATTGATAGTCATCACACTATCACCCATGCTGGCGCTGGCTTTCCCTACTGCCGAGGTGATCCCGCGCATGCGTGGAACCTTGAACGCATCAGTGATCGTGTCGATTTCTGGCAGGATGGCCGCAATCATCGAAACAGTTTCGTCATCGAACTCAGCGCTGAAGTTGACCTTGCCCATCGCCTTTGTACCGCCTTTGAATTCGCTTTGCTGCCATGGATGCGCTTTGTGCGCTGCTTCAATCTTGGACCTGAGCGCTTTCTGAAGGGTCAGGCGAGGCTGTACCTCGATGCTTTCATCTGTGACCTCGGGGTTGCGCGGCAATAGGCGCTCTGGCGCGCTCTGAGTGCGCTCGACGGCCACTGGCGGTGCGCTAGCTGCTTTACCAGCCTTGACGCCAGTGAAGGCTTCAGGGTGCAGCTTTCGAAGCTCTGCCAGAGGTATGATTTCACGATTGTCGCGAATGAACTGGCTCAGGTTCAGCTTGCCAGCGCGCCATAGTTCACCACGACCAGCGCCAAGCACTTCGTTCTGAACTGCCTCATCCTGTGTCTTGAGCCACTTATCGAAGGTCATATCAGCAGGAACTTGACCATCAGCGCTGGCGCGCTTGCCATTGCTCAAGTCTTGATCAGGGAGATAGGCAATCGAAATGGAGCGACAGTTCGGATGAAGCGGCGGAATAGGCCCTTTGCCTATTTCGAAAACTTTACCGTCATTGCTGGCGCAAGTTACTGAGGTTCGGCTGTCGAGCGTACCGACGAAGCGCCAGCCCTGTATGAGCGCAATGTTCTCAGCCCATGTTTCCTGTGCAGCATGATTGGCCACGTGATTGATCGAAGTGCGAACCATGGCTCGCGCTGAGCGTCGGCTAATGTCGAGAATGCCATCAGTGTAACCTGCAGCCTTCGTCCCCTTGATACTGCTCACGATGGCTTCGATGCCCTGCCCCTCAACCATACCGACGCGAACTGCTTGCTCGATGCGCATCTGACGATTTGCACCCATGTTCTTGATGAACGGCTTGAGGAACTGGCCATCCATTGGTCGCTCAGTCGCGATAGACTTCAGGCGCTGAGGCGACGGTATGCGCGCCTCGATGTCTGTGCCAATGGCGCTCGAAAGTGATTTCGCCTGAAACTCACCCTCATTGATAGCGAAATCTCGAAGCTCGCTAACCAATGTGGAATCGATGCGTTCGAATACACCATCGTTAAGCGCTCGAATTTCATTGAGCATTAGGGTCAGGCGCTTTGTTGTGCGAGGCCCCAAGTCCATCCCGCGCTCATTGATATTTGCCAAGCGCGCGCCAAGGCGTTCAATCAAATCCTCATCTACGCTGTTGAGCAATGCGATGATTTCGCGCTCAACTGAATTCCCGTAGCGAGTGAGATGAACGTGGTGCCTTACCAGTAGCGACAGAAGGCGTTCATTCGCCGCCATCTAAGCCACTCGGCGGATAATCGATGCGCTCCATTTCGATGCGCTCAAGCTCAGTTTCGAAGGTCAGCGCCTCTGGCAGAAGACCCTTGCGCACAAGCGTCTCATGTAATGACTGATGACTGAGCTTTCTTCCATCAGTCAGAGCTTTCAGGAAGTTCGCTTCACCATCCGTGAGCGGCGCTGGCATGAAGTCAGTGCTGAGCGAATAGCTGATGTCGTATTCGTCGCCGCCAGTCCAATCCCACAGCCACTTAAGCGCATCACTGATCTTGCGAGACACCATGCGCGCCTGAGATGCAAGAATGCTGTTCTCAGCAGCCTTACGCATCGCGATTGCCTCAGCAGCTTCGACGCCGTTTTTATCAACGCCAAGCATGTCCAATCCGACAACTCGCATCTTTTCTTCGATGCTCTCAGAATGCTCCTTAAGAGCTTTGATACCTGCCCCACGAAACTCAAGGTAATCAAAGTCCGCGTCAGGGGATTCAAGATTGATGAACTCACCAAGGCGAATGCTGATTTTCTCAGCAGCCTCGTCATTGACGCCAGAAAAAACAGGAACTGGTGCGCTCAACCAGAAGTGAGCCATCGACAGATTGCCTTCACCAATCCAGTGGCTCTCATTGAGACTGCAAATGTCATCCATCGGAGCTTTGCGCTCATTGCCATCTGTGACGAGCACAAAGGGGATAGCGCCGAGCTTCTGGCCAAGCCGTTCAGGCTGGTTAGTCTCAGTGGTCCATCTGCCATTGTCGAAACGGTGAACACGAACCACATAGATACCATCAACCAATTCCAGTTCGCGAAGCTGGTCTTTCCCTTCTTCGAGCAGGACGTAACTCACAGCTTTACGATTGCGCACTACTGAGTGTTCGATTTTAAGAATTGTTTCGGCGCGATAGACACTGATGAAGGGTCGGAAGCCACCGTCAATGGCATCAGCTAGACTCAAGCCTTTTGGCGTCGTGGGATGATCAACTAGTAGGCCAGTGTAGTTCGTCACCATGCTTTCACGAAAGACTTCCTCAGCAAGGTCATCGAGTGTCATCGCATCGCTGGTGACGTACTCAGCAAGAGGTATCATTTCATCTGGCGCATCGAGCGTGGGCTTCTTTCGAAACACTAGCCCGACTAAACCCTGCAAAGTCTTTGCAGCAGCAGGAAAGAATGGCGTTCGCTTTATATGGGCTTCAAATTCAGCTTGCTCTTGGTCTTCGTAACGTTGAGGAAAGTATGTGGCTTTTGCTGCCTTTACTGTGTCGCCACCTTCGCAGAAGTCGCGATTTCTCTTGTATCGAGTTTGATGCTTTGAGCGCTCTAGGCTGTGGCTTAGGGAAGGTATCATGCCAGTATTTAGCTGGCGCGTTAGAACAGCAGACCCTTCACCCTGCGCGAGCCACCGCCCCGCTTTTCTTGTTCAATAACTAATAGCTCAGTCAGGCCCCAAACAAGCGCATCCAAGCGGTCAGGTGAGCCGTTCTTTCGGTTCTTGTTCGCGTCATATGTGAACGTGGCGAGTTGATGCTCAAGTTTATCGAATTGGCCACAGTGAATGACAAGGCCGCGCGAATAAGGGCCAACGACAGGTTCAGCCCTCACCTCTTTGCCGTTCGACGCCCAAACTGTTTTGACAGTAGGAACTCTACTAGCGGTCGTGATATTATTCGTAACCAGTGAACCGCCATTATTTCGCTCAGCGATTATACAATCTGCATTCCATTTGAAATAAGCAGCGACTGCCTTTTCAGCCCAAACCTCAGGCTGATAGACCCCTGAGCAATCTTCGAGAATGTAGCATACGCCGTTGCGGTCGATTCCTAGCACGATGATGCCTGTTTCGTCGCTCCCCTTGGTCGCACTGACAGCAGGGTCAACGGCCACGATAATTCGCGTCAAATTTGTTCGCGCTTCAGAAGGCGACCACGATGGCAGGCGAGATTTTACCCACCACTCAGATTTGAACATGGCGTTCTCATCGTCGGGAAGCCACTCGCCATCGAGGTAGACGCGCTTACGCATTGGCGACCAGTTGCGCTCAGCGCGCTCAATGTAATCTGGCGGCAGATGAGGATTATCACGAGGGTTGATGAAAATCTCAGCCCAGTCGTCAGGCTCAGGGTGCTTTACGCCCGTTGAGGGGTTCACCTTTTCAATGAAGGTGCGATAAATCCAGTGGCGCTGATTGACATTCGGGTTGGTCGCGAAAAGCACTTTGTGCTGCAGGCGCTCACCGTTTCCATTGTCCTTGTAGCGGACCTCAGCAAGACGCGTTTCAAGGGTAATGATATCATCGAAGTCCATGACAGCATCAGCTTCATCGACTAGAATTGTCGAGTACTCAGCACCCTTACGCTTGTCAGGGTCATCCATCCCGAAACACTGAATGACTGAGCCATTAGGTAGCTCGATTTTCAGTTCAGTATGATTGATTGAACAGGTTGAATCATGCCTATCGTTCAGCCTTTCCCAAAGGTCTGGCCAGACTGTCGAAATGACCTCTTTGAGTGTCTTGTCAAAGATGTGTTCGCGAGCTTGCTGGAATGTGGCG
>CEOS01144129.1_pt1 | contig 21217 bp, 8 predicted proteins | sample 530601 | NCBI WGS metagenome assembly CEOS01 (sample SAMEA2620666, study PRJEB7988) | marine metagenome | biome: marine biome (ENVO:00000447); feature: mesopelagic zone (ENVO:00000213); material: "saline water (ENVO:00002010), including plankton (ENVO:xxxxxxxx)" | depth 1000 m
CCACGGTCAGGCTTTGGCCTGGGCCGCCCGCGAAGCCGGGGTGCAGGCCTGGATCGTAATGCCCTCCAATGCCCCGCAGGTAAAGAAGAACGCAGTGCAGGCTTATGGAGCTACCGTGGTGGAATGTGAACCCACGCTGCAAGCACGGGAAAACACCCTGCAAAAAGTACAGGATGAAACCGGGGCCATATTTATACCGCCCTATAACGCCCTTCGCACCATAGAAGGGCAGGCTACCTGTGCCAAAGAGCTACACGAACAGATCCCTGGCCTGGATTACCTGCTGGTGCCCGTAGGCGGAGGGGGAATATTGTCCGGCAGCGCGCTAACCACCCAATACCTTTCCCCTAAAACTATAGTAATGGGCTGTGAGCCCGAAAATGCCGATGATGCCTGCCGCAGCCTTAAGCAAGGCGAGATCGTGCCCAGCCTGAACCCCGATACCATAGCCGATGGCCTCAAGACCTCCCTTGGTGAGATCACTTTTGCATACATCAAAGAGCTGGTGGCCGACATCCTTCTGTGCAGCGAAAAAGATATTAAACGCGCCATGCAGCTCATTTGGGAACGTATGAAGATCATCGTAGAGCCCTCCAGTGCCGTGGCGCTGGCCTGCCTGCTTCAGCATAAGGAGCATTTCCGTGGTAAACTCGTGGGCTTGATATTGACCGGGGGGAATGTAGACCTTTCTACTCTTGCGTTTGAATAATTTCCCGCAACTTCAAGGGTGGTATCAATCGGTAAATAACCCTTCTGGATAATTTGGTATCTAAAAAATTGTGTAGTGTGCAATCCAAAGGCTGGGTGTTGATGCCTGGAAATCTGGAGTGTAAAATGTTTTTTATCCAACCTTCTGGTATGATGAAGAATGAATCCACAGTACGCTCGCTGAGATTTTTTGGGTTTAATTACCAAGTACTTAATGTATATTTATTAGGGGTGTTATGCATTTATTATCAAATGATTACATTTTTAGGATTGTGATATTTGCATACTTTCATAAAAGTAGTACATTTGGCGAAATATCAGTAGTATACCACAGCGTATAAACTGGTGAATGCCATATCTGGGAGGAAAATACGTGGCCATCACCCGTTCGTGCATGGTTGATGCTTTTGGCATAAACCTATGTATAGGGGATGGAGTAGAACCTTAACTTTAATTGATATGTGCAATTTCCCTTTTGCTTTGCCCGCTTCTGGTCTGCGGTGGGCCGTTCTGTTCAGTCTATTTACTTTTTGGGGCAATGCCCAGATCCTGGAGCATTTGCCAGAGGCCGTATGGCTCAAACAAACCGATAGTGCTTATTCTTCGACCCAGCATCTTTCGCGGTACTATATTGGCAACCATCCTGTACTGGATTTTGCAGCCGATGAAGACCACCCAAAACTGGAACACATCGCTTCACAAAGTTCGGGAACCTTATTCGTGGTATTACGTGGCAATCCCCTCTTTGATGCCGGTGAAAAACTCTTGCAACTGGGAAGAGTAGCCCTTTATCCCCATAAAGCCATACTGGACGGCCGTGAGATGGAGATAGACACCATTGGAGAGGAAGCTACCCTATTGCGTTTTACGTTCCAGGGACGGGCAGACCACCGTCACCGCCCGGCCACCGTACAATTGGGAGAGCATACCCGAATTGCCGAGATCATCTTTTACGATCAGTTACTGGAAAAAGAAGCGGCCCGTATTGTGGAATCCTACCTGGCCCTTAAATACTCTATAAACATTACAGAGAATACCGATCCCGAACTACGGGATTACCTGGATATTTTTAGCGACAAGGCCTGGAACTGGAAACTGGACCGGCTTTACAATGAAGAGGTCTTAGCCTTGGGGCGTATAGATCGTATTGGTTTTAAACAAAGTCAGACCTATACTTCAGATGGAAAGAGTTTGTCCATAAGCCTGGATTCAAACGCTATAGTGGGGGATATGCCTGCTGTATCCATGCAGGACGGATCAATGATCATACTCTCTAAAAAAGATCAGGAACTATCCACACCCGAATGCGGAGGTAGCCCCATGATCAACGGCTGGAAGATCCGGCTCATGAACTGGTCATCCCCTGCGGATAAGATCTACCTGACCCTGGATACACTCCTGGACAGTAACCAGCAGGCCCTGCTGACCAATGGTATATACGAATACCCTGTCCAGACCACCCTCCTGAACGGACAAACCCGTTTGGCGATACCCATTACCGTATTGGATACTCCAGAGGATCTTTACCTGGCCTGGGAAGCCAGCTCCCGGGAGTGTGACCCCCTGGCGGAATCCGAACTCCTCACCTGTAGCCGCTTGGACTCTTCTTTCAACCACTTGTTCGTGAAGCTCCAGCCCGAGGCGCTGCCGGCCCAACTTCACCTGGCTAACCTGCAGACCGGACAGGTTTTACAAACCTACCTTACCGAACCGATGAGCCAGGTAAGGAGCCTTAACAAAGGTCAGTACCAGCTTACTCTGAGCCAGGAAAATCGGATCCTGTTGGATGAGTTGTTCGTCCTGGAAAACTGCCGTGAAAACCTTACCGATTTAACTCTTTCAGGTAACATCCTTTATGAGGAAGCCGGGGATGGCGATGAACAGACCACCAATACGGGTCCTCAGGGTGAAAGTGGGAATACTTCCGGGCATGCTTCCTGGGCCTTTTCCGTATTGCCGGGCAATGGTCCGCTGAATATGGATGAACAGAGTCTTGAGGCCTACCTTCACTCCTTGGGGCTGAATACCCAAGACTTTACGACAATAGAAAGCAGGGGTGTTTCCATTTACCCCAACCCAGGCAATCGCTACGAAGCAGTTAATTTCCGTTTTATCGGTTTGGGTGATATTCCCTTTACCATCCAGATATTTGACAGCAAGGGTAACCTGATGAGTACCGAAGCTTTCCGTCCGGAAGGAAATGTGGATGAGTACCATTACCACTTCCGCGTGGATGGCTCCTATTTCATCCGTTTTAACTCGGCCACCTATTCCGAAACCCAACAACTGAGAATCAAATCTAACTTACGTTAATCCCTTAACCGCATGCAACATAAGTTTACCCAAACCGCAGCCCTTTTACTGGCTTTTGTATTCCTCTTTCCTGACCTGCTGGCTTCTGCCCGTGCCGCCACACTTATCGAAGAGAGTTTTAATAATCTTCACACTCCCTATAGCGGGGCGGTGCTGTTACCGGCATTGGAAGCAGAACCCGCGCCTTCCGATGAAATTATTCCCGATACAAGACCGGAAAAAGAAAACCGCACTCGTACGGCCCCTGCTTCCTTGGCCGGTATAGTCTTCCATGCCACAGAGGAAGTAGGCTATATGGGTGATCACCCGTCCGACCCGATGAACCTGGCGGCCAATGACGTATTCCGTATTTCCATTGACGGGTTGCCACAGCAAAACCCGCAGGTATATGCCTACCTCACCTACCGTATCTATGGACTGGAAGATGGCTTAAGCTTACCGAAATCCATCAATGGAGCTCCGGCCTTTGTGAGTGCTCACCCTGAAAAAAAGGAAGGCTGGCAAAAGGTAAGCCAGGCTATTCCTCTTTCTCTTTTAAAAGAGGGAGTTAACGAAGTGCGTTTTAACGCACCTAATAACCTGAAGGCTTCCGTGGAGGTTCGGGATGTGGAGATCCGCCTGAGTACAGAAATAATTCAAAGCCCAGCCTTAAGCCAGGTGGTACGTCCGGTGGCGCTCCCCGAGGATTTTTCGGCTATGGTAAAAGAAACCCAGGCATTGGAAGCTTTTGTGGTTAAGGATGTGGATATGCCGGCCATACCCCGCAATATTATCAATGTTACCCGCAACGGGTGGGGATACCTGGTGGAAGATGCGGCCAGGGATACGGTGAACATCACTATTGGGGTAAATCCCGCCAAGCTGATGACGGGCAACGCCCTCTCGGAAGTGCAGTTATTTTATTTCGATCGCCAAAGCCAGAGCTGGAAGGCTTCCCATACAGCATTAGTGGATATAGCTGAAGGTGAGGTGGGCGCCACGGCTCCCGGAGGCACCAATTACTTTGCCGGGCTTATCAAAACCCCGGAAATGCCGGAAGCCAGTGCTTTTATGCCTACGGCTATATCGGATATTAAAGCAGCCAACCCAGCTGCGGAAATGAGCATTATGCAGCCGCCTTCCATCAGCCAGACTGGTGAGGCCAGCATCAGTTATCCCTTGGCCATACCTGCCGGAAGGCAGGGTATGACACCATCTCTTAACCTCAACTACAGCAGTGATGCCAGCACCGGATGGTTGGGTGTGGGCTGGAATATAAACGTGCCTTCAGTGTCTATAGATACCCGGTGGGGGGCGCCTGTTTTTGACCCTGATGCGGAGAGTGAAGTCTATGTGCTCAATGGGCAATCGCTTACTATGGAGGGAGGAGTGAAGGCTAACCGGTATCCTGGTAACCGAATTTCCGCGTTAAATGGAATACATTTTTTCACGAAAACGATGGCTTCTTATAAGGAAGTTATTCGTCACGGTGATGGTACTGATAATTATTGTTGGGAAGAAATCACGGCTGATGGGACTCATTTCTTCTATGGTACTGAAGATGGAAATACACTTAGCGCAGATGCTATCATAACTGATGAAAACAATGATATTGTAACATGGAACCTCAAGCGGGTTGAAGACAAATGGGGCAACTATATAACCTACAATTATACCCATCTCAATAACACTACTCAAGGTGATATTAAGTCTGGAGGTAAAGCAGTTTTATTAAATAACATTCGATATACCGGTGACGCTTCAGGTGAAGGAAAGTATAAAGTAGAGTTTGTTACAAGTGGAAATCGAATTGATGCAACGGTTTCCCTGAAGTCTGGCAGAAAGGAAGTAGACGGAAGACGACTGGAGACAATTAAGATACTTTACTATAATACTGCTACCACAACTCAGGAAATAAGGAGATTTGAGTTTCAATATACCGAAGGGGATTTCTTTAAAACTTTATTATCCTCAGTTGAGGAGTGGCGTTCTGGTAAAAAGTTCTATGAACACAATTTTGAATACTACTCAGAGGATTTGACCTATAGCAGTGGGCAGACCATAGAGGTTCAGCATTTCGCAGATGGTATTCTGGATGGAATAGACAATGGTCTTACCGCAAAGGTGCTTGAGAAGCTGGTTGAAGTCACACCCGGAGTTAATCAGGCAATATTGCCTTCACCCATTAGTACCACATTAAGTTTTGGATATAGTGTCGGTGGCTCTGCAGGCTTAGGTTTGGCACCAGGTTTAGCACCCAACCCAACTAAAAGCTTTACTTTTTCAGGTCATGATAGAGCAAGAAAGACTTTTGATTATGGGAAAACAGAGCTTAATGATATTAATGGAGATGGGCTCCCGGATCTTATCTATAATAAGCCTGGCGTTGGCAATATTTACTATCCGCTAAAACTGGGTGAAAATGGAGAAGTTTATTTTCAAGGGTCACGGAAAATTTATCATGACCATAATTTCTTTTCATCTCGATCCTCCTCAAGGAGTTATGGGTGGGATTTTGCGCTTTCTCCAATTTTCTCATACGGGCAAAACTGGAATGAAACTTACTCAAAAACTACCAGTTACACTGCGGATTACAATGCTGATGGTATTTTGGATGCAGTATTAACCTCTGGCGACCAGAGTCACGTTTATTTTGGGAAGGTAGGGGAATATGGCAAAATATTCTTCAGTTCCTCTAGTGAGCTTACTCCTAATCCGGTAAAAAAAGGTGTGAGCGTAACCATCCCTGAAGATGAGGAAGAATTAAAAGACATGGAGGTTATACGTATATGGGAGGCTCCGTTTGAAGGAACGATTGATATTGATGGACAGGCCGAGGTAATAGCGACCTCCGATGATGATGTAAAGGTGGGGATACAACTGAATAGCTCCTTTCTTACCAGTCCTAATATGGTCAGTATTAATGGAACCTCAACAACTGTAAGTGCCTCAACCGAAGTAAGAAAAGGAGACAAAATACTATTTCGTTGCAATTCCAAAGAAAATGGATATGGAGATCTTCTGGAGTGGAATCCTTCCATTTCCTATACTACATTGACCAATTACTCCGGAACCACTAGGATAGACCCTAACGGGCTTGACTATGCCAACACAAATTATGAGGATGCCTTTCTCTTGTCCGCCCCTGAGGGCGTGAACTTTTTCGGAGATCAGGCAATAAAGGTTACCTGGTCCCCTGGCTTCAATGTGGGCTCGATAACTGATTCGGTTACTTTGCAAATAGTTCTATTCAAACAGGATACCGTAACAGGTGACACTGCCACAAATCATTATAGCTATGTTATCAAGCCCAACGGGGCTACCAGTATCTCACCATCTCAGTTCAAGGAGTTTGGACAAACTTCTGCTCCTGCATTTTTAAATGCCATTAATCTTGTACCTAATTCTTCTGCTAATGATCTTTGTGTGATAACCTTTAAGGCCGTTAGCACCTCAAATATAGATTGGAAGGAAATTAATTGGCGGCCGGAGGTGCGGCTAGGGCCTGTTTGTGGGGTTAATTATGAAAATATTTACCCGGCCGTGCACTATCAAACGTACAATAGACTCATCCTTATGGATAGCCCTGCCATAGCCGCAAGTGGCGCGGCCTCGGATGATTTGCGTACTTGGCCGGAGATAAGCCTTAGTTCATATGCTGATGCATTCACATCGGATGAATTAGCCTCATCAAATACCATTGAAATTCAAGGATTTTTTGTCACTAAAACTATAAATAAGCTCCTTTCCAAGGTATTGGTCAAGTTGGATAACAATGGCAACCTATCGTTGTATGAGGTGCCTGGGCCATTGCAAAGCTCCCTGAACTCAGTAAACAAAGGTCAATCAGCAGGCATTAACTCTTTTAAACGATCGGACCTTAGTAATGCTAAAGTTTTTGCGGGCTTTTATTGTTCCAATAAACGTTTTGCGGATTTTCTTAAGGATAATACAACCGTTGATATATACAATCTTAACTCAAGTACATCCGTACCGGAGACTGCGGATATAGGGTTTGATGTTTTTTGCAGAATATTTAACGAGCTTCAGGATTATAACTTGCATTGGGGTCAATGTGGATGGAGTGAGGCTTCAATTGTAGCAATAGATACCTCAGAGTTGCACCTTAACAGGTACCCCTCCGATGAATTGGACTTTAGCGATGGATCAACCCCTGAATTAGCAGATTTTACTTCCCTGGAAGAGGAGCAGTTAAACCCTAAGGATCAAAAGTTTTTCACATTGAATGCACTTAGAGGTGAAAACACCAGAGGCTTAACTTATTACCCCCATATTACCGATACCTATACCAGTTTTCAAGAGTTAGATCGTTGGGCTGCCCTTTCTACCCATATTGCATCCTATGGTAGTGGAGCAGGTGTTGCACCCGGTAAGTTAAATGAAACTCCGCAAATTGACGAACCAGAAATAGTTGTAATTCCAGACAATTATAGTGCCTTTGCCACTCCTTTAAAGTCTAAATCGTTTACCAAATCTGAATCTTTTGGTGCCAGCTTTTTCATGCACTCAGAGACTATCCAACGAAATCAATACTTAAAAGAAAAAGTATCCAGTTTTATTGATTTAAATGGAGATCGGTATCCTGATGTTAATAATATGAACAACGGGATACAGTCTAACCTCACTGATCCTTTTGGTGGTCATAAAAACACAAGTGAATTTGGGAGTGGTATAAATGCCTTAGGGCAATCTAAAACCATTGAGGCTACCAATTTAATTGCGGGACAATATATTAACGATGACCTTCGGTTTATTGGGATAAAAGAAAAAAATAATACACTTGAGATAGGTGAAGCGTTTAATGAATATGATTGGGTAGACATTAATGGTGACGGGCTTATTGATCGCATTGATGCGGAAAGCAATTCATTATGGGTAGAGCTAAACAGTGGTAAGGGTCTACTTGCTGGCTATAATGTAAGTAACCTTAGAACAACCAGTACCAAAAACTATACGTATCCACTTGCGAATCTCATATCGTCCTATGTAGGAGCTTTTGATATTGTAGATAATAGCTTTGCGGCAGGGGTCAATATTACCGCTACAGGTAACAAGGCACAAGTAACATACCTTGACTTTAATGGTGATGGGCTAAACGATATGTTGAAATATAATGGTAGCTCTGTTAGCTTGCAACTCAATACCGGAACCTCCTTTCAGGCCTACGGTAATATGGACCTGTCCGAGATAGATGATGTGAATTTCTCGCGGCAATTAGGCATTTCGGTTAAAGGAGCAGGCGGGTATTCCTTTCCTCTTTTTACCCTCCTTTTTGTACATTTTAAAGGAAATCTAAAAGGTGATGGCAACCTGAATCTTGCCGCAAATAAGCTGGAATCCGTCATGAGAGATATGAATGGAGACGGCTTATTGGATTATGTAAAAGCCGAAGATAATGGTGATCTTACGGTGCATTATTGTGAGCTAAAGAAAAGTAACCTGCTCAAGAAGGTTATTAATCCTTTAGGAGGAAGTTTTACCTTGGATTATGAGCGGGTAGGTAATAAATACGGTGATTATCCTGTGGCCATAAAAATACATACTACCAAACCAAAGGACAGGATGGTTTGGGATATGCCTCAGAGCAAGTGGATTCTGGCTTACCTGAAGGTGAACGATGGTTTGGATATAGTGAATTCCTCCAATGATATTGATGGAGTAGATAGTCTTGAAACCTGGTTTAATTATGATGGTGGGATTTACAGCAGGCGTGAACGTGAGTTTTTAGGATTCACCAGGGTTGAAAGCCGGGAGAGAGCCAACCGGCAGATTGCAATAGAAGATCATCCCAAGGTGTTTCTTACTCATGTTACTGATTACGATAGACCCATCAAAAACGATTTTAATTACAGAAAACGCTTTGAATATACCCGGGGAATCCCCTACGAGGAATATATTTTAAGACATAAGGAGACCTACGAAGAGGGAGAATTTGGTTTCGAGTTTAAATACTACATAGACCCTATTGAGGAAACGCATTATAACTTTGAGTACCGTCTTGTTTCTCAGGATGTGGAATCTGAATACTTCAACCAGGTAGATCAGGTTGATGAGGATTTTACAGTAGTAGATCTCGAAAATGATGAGCTTCCTATATCAGAGGTGCAAACGGTATTCCCCGCTCTCACTGATTTTGAAATTTTCACTTTTCCTCAACTGGAGAATAATCAGAAAGACAAGTATTTTGCTAAAAAATTTAATATTAAATATGATGGCTATACTAACGTAACTGAATATAAGAGCGAGGGCTCCGAAGTTCCGGGAACCCCGGAAGATCGCATTGTAGATATGTTTATATCTACACGTTATGAAGACACCACTTTCTCTGTCTATTATTCTGAACTTCTGGAAGGTGAAAGTCCGTTTGATGGTGATAGCTATAACGAGAATGGTAATCGTTGTTATTTAGTATCAGTGGGTTCATTTCGCTTGGATACCTTGTGTTTTCCCGCCAGTTTATTTGAACCAGTGGTTAATCCATGTGGGCCCGAACCGGAACCCATAGGCTCTGAGGAAACCTTTGAAGTGGTATTGCGCAAGCGTGTGGTAGATACTACTTTTATTACCGAGAGGGTGTATCCTACCACATACCTTGCCCGTATTACGGCTCAAATGGATTATTTTGCTCCTGTTAATGCTGCAGGGCAAACCAATTTTCTCAGTGAGCATCGCATATACCTCGGTACCATAAATCCCAGCGGTCTTAAGAGAAAAAGTGTGGTAGAGGCACGTACATCCGGCAGTCAAGCCGATTTGGCACCGGCACAAATAGCCCAGTACCTGGCTGATGGTACTACCAAATCCATTGCAGATATAGTGTATGATAATAACGGAAACGTTATCCAGCTTACCGGCCCTCCCAATCATACAAACCAAAGGTTTAGCACGTATTTCACCTATGATACAGAGGTTAAGCAATTTGTAAAACGGGTGGCAAACTCGTATGGTGAGGAGATCTGTAACTCGTATAACTATAAAACCGGAAAGCTACTTAGAACGGTGGACATCAATGGGAATGCCACCGGGTATAGCTATGATGATTATGAGCGTCTGGTTGGTGTTTTTGCACCTTATGCATTTTCAAGCACCTCCTATGCTCCAACCATAGCCTTTGTTTATCATCCGGAGGGGCTTAATCCTTCCTCTTCTGATTACCGCGATAGAGTACCCTATGCGTTAACTTACCATAATGTAAACCCCAGGGACCCCGTAAATTCACAGGACCCTTGTTGGAGTGGTACAGGCGGAACGGCCTCAGCCGCCTGTGACGTGGAATGTGATTTTAGCAGTCCTAATCGTCCGGCTATACTCAATCCTTTGACCACCGTTACCTTTATGGATGGCCTGCAACGGGTAGTACAGGTAAAGAAAGATGTTTCCAAGAAAAACGGTAGTGCCAATGATCGTTACCGCGAAGTATCGGGCATTTCAACCTTGGATTATCTGGGAAGGGAAACATCAGTGAGCCTTTCCGTGAGTGAAGATATCACAACCAATACATTGGAGAGCCTTAATAGTGATAGGGATGCCACACTCATTATGAAAGAGCGCTCCTATGATTATGCCAGTCGGCCAATATCTGAGAAAACCGTTACCGAAGGTGGGGGTTACGTAACCAGCGGTTATTCTTACCTATGGGATCAAAGTGACAAGTTTTACCTTCAAACAAATTTTGTTTCTCAAACCAAAACCTATTTGAACGGATGGGGACAAACTACCAAGGTCATAGAAGATGTTGGAGGTATTAACGCTACTACCCTTTACAGCTTTGATGCTCTCAACCAAATATTATCCACCCAGGACCCTCTTAATGAAATTACCTCCTACACCTATGATAATATGGGTCGTCTTACAGAAGAGGACCATCCTGATCGTGGAGTGACGTCCTATACCTATGATAAGGCGAGTAACCTGGTAGAGTTACAGAGTGATGAAATGGGTTCAGGCCATATACTGATGCAATATAATTACGGCCGGATCAGTAAAAAGATATACCCTCAGTCCGGGCACCTCAATAATCTTTTCTATACCTATGGTTCACGCAATGATGGGGTAAACGGAGCCGGCAGGGTAGTGAAGCTGGTGCAGGGTACTGATTATAAACTTGAACAGTATGCCTACGATGAACTGGGGCATCGTACCTGGGAGAAAAAATCCTTTAAGATCCCCCAGGCCGGAACCCGTAATTTTGAAACCTCATTTAATTATGATGCCTGGGGACGTATCCAATACATGATCTACCCCGATGGGGAACAGGTGGATTATACCTATAACAGTATTGGAGACCTGGAAAGTATTGTGGGCTCCACCTCCGGTTCCATCATTGATAATATATTGTATGATGGCTTTGGAAATATTAAGGACATTGATTATGGCAACCAAACCTCTACATCATTTACCTATGATGCTGAAAGCCGGCTGCTTACTGAGGTGGGCGTTTGGGCCTCCGGAGCCAATGGCAACACCACCTCTCAAATTACCGATAAAACCATAGGCTATGATTCGTTCGGAAGGGTATCCTCCATAGCCGATATAGCCGGTGCTTTTACCGTAAACGGTGTAGCTATGGGTGGTACCTATAATCATAGTTATACTTATGATGATATGAGCAGACTCACTCATAGTACCACTACCACCAATATGAGTCATTACATAAAAACGGACCTTAGCTACAATACTGCAGGAGGTATTACCGGTAAAACCCAGCAACACCTAACGACCTCAGGCGGTAGTGTGGTAAACCCGGCCCTAAATTACGACCTGAGCTATGATTATGCCGTTTCCACCACCGGAACACCCCATCAGGTATACGAGGTAAGCAGCCCGGGAGATCCCACCTACCGCTATAACTATAACCAGGAGGGTAGTGTGCTGGATGTGCAGGTTCCGGCCAGTGGAGGGAACCCGGCTTATTATACTGAACAATTCCGCTGGGATAATAATCAGCAGCTAAGTGCGGTAAATAACGTCAACGGTATTCATCATTATACCTATGATCAGAATGGTGAGCGGGTACTGAAAGCCACCATCCGGGGAGTTGGTATTTCGCAGCAGGGACAATCGGGTAGCACCTTTGCGGTGCTTGACCCGTACACCGTGTACAACAACGCTTATTTTGTGGCAACCCACTATGAGGAGACTGTAGATGCCAGCAAGCATTATTATATGGGCAGTACTCGTGTGGCGAGTGCCCTCATTATGTATCCTTTTGCTCAGCAAACCCCAGGCGATGAGTGGCCTGAACCTATTGAGGGTCCCGGAGGATTCCCGGAGTGGGGTGTTAAGGACGACCTGCTCAAAACCATGCAGTACTTTAATATTGATACGGAAGAGTATGATATTGAAGAAATGACCAATATACCTTCCTACGAGGAATATACCACCTTTGATTACGTACTGTGGAGCGAAGGTTGTGAGGAAGACCCCCAGTGCTTATGCGAGCTAGGGATTTACTGGGCTGGTGAATTCTATGAGGTGAATTGTGCCGAACAGCGGGTAATGTACTGGTACCATCCGGATTACCTCGGTAATACCGAATGGGTGACCGACCAGGCGGGATTGCCCCACCAGTATTATATGTATACTTCTTACGGTGAAAATGCTATAGTTCAGAACAGCCATACCTGGCATTACAGCACACCTTATAGGTTTAATGCCCAGGAGTACGATGGAGAGACCGGAAATTACTACTACGGTGCCAGGTATTATAATCCCAGGTTAAGCAATTGGCTAAGCGTTGACCCCATGAGTGCAGCAAGAAGTTGGCTAACACCCTATAACTTTGTGCAGAATAACCCAATTAACCTTGTGGATCCCACAGGAATGCTGGATGGGGACCCGCCTAAAGGAGGAAAACCGGACAGCGGGCCGACCATTCCCCCGTTTGATTTTGAGAGCCGAACCCCTTCAGAACCTGTTGTTACTACACCCAAGCAGCCCAAATTTGATCCTGCGGATTTTCCTGATCTTCCAACTAAATTACCTCCACAGGAAACCATGCGGGCTTGGGAGCCAACATGGGTAGATAACTGGTCAGAATCAACCAATTTCTTTGCCAGTGCCGGCTATGATATTGTAAATTCGTTTTGGGTAACACTCCAGGCCCTTAACCCCTTTGATAACCGGACAACCACCATGACCGGAGAATCACTGAACGGAAGGGATAATTCGGAATATGGAGTTACCGTTGCCATGACCCTGATGCCAATGGGATTGGAAGGAAAGGGGGCAGGTGCTGCCGCTGAGGCTACGTTTGGTGCTATGGCTAAAACAACTGGTCGAGGTCTTTGGAAATTAACTGAAGAAGGAGCATCTATGATGAAATACCATTCTAAGTTTGGTAAACTTTATAAAAGCGCATCAGATAATCTCTGGTGGGCTGTTGATCGTGCCGGGCATGGGGGAAGTAAGTTTAAAGTATTTAAGGAGACCAAAAAAGGATTAAAATGGTATAGGGACGCGGATGAATTTGGTGATTTTATCCTAACAAAGCACAAAGGGTCGGAGGGTAAGTTTATTCCATGGGGCCAATTAAAGACTATTAAATAATAAAACTAATGAAAGTTTTAAGTAAGTATAACTCTAATGAATTTAAAGGGTTTGATTGGTTAGATTTTGATTATCTTCCTAATAGTAAGGGGTTTAAGTTTGAGATTTATTCAAAGTGGACTGAGGATCCTGTAGCTCAATCAATCGTTCACTTCTATTTGTTGTTTAGAGAGTTTTTATACAATATTAAAGTTAAACCCTTTGGGCAAAACAGTAAATGGGGTGATTTCTGTATTGACACTTGGGACCTTGAAAGTGATAAATATGATTATTCGCATGAAAATAAGGAAGAGCCTACCGCCAGTTATTTAGCAATGCTTCAAGACAGTGATGTAGAACCGCACTATACCGGCTTTTGTGTGTGTGAAAATTGGGATAAGTTTCTGTATATAGCTCTTCACTGTATTATGAGTCATAATGCACCTTACAGTATGATGTTTTATGAACCAAAAAATGAGTTTGTATTCTACTTTCATCATTCCGGCAGTTTAGGAATTTATTATAAAGAACTAAATAATGGGGTAAAAAGTATCATTAATAAAGCTAAGGAGGAGAATTTAGAAATTACGAATACTAATGATGATCGGATTTTTCACATTCATTAGATTTTTAGAATAAGTATTTATAAACCAACTATATTTTCCCTTTAAATGAGGGATGTGCATTAGGTTTTATGAAAAATGATATGAATGACCCTATTAATAATGGTTAATTAAGCAAAGAGAAGAGTCGTATGGAGATCACAATTGTGGAAGATACATTATAGGTTAAGTCTTCAAAATACTTAGTACTACTTTCTTCTATGCTCTGTGGTTTTTCTCTATTTAACCAAAACCACTCTCAGAAAGGCCTGCAATTTGCTAAAAGCGGTCAACTGTATTCGTCACTGTACTACATCCGAAAGGCTATTAAAATGAACAAGTAAGACTAAAGGTGAAGGTCTGTTCCTGATCCTTTGCTGTAATGGGATAATTGCCATTCCGTAACAGTCTAAATAATACCTATTTTTGCCGTATACCCTGCCATGAAAAAAAGATTATCCATATTGCTTTTTTTAGGTTTTTTGAACTTGTTTTTAGGAATACGAGGTTTTGCACAATGCCTTAACCCCGTCAAGCCAACCCCTTACCTGGAAACCTTTGATGGTGCCAACTGGCAGAGTAGCTCCTCTGGTTTTTTTGATCCATGTTGGAGCAGACAGATCTTTCAGGGACAAACTTTCCGGGTTGGTGAGATGATCAGCAATAATGAGATTTTACTTGGAAATCATACTGTGCATGGGAGGAATTATTTATACGCCAGAAGGGCTCCCAACAGTTCTTTTTATACCATTTCATTCACCTCGCCCCAAATTGACCTTTCTAATTTAAACGATCCGCAATTGCGGTTTTTCTACCATATTGCCGACACGGGTATTGGCCTGTTTAAAGTGAATATTTCCCATAACCAGGGAGTAAGTTTTGACAGTATATACTCCTTTGTCAATGCCCAGCAAACGTCATTTACAGATCCCTGGAGGGAAGCATTGATTGATCTTTCGGCCTATGCCGGGGATACGGTTATGCTGCAGTTTACAGCGAATCGCAAAATCTCCGGGGCAACCACACCGCGCGTTTGCTTTGATGATATTGAAATCCGGGAGAAACCACTTTGTCCCAGACCGGATAGTGTACAGGTAACCTTTGTTTCAGCCACCACTGCCAATATTCAATGGGTGAGTGGTGGTGCCAATAGCTGGCAGGTGGAATATGGTCCTGCTGGTTATGCTCCCGGTTCAGGAACTAAACTTTTTACCACGTCTACCTCCATGATCCTCTCAGGTTTAACAGGAAACACCAATTATGACGTGTATGTAAGGGATAGCTGTGGATCCGATGGTTTTAGTTTTTGGTCGGAGAAAACAACTTTTTATACCCCATGCCCGGTTTGTCAAACCCCTTATTTTGAGGATTTTGATGGGCCGAATTTTTCTCCTGCGGTCCACAGCTCCCAGATTCCAGGTAATTTGGATTCCTGCTGGAAATCCAGTTTGTATGGCCAGGATCGCTATGTGGCAAGTACCAGCGTTAATAGCAGTGCCTATGCAAACCCGGGGCCATGGCAGGATCACACCACTGGGCAAGGAAAGTTTGTACATACCATTGCCTCATTTTCAAATAATCCCCACCCACCTATTACACTTACCACTCCACTTATTGATCTTAGTAACTTAGGCCATCCGCAACTACGATTTTGGCGAGTGTATAAAGGTTTTGTGGACAGTGTTCAGGTAATAGCGAGCCATAAGGGTGCATCAACTGTTATTAAAACCTTTATCGGGCCGCAGAACCCCGCAGGATGGACAGAAGACACCGTAAGTTTATTGCAGTTTGGGAACGATACTGTACAATTGATTTTTAAAGGTTATATTGCTCCAACAGTCTCCTCTGGAACAACCCATAATTTTTGTGTTGCCCTGGATGATATATCCATTCAGGAGTATTCCACTTGCAGAGGCTCCGATCTCATAAGCTTGAATAATGCAGGAGTAAATCATTTGAATATCAGATGGCTGAACGGACAAGGGCTAAAATGGGAAATTGGATATAAGAAGGCAGGAACTTCTGATGCACTTATAATACAACCGGCCACTTCTAAAAACAATTTCATCATACCCAACCTTGAGGCCGGAACAAATTATCGCCTGGTAGTTAGGGATAGCTGTCTAAGTGGATGGAGCTCCTGGTCACAGCCCTTTTTCTTAAGCACCCAATGCGGTTATCAGGAAGTGCCTTACCAGGAGAACTTTAACAGTTTTGACTGGCTTGGGGCAAGTGATCCTTTTTATGATACGATCAGTCCTTGCTGGCAAAGGAATTTAGGTGGTGTTCGCGGTTGGTATTGCTCTAGGGGGGGTGCTCCTGATCAAGGCTTAAGGAATTCAGCTTCTTTTTTTGCAAGTTCACAATCTACTAAGTTCATACGGTTTGAGTATCCTCAAGCTTTCAACACCGATATGACCAGTCCCGAGATAATACTCAGAGACACCACCGCATTTCCTAAATTGTATTTTAAATATTATAATTCCTGGGGTCCCGGTGATTCTGTGAAATTTGAGGTTGTGAAGAATGGACAGGCTGTACAGGTGGGTAATACCTACCACCCAATGCAATATAGTTATGACGATTTTTGGTATCCGGATTCCATAGATCTCACGCCATACCGGGGAGACACTATAGCCATTCGGATCAGCGGTTTTAAAAACTCAATCAGCCCTCCTTCAGGTTTTGTAGGGGTGGATGACCTCGTAGTGGACTATGGCTCTGACCCATGTCCTTTGCCTAATGCTCTTTGGATCAGAGATGTTGGAACTGTTCAGGCCGAAATACAATGGGATGTAGTATCGGATTCCCTGATTGTTGGTATCTCACCCCTTGGTTCATCCACCTGGCAGGATACTGTCCTCTATGCCCGTAAGACCTCTCATATTTTTAAAAATCTGCTTCCTCAAACAACCTACGTGATAAGGATAAGTAACCGTTGCAGGGACTTAAACGGTTCCTGGTTAACCGATACCATTACCACTAAAGTCTGCCCTGCGGTTACAGCCGGTTTTACTGCAGACAGTATTTATGGTCTGTCGGTACGGTTACAGGCGTATTCAAATAACGGAAATTCCTTTTCGTGGGATTTTGGCGGCACGGGCATCGCCAGTGATTCTACAGTATGGCATACCTTTCCCGCAGGAGGCATTTACCCGGTAAGGCTGGTTTCCTACAATGATTGTGGAAGTAGTGATACTATTGTGCAAGATATCCTGGTGTGTGACACTCCGTCTGCATCAATATCCATAACCTTATTGTCCCTTGATTCCGTTTTCTTCGTGGCCTCCTCCAATTCATTTGGCATCACGTCCTATAATTGGGATTTCGGAGACGGAACTGCCAAAAGCGGCAGTCAGGTAGCTCATGTCTATCAGACTTACGGCACGTATCCGGTTTCATTGATCATTACAGATACCTGTGGCAATAGTGTGGGGTATGCAGACACGGTAACCATTTGCCCTCCGGCTCCCACGGCTTCCTGGAATTACCAGATACTAGGGACCACCACCAACGGCATGAACATCCAATTCAGCGCTGCAGGCTCTGCTTTTGCCAATACCTATCAATGGGATTTTGGGGATGGAACCCAGGATACCGGTATAGCCCCTGTGCATACCTTTGCCACCGCCTCCCTTAACTATAAGATTACCCTTGAGGTAAAGAACGCCTGTAATACGGCCGATAGTCTTTCCGCTACTCTGAAGCAAATTGGAATAGAGGATCACCAGATGGATGAGGATCATTTTTATGATATCTATCCAAACCCCACTTCAGGCTGGCTGAATATTAGTTGGGGGGTAAAAGATCAAAAGGTCATGGAAGTTTTGCTTATAGATAAAACCGGCCGGGTGTTGAGTGACCACATAGTAAGCGCTGAAGAGGCTGAGGCTGGAAAGCTGGCTGTTGATCTAAGTGTATTAGCTCCCGGGAGCTACTTTGTTCAGGTTAAAAGCCAAAGGTCTTCATCCATTTCGCATATAATCAAGTTTTAAACTGGGAAGACCGTGACATCCTGAAAGCCATGCAGCTCATTTGGGAACGCATGAAGATCATCGTAGAGCCCTCCAGTGCCGTAGCCCTGGCCTGCCTGCTTCGCCACCGGGAACACTTCCACGGCAAACGGGTGGGAATGATAGTAACCGGGGGTAATGTAGACCTTTCCACCCTTGCGTTTGAGTAATTTCCCGGAACTTCAAGGGTGGCATCAATCGGTTATGATAATCTGATAAGTCTTGGAGCGCTCAGGCGTAAAAACAGTAACAAAATAATACCCTGCAGGCAGGTGGCTGTTGATGTGGTTCCTTGAGAAAAGCTTTGGCTCTTCTCTTAGTGTAGCACCCACTTGGGTGTAACCGAATTTATGAGGGCAATGTCGTGGCAGGTGTCTCCCTGCTTACCTTTAATACTGATGTGGATTTTACCACCAAGTACGGGATTTAACTTCTCTTTTTAATCAAATCTTAAGAAAATCTATAGCGTACTTTTAGCTGCCTGAATCAACTTTGTAGCATGAGAATTCTGGTAGTGGAAGATGAACCCGGTATAGCCAACTTTCTGAAGCAGGGCCTTGAGGAAGAATCCTATGCTGTAGATGTGATGTCTGATGGCGTAAAAGGTCTGGAGCACGCTCTTAGCGGGGAGTATGACCTGCTTTTACTGGACTGGATGCTGCCCGGACTGAGCGGGATTGAGCTATGCCGAGAGTTCAGAAAGCAGTACAAAACCACACCGGTAATCATGCTTACCGCTAAGGATACCGTGCAGGAAACCGTATTCGGACTGCAGTCTGGTGCTAATGATTACATCAAGAAACCCTTTCACTTTGAGGAGTTGCTCGAGCGGATACGGGTACAATTGAGGCCGGCTACCGGAGAGCATCAGACTTTCAACCTTGGCCCGGTAACCCTGGATGCTGTGGCCCACCAGGTTTTTAAAGATGGTTCTGAAATTCAGCTTACTCAAAAGGAATTTGCCTTACTGGAACACCTGCTTCGCAACAAGGGGCGGGTGTGCAGACGCACGCAGATCATTGAAAGTGTGTGGGATATCCACTTTGACTACAACACCGGAGTGATTGATGTCTATATCAACGCCCTGCGCAAAAAACTCAATTTTTCGAAAGACGAAAATTACATCCAAACGGTGCGGGGTGCAGGATATATAGCGCGGGAACTATGAAGCTGAGCTTTAAAAACAGGATTGCCCTCAATTATATGGTGGCTACGGCTCTCATCGTGGCATTGGTGTATGCCTTGGTTTACAGCATTGTGGAAACCACCGTTTATCAAAACATTGATCGCGACCTGTCTTACGAAGCGCGAAAACACACCACCGAAATCACCATCGTAAGCGACAGCATTTTCTTCATCAACAAAGGGGAGTGGGAAGAGCGTGAACACCGGGAGGCCCAGGTGGTGCCGGTTTTTATCCAGGTGATGAACAGCCGCGGCCAGCTTATGGATAAGTCGCCCAACCTTAAAGGTCAGCGCCTCCAATTTGAAAATGACCATAGTGAGGCAGAACATTTCAACTCCAGACTCAACCTGGAGGTGCTTCGGCAGGTGCAGATTCCAATTCACGAAAAGGGGAAACTCAAGGGCTATATTATAGCGGCTATGTCGCTAAGCTCCTCCCTTATGGTCATCCACAACCTTAGGAATGTGTTGCTCATCAGCTTTCCATTGGTTTTGCTGGGGCTCTTTTTCATTACGCGATACCTGGCGGGGCGCAGCATCAGTCCGGTAAGAGAGATCACCGAGACCACTAACCGCATCAACAACCAGCACCTCAACCAAAGGGTGCCCTTACCGCCTAACCGCGATGAACTTTACGAACTCTCAGCTTCCATCAATCAACTGTTGGAGCGCCTGGAGCGGGCTTTTGAGCGCGAGCGGCAGTTTACTTCTGATGCTTCCCACGAACTGAGAACGCCATTGGCTTCGCTTAGGGGAACGTTGGAAGTACTCATCCGCAAGGAGCGGAGTGTTGCGGAGTATGAAGACAAGGTGCGCTACAGCCTGGGTGAGATCGATCGCATGGCCGACCTCACCGATCAGCTTTTGACCATGGCGCGCATGGAATCAGCCGGGGGTAAGCTCAATGAATTGGCACCGGCTGAGGAAGTAGTAGAAACGGCCCTGCATCATTTTTACCACAAGGCCGAAGCGAGAAACATCCAACTGAAATGGGAAGCCGGCACCTTTGGGAATTTCGCGGTGCCCCGCTACTACTACTCGCTCATTTTGGAGAATCTCATCAGCAATGCGCTTAAATATTCTCATGAAAATGGGAGGGTACGTGTGGAACTGAATTGTGATTCAGATATACTGCAATGCCGGGTAAGCGATGATGGAATTGGAATAAAAGAATCCGATCTCGAAAAGGTGTTTCAGCCTTTCTTTAGGTCTGATGCCACAGGGCACAGGGCAGCGGGCACCGGACTGGGGTTGTCGATTGTGAAAAAAGCTGCGGATGCCATTGGAGCAATTGTTACGGTGGAAAGCAAGATTGGGGAAGGAAGCGTCTTCAACGTGATTTTAAGCAAATCTTAAGGAGCTTTTAAGCTTGGGATGAGAATAAACCGGGTACTTTGAATGTTGAGCTAAAAGCTCTCTTAAAAATAGATGCTATGAAAAATCTGTTTGCCGCACTTGTGATGCTCATGGTTTCAGGAAGTGCCTTTGCACAAAGCGATAAAGAGTTTTGGTTTCACAACCTGGAGGAGGCCGAAAGCTACGCTGCCTTACACGAGGCACCTATCCTCATGGTATTTGCCGGTTCGGACTGGTGCCGCCCCTGTATGCGCTTCAAGAAAGATATTTTGACAACAGAAGCTTTTAGCAACTACGCCAAAGACAAATTGACCATACTCTACCTGGATTTTCCGATGAGGAAGGAGAATAAGTTACCCGCGGAACAGACCAAACACAATGAGCAGCTGGCGGAAAAGTACAACGAGTCAGGCGCCTTTCCTTATGTTTTGATGCTCGATGCCAATGAAAGGGTGCTGGGTAAACTGGCTTTCAAGAATCAATCTCCCGAGGAGTTTATTGCCGACTGTGAAA
>CEOS01142256.1_pt1 | contig 21110 bp, 16 predicted proteins | sample 530601 | NCBI WGS metagenome assembly CEOS01 (sample SAMEA2620666, study PRJEB7988) | marine metagenome | biome: marine biome (ENVO:00000447); feature: mesopelagic zone (ENVO:00000213); material: "saline water (ENVO:00002010), including plankton (ENVO:xxxxxxxx)" | depth 1000 m
TAGGATATCGGTATCGAAACCCTCATTGAAACCATTAAAATATTCCGTAGTGAGGTTTTGGATTTCCTTTGCTTGAAACGCTTGTATAGAAACCTTTCGGCTGTTAGCGATAAAGGAAACACAATCGTTGACCGAGCCGATAAAGCTTTTAAGGTTGGCATCCAGTTCCCTTATAATTTCTTTGGAAACTTTTCGAAAAGGGTTTAGGTATTTGGAGTTGTTTAAAGCTTTGTTCCTGGCCAGGGTGAAAAATATTAAAGAGCGGTGCGCTATATATTCCCGATCTTTAAAATGATCCCGTGTGGCTTTTTCTAAAAAGGTTTTGTTTGGAAGTGACGTTGCAGTGAATGCTTTCTTCTCATAAATATCCTGCTTATGCACTACTGTACCCACCGGCAGGGTTTTAAGCGCCTGAAACCAAGTGGCGTGCAGGTCTTCAAAATCTTTTTCCGATAAGGAGTAAATTTCAGGAAGGTCAAGCCGGTAACATAGGACAACGTTACCGTTTGCGGCAAAAACAACATTGTCCCGAATATCGGTAATAGGCCAGTGAGAGGCGAGGTTAATCTTTTTCATAATGGATACCTGAGTTTCTTTTATTACTGATCATTTTTGGAAATGCCCCGGTCATCTGTAGAAATTCCAGGAGCCTACTGATACGGTTTAACCCGATATACAAGAATGCATTAAAGAGCAGGGCGCTAATAATCACACCCAGACTGAAGGAGAAAATGATCACCAGTAGGGACGCGATTATCGAAAGCATCATTAGCGCGAATAGGGGAAGGGAAAGCCCAAAGATTACCGCACCTTTTCGAATGTTCTTATAAGGTTCATACTTTTTCATAATTGTTCCTTTGTGTATTTTTAAATCTGGCTTAGCTTCCGATCTAGACTACAATGGTGATCAAATAGGTGAAGATTCCCACCACAGCGCCTGCGATTAGAACAAAGACCAACACTCGGGTTATTCCTTTTTTGAGATCGGAGTTTTCCCCAAAGAAGTGACCGGCATTAAAAAGAAAGCCGACTAAAAAGATGACTCCAAGAATGATTGGAAATATATTCCTTATAGTATCGGAAATATCGGCTACGGAATCTTCGATCCCACCGATTTGCGCAAAAAGTGACGTGGATAGCAACGAGAAGAATGTTGCCAGAAAGATTGATTTTTTCATAACGAAGGATTTTAAATTTTTGACTCGTTTTCATTATGAGAAAATTAGAAATTTAATGACTTAAATAATTGAAAATCAATAAATTGTGAATAAAATATTATTTGTATTAGATTGATTTTCAATGCTTTCATTTAGCATTAAATAATATTAGTTTTTGGAAGAGGCTTGTTAATAACTGGAAATGTGGAAAGGGGAGGAGGGGACAAAAACATCAATTTTGTGATTTTGTTCCTGAATATGTGCATCAATTTTGACAAGAACCGGCAACCAGAAAACGAATTGTTATTGAAGTTGGACACGGGGGAAAAGATTCAATTCAGGCACCATTGGAATAAATGACATTGAAGGAAGAAATTATGTTGAATATTGGATTGGAAATTTTAAGGCCCAACAAAAAGTCAGAAACACCATTGGATATTTTATTGACCCGTTATAACCACAAGCTTTTCTTCTTATAAGAAAGAGCTATAATTTGGCCAAGCATTTTAACTATTCGGATAATTCAGAGGATAGTGGTAAACGTTGGCAAGAACGAATCTGGAAATTCAAAAGGAAGCTGTATGGTTTGCCTATCAATTGCAGAACCAAAAAGCAATTAGGGTTTGAAAGTAGGGGTGTGAAAGTTCGAATTGTCACGTGTTAATTAAAACTGTTTATGAATGTTTAACTGCGCTTTTGGGATTCAGTTAATTTTCGAGCTTTGTCTCTTATAGTACTAGATTGGATAATAAAAATTATATTAACTAGGAGTGAGTTAGGGATGGAAATTACTAAATGTTTAAAAGAGATTTTAATTGAAGCTTATAAATACTCCTTATAAATCTTGAATTAGATAGGTCTTTAAGCTGGAATCGTCAAAACTTAATTTTTTTAAGGACTCTTCGTGGTCATAAAAAAGCACAATATTCTTTTTGAGAGTACTTTTAGATGACCAATAGACCATACCCTGAACATCTAAATCGGGATTATATCGTAGATATTCTGTAATTACTTGTGTTGGCAAATAGTCGAGAACAGAATTTTTATTTTTTATAGGCAGGCTAATTTCTTTCATAAAAGTTTTCATAAAAAAAATTATGTCCCTAAATCGATTGTTATCTCTATCCAAAACTGAAGGTATATCCGGAAGCTTCGTAAGGTCTACAAGTTGTAATTTCTTATTGTTTTTGAATATTACAGTTGTATAGTAAGGACTTGAGGTGCGACTCTTACGAACTACTTCTTTGATAGTTAGATCTTTGTTTTGGCTACAATAAAACAAAGATATTCCCGCAGCATTCATCCTACCTGATGTTTTATTGAGAGAGTTTGGCAAGGAGGCAATATGCGAAGCTTCAGATACTTCATCTATTATTTGGTGTTGTCTAGTTCTATAAAACTTTGAGTTTTCAGGAAGTTCAATTATCATATTGTTCTTTAAAATGGCATATTGAACCTGATGAAGTATGTCCGCGGGGTCAGATAAATTCCATTGTTTGAAAGTATTGGGAAAATGAAAAGCGAAGCGAGCTTTATGTCTTAGAACTAATTTAAAGTGATTCCATAGGTCGTGAAGAAAATCCTCGTGAGAACCAAATTCGTCTCGTTTACAGTATAACTGGTCAGTTTCTAATTGATTATAAATATCTTCTATTAGTTGGTCGTCCTCAATTCGTAAATCAAAGGGATCATTCCACCACACTTCACTAAATGGCATTACATTTCCGCCGTAACCATATTTTGAATCTTTCTCTAAAAATCGACTATTAGCCGGATCTTCGTAAATGTAGTTTAGTCCATCTGCTAATATCTCAAGAACTGATTCTAACTCTATTACAACCCTCACTTTCCCACAATAAGAGCAGCGGCTTTTTTTTCCATTTTCCTCTATATGATTATTGATGTAATCATCGTAAAAATGGTTTTGACAGACAAAAGACCCAATATTGAAATAATACCCTTCTTCAGGATCTCCAGGTTTATTAAAACGTCTTGTCCAAGCCATATAACATTCAGCTTTCTTGAGGTTGTTAAATAATTAAGTTTCGGAAGAATATATTTTAAATTTTTATCCAAAAATGATCGAGATTAACTTCATCTTTCTCTCTTTCCACTTTGGACTTGTAATGACTGTAATGCGCATAGTTTTTTTGTAGTTTTAATAACTCACTTTCAGACCAAATAGGGTATAATTCCGCTATCCAAGAATTTATATTTTTTAACCAATATTGATATTCTTCTTTCTCTACAAATGCCAACATTCCACAATGAGAATGACCAGCTCCGTGTTTTCCTAATTTGAATCGTTCGATTCCACCGTTTGGATTTCCAGCTGTTGTTTTACCTACAACATATTCTTTTTCACGAGAACTTATGGGTGTGGGTAATCGTTTAGCTTCCATTACAAAAGAAGGTTTATGGTCTCTGCCTTCTTCAATCATTGAATAAAATACATCGGGAATACCTTTAGTTTTATGATAAATATCCCTGTATTGAGTAGCAACCATTAACGATGTGGAAAGCTTTTGTAGTTGAACAGTGTTTTGTGCTATGAAGACTTGAGTTAAACTATCCTCATTCCAATCGGAATTTTTATGCGTATGTATGGAATGAATGAAGGGTTTTGCGGTATTCGAAATACTTTCCAAAATCTTACGACGAATATCTTCTGCAGAAATGTCTATACTTAAAGAAGCCTCAATGCTGTCTTCAGAAAAATCATCGACCACCATTCTTAATTTATATTTTTCACTAAATCAATTAAGGTCTTATCAGCATCCCTGTAAGCTTTATGAGAAAGCCAGTACCTTTTTTGATTTGGTTTAACAATAACTATCGTATTGTCGGAATGATAATACCGAACAATCCTTTGGGAGTTTAATCTACTTGAAATCTGAAAATTGGATAATGATTCAATCTCTTGAAGACCATCTTTTTTCCAGTTTATTTCATTTTTAGATGATGCCGAACTATATTTAAAAACTACACATATATAACTGCTATCATAAAGCTCGCAAACTTCATAAACTTTAAAAGTTTGCTTTCGATTATTTTGTATGTTGTTTAGTAGTTTACAATATTCAATACCATATAACTCAATTGTATTTTTTAGTTCATTTCCTTCAAGTTTATCCAAAATCACAGAACGTTCTCCGTGCCGTAAAAAGTCTTGATAATATGTGTTGACGTCATCTATGATATTGAGATCTATATGGCTGAAAAACTCTTTCCTATCCTCAACATATGGCAAGGTCATATAATCTTTTTTTAGGATAGCGGAATTCAAATTAATTAATACTTGACTACTTGTACAGAATATAAAAAAGCGATAAAAGTCAGAGTTTTTCTCAAAATTATTAGCAATACTCCGCAAAACCTTTAAATTATTAGTTTCTGATTTTACGGATATTAATTTGTCCTTGAACGAAAAAGACTTTTGGGTATTCAGAAAAACTGGTAATTTTTCTGTACCCATATTTTCCCATAGAATTACATTAGGTGATTCAAAAAATAGTCTTTGAGGGACTTTTGAAAAAATAGTATTATTAGGTATCGATTCTAACTGTCGGTAATCAATCCCTCTTGCAGTGATAGCTGACGTAGGCAAGGTTTCGAGTTCGTACATATAGCTCGGTTGCATTTTCCCATGAGACCCTTTTTGATAGCCTTCCATCGAAACACAATCTTCAGATTTCAGATAGTCTTCAAAATCATCTAGCACTTGTGATTTAGCTATCAAACTTGCAATCCTACCACCACCTAATAAGTTGATTTTCCAAATAAAGTGATTATTTACCGCATCATTTCTATTAACGAAATGAAAATCGTATTCATCCACCTCAAAAACTATACGTTCTTTGACCGCTTTAGTTCTCCTAAAGATTAAATGCAGGATATTTTTACTAAAATCTGGTTTTTCATTACGTAGAAATATAGCGGCACTAGCTACATCTGCGCCATCCCACAGACTGTTATTACGCCCTAGTGGGGTGAAATCAAGGACTTGAAGCACATTATAATTTGAAAACAACCTATCCTTAAATTCCGTTGAACTTGTATTGTAGAGAAGACTGGATGATTTGATTATGAGGCATTGCAATCCGCCAGGCTCTAAAAATTCTAAAGCTTCGGATAAAAACTTCAACGCAATTTGACCTTGCGGAACATCTATGTTTTCCTTCTCCCACTTTTTATTATATAAGTTAAGGGCTCCACGGTCAAAAGGTGGATTGCCAATAATTCTTGAAAACTTCTTATTACTTATTTTTTTGAAGTCAGCTCTTTGTTCAGAATCTTTATCTTCTTTAACCAATAAGTGCTCTATAAAAAAGTCAGAATGTAAAATTTGATTTTCTGTAAGGTCACTAAATTTTAATTCGTTGATAATCTGTTTAGGAGAAAGCTCGTCGCAAAGTGCGAGACAAAGACTAAAGGCTGCAAGTTTGGTTGCCTGATACTCTTTATCAACACCATAAAGACATTCTAAAATAGTCTTTAAAGTTTGAATATTTGGTTGTTTTAGGTCGTTCTGTAAGCGCCACCATTGTACCAATCTTTTAAAAGCCAATACAAGGAAAATTCCCGATCCGCAAGCAGGATCCAAGATTGTAAATGATTTGATGTCAATACTGCCATACTGATGTAACGGCATAATTTCATCAACTAATAACTGCGCTAAATGGGATGGTGTGTAAAAGATGCCATCTTTTTGTTTTTTCTCTTTTTGGCTAAACAAGGTATCATCGCCCCCAGCCAAAAACTCTTCGTAGATACGACTTATCAATTCTACGGGAATATAACTGAATTCGTAATATCTTATTAGTTCAAGAATCTGATTGTGGCTTTCTTCGGGTCTTTTATAAGCTTTCAAAGCTTCAACAAGACCATTTAAATTTAAAGTAGGTATTAAATTCTTCTCTTCGGAGTTCCATTCAAAAAGATTACCATTTAAATCGTGCTGTAAATCATCTAACAGAGCCACAAAATTTCCATTAGACAGAACGTCTACAAATTCTTGGCAACTGCCATATTTCTGGAAATATTTTTGGTTAAAAGAGCTATTACCATCTGGGTCTTTTCTTTCCTCTAAATATTTAATCATTATCGACTGAATAATGATTTTTTTTATTATTCGCTCATCGGCATTGGAATTTGAGAATGCAATTTGTTTAGCTATCTCTCTTATCCATCGTATAAGGATATCGTAGGAAGATGCATTGAATTTAAATTTATTTTTAACACTAGATTCTTCCCAGAACGTTCCTGTTTTTATCTTAACGGCAAAATTTGCGTTATAAAGTTGATGAGCCTTGGCTATATTATTTAAACTCGCCAAATAAACAGGCTTATTATCATCTTGAATATGTTGTGTGCAATCGAGTATTTTTATTTCCGTCTTGTAAAAAATACAGACAATAGGAACAGCACCGTTGCTCCATACCATTTTTTGAATATTGCTCAAATGGCTCTCATCAGAATCTGATTGAGTAAAGTCGTAAATATAAATTTGCGCTTTGAACTTGTTAATTTCATTTCGGAAAAAAACTGCCGAAGCCTCAAACTTTATTGCTTTTTCAAGTTGAAGTTTTACTGATAAATCTTCTGTTTGCTTATAATCATCAGTAAAGAAAAGACAATGATTGTTCTCTTGGTTAAAACCAAGAGAATTCAATCCGTCTTTAAAAGTTTGAGATAGTTGCAAAAGGTTAAGATTTTTACACAAAGATAAAATTTAACGTCACAATTCGGATGTTTAAACAAGCCTATTTACTTTAAGAAATATTTTATAAGGTAGTTATCATTACCAGTGACACTACTAGTAATAGGCTTCTACTTTCTCTTATCTCTAACCACTTTTTCAAAAGCAATTAAATTAAACAATTCCCGCATCCGGCTGCGAACACGGTTACCGTAACGTTCTTCCAATTCTTCAGCATTCAAATTAGTGGTAGCATGTGTTTTTACTTTTCTATTGGTTTCCAGGAAAAGGTCATATCGGGAGAGTAGTACTTCTCCCATAACATTCAGGTCTTTACCGTAAAATCTACCGGGCGGTTCAACGCCCATATCATCAAAACAGAAAAACCTGGAACTTCCATATTCTTCTATAGTTTTATATCCCAAATGATTAAAACTAAAGGTTACATTTCGGCAAGGGATCATTTCGTAAGGGCGTTGTGCGGGCACCAGGTGCCTTAATAATTTCATCAAAGAAGTTTTACCGCAGCCTACTGGACCTGAAAGTAGTATCCCTTTTTCGATATCAATTTCAAATTTATCGCAGGTAGCCTTGTCCCTGATGAAATAAGAACATAACTTCAATAGGATTTTTTTGTCTTTCTTATAAATTTTGAAATTCTTCCCGAAGAGCAATTTTCCTTTGGCATCAAGGTAGACCAGAATTTTTTCAAAGTCATAGTGCACACACTTTCCGTCAAACCTGCCTAAGGAATATTCAATGCCACCTTCAATTATTTTAGAGGGGTTGTCCATAATCTTTATTTTTAGTGGTTCGCAGGTTGTCCCTGAAATGGGATACTTGCTTTTTATTTAATTTCTTTTTTTGTTTCATAAGCGATTTCTGTTCAACCCAATATTTTGCCAGAGCGCGCCAATCTCTCACATCAGAACCATCGCTTGTTTGCCACTTCCGGTCTTCATAGTACTCGTAGAACTCTTTTCCATAATCAGGATTAAAATTTTTATTACTAAAAAAATCCAGTACCACCTTCAAACTGTTTGGATGTTTATTATGTTTTATTGGTTTAGTATTGTTTATAGTAGATACCAAAGCTTGTCCACTGACGGGACAGTGTTGGTCTATTACTAGTTCCCTATTGGGATGGTAGCGTTCCGCAAGCTGTTCCAATTTGGGATCGTAATGAGCTTCCTCAGGTTCATCACCTGTCTCAATAATGGACATCTTGATCTTGCTGCCTTTGTATGGGTTATTGGAAGGAAAATATTTCAGATAATTCCAGGTGTCAAGATCGGTTATACATCTGTGATAGGTAGATTTAGATCCTATCTTTGCAGCATTCATCAAATCCCTTCGGTTCACGAAAAAACCCGACGCAAACCTGCTGCTATTCCATTCCTGGAATAAAGCCATATACAAGCTGATATGCGTTGGATTTAGACGATCATCAAAATAAAATTTTTCAAAAGCGGCGTTTAAAAGCTTTATATAATTCATCGCTTAATATTCTAAATGATGCACGCGATTCTCTTCCATTACTTTTTGGATTTCATCCATCTCGTAATAAATGAGCCCACCTATTTTGGTATAAGGCAACGTACCGTTTATTCTTAAGTTTTGAAGCGTTCCAGGACTTACCTTGAGAAGATCCATAACTTCAGCAGATTTCAGGTACTTTTTAATCCTTCCTGACTTTTGCTGGGCAAGCAGTTTTTTAATGTCATCCAGCAGTTCCATTTTAAATTCTCTTAAATCGTCGGTGGTAATAATTGATGTAGGCATAATACAATGGATTTTAAAAAGGGGACTATAGGTTATATTAATTTAAATAGCCCCCTTCAGGTTATTAAAGAAGTCTCCTTTCAAAATTGTAATTAACCTTTGAGAGTTTTTATATAGGGATGTGGTAACTACGTAAAACTTTAACGTTTCATAGTTTTTGATACGATTTGAGATAATTAGGTAAATTCAGTGCCTTGAAAAATGAATTTTGTGCCGGAAATAATAGACAAAACCGAAAACACGTAACTACGTGGTTACTTACGTGTTTTTAGAATAGAAAATAAAAGGAAATTGAAAGTGGTTGCACTCCTTTACAAGAATCGAAAAGTATTGGATAATGAGATGGAGAAAGATAATTTACTAGCAGGGCAGGGGTACAGGGTTAATTGGCACTATTAATCATCATCCTTATTCATTTTGGCCTCAAGCAACATTATTAACAGGTTTAAGAATTTAGTGCGGTCGCCTTTTCGAGCTTTAATATTGGAGTAGGTTTTATAGGGATTATCCAGCTTGATATTAAAAATATCCTCAAAAGCCTTGCAAATGGTAATAATGTCTGATGTTCCGTGGTTTAAATATCCGCTGGCAAACAAGGCATATATAAGCTCAATTAAATCGGTTTTTCCGCCTGACCAGACTAAGAGACTGGGTTGTCGTTCTCTAAATTCAGAACTACTGCCAGGCTCTAACCGTTCTAATTGTTCACGGATATAATGGATGTAACGATACAGTGCCTGTACTTTGGCCCAAAGCATATCGTGACTGGTAGAAAACTCGGGATTTTCGTAATAATTAATGGAAGGGGTAAGGGAAAAGTCAACCTGACCCTGACGGCTAAAGAATTGGTGATCCAGATAACTATGGTTCTGTTCCATATAATGAACAAAACCGTTATTCGTTGAAAAGAACTTATTGATTTTTTTGATTTCTTTTTTTAGAAATCGAACCTTATGAGAATTTCCTGCTTTGGGCAATAAGAGTTCGCAAGAACGCACCTCAGTGAAATAAATGAGGTAGCTCATCGGGTAGGGTTTGATGTTTTTGAAAAAATCTATTTCCGATTGGCTATTCTCAAAATCTTCACGATCCACTAATTTTTGCAACTTGGATAAAGTTTTGATGCAAAGGTTTATACCGCATTCCGCCTTTTTCAAATCGGTATCTTCCGATCTGATAAGGTGCTCAACCTTTTCGCTAAATGTCGACATAGTCTTTTTGAACATGCTGGTAGTAAATGAAAATATATAAAATCGTTGTTGGGCTCTTTTCAAGTTTGGTTTTGTTTAGATATATTATACCAGGGGACCCTAATTGGCAATAAATTAGCTCAAATTATATTATTCGAGATGTTAAAAGCAGAAAAACTGCTAAATATTAATGAAATTCACAAGTTTACTTCCGGATTGTATAAGTATTAATTGAATTTTATCTTTTATATTTGAGATATGTAAAACTGGTTCTTCCAGATACTCCCTTAAAAAACCCTACTTAACAAAAATAAACAGCCCCTTATGTTTAAAGGTAAGTATGGTACATATTGGATTGAAGATGGTATTCTGTTCGTAGATTATAAGCCGGATCTTATAGTCTCCCTAAATGTTGCCAAAAGAATTGCTCGAGACCGGATGGAATTTCAGCAGAACAAGGAATATCCGGTTTTTTGTAATCTTGACGGTATTATTGGAGCACATTCAGATGCCCGGCACTACCTTGTTCAAGAAGGGACATTGCTAATAAATGCCCTGGCACTTCATTCCACATCTCCGGTTGCTATCCGGCTTACCGAATTCTATCTCAAAATTCACAATCATAAAATACCGACTCAGATTTTTAAACATAAAAACCAGGCTATACATTATTTAAAACCCTACACCCAATGAAATATTAATCTAAACCTACAATTATGGAACGTGAATTTAATAGGGCAAATTTACGTGGTATATACCGCATGCTTACCGAAATAGCTAAAGGCAATTTTGCTTTTCAAATCAAACGCACCCACCACAGGGATGAGCTCGAAGGGCTCAATGCTTATGCAAATCAAACTTCAGAAGAACTTTATAGAAAGCGGCATCAATTTTTATGGCTTAATAGAAATACCGAAGCTATGGTGATCCGAACGGCGAACTTTCTGTTGGACAAAAATTTAAGGGTGATGGATTATAGCTATAAGCATCCTGATAATATTGAAGTTGCCGAAAATAATATTTTAGGCAAAGCATTTTCTGAACTACTTGTTAGAAAATTTCAGCATACTTGGGAGAAAAAAATCCTGAAGTTCATGGCAGGCAAAGAACAATCTTTTGATATCCGTCTGGAATATCATTTTGATGAACTACTAAAAATAAATTTGCATACTGTTGTCTCGAGGTTAACCGGTGTACTGGAGGAAAAATATATAGTGACTTCTTATCTTATGGATGGCTCTAAAGATTTTTTCTCAGAATTACCAGAAAATTCCGAAATCAAAACGTTTTCAAAATGGGACCAAAAATTATTTCACGAAATCCATATCTATATTATTCACCATTTGGATGAGCCTCCTAAAACTTTAGATCAATTAGCAATGCTTTTTAATACTAATGAATATAAAATAAAGACTGGGTTCAAAGAGATTTTTGGATGTACCCCAACGCAATATTATAATAAGCAGCGCATCCGGGAGTGTAAAATACTCATTGAAAATACGAGTCTCTCCCTAACGGAAATTTCAATTAAGATGGGCTTTAGTTCTTACCCCCATTTTTCGAAGAGTTTTAAAAAGGAAACTCATGTAACTCCTAGATTTTACAAAAAAATCACCCGAAATTCATAAATTTTGGGTGAATTTATACTGATCTGACAAGTTTGCCTCCACTTTAGCTAAGTATTTTTACTGATATTTACACTGTTGATGATCAATGAATTAAAAGCTTTTAAATGGAGTTTTTGAAGAATGAAGTTAAGAGGCAAAAAACTATAAGCGCTACTTCATTTTCAGTAACACTCCTAAAGATATTATTGCGCGATGATGCAGGTGGAAGCCGATTACCTGTTTTGCAACGGCATTATTTATTAATCTATAAATTTAATACAATGAAAAATTTAAAATTTTTATTACCGATGTTGGCAATGATATTTGCCATAGGATTGATGTTTGCAACTCCCACTGAGGACAATGATCCGGACAATGATTATGTCATATTAAATGGCTCTTGGGAAGCGATTCCTGAACAGAATTGTGAAGCTGGAGAATTTGACTGTCAGGTACGTTATGGACAAAATGGGCCTGTTTTAGAAGTTTATGATGCCATGGGGGATGAGGAGCCAAAACCTAGTGGTACAGAAACACCAACTGTCATTAACCCATAATAATGAGAACAGCCTAAACATAATTTTAGTGTTTCATAATTATTTTCACCTCAGGAGTATTTTCCTGAGGTGTTTTTTTAATTGTTAATAATCAAATTATTTGAGGCTTTATAATTTTCAGGATACCCTAAAAATTCCTGATAATTTTCTTGGGTCATAAATTGCTGTACGGCGTTATTGATGTCATTCAAATTGATAAAGTGCTCCAAAATTGTCCCATATTTCAAGACTTCCTGGACTATATCTTCTTCGAATACTGTTTTACGTTCTAAATAGTTTGGCCAAAAATTGAAATACCCAAAATTGCTGAACCTGGCTTCATAAGAATTCAATTCCTTCCTAATCGCAATATCTAACCATTCTTGATCCACACCATCCCTTTGTAATTCTTCAAATTCCTCTATAGCATATTGTAGAAGCTTATCTTCATTTCCAAGGGCGCTATCAAATACAATCTCAAAGGCATATGTATCGGTATTTACCCAATGCCCGCGGGCTGATGGGGCGTAGCAACCATTCCGCAATCGTTCATAGATTCGTTCGTGTAAAGCCTTTGATAGCAATTGAAGTTCTATTTGAGTTTTAATAGTCCTTTTGGCTTTAACCGGAAAAAAAAGCCGGGCGTACACCTGATTGGTGTTCTTATATTCCAGGTTTTCTTTTATTGGTTCTAATGGGAATATTAATTTCTTCCTGGTCAGATTTTCTTTTTTATGCGCCGGAAACTTCGAAAGCGTATTTATCAATATTTTTGAGATTTTGTCCTTATCAAAATCACCGGTAATTATAAAAGTAAATCCTCCGATATCTGAAAAATTATCTTTTGCAGCTCTAAATACCTCCTTCATTTCAAGCCTTCTTAAATCCCGGATGTTTAAAACCGATAACTCAGGATACCAAGCGGTTTTTATTTTATCCATAGTAAATTCTGTGGATCCTCTTAGTCCCATTCCTCTTAATTTTTTGGATTTATTTTCTTTCCAGGCTTTAAATGCTTTCTCATCCTTTCGATGCTGGTCAAAGTATAGATATAAAAGATTTAGAAACTCTGTAAGATTTCCTTCGTTAGCTTCCCCATTAATATGCTGATATTCCGGATCTGCATATAAATGAAGGTTGATATTGTTATCATCCATAAAACTTTCTAGTTCAAACTTATTATAGGATCCAGCGCCACTGTATTGAATTACTTCTGGGGAAACCTGTCCCAGGAGATATTCTCTTTTCTTATTTAATGGGGCCGGGATGGGGCGGAAGGCTTTGATTGAAATAGAATTTACGAACTGATCTGAAATGGGGTTGCTGGGTTTGAGCATAACTTTTACATCATTGGGAAGTATGATAGTTGATACTCCAACCAGGTTTTTTGAAAGTTCAGCTCTAACCATTGCTTCGTTATTGGGGATATTCGCTACATCATCTAAACTTTTTATAGCAGGGTTAGGTTTGGTAAAAGGTTCGACAGGCATTTTTTCTACTTCTTTAACCCATTCTTTTAGTAGTTCACTTTCCGGCAAATCTTTATTTTTCCCTTTGTAGAAGATATAATGGGTATTCCGGGAAAAATCGCCATATTTTTTAATAAACTTATGGAAATCCTTAAGTTCAATTTGAGCTAGAATTTTAGAAGCTACTTTTGCTTCCATATGCGGCCCTGGAGCTACCTTACCATCTGTGAAATGCTTTAAAAGACGCTGGGTGATAAAATCGGAACCTTTACGCCTTTGGTCTTTATAATATTGATAAACCCTCTTTTTTGCCTGGATCAAATCATTTTCCTGAATCCCAACGTGCAATTGTTTCCAGGCAATTAATCCTCTACGGAAACTTGAATTTAATTCTTCTAGGTTGCCTTCTCTTAACTCAAGTCTCATAAGACTTGTCTTTAAATATCGGCCTGGATAATGATCAATTTTAAAATCGGGGTCAAAATATTCGAAGGGAGAATCATACTGTACTTCAAATATCTTTTGTTTTTCACTTAGCACATTTTCATAAAGTTGCTGTAGTAGCATATCTTTATAGTCATCTTCCGTTTTGGCTTCTAAATCGAAATTAGGTCGTTTGCGAATAATTTCGAGTTGAATACCCGAACCAATACTGTCAGTTACTATAGAAAACTGATTTTTATTATTAAGTATTTTATCAATTCTTTCGATTTGTTGTTTAGGTACAGGAACCGGTGGGTTTTTTAGATCTGAAAACAAGTCTATAATTTCATACTCGAGACTGTCAACATTTATATCTCCAACAATAACGGCGGCCTGTAAATCAGGTCGATACCAATCTTCGTAAAATCTCCGTAAAGCCTGATGGTTGTATTGTTGTAGGTTTTCAATGTGTTCTTTTTCATTGAACATCCTGTTTCCTGAATTCTGAAATAATTCTTTTTTTCTGCTAAGTTCTCGCCATCTTCTATAAGGATTTGAAGTTCTCATTTCACCTTGAACCGCAGCGCGTTCGGTAGCAATAGATTCTTTGTTCCATTCATTTCCTTGTGCGAACTCCTTAAATATATGCAGGCTTCCATTTAGGATTTTTTTGTCGGAAGATGGTATAGTTGCTTTATAAAATGTATAAGTGCCAGTCGTGTAGGCATTCTTAAATCCCCCGGCATTACTAAAATACTCACTGACATTTGGATAACTTCGGGTTTGTTTAGCGACCAGGTGTTCTAATAAATGAGCATATTGCAGTTGATCTTTATCTTCATTGATATATCCTGCTTTTACAATCAAACTTAGAATGACTTTTTCTTCCGGGTTTTTATTTCTTTTTAAATAATATGTAAATCCATTATCCAATTTTCCATACTTTACCGTGGGATCCAAAGGTAAAGTTTGAAGGTTTTCCTGATTAGATTCTTGAGACAGGCAACTTATTCCAAAAAGGAAATTAAATATAATTGGCAGGCATAATTTTAAATGTGTCATCTGTTTATATTTAATAACCTTCATTCTGACTTAGATTAGGATTCCGCATACGTTCTTCAGAAGGGATGGGGTACCAAATATCAGTAGCTTCCCATAATGGGTTTTGGCTCCCAAGAACTTCACCTGCCCTTCCCGTACGTTTTAGATCAAACCAACGATGACCCCATTCTGTAAATAATTCTTTTCTGCGTTCTAGCATTATGATATCAAGGAGTGCTTGTTGGCCAATTTCTGGACTGATCTCAGAAATTAATGAAATCCCTGCGCGTTCTCGAATGACATCAATATCTTGTAAAGCTTCGGGGAGGTCTCCTAAGTGCGCACGGGCTTCTGCCCGTATGAGGTATTGTTCTGCCAGACGCATTACCATGGAATATTCTTCTATTGGGTAATCATTACTATTCCTGATTTTGTACTTATGCGCAAAAAAAACTTCTAGCCCGGAATCATATCCTATCCAATTGGCTAGGCGTTTATCTTCCTGGTCAAAAATAGCAGCCAATTCCTCTTCTAATTCAATACCGGCCAGAAAAGAAAGCACAGGATCTACAATTAAAAGATTACCTTCATTTGTATGGGTGGAAAGACCACCTCCACCAAGTGGGGAGATTTGCCAAATTGCTTCCTTACTATTTGCCAGAAATACTTCTTCGGGATCATTTAAAATTTCGTAGTTGGATGTTGCCTCAATTACCTTGCTGCTAAAAGTTTCAGCGTTATCCCAATCTTCGAGGTATAGATAGACTCTGGCCAATAATGCACTTGCGGTGTAACTATTTACCCTGGTTCTTTCATTTTCGGGAAATTCACCTCCCAATAATTCCTCAGCTAACAACAAATCATTAATTATTTCTTCATATACTTCGCTCATTGGTGTTCTTGATAAAAGTTGGTTTTCTTCATAATCTGTAGTTAAAAGCAATGGAATATCACTGTATAAATTAACCAGGTTGAAATATGAAAAGGCTCGGATGAAGCGAGCTTCACCTTCTAATTGAGTTTTGACCTGTTCCGATATTCCTCCTGAATTTTCCAGGCCTTCGAGTAAAGAATTAGTCATATAAATTATATTATATGCACTAGACCAAATACTTAGGTTGCCACTGTTGTCAGGGATAATTTCATTTTGTTCAAATTGTATTCGTTCAATATTGGTATCATAAATATTACTAATATTATCACCAGAGAAACCAGACAAAATAGTAATACTATTGCGCTGGCCATTAGAAAATTCAGCCCTAAACAGTTCGTTGTATATTCCTGTCATTGCGCTTTTTGCTGTACCTTCATTTTCAAAAACTACATCCCGAACCATTTTGTTTTCCGGAGCAGCGACTTCTACAAAATCTTCGCAAGAAGAAAAGAGATAAACTGATAGTAATAAAGTGACTATGATATGATTATATTTAAATTTCATAAGAGATATTTTAGAAGTTAATTTCCAATCCGCCTGTAATTGTTCTTAAATTTCCTAGGCCGAAACCAGGCCTTTCGGGGTCCATCCCATCATAATTGGTGATAGTAAGTAGGTTCTGTCCGTGAAGAAAAAATTGTGCATTTCTAATCCCCGTATTTTTTAGCAGATTTCCAGGAAATTGATAAGAAAGGGATAGCGTTTTAAGTCTTATATAAGAAGCATCCCGAATAGGAAAAGTTGTATTAAGTACCCGGTTGTATGCTGTTTGAGAAGCAATAGATTGGGATATTTGCTGATAGGGACTTTCTCCTTGAAGTTCTGATAAAATTAATTCAGTGGAGTTACTGGCGGTGCCAGCTGCAAAAGAAGTAAGTCTTCCATCCTGTTTTACAAATTCCCAAAGAAACTGTAATGAGAAATTTTTGAAGGATAGGTTATTATTGATACCGCCGTAATACTCACGATTTTGATCACGCACTATCAATCGGTCCTGATAATCATAACTACCATCGTCGTTTACATCCCGAATGCTATAAAACCCTGTTTCAGGATCTAACCCGGTATAATCATATAGTAATGAAATGTTTAAAGGCGAACCAACACGGTAAGTATTTGCATAAGAGGATTGCTCAATATCGGGGTAACTAATCAATTCGTTTTCTGGTATTGTTAGGTTAATTGAACTTTCCCATCTAATACTTTCTGTTTTAATATTTAAACTGTTAAACTCTAATTCCAAACCCCTATTCTCCACGGTAGCGGGTAAGTTTGCCTGTACAGAGGTAAAACCTGTTATGTGCGGAAGTGGATAACCCACTAATTGGTTTGAAGATCGGTTTCGATAATAACTTGTGCCCAGTCGAATTCGATCTTTTATAATCCCTAATTCTAAGCCACCTTCAAGTTTTTTATTTACTTCCCAGGAATAATTCGGATTTGCAAGGCCTGTGGGGTACAAACCTCCAGGCCCTATGGTGGCTTCGTAGGCATCTAAATAACCATAATCGCCAATTTGATCATTTCCGGTGGTTCCGTAACTTCCCCTAAGTTTTCCAAAGCTCAGGAAAGGAAATATTTTTTTAATAAATTTTTCTTCACTAAAAATCCAGGCAGTTCCTACTGCACCAAAATTGGCAAACCTGTTATTAGGTCCAAACCGAGAAGATCCGTCCCGTCTACCCGTAAAATTCAGGTAATATTTACTATCCCAGTTAAGCCCAATTCTTGAGAAAATTGCAGCATATCGATATTCGGTATTTTCACGTATTGAATTGGTTATATTTTCCGCGGCTCCAATATTGCCTATAAGGGATTCGGAAGCATAACCATCACCTTGAAATCTTTCTGAAAAATCATTATTTTCTTGAAAAGTAGCCCCTATCAGGAAATTTAAGTTTAGGTCTTTGAAAGATTTATTATAGTTCAATTGGGGTTCAATAATCCAGGAATCTCTAATAGCGGTTAAATGTGACGACCTATGATAAATAGCATCGGAAGGATTGTAAGACCGCCTGGGCTGTTTACGAAGTTCGCGGGAATTATAATAGGTGTATCCTAAACTAGATTTAAATTCCAAACCCGGGAGTAATTTATAAGATAAACCAATATTCGAAATAAGATTATTGGTGTTGGTAGTACTGCGGTTAAAATATCCGGCAAATGGATTGTCTAAACCGGCTTCTCCCCATTCATCCCAATGCAAACTTCCATCCTCGTTAAAAATAGCAGGTGCATTTGGCGGTAAAAAGGAAATAGACGAATTAAAACTAACGTTGCCCACCAAATTATTTACATCTACACCATAATTTACTGAAAGGGCTAAAATAAATTTATCGTTCTTTGAACGGTGATTTAAATTTAAATTTCCTGTAACTTTTTGGTAATCAAAATCTCCAGGGTAAACTGTGCCTTGAGAAAAATAAGAACTACCCAATCTAAAGGAGGTATTTTCATTCCCTCCTTTAAAGGTTATATTAGCATTAGTAGTCTCCGAAGTGCCACCAAACAGAAAATCTTGCCAGTCGGTGTAACGATCCTGGTCCCACAATAAAAGATCAAAAGCATTACTCTCTGTCGGCTCAACCCCGTCGTTTTCAAAAGCTGTTCTTCGTACCTCCAAATACTCTTCGGTATTCAGTAATTCCAGTCTATTAGGTACGCTGGCCACTCCTGTATAGATTCTTGTCTCCAAACCTGTACCCATTGCTCTGCCTTGTTTAGTAGTAATTAAAACAACTCCATTAGCCCCTCTCGACCCATAGATGGCTGTTGCATCAGCGTCTTTTAAAACTTCTATACTTTCAATGTTGGAAACATCAAGGTTATTTAAGGGATCTATCCCTGAACTAGACATAAGGGAACTACTTTCTACCGGGGTTGAATTGATAGGAACACCGTCTATAATATATAAAGGATAGTTTCCTTCTTCTCGTAAACTATTGGTTCCCCTAATCTTTATAGTAGGAGCCATCCCGGGATGGCTGCCACCAGAAGTAACTTCTACCCCCGCCATTCTCCCTTGCAATGCTTGTATAGGACTTACCACGGGCTGTAATTCTATTTCCTCTGCGGTAACTCTTGAAATATTTCCCGTTCGTTCCCGCTGTGTAATATTGTAATAGCCAGCATTAATTTTTACTTCGCCCAAGGCAGAAACATCCTCCTCTAATTGAATGCTAATTTCTTCGTTGTTTTCTACCGGGATTTCTACAGTTTTAAAACCTATATAAGAAAAAACCAAAGTCCCATTGGCAGGAGCAGAGATACTGTATTCGCCATCCAGGTTAGTTACTGTCCCTCTGTTAGTATTTTTAACTGTTACAGTTACCCCCGGAATAGGAAGGCCGTTTTGATCTTGTACTACACCAGAGATTTCTTGCTGCAAGGGCAGGGGAGTAGCTGTTGCTGCAGTAGCAGTTTTGGACAAGAAGAAGAGTATCCCGCCTATAATAATTAGCGCCACCCATTTAAGGCGCGAGTAATTATTTTTCATAATTTTACGTGTGATTTAAGTGAAACATTGTTTTACTTAAGCTTAGGCCTTCCCCACTCAGACGCCAATCTTTAGTATGGGAAGGCTTTTAGCTTAATTCAAATAGCCCCGAATACATTTATTATAAAATGAAGGGGATTTCCGGCTCCCTATAGCCGAAACTGCAAACCTATTACTAATGTTCCCAAAGCCCTTGTAGAGGCTTTTCCCACCCAAAGCTGTAAAAAAATATAGGGCATTACAGCACCCACGGGATTGTAAAAATTTTGGCCTGTCCCGCAACAAGCTTAAGATTAGACATACTTTTAGATAACCAAAACAGTTATTTTGATGTTGCGGAACTTAAAAATTGTAGAAAATCACTTTGAAAATTATGAAGAGAAATTGCCTTGTTTGCAAAAACAAAAAGGGCGCGGCTCAACTTACCGAATCAGGGTACTGGTATACCTTACGACAATAAGCAAGCCCACGCCCGGGTCGTGAGCATAATGCTTATCCTCTCGTCGTTAAAAATTACCAGTTTTTGATTCGAGATTCAAAGCGAAATGCTTCTAATATTTTACTTTAAGAAGTTTCGCAAATATATTAATGTTAATCAAATATAATAATTTATTTTAATATTACCGAATTCGGTAATAGAATTTTTACCGTGATCCTTCAAATTGCAGAAAAGCAAAATATGAAGGACAATAAAGTGGAAGAAATTAAAGCATTGATAGCAGCTAGATTGAAGCAAATTAAAGGAGATATTCCTTATAATGAGATATCAGGAAAGTGCCACACTACAGCGGCAAGAATTAGTGATGTAGCCAATAATAATATTGATTGTCAGCTTACCACTTTGATCGACATTGCAATTGGCTTAAGGGTGCATCCAATGGATTTACTAAATATTGATTATGATTTTAAAGAATATTATCGTAGTCTCGATGGAAAATAATTCCCTTTACGTTTTTTCGTAATATCTTTTGGTTAAAGATGTTTAGCTTTATAAAATTGAGTTTGTCCCGGTATATTTATCATTAAAAAGATAAATTGTAATGGATATACGAGTTGTTCGCAATTGTTAATACAGGTTCGATTTACTAATTTTCATCATTCCGATTTAGAGTAATTCCTTCAAAAAAGTAATCAAGTATATAATCATCAAAAACATCAATTTCAACATTATTTTTTACCGTCTTTAAACCAAGTGATTTAAATTTTTCTAGACAGGAATGAATATCTAATTCTTTATCATGAAAATTTATTAAACCTGCCTTATGTACTTTTCTTGACAACATTCTTGGGAGTCCATATTCCTCTAATTGATAGACTGCTGTGGGTAAGAACGCATGAGATGTTAATGACACAAATCGAGAAATGTCGTAATTTTTATCAGGTAAAATTTCCTTTTGTAAAATATTAATATCACTTAAAAGGGATGAGAGTTTAAATGTCACTTTCCTTTCCAATTTGAAAAAATCATCAATCCCAATATTTTCTTTTTCCAAATCACCCAATAAAACGGGTATAGGTTTAAACCAATTATATTTTAACTTTTTTACAAATTCAACAAATTTGGAATATTCTATTTCCCATCCTCCAGGTTGCAATTTAATGACCTTATATAGCATACGATCCCATTTTGAAGGAGCTGATGCATTCAAATAACCTAAGCCATTCCAATTATCCGGATTACTTTTCATATCTAAAGCAACATCCTTAATAAGATCCATGTTACTAGTTTGAAAGTATCCATCCCACGAACTGCATGTTGACCTGAAGTCTTTTCACC